>Ga0334722_10000350_pt1 | contig 69663 bp, 62 predicted proteins | sample C3_bottom_MG_FD_207210 | JGI IMG/M metagenome (GOLD analysis project Ga0334722, IMG submission 207210) | Sediment microbial communities from Yellowstone Lake, YNP, Wyoming, USA - C3_bottom | ecosystem: Environmental > Aquatic > Freshwater > Lake > Sediment | place: USA: Wyoming | collected... | reverse complement strand
ATCTACAACGAACAGCGAGCTCTGGTGAGGAGACTGTACGCTCTGAAACGGCCCGATCCGCCGATGCTATCGGGCCGGGAAACGCTGGAGGTGATTTTGGCAATTCAGAGTCTCCCAGTGCAGGAGGGCAATGATCTCCTGCGCGAAGTCATCGTCGAGGTGGAAGAGCGGCGTCAGGGTGCACCCGCAAAAAACGTCAGAATCCTGGTTTGGGGTAGCGTCATCGACGACCCCGTGCTCCTCGAAGCGATCGAATCAAGCGGCGCCAACGTCGTGATCGACGACCTGGATGAAGGTACGAAACCCTACTGGAGTGACGTCGCGGCCGGGGGCGACCCGCTGCATCGTCTGGCGCAGAGGTATCTAACCGGGATCTACGCCGCCAGAACCTTTCGTGACGCTGGGGATGGTGCGCTCCAGAAAGACAACTTTAAAGACCTCAGCGCCAGATATGGTTATCTCAAGAGCATGGTGGAGGAGTGGAAGGTCGACGGGGTTCTGCTTCAGGCGCTGCGCTATTGCGATCCCCACGGCTATGAGATCGTCGATATGATGGACTACTTCCACTTTCTGGATGTGCCGGCGATTTACGTGGAACATACCTATTCGGAGGGCGGACTGGCCCAAATCAAGACAAGGATCGAGGGGTTCGTGGAGACCCTCGAGTGAATCGATGTCGGCGGAGGGCACGCATAAACGTCAACTATGAAGGCGCAGGCGCGGGCGCGGACGGCGGATCGGTCGGGCAGGCTCAGAGGAGGGATGATGTACTTTGCGGGGCTTGACATCGGCTCCACCATGACCAAGGCCGTCATCATCGATGACGATGAGCGGTTTGTCGGCAAGCTCGTTGTCCAGACGGGTCCCGAGCATCGGAGATTGGCAAATAAGGTCATGTTCGAGCTGCTGGCCCAGGTAGGGTTGGCCATGCCCGAGGTCTCGTACCTGGTGGCCACGGGATACGGGAGGGTGAACGTTCCATTCGCCGATGCCCAGACGACGGAACTCACGTGCCACGCCAAGGGGGTCCACCACCTGTTTCCCTCGGCGGTCACCGCCATCGACGTGGGCGGCCAGGACGCCAAGGGGCTGCGCATCAAGGAAGGACGGATGGTCAACTTTGTCATGAACGACAAGTGCGCGGCCGGAACGGGGCGGTTTCTGGAGGTTTTGGCCGCAAGCATGAACCTGCGACTGGACGAACTGGGGCCAACTTCCCTGCGTGCGACCAAGTCCATGCCCGTCGGCATAACCTGTACGATATTCGCTCAGCAGGAGATCGTCTCTCAATTGTGCGCCGGAATTCCCGTTGAGGAAATAATTGCCGGCGTGCATGATGCCATCGCGACCCGAATCGTGCGGATGACCCGATCGATCGGGATCGAACCTGACGTCGTTCTGACCGGAGGCGTTGCGAAGAACCTGGGCTTCGTCAAGGCGGTCGAGTACCATCTGGGCCGCAGTCTCCTTATCCCGGAAGACAGTTTCGTTACTGGAGCTCTAGGGGCAGCACTCGTTGCCAGGTCGAAGTTCTTGAAGGAATCGAAAGCGGGCACGTACCAGCGGAAAGACCGGGTTCTCAGTGAAGCAAGGTTCTTCACCTGAGGAGGCATGGGATGGTCTGGCACGTCGGTGTTGACATTGGTTCATACACCTGCAAAGGCGCACTAACCAGGGACGGCGCACTCGCCGACTTCGTCATCCTGGCCTCGGGGACTGACTACTCACGGACCGCCCGACAGATCTTGGAGGTTCTGCTTTCGCGGAACGGTCTATCCCGCGGCGACCTTGGCCCCGTCGTGGCTACCGGAAACGGTGCAAGGAGGGCAGACTTCGCCGACGCCTTCGTGACGGACATCATCTGTTCTGCACGCGGGATCAACGTTCTTGCACCCTCGGTTCGCACCTTGATCGACGTCGGCTCCCAGTCGACGCAGGTAGTGTGGGTAGACGAGGTCGGCCGGATCGCCCACTTCGTCTTGAACGAGAAGTGCGCCACGGGTAGCGGAAGATTCCTCCAGGTCGTGGCCAATATCCTTAGGGTCCGGCTCGAAGAGGTTGGTCCCTTGTCGCTCGCGTCGCGGCATCCGGTGACCTTCACCACGGGCTGCGCCGTATTCGGCGAGTCGGAGGCCATCACGCGCGTGAGTGAAGGCGTGCCCAAGGAAGACATCCTTGCGGGAGTGCACAAGTCGCTGGCGCAAAAGGTCGGCAGCCTGACCCGGGGCCGGGGACTCGAGCGCGACTGTGCTATCTGCGGCGGAGGAGCACTGGACACTGGCCTCGTCCAGAGCATCGAGGAAAACCTGGTCACGAAACTCTATGTGCCGCCGAGCCCGCAAATCGTCACCGCTCTCGGGGCCGCCCGCTGCGCCGCGTCAAGGCCTGTGACTAATCCTATTTGACGCTGCCATTGCAGCTCGATACTCGTTCTCCAGCGTCAGGACGATTTCGGAAACCGGTGCGATATGATCGACCAGCGTCACCCCTTGCCCGGCGGCACATATGTCTTTCCATCGTTTCTCTTGAAGCTTTGGATCGAGGTGCTTGCTGATATCGCCCGGAGCATAAAACGCAAGACAAGGTGAAGAAGGTAATGGCTGTATCGAGGGAGGGCATAGTAGCTTTGATGTTACCTGAGTGACTGCAATCGCAGGAACAGAGGGGGTCTTGCACATGCCGTACCCAAATGCGAAGCGGCCCCGAAGGGCCGCCTCATCACCAGCCAAGTCGAGCAGCTGGTTCGCGCTATTTCCTTGCAGCTTTCAGTCCAAGGTAGGCCAGAGTGCCGAGGCCGACCACCGGGAGCGCGATGATGTAGGCGAGTCCGATGAAGGGTGACGCGAAGAATAGGGCGACATTCTTGACGTGTTTGGCGATCGCGGCCCAGTGGGCTGCCATCAATTTCGCGCCGTAGTACACGGTGAGCGCGACGCTGATTACCGGGAGCGCCAGCACGAACATTAGGCCGAGCAGCGGGGCGCCGGCGAGCATCACTACGGTCTTTGTTGCCAGCGTGACGTGCTCAGTGGCGGTGTTGAATTTTTCCGCAGCGTGTTCCAGCGCGGCCAGCGCGACTTCCGGTGCGGTCATCGTCAGGTTTTTGGTGTAGGTGCTCATGATTTACTCCGTTTCAAGTTAAGTGTTCATTCGGTGTTGCTCACCCTAGCTAATGCATAGGCCGTGCCAGATTTGAAATACCAGCGCAGGATTCTATGAAACAAATATGTAATCAACTGGTTGCGTCTCATCAAGCGCGGGACCGCACCTCCGCGTCAGCGCGTGCATGCGCGCGTGAAGTATGAATTTTCTATGCAGGGCGATTCGCCTCACAGAAAATTTCTCATTGAAATCAATGAAAATGAGTAAGGCGCGGTGAGTATTATTTGTATGCGTCTGGCGCTAGCTTGAGCCAGTGCTGTGAGGGGCAGCCGCTTTGCACGTGACCGCGATCGGCGCTATCGCCGCTGGTCAGAAATTCAGATGGCAACTGCCCTCTACGAGGGAACACGATGTGTCGCAGGATTCGTATCGCAACGCACAGGCGAAAAAATCCCTGCGTCCAACGTTCAGGACACCAATGAGGCTATTGTTGATTGGCATTGCCGGGCAGCGCAAGGCTCCCGCTTCCAGGTCTATGCCCCACCGGTTTTGGTGAATACCTTGTCGCTCTCCAGATTCCTGACCGTCTGGTAGAAGACCTCGCGCATGGCATCGCGCCGCTTCGGCGCCTCCTTTTCCGCCATGTTCTTCGGCCAAATGGCTTTGCGGTAGATCAGCTGCAGTACCTCGCTCTTCAGATGCGGTATCCAGTTCATGTGCGTCGCCTGCGTGCGATGCTGGCGCAGCCCGTCGATGCATATCGGCGCGCCGACAAATGCATCCCCGGTCTGATAGTTGATGTGCAGCACCTGACCTCGATAGTCGACGATCATCGACCTCCCCCCGGTCATGAACCCCTGCGTCTGCTCGTCGTCCAGGTAAATGTAGCCCGTATTCGGCGCGATCACGTAGCAGTTGTTGTCTATGGCGCGGGCACGGTTCTGCACCTCCCAGATTCCCAGAGACACTTTGTTTTCGGCCGAGCTGGGTCGGTAGATGATCTCGGCACCGTTCAAAGCCAGGCCGCGCGCCATCTCCGGGAAGTTGCCCTCCATGCAGATGTTCGCGCCGATGTTCCCGATCGGCGTGCGCGCGACCGGGAAGAAGGCGTCGAGGCCGCTGCCGAACATCTTGACCCACTGGTCATACAGATCGTGAGGCGTCGTAGTGTGTTCCAGTGTGAACACCACGTTCTTGCGGTGCTGATGCACGATGCGTCCGGCTGGATCAATCAGGAAGGCGATATTGAAGAAGCGGTCTGGAAATTCGGGCATGCGCGCCTTGGCCTGCGCAATGATGTAGGAGTTCCATTTCACCGCCTTTTCGGAGAGAACCGCAGTCTCTGGCCCGGGAATGTCAATCGCACCGTCACGCGCGTAGGCGACCGGGTCCCAGTCATGGTATTCGTCCGGGAAACCCTGAATCGACCCTTCGGCGAGCGCGATTAACTTTACCGGATATTCCATCGAATGGAATACGGCCACGTCGATCATATGGTCCAGGTGCTTCAGATTGCGCGAGTAGTCTGCCTTGTCCTGTATCCGGTACTTGCAGTCATAGACATTGCTCTGCAGCCCAACCGCAGTGTAGATGTCAGTCATTGCGTCAGCCTCCGTTTTTTCCCGCAGTTAGTTCTCGCCGAAATAATCCGAGATCGTGACCCACCGGCCCTTGCGAATTTCGGCGAGGCGGGCACGGTTCGATCCCAGACGCTTGGTCGCGCTGAACGTCATTTCCGCGCTGCCGAACATGTCAGACGGGAATTTCGTGCGCTCGAGCGCGGCGACCAAGGACTCGGTCGTCAGGTTGGCTCCGGCTTTTTCCAAGGCCGTGATCACAGCGTCCGCGTTGGTGTAGCCATAGACGGAATGCATGGCCGGGTCTTCACCGAACTTCGCCTTGTATCGTCCGATCCACGCGCGAACCGGCTCGGAAGCCGCGTCTGCATAGGGAACCGCGACGGTGTGGGCAGCCATGATGCCGTCCATCGCCGGCCCGCCCAGCTTGTGGATCTGGTCGAAGTAGAGTCCAGTCGTGCCCAGAAAGACGGGATTAAAGCCGGTTTTCCTGGCCTCCGAGACGGTTCCGATCGTCTCGCGGATCACGGTTCCCAGTACGACGAGATCGCAGCCCGCGCGACTCATGCGCGCCACTTGAGAAGAGAAGTCGGTCGCTCCGCGCTTGTAGGAGGTCTTTTCGACCAGCTGTAAATTGACGGTCTTCAGGCCGTCCTCGGCCCCCTTCAGGTGTTCTTCGCCGAAATCGTCGTCTTGATAGATGATGCACGGCTTGGTTACGCCGCGTTGCTTGACGACCAGGGGTATCGCCTGGCGTATCTGATCGAAGTAGGGCGCAAACGAGGCAAACTTCAGTCGGTGCACCGGGTCGAACATCTGCCGCGCCGGGCTGAACGGGAATAGGCTCATGACGTTCCGTTCGAACAGGAGCGGCATCACAGCGACATTGGTCGGCGTGCCGATTTGTCCCATCAGCAGGAAGATCTTGTCCTGGTCGAGCAGTTTGTGCGCCGCGAGGATGGCACGCTTGGGGTCGTAGCCGTGGTCTTCAACCACGAACCGGATCTTGCGTCCATGCACGCCGCCCTTTTCGTTCTGCTCGTCGAAGCGCATCTGCATGCCATTGCGGCTGGTTTTTCCCAGCGCCGCGATCGGGCCGGACAAATCCTGAATAGTCCCAATCACAATTTCGTCTTTGGTGATCCCTTGAGTCTGGGCCGTGGCGGTTCCATGCGCCAGCGCGGCGACAGCCGCGATTGCCACGATTCTCCAATGCATATCTCCTCCTGTCAGTTATGTAACATCGAATCAGCGGTCGAGCTTAAACCTTTTCCGAATACATGGACTCGATCAAAGCAGCGTATTTTTTGTTCACGAAGTTGCGCTTCAGCTTCATCGTCGGCGTGAGTTCCTCGTCCTCCGCGGTCAACTGGATCTCGATCAATCTGAACGTCTTGATCTGCTCGACCCGCGCAAACTTGGCGTTTACACGCGCCACCTCGCGCTCGATCAAATCGAGCACCTCGGGGGCGCGGGTGAGGCTCGCGTAGTTGGAGTACGACACGTCATGATCCTGCGCAAATTTTTCTACGTTTTCGTGATCGATCATCACCAGCGTGGTCAGGTAGGGGCGCCGGTCGCCGATCAGAACCGCGTCCGTTATGTAGGGTGAAAATTTCAACTCGTTTTCCAGCTCGCTCGGGGTGATGTTCTTGCCGCCGGCCGTGATGATGATGTCCTTCATTCTGTCGGTGATGGTCACGTAACCGTCGGCGCTGATACGCCCGACGTCTCCCGTATGGAGCCAGCCCTCGGCATCGAGGGTCTCGGCGGTCTTTTCGGGCAGATTCAAGTATCCCATGAACACGAAGGCCCCGCGCAAAAGCAGTTCGCCTTCGTCGGACAATCGTATCTCGACCCCCTCAAGCGGTGTTCCGATCGTGCCCAGACGCATGGCCCGCGGAGGATTCAGCGTGCCCATGGCGGTGCTTTCGGTCAGCCCCCACCCTTCCAACATCGGAATGCCCAGCGCAAGATACCAACGGATCAGATCCGGCGAGATGGGCGCCGAACCGGTCATGAGGAAGCGGCTACGGTGAATACCGATTGACTTACGCACGTTGTCCAGAGCCAGCCACCGAGCCAGCCGGTAGCGAAGCTTGAGGGAAAGGGGAGGCTGCCGACCCGCGAGCACGTGGTCGACGACGGCGTGGCCCTGGGCGATGGCCCAGCGATACAGCCATTGATGCGGCCTGACCGCCTCGGACAGGGCGATCATGATGGACGAATAGAACTTCTCCCAGATTCGGGGAACGGCGAGGAACACGGTTGGACTGATCTCGCGGACATTCTCGGGGATGGTTTCGGGGTTCTCGACGAAATTGAGCACCGTGCCGGTGTAGATCGCGTAGTAGGCGCCTAATTGGCGCTCCGCGGCGTGGCAGAGGGGAAGGAACGACATTCTGCAATCGCTTTCGTCCTGCGGGACGCTCTTGTACAGCAAAGGCCACTGGGAAACCAGATTGCGATGGCTAAGCATGGCGCCCTTAGGTTTGCCGGTGGTGCCCGAGGTGTACACCAGAATGGCGAGGTCGCCTGCCACGCGCGAGAACCGCCTCCGATCGAATTCGCCCGGGTGGCTCCGGTCGAACTCCCGACCCAGCTGACGCAGCGTCTCCAGGCTCATCGCCTGTGGATCGGAAAACCGCGCCAGACCGTCCAGATCGAATATTACGATCCTGAGGAGCGCTGGAAGTCGATCCCGGACCGCCAGAATCTTGTCGAGCTGCTCGTCGTCTTCCACGAATACCACGCGGGAGCGCGAGTCGCTGCACAGGTACTCGCACTGGCTGATCGAGTCGGTCGGGTAAATTCCAGACGTCACCAGGCCGGCGCACAGGGCGCCCAGATCGGCAAACAGCCATTCCTTGCGCGTGTTGGACAGTATCGACACGACGTCGCCGGGCTGAAGCCCGAGCGCCACGAGTCCCATCGCGGTTTCACGGACCGCGGCGCCGAATTCGTTCCACGTGACTGCACGCCAGATGCCTAGGTCCTTCTGCCGCAGGGCGACGTTCGAACTGCGCGTCTGCACGGCGTTGCAGAAGACTTCCGGCACGGTTTCACCGGGAATCACCACCGCATTGTTGGATCGAATACGAGTGAGGTTCCAGAGCACGTGATGGTCTTTTGAGCGAGAGCGCTTAGCGCCAGGTTTTATTTCGCTTCCAGCGGCGCTCGCCGCGGATCCCCGTTTCCCCCATGCCAAGATAGAACTCTCTGATGTCGTCCTTCTCGCGCAGTCGCTCGCAGCTGTCTTCCGCGACGATTCTGCCGTTCTCCAGCACGTAGCCGTGGTCGGCCACGTTCAAGGCGACATTGGCGTTTTGTTCGACCAGCAATATCGTCGTGCCGCGTTCCCGATTGACGCGCACGATGATTTCGAAAATGTCGATGGTCAGCTTGGGAGACAGGCCGAGACTGGGTTCGTCGAGGAGGATGACTTTCGGAGCCGACATCATGGCGCGGGCAATCGCCAGCATCTGCTGCTGCCCGCCGGAAAGCAGTTGTGCCGCCAGTGCCCGGCGCTCCTTCAGGACCGGGAAGTAGCCGAATATCGTCTCCAGATCCTGCACGACCGCGGCGCGGTCCTTGCGCGTATAGGCACCCATCATCAGATTGTCGCGCACCGATAGCAGCGGGAAGATGTCTCGGCCCTCCGGCACATGGGAGATGCCGCAGCGCACGATGTAGGCCGGATCCAGACCGGTGATATCCTGGCCGCGAAATTCAATCTTTCCTCGGGACGGTTCGACCATGCCGGAAATCGTCTTGAGGATGGTCGACTTACCCGCCCCGTTGGATCCGAGCACGGCAACGATCATCCCGGAGGATACCTGCAGGCTCACGCCCCGGATGGCCTTGACCGGGCCGTAGGCGCTCTCGACGTTGGCGAGTCTGAGCAATGGTTCGCTCATCGCTTCGGCCTGCGCAACGCGGAGACCTCTCTGCCCGATCCCAGGTAGGCCTCGATCACGCCCGGATGAGACTTGACTTCGTCCGGCGAGCCCAACGCTACCAGTTCGCCGTGGTTCATGGCAAGGACTCGGTCCGAGACGCGGGACACCAGCGTCATGTCATGCTCGACCATCAGGATGGTGGTGCCTAACTCTTCGCGGATGTCGTCGATCCAGAACGCCAAGTCGTTGGTTTCTTCCGCGTTGAGTCCGGACGAGGGTTCATCCAGCAGGAGCAATCGCGGTTCGACGCATAAAGCGCGGGCGAGCTCGACCACCTTGCGAACGCCGTAGGGGAGCCCGGCAATGATCGTGTCCCGGTAGTGCTGGAGTTCGAGTAGATCGATAATCTCTTCGACTTTCGCCCGGGCTGCGTGCTCCGCCTCCCGCACAGCGGGGGTGAAGAAGAGGTGCTGCCAGAAATTCCCGTAGCGCCGGGTGTGGCGACCGATCAGCAGATTCTGCAGTACGCTCGCATGCTGAAACAACTCGATGTTCTGGAACGTCCGCGCGATGCCGAGTCTGGCGACCCCGTCGGGCTTCAGGCCGGTGATGCGGTGGCCGTCGAAGTGGATATTTCCGGCGCTGGGGTGATAGATTCGGCTGATGAGGTTGAGCACGGTGGTTTTGCCGGCGCCGTTGGGTCCGATGAGCGTGAATACTTCGCGACGTTGGACATCGAAGCTGATGTCGCTCACGGCGGCGAGGCCGCCAAAGCGCACGCTGAGATTTTCCACCGAAAGCAGGGCGTTTGCGCTCATCCGATCATGCCAGACGATCGGTTTTCTGAAAACTTCGCTGTCGTTTCAACAGGCCTCTGCGGTATAGGGGCGCCAGGGCGAACCAGATGCGGATCTTCATCCATCGGCCATAAATGCCCGTGGGCTCGAACAGTACGAAGGCCATCAGGACCAGGCCATAGACCACGGACTGCAGGCCGACGGTCTGACCGATGGCGGGTGGCAGGAAGCCCTTGGCGAGGGCAATGGCCTGCGGTGTCAGGATCAGGAAAATCGAGCCGAAGAAGGCGCCGTGCACCGAACCCAATCCGCCGATCATGACGATCAACAGCAGATCGATCGACTGCACGATCCCGAATTGATCCGGCGTGATGAAGCGCAGCATATGCGCACTCAGTGCGCCGCCGAGGCCGGCGAGCGCCGCCGACACGGCAAAGGAAAGCGTCTTGTAGTAGGCGAGGGTGACACCCATGCTCTGTGCGGACACCTCGGAGTCGCGGATCGCGACGAAGGCGCGCCCGGTAGGCGATCGGAGCAGATTCAAAGCACCCAGCGTCGCGAGCAGCGCCAGAACCATGCAGATATAGTAGAAGACGGTGGGCGAACTGGTCTTCCATCCGAACAAGTTGATCATGCCCACCGCCAGCCCGCGGTTGCCGCCGGTGACGCTTTCCCAGCGCACGAGCACCTCTTCGACGATAAACGCGAAGGCCAGGGTGGCGATGGCGAGATAGAGTCCCCTCACGCGCAGGGCGGGCAGACCCACCACAGCGCCGACGATGGCCGCCGCCCCCATCGAGCACAAAAGCGCGATGGGAAACGGCCATCCCAGGGCAGTGAGCACGGCCTGCATGTAGGCACCAACGCCCATGAACGCGGCATGGCCGATCGAGAATAGGCCGGTGAAGCCGGAAAGAAGCATCAGGCCAAGGCCGACGATGCCATAGATCATCACCATGGTGATCAGCGAAGACCAAAACACGGGCAGGACGAACGGCGCCAACGCCAGGGCGGCCAGCAGCAGGCCGTACCAGAACACATGCCCGGAATGCTTCGCCAGCCGGATGTCCTGATCGTACGAAGTCTTGAAGATGAAGCGCATCGGTTGGCTAAGTCTTCAGACCTTCTTGCGCACCTGGTCGCCAAACAGCCCGTTTGGCCGGATCATCAGCATGATCAGCACGACCACATAGGCGGCGACATCCTTGAAGCCTTCCGGCAGGGTGTATCCGGCGAGCGATTCGATGACGCCGATGATGACGCCGCCCACCACCGCGCCGGGCAGGCTCGCCATGCCGCCGACCACCGCCGCCGGAAATGCCTTGAGGCCGATGAATCCCATATTGCTGTCGATCATTACGATGGGCGCCAGCAGCAGCCCCGCGATGGCGGCGACGCCGGAGGCCATGCCCCATACCAGTCCGTTAAGGCGCCGTACGGGAATGCCCATGTAGTAGGCGGCTGCCTGGTTCTGGGAGGCAGCCTGCATGGCGATGCCGATGCGGGTGAAGCGGAACATCAGGAACAGGAGCAGGCACAGCAGGGCGGTGGCAGCCAGCACCACGAGGCGTTCCACGCCGATGATCAGACCGCCGAACACTACACTCTGGTCCCGATACGGTACCGGCAAGACCTGCAATTCGGTGCCCAATTGGGGAACCATCATGACGGCCCCCCGGGCGACATAACCGATGCCCAAGGTCAGCATCACGATCGAAAATGTGGGCTCGCCCAGGATTGGGCTGATCGCGACGCGTTCCAGGAGAATACCGAATGCCACCATTGCGAGCAGAGTGGAAGGAATAGCGAGCCAATAGGGTATGCCGAGCACCGTGATCAGGACCAGCCCGAGGAACGCCCCGAGCATCATCAACTCCCCCTGAACGAAGCTGACGGTCTCCGTGGCTTTATAGATGAGGACGAAGCCAATCGCGATGAGGCCGTAGATGCAGCCCTGAGCAATACCATTGATTACTTGCTGCAGGAAATGCACACCGTCTCCCCCGGCCTGCGCCACAAGACGCTGGGCCTATTCTAATACCGCTCCCTGGATTCACCAACAATGCCGGGGCGGCGGCGCTCTGCGAGGCGCGCGCTTCCAGTCGCACTACGCGCTCCCTCCAGCGATCCTGGCGCAACCCCACCAGCATTCACATGTTTCGACATTTCAGCACTCCTCTTTCAGACACGACTTAGCCCAAAATTCGTGTCCAGGAAAATCGGAGCCGGCGCAGAAACGATGTGTCGCAGGATTTGTGCAGCAACGCACCGGCAAAAAAATCCCGGGTCTGGGCCCGGGATTTAGGTTGCCCCGAGGTTGCCCTCGGGGCCGCTGACAACAAAGGAGGAGGAGAAGCTGTCAGCGTTTTCTTGCAGAAAGCTTACGCAGCTTTCCTTTTGCTGGTCTGTTTCACCACTTTATCGGTGGCGGCGGTGACGTTGGCTTCGGCGATATCGGTCGCTTGCTTCACGACTTTGGTGAAATTGTCGTAAGCGGAGTTGGCAGCGGCCAGGGCGGACTTGAACGCGGCGACACCGATATCCGTACCGGCAGGCGCGTTGCTGGTCACTTTGTCGAGCAGCGTGGCGACGGTCTTGTTCGCTTCGGCAGCCTGTGTTTCGACGAGCTTTGTTACTTCGGCTTTGGTTTGGTTCGCCACTTCGTACCAGCTGCGCGAATAGGCAATCGCTTTTTCGATGGCCGGTTGGGCCGATGCGGCGCTCAGGCTCAGGAACGCTTGCGGGTCTTTGACCGACAGCAACGCTTTGACTTGGCTGACGCTGTCTTCAAACGCGGCTTTGGTGGTGTTGAAGTTCAGGGCCGACAGGCGCTCGAAAGCGGCGAACTGGGCGTGAGCAATAGTAATCAGTGCATCGACGCCGGCTTTGTTGGCGGCGGCGAACTGTTCGGGGGCTGCGTACATGTTTAATCTCCAAATAAGTTATTGAATGGGTTCAGCAAGCTTTGCGTGCAACCGCTTCATCACTTAGAATTGCTGCACTGCAACAATTCGAATTCTACGCGCAACTAACTGCTTGTCAAGCATATTTTTCGATCCCGCCAATTTAAGCTGCTGTTCTGCACAAAGAACCTTAAAATCAGTTTGTTGGAATGCCGGTCACGCGAACGAAACTTTGTGGATTGAAGTAAAGTACCTGCATATTTGCGACATCGACGAAAAAGTGAGCGACTGACTCCTTGGCGATTCGGCAAGCTGGCAGTCGCAGCGAAATAAGGCGTCTTTGATTGCCTGAGCTGGTTGGATTGTGGACCACCCTCTCTAGGAGAATTGTGATGAACTGCAATGATGCCTTGAACCATAACCGTCGCCGATTTCTCCAGGTCGCGGGCGCTGCCGCGACGACTGTCGCCTTTGCTGCTATTTCGTCCGCCGCACATGCGGCGGACGATAAAACCGGAAAGGTAAAGATCGGGATCATTGGGTCGGGAAGAATAGGCGGGACAATCGGCGGGCTTTGGGTCAAGGCCGGGCATGCCGTCATGTTCTCGTCGCTCGATTTGGAGCACGACAAGGCGCTGGCAGCAAGCCTCGGGCCCAACGCACGAGCCGGAACGCCGCGCGAAGCCGCGGCATTCGGCGAGGTGCTATTGATGGCGGTACCTTATGGCGCTCTTCCGCAGCTCGGCCGGGATCTGGCCGACTTGATCAAAGGCAAAATTGTGATCGACACTTGCAATCCGTACCCTGGGCGCGACGGCGAGATTGCGACCTGGGCCCGAGAGAAGGGCGCCGGCCTCGCCTCGGCGGAGTTGTTGCCGGGAGCACGTCTCGTCCGTGCTTTCAACGCGATCGGCGCCGCGAGGTTGCCTGAGATTGCACGTCAGCAGGGCGAGCGAACAGGGATTCCGATGGCGGGGGATGATGCAAGCGCCGTTGCGACGGCGTCGAGCCTGGTGCGCGAGATCGGTTTCGAGCCGGTCGCGATCGGGCCGATGGCCATGGGCAAACATTTGATCCCAGGGACACCGCTTGCAGGCGAGCATACGCCGGAGCAGATCCGGCAAATTGCCGCCACCCTGAAGTGAGTAGTCGCGGGGCGCACGCGGATTTGTTGTAGAAGTGATCGAGGAGACGGTCGGTGCCATGGCCGATCTCGTGCGTAAAGGCAACCGATATAATCCGCTTCGTTCCCCCAACCACATTGAAAGCGCGATCACCATGTTGAAATTCTATTACAACGCCGCCCCCAACCCGATGAAGCTTGCCCTTCTTCTTGAGGAACTGGGACTGCCCTATGAGCCCGTGCCGGTCGACACCCGGAAGGGTGAGCAGTTTTCCGCGGAATACCTGAAGGTGAACCCGAACGGCAAGGTACCGGCCATAGTGGATGGCGACGTGCGTGTGTTCGATAGCAATGCAATCCTGCTCTACCTAGCAGACCGCGAAAGGCGCTTCGTGCCGCTGGACGCAAATAGCGCCGCGCGGGGCGGCATGCTCTCGTGGTTGATGTTCATTGCCAGCGGCATCGGCCCGTTTTCCGGACAATCGGTCCATTTTCGCAATGTGGCGCCCGAACCCAAGGACTACGCGCTCAACCGCTATGATTTCGAGGCGCATCGCCACTGGAAAATCATCGAGGACCATCTCGCCACCTCGCACTACATGCTGGGCAAGGACTACTCGATCGTCGATATGGCGTATTGGGGTTGGGCGCGGTTGCTGCCCTATGTGCTCGGCACCGGCGACGCCACCTGGAGCACCTATCCGCAGATCAAGCGCCTGCTCGATGAGATCAACGCGCGGCCCGCCGCTGCGCGCGCAGAGCTGTTTAAGACGCGCCATGCTTTCAAGACCGAAACGGACGATGAGGCGAAGCGCTTCATGTTCCCGCAGAACGAGCGGCTGAAAAAGAAATAGGGCGCGACCGATACCGCCATTCGAGTAGTGCTCACCAAACAGCGATTCGGATAATTATGCATTTACGCATTTCGTATCCTCGATTTATTTTCGCCGCTGCGCTTACGCTGTCGTCCGCCGTTGCGCAAGCTTCAGTGGGATTGACCGAAATCGTCGCTAAGGACGGCGACGGCCCGGTGACCGTCTTCTACCCGTCCAGCAACGACGCCCAACCGGTGAACCGTGGTCCGTTTACCCTGCAGGCGGCTTTGAATGGGGCCCCCGTGCGAGGCAACGGGCGCTTGGTTGCCATATCGCATGGTTCGGGCGGCGCGCCGTGGGTGTATGCGGACTTGGCACGTGACCTGGTCGAGGCCGGCTTCGTGGTGGTTTTACCCGAGCATCGGGGCGACAACTACAAGGACAACGGCTCACCTGGACCGCAAAGTTGGAAGCTGCGGCCGGCGGAGGTCTCGCGCGCCATCGACGCGATCGGGCGCGACACGCGCTTCGCGCCACTACTGAGGTTGGACAGGGTGGGCATGTACGGCATGTCCGCGGGCGGCCACACGGCATTGACTTTGGCGGGCGGTCGCTGGTCACCGGCGCGCTTGTTGAAGCACTGCGAAGCGGATATTGCCGACGATTTCAATGGTTGCGTCGGCCTTGCGACGCGGTTGACCGGAAGTATCCTGGACGGACCCAAAAAGACGATTTCACTATACATAATTCGCTATCGTTTCGACGACGTTCAGTGGTACGAGCACAGTGACGCGCGTATTGCCGCCGTGGTGTCAGGCGTTCCGTATGCGGCGGACTTTGACATGGCTTCGCTCGTAAAGCCGCGCGTGCCGCTCGCTCTCGTGACAGCCGGGCAAGACAAGTGGCTGGTGCCGCGCTTCCACAGCGACCTTGTACTCAAGGCATGCACTACCTGCGAAAGACTCGCCGATATTCCCAATGGAGGTCATGGCGCGCTGCTTTCGCCTTTGCCGCCGGGGCTGACCGGTCTCATTGGCGATCTGCTGAACGACCCGCCTGGCTTCGACCGCACAGCATTACCCGAGGTGAACCGCAAGATTACGGCGTTTTTCCGCAAGCATTTGCTTCCCTAGAAACCGGCACGCACGTCAGTCGGCTATGGCATGCGAAACGACTGTCACAGGATACGAAAATGGCACCCATTCCAACGACTCCAGCCGCTAGTAGTTCGGAATCCGATACGTTGTTGCGCCGCCTGTTGGGCGGCATGTCGATATTCACGCTGCTCATGACGATTCCACAGATATTGACCATCTGGGTCGGTCACCAGGCGGCCGGCGTATCCGTATTGTCGTGGAGCGCCTACCTGCTTTCGGCTGTTCTTTGGTTTTGGTTTGGATTACAACAAGGCGACAAGAACATCTACTTGCCGTGCGTAGGCTGGGTGGCTCTGGATAGCGCCGTGATCGTGGGTGCACTCGTCTATGGGTAGTCATCGGAGCGAGCCGACTGATTAGCCTCTGCAGCCTCAAGCCAAATTATCCACAGAATCTGTGGACAAGTCGGTGAACAACTCAGCACATTGTTCACATAAGTACGGGTTTTCCCCCAGAAAATGGGAGGGCTTATGTGTATGCTTCAGTAATGAGCGAACTCGCAAGCCGGGTCTGCGAGAAGGCGCAGTTGCAGAATCGAATTTGCCCGGGCTGGTGTGTCGGGGATACCCGCGCGTCGCGCACAATCGCTGCAACAGTCCGAGGTTCCCGCCGCTAAGTAGATGGTTCGTTAAGAGTGCCGACGCAAGGCGGTGCCCTTCGGCCCGCGCGCTGGGCTTCCCGCGTTCTTCCGGACACTTTCGATACGCGGAAAATGATATCGGAAGTGTCAAATGGAGCCAAGGAGATGCACGGCGGAATCGAGCGTGAGGCGGCGCGGCTGGTCGAATGATCCCGCTATCGGCAAGGCTCTTCTGTTCCAAAAACATTGGTTGACATACGGACGTCGTCCGAACTAGATTCTGATTTCAAATAGATGGAACAGTGTTCCATAATATGGAACACTCGACCAATCAGAATCCGGCTAGGAGATCTCCTATGAGAATACTTAGAACCCTGATGGTCGCGTCGGTGTGCACGCTCCACACCTTGCCCGGGTTTGGGCAATCTGGCGTGCGCGATTATCCGGCAAGACCGGTGACGATCGTCGTTCCCGCGCCCCCCGGCGGTACCGCTGATCTCGTCATTCGGACTCTGTCGACAAAGCTTGCCGAAAGCCTCGGCCAAAGCGTGATTGTCGAAAATCGCGCGGGCGGCGGGGGCATCATCGCGACGCAGTTGGTCGCCAAGGCGGCGCCGGACGGCTATACCCTGCTCATGATTTACACCAGCCACGCCATCAATCCGAGTCTGTATGCGAAGCTTCCTTATGACAGCGACAAGAACTTCGCGCCGGTGACCTTGCTCGGACAGGTTCCGCTGGTGTTGGTGGTCCCGCAGGAGTTTCCGGCGCGGACCATGGCGGAGTTCGTCGCATACGCGAAGGCCAACCCGGGCAAGCTCAATTTCGGTTCCGCGGCGATCGGCGGCGCCTCGCACCTCGGTGGCGAGCTGTTGAACACCATGGCCGGGGTCGACATCCAGCACGTGCCGTACAAAGGCGGCGCAGCGGCGGCGATGGATCTGGCGAGCGGTCGCCTCAGCATGGTCCTCGATAGCTTCCTGCCGCTGCAACCATACATCAAGTCCGGGAAGATCCGGGCGCTCGGGGTCGCCAGCGCGAAACGCTCGGAGATGGCGCCCGAGCTGCCGACGGTCGCGGAAACCGTACCCGGATTCGAGGCATCGGCCTGGTTCGGAATCGCCGTCCCGGCGACAACGCCGAGGGAGATCGTCACGCGACTGAACGCGGAGTTTGTCAAGGCGTTGCGTGACCCTGAACTCCGCCGGCGCCTGACCCAGCAGGGTTTTGACCCGGGCGGTAATTCGCCCGATGAATTTGCTGTCTTTATGCGCGAGGAGACGGAAAAATGGGCGCGCGTAATCCGCAGGGCCGGGGTGAATGTCGAATGACTGTTGCACTGAGGAGAATTGGACGTGGCTGAATCAGTAACCTACGAACGGCGCGGGGATGTTGCGCTCGTCACCATTCGGCGCGCGGAGCGCAAGAATGCATTTGACGACGCGGTGGTGTTCGGTCTTGAGAAGGCGTGGCAACGCTATGCAGGAAGCGACGAGCGCGCCGCCGTGCTGACGAGCGAAGGCGCCGAGGCGTTTACCGTGGGCGCCGATCTAAAGGCGCTGCCGCCGGAAATCTGGCGCGCGGTACCTGGTGTTTCGGTCGAAATCGGCAAACCCCTCATTTGTGCGGTGTTCGGTCATTGCATCGGAGTCGGTGTCGCGCTGGCGCAGGCAGCGGATCTTTGCGTAGCGGCCGAAAGCACCCGTTTCACCTACGCCGAGCCCAAAATCGGATTTGCCTACGGATTGATTACCGCGCTCGCGTCGCGCATTCCGCACAAGATTGCGATGGAAATGATGCTTCTCGGTCGCCCGATCGGGGCCGAGCGCGCTTATGAGGCGGGGTTCGTCAACCAGGTGGTCAAGGACGGGGCGCAACTCGAGGCCGCACTTGACCTGGCGCGGGAGGTCGCCTCATCCGCGCCCATGGTCGTGCGCTGGCTGAAGCATGGCGTCGACCAACACGTTATGCCGAAAAGCCACGTCGAATCGGCGCTGCATACGATGGTCGGGATCGGCCAAATGTACGACAGTATCGACCGCGAAGAAGGGTTCGCGAGTTTCCGCGAAAAGCGCAAGCCGGCGTTCCAGGACAAATAGAGGCCTGACGATGGCAGCCACGACGGCGAATCGGCCGCTGCAGGAAGAGGTCGCCGAAATGCAGGCGAACCTGCATTGCCACGCCTGCTCCAGCTAAGAGCGCACGCATGACGCCCACTACTACGGTTCAGGCGGTTCCCCCGAGCTACGTTCACGGCGCGAGCGAACGCGCGTTCATCGGACGGACCATAGGTTCGTTTTTCGACGAGGCTGCGCGCCGCTGGTCCACGCGGATGGCTTTGGTAGCGCGGCACCAGGATATTTGCTGGACCTACGCCGAATTGAAGCGGGAAGTCGATCGCCTCGCGGCAGGACTGCTCGCTTTGGGACTGCGCCCCGGTGACCGCTGCGGCATCTGGTCGCCGAACAACGCCGAATGGATCCTGACGCAGTTCGCGACGGCGCGAATCGGGGTAATCCTGGTCACCATCAATCCGGCATACCGCACCAGCGAACTCGAATACGCACTTAACAAAGCGAGTTGCCGGGCGCTGGTGCTCGCCGCGCGTTTCAAATCGAGCGACTACATCTCGATGCTCGAAGAACTCGCGCCCGAGCTTGCCACGCAGTCGAAAGAAGGGATGCGCTGCGCTCGACTGCAATCGCTCGAATACGTGATTGGCATCGGCGAGGCACGCTTGAAGGCCATCTGGCGCTTTGCGGAGGTGCTCGCGCTTGGAGGCGAATCGCAGTTCCGTCTGGCCGATGAAATCGCGGCACGCCTGCAGTTCGACGAGGCGATCAACATCCAGTTTACGAGCGGGACCACGGACCATCCCAAGGGCGCGACGCTGAGCCATCACAATATTCTCAACAACGGCTATTTCGTAGGCGAAACCCTGCGTCTGACCGAGGATGACCGGCTTTGCCTTGCGGTGCCGCTTTATCATTGCTTCGGAATGGTCATGGCGGTGCTTGGTTGCCTGACCCATGGCAGCGCGATCGTGATCGCGGCAGAGACGTTCGAAGCGCGTGCCGTCCTGGCAACGGTTCAAGCCGAGCGCTGCACCGTGTTCTATGGCGTGCCGACCATGTTTATCGCGGTACTGGGCGATCCCGAATTCGCTCGCTTCGACCTGTCGAGCCTGCGCAGCGGAATCATGGCCGGATCGCCTTGTCCGGTCGAGGTTATGCGCAAGGTGATTGCCGAGATGCACATGCCGGAGGTCACGATCTGCTACGGCATGACGGAAACGAGTCCGGTGAGCTTTCAGAGTTCGCTCGACGATCCCGTCGAGCGCAGAGTCTCGACCGTGGGGCGCGTTCATCCGCATGTCGAGGTTAAGATTGTCGATACGGACGGTCGGATGGTTCCGCGCGGGCAGCCGGGCGAATTGCTGACGCGCGGCTACAGCATCATGCTCGGCTATTGGGACGATGCCGCCAGAACGAAGGAAGCGATCGATGCGGCCGGATGGATGCACACCGGCGACCTGGCGGTGATCGATGAGGCAGGCTATTGCAACATCGTGGGCCGCGTCAAGGATATGGTGATCCGCGGCGGGGAGAATATCTTTCCGCGGGAAGTCGAGGAGTTCCTCTACACTCATCCGTCCGTCGCCGACGTGCAGGTGTTCGGGGTGTTCGATCCGAAATACGGCGAGGAACTGTGCGCATGGATTCGCCTGCGCGGGGGAGCAGACGCGGACGAGGCTGCCATTCGCGGCTTTTGCCAGGGCAAGATTGCTCGCTTCAAGATACCTCGCTACATTTGCTTTGTGGAAGGGTTTCCAATGACCGTCACCGGAAAAGTGCAGAAATTCATCATGCGGCAGACGATGCACGAGTCGCTGGGACTGAAGCCCGGGACGACGGCCTGAGCGGCTGACCTGTATGGAAAAATCCCTGACCAAGGCATTGCGGCTGATCGAAGGCCTGGCGCGCAGCGAAGTACCGCGCGGCGTCTCGGATCTGGCGCGTGAACTCGGACTGAACAAGAGCAACGTGCACCGGATTCTGGACACACTGCGCGAGCACAACTACGTCGTGCAGCATGAGGCGACCGGTCTGTATCAGCTCAACCTCAAACTGTTCGAACTGGGATCGCGTTTGCTGTCGCGGCTGCACCTCAAGGATGTCGCGCAGCCCTGGCTCAGTCGGGTGATGGAACAAACCGGAGAGTCGTGTCATCTGATGATCTATCAGGACGGAGAAGTCATCTACCTGGACAAGATCGAGAATCGACTGCCGGTGCGCGCGGTAACCGAGCTCGGCGGACGTGCCCCCGCGACCTGCGTCGCCAGCGGCAAGGTGCTGCTTGCCTATCGTCCGCAGGAGGAGGTAGATCGCGTGCTGCGAAACCTCAAACGCTACACACCGAAAACGATTACCGATCGCGCTCAATTGCAGAAAGAGATCGATACCGCCCGCCGCGTCGGCTATGCCATCAACCGCGAAGGGTGGCGCGAGGGAGTCTGCGGTGCGGCATCGCCGATATTGATCGGCCCCGAGAGCGCCATCGCCGCAGTCGCGATCCTTGGCCCTGCGGAGCGCCTGACCGTCAAGCGCCTGCAGGAGTGCGGTGAAATTCTCAGCGTCGCCACGCGTCAAATTTCGCGCGAGCTCGGCTATGACCCGGCTCCCAAAGGGAAATCCGAGGTGCCGGCGGCGGGCCCGATCGGCGGACGCGGCCGGCGGAGGCGTGCGTCATGACACAGACGGCTACGCTGGAGCAATTGTTGCGGCCGCGGTCGATCGCCATCGTCGGCGCGGCGCCAAACGAGCCTGGACGGCAAGGAAGTCGCACCGTCTATGATTTGTTCCAATCGGGTTGGGGAGGGCGTGTCTACCCGGTCACCGGCCGTTATCAGGAAATTTACGGCTATCCCTGCCATGAGTCGATCGCGCTGCTGCCCGAGGCGCCGGATGTGGTGCTCGCCAGGATTCCGGCAAAATCGGTTCTGCAGGTGGCGCGGGAGGCAGCACAAAAGGGGACGCGTCACCTCGTGGTTCTTGCTTCCGGTTTCGCCGAAGCTGGGGCGGATGGACGGCGCACCCAGCAGGAGCTTGTCGAACTGGCGCGCGCGCATGGCATGCGCGTGCTTGGTCCCCAGTCTACCGGTCTGTACAACATGGTCGATCGGATTCCGATGTCTCTCGCGCAGCTTCTGGGCCGGGTTCAGCTGCGCGGCGGAAATGTGGGGCTGCTGGTTCAAAGCGGCGCCATGGCCGGGGTTCTGGCCGCACGCGGTCAGGGCGAGTTCGGAATCGACTTCAGCTATATCGTCACGTTCGGCAATGCGGCCGATCTGACACCGACCGAGCTGATCGATTTTCTTGCAGATGACCCACACACGACCGTGATAGCGGTCTATCTCGAAGGCGTGGCCGACGGCGGCGCTTTGATGCAGGCGGCACTGCGCGCGCTGGCTGCGGGAAAGCCTGTCGTGGTGCTGCGCTCAGGCTTGTCAAAGAGCGGCAGCGCGGCCGTGCAGTCGCACACCGCTTCGATGACCGGAGACCGGGAGGTGTTCGAGGCGGCCTGCCGACAAAGCGGCATATGCCTCACCGCGAGCACCGAAGAATTCCTGCAAACGCTTAGCTTGTTCCGTACCGAACGACGCTCGTCCGTCAACGGCATCGGGTTTGCGAGCATTTCCGGGGCCGCGTGCGCCTTGTTTGCCGATCACGCCGAGCGTGCCAGCCTGTCGCTGGCGCCGCTCGCAGCGCAGACGCTGGAGGCGATGCGGCAATGCCTGCCCGGGTTCCTCAAACCCGGCAATCCGCTCGATCTTGGACCGGTCGTCTTTGATGACGCTGCTTACGCCCAGGCGCTGCGCGCTTTTCTTGGAGCCTCTGCGGTAGACGTGCTGGTCGCCTACTTGTTTACCAGCGTCCCCGAGCAAGTGAACTCACCGCGCAAGATCGCACTTCTCGAAGAACTTGCGCGCGAAACCGACAAACCACTGATTGCGATCTGGGAGGCGGCACTTCCAGATGAACGATCGGCACTGGCGCGGCTTGCCGGCGTTGCGGTATTCACCGACATCCGCTGCGCTGTGGATGCGCTCGCTCGATTGCGTGCGTGGTCGCGTGCGCGCGAACAACATCAGGCCATCGCCGGTCAGGCGGAGACCGAGAGGGCAATCAAAAGCGAATGCGTCGACCTGCCTCCCCGCACTGGTCCGCTGTCGGAGTATGAAGGAAAGCGTGTGCTGCGCGCGGCGGGCATCAATATCCCCGAAGGAGTTCTGGTCCACAACGCCGAAGAGGCGAAGCGGGCGGCGGCGGCCCTCGGACTCCCCGTCGCGATGAAAATCCAGTCGGCGGCGATTGCGCACAAGACGGAGGTCGGTGGAGTCCGTCTCGGAATCGATTCGATCACCAAAGCAGCTGCGTCCTGGTCCGGGCTGATCGAAGCGGCGCACGTCGGCGCAGGCGACGCCGCGATTGAGGGCGTGCTGGTTGAAGCCATGATCGGCGGGGCAGGCGTCGAAATGATCGTCGCTGTGCACCGGGATCCTCAATTCGGCCTTGTCGTCAGCGTCGGTGCCGGCGGCACGGCGGTGGAACTGCAGCAGGATATCGCACGCTTCATTGGCAAGCCGCGTCCGGAAGAGGTGCGGGACATGCTCGGCAGCTTGCGCATCGGCCGGCGCCTCGCTGGATTTCGCGCCGATCCCGGTTTCGATGTCGCCGCGCTCGTCAGTCTGATCGCCCGTTTGGGGGCATTCGCGTTCGAACAAGGTCGAATCCGCGAGATCGAACTGAATCCGGTGAAAGTGCTGCGGCCGGGTGATGGTGCAGTAGCGCTCGATTGTCTGATGACGCTTTGCTGATCTTCAGCGTTTCCGAAAATTCGCTGTTAGCAATACCAATCCTCCCGTATTTCCAGTATACGTGCGGGTTTCCAGCCAATAGATTCAAAACCCCATAAAGAATTGCGGCGATGCGCAGGCGGCGGATCGCCGTCGCTTCTTCATCATTTCCACCCCGGGGTCCCTGCTGTCTGTTTGCGGCCGATCGTTGCGCCAGGCACTGCCGGCAAAAGCAGGGAACATCTATTGCAGCGGTCATTCTGCGCGCTGGCGCACCGAGCGTTGTTAGCGGATTGGATATATTGAAAATTGACGCGCGGTGCACCGCATCAGTCTACGATTCGATCCGGCAGCCCATGCGAAAATGAAGTCTTATGAACAAAATAGTCCTCCACGTTCGCGCAGTGGTAATCGACCCCGCCTTTTTGTCCCGTCTCGGACTGCGCTATCGCGTACAGAGAAGTAGCGCAGTCATGTTGGAACCAATCACAAACAGACTGAAGCGCATTGGCCGGGACACGCAGGAGCGAACATGCAGCTAGACGACCAGCGGGAAAGCGGCAACGTCGAAGATCGACGCGGGATCGGCGTGGTCGGGGGTGGACTGGGCATCGGCGGAGTGGTGATCGCCGTCATCGCCTACTTCCTCGGTTTCGACCCGGGTACCGTGATGAACGTGGCCGACCACGTCGTCCCGCAGCGCGAGACGCGCGAGGCGCCGCGGGGCGCGCCGTCAGACCCGACGGGACGGTTCGTTTCCAAGGTCCTTGGCAGCACCGAGGACGTCTGGGCCAGGATCTTCCAGCAAAGGAAAAGCCAGTACCGTCCTCCGACGCTGGTCCTCTACGATGGGCAAGTGCGTTCCGCCTGCGGCATGGGGCAATCGGCCATGGGTCCGTTCTACTGTCCCGGCGATGAGAAACTCTATCTCGACCTTGCATTCTTTCGCGACCTCAAGACGCGTTTTCGCGCGCCCGGCGATTTCGCCCAAGCCTATGTGATCGCCCACGAGGTGGGCCATCACGTGCAGAAACTTACCGGGATGTTCCAGAAGATGGAAGCGGCGCGCGCACGTGCCTCGCAGTCCGAGAGGAATCGAATTTCGGTTCGAATGGAGTTGCAGGCCGACTGCTATGCGGGCGTGTGGGGACACCACGCGGGCACCATGAATCAACTGGACTCGGGCGACATCGCCGAGGCCCTCAACGCCGCGACGGCGATTGGAGACGATCGCCTGCAGAAGCAGACCCAGGGCCGTGTTGTCCCGGAAAGTTTCACCCACGGAACGTCGGAGCAGCGGGTGCGCTGGTTCAAGCGCGGCATGGACTCGGGCCGCCCGAAGGACTGCGCCACGTTCTCGACCAATTCGCTTTGAGCGTCTGCGCCTCCTTTATCGATTGGCGGGTTCCAGCCCCCGGACGGGTTCATTGTCGGCTGTTGCTGCTTTGCGAGCGCTCAATCGCCCCGTTTTTGCTACGTACGCACGCTGGCGCACAGCGCAATTTGCATATAGGACGATAAACGGGGCAAGGATCAACGACCTTAAGACGTGTAAGAGGCCGTTTCAGAATTACCGAAAAGGCACCTGACTTAGGGGAGCATGAGGGGATGCGCCTCGAAGGTCTCGATCCCCCCCCGAGGGGAAAGTCCCCTCGGGGGATATCCCCTCATTTTGTAATGGGCTCGAAACTCTTCGCTGCTGAACGATATGCAACCGAGATCGCATTTATTCACAATCAATCAATTTTCGCCTTAGTCGCATCTATCGGATTGGCCGGCGCAGCGATGCCGGCGAGTGCGGGGCTGTTTTCCGCGACCGGCCCGGTCATTGCGATACTCGCCAACGAGTTGTTTGTCGGCGAGGCCGAAGGTCATCTCAGCGGGGCGGGAACCCTCGCCATTCGCTCGCAAAAGGATCCTGAACTCACATGCAATGGCCAGTTCACCTCCAACGGCAAACTGGGTGGTTCGGGGCGAATGCATTGCAGCGACGGCACCGATGCGGTATTTCATTTTGAGCGGTTGACCGTGTTGCGCGGCTTCGGAGCCGGCAGTTTTACCCGGGGCGCGATGAGTTTCGCCTACGGACTCACCGCAGAAGAAGCCGGAACCTATCTGAAGCTGCCCGAGGGCAAGCGACTCGGTTTGAACGGGAGCGAACTCAAGCTGGTCGATCTGTAGCAGAGCCAGGGATCCGTTGCGATCCGGCGCAAACGTCCAGTGATGCACGCGTCCATTGCAGGGGGCGGGAACTAGGGACAACAACGGGTAGCAACACTGCGGTCTCAGTGCGGCAGCGTCGCAGCTCTACGCAGCGGCCGAGTTGCAGGCATCGCCACGAATCGGCCATTCCGGGTTGACCAGGTTGAAGCGTGGCAGCGGACCCAACACGTCTTGCTGTGCGGCACGGTAGGCTTCGAGGGTGCCGATATCACGCCAGTAGCCGCATTCTTCCTGCGGCTGCATCCCGGGAACCTTGTTGCTGGTAAAGTCGTACGCAAAAGCGCGATGGCTATGCGGGAGGCTCGGCAAAATATGATGGCCGAAGTCCGTGCCGCCTCTCCGGTTGGCCTGCTCGAGCAACTCAAGCAAAACGGGTGGATTGAAAAGATAGTTGCCCATCGACGCGTAAGCGCGATCCGGGTCGGTCGCCATCGGCGCCGGACGTTCGGGTTTTTCCTGGAAATCACGAAGTTCGCCAGCGTCACTCGTCGTCATGATCCCAAACGCGGGCGCCTTTTCTATAGGCACTGGAACGGCAGCTATGCTCACGTCGGCATCACGCTCCCGGTGAAAGCGCGCCATCTGCCGGAGATCCATGCGGTAAATGTGATCTGCAGCAAAAATCGCTACCAAATCAGGATGCTCGCGCTCAATAAGGTGAAGATTCTTGTAGACGGCGTCCGCGGTGCCTCTTAGCACGCCACCTTCGACGCTCGGTTCCGGCAGCACTACCGATATGGACGACCGACCACCCTCGGACCAGGGCGCCCACGCCGTGCGTATATGCGCGAGCAGAGACCGCGGCTTGTAGTGCGCCAGGAGATAGATCGTTGAGATGTCCGAATTGACGAGATTGCTGAGAACGAAATCGACGATCCGGTAGCCATGCGCAAAGGGCAGGGCTGGTTTTGCATGCTCGGCGGTGAGGGGGCGAAGCCGGGTGCCGTTGCCGCCTGCCAGGACCATTGCGAGAATCTTCATGGGAGCGCACCTTTGTTGGCGAACACCTCAGTCGAAACGCTAAAACGCCTTCACCTGCGTCGTCGTGACTATTTGCAAGCCAGCGGAAAAAAGAATTCCCGGCTTGAACCCTGCTAGAACCTTTATTGTGGCTAGTTGTTACTCAAGTGCCGCCAGTACGAACCGAGCGATGCCCACCATATTTCCCGCAGGCTGCGCGTTCTGTGCGCTGGAACACATATGATCAAATATGTTTGTCGATCTTTCGCGCTTCTTCATAGCAACAATCCCATGCGTGAATCGTGGCCTCTCGTAAATGGTTGTCTGCACAAATACTTGTGAGATGCGAGTGATGCGGGAGCCCTCCTATGTGAAAGGCAGGCGCTAAGAACCAGTGACTCGATTGGACAGAGATATCCGGGATCGGCTGGATGCTCGAAGAGAAAGCCTTGGCCGCAGCCAAGGCGTTTTCGAACAAACCGGAACTTGCTATCGGGTGAGCAACGCCCGTTTCAGCGTTACGCAGGCGCCGTGCTTGCCCATTTTGGACGCGCTGTGTTTGCCGTCGCACAGAGCATTCCGCAGTAAAGCGGATATCTTTGCAACAACCTCGCTTCGCGTCCGTAAGGGCACGCTTCGCGCGGTCTCCGGAAGCAGCACCTGGCCGCAGGTCTTCATCGGCGGCAAGCTGATTGGCAACGCGAACGATCTGGAAGCCCATTTTGGCGTGCGCGAAGCGGCCTGAGGCAGCGCGCCGACATCGTTGCGCGGCGCCGCGCGGCAATAGGAGAATGAACCATGAACACCGTGAAAATTGACGTTGCAGTGATCGGTGCCGGTACTGCGGGGCTGGTGGCGTACCGCGCTGCCAAGGCCGCGGGAGCGAGCGCCGTGATTATCGAAGGCGGCGACTACGGCACCACCTGTGCGCGCGTGGGCTGCATGCCGAGCAAGCTGCTCATTGCCGCGGCCGAGGCTGCGCACGCCGTCGCGAAAGCCGCGGCGTTCGGCGTCCATGCCGACGGCGCCATCCGCATCGATGGACGCGAGGTCATGGATCGGGTCAGGCGCGAGCGCGACCGCTTTGTCGGATTCGCGCTGCGCGATGTGCAAAGCATTCCCGACGCGGACCGCATCCGTGGCCATGCACGTTTCCTCAGCAACCATACGCTAGCCATTGGCGAGCACACCTGCGTCGAGGCCAAGAGCGTGGTCATCGCGAGCGGATCGCGCGCCGATTATCCGGATTCGTACAAGGAACTGGGGGACCGCCTCATTACCAGCAACGACGTATTCGATTGGACCGATCTGCCCGAAGCAGTGGCCGTGATTGGCCCGGGGATCATCGGCCTGGAGCTGGGTCAGGCGCTGCATCGCCTGGGTGTTCGTGTCGTGGTTCTGGGCCGCGGCGGCCGCGTCGGCCCGATCAGCGATCCGGAGATCCGCGCTTACGCCCTCGCCGCATTCAATGAGGAATTTGCGCTCGAGCCCGACGCGCACATCGCGCATATGCGCCGTCACGGCGACCGGGTGGCAATCGGGCGCGCCGGGCCCAAGGGCGAATCGGAAATCGAGTACTTCGACTATGTACTCGCCGCCACCGGCCGCACGCCCAACGTGAAGGACCTTGGCTTGGACCAGACTTCCCTCACGCTCGATGCCAAAGGCGTGCCCGAATTCGATCACGCGACCGCCCGCAGCGCAAGCGCGGACGGCGCCAGCACCATCCTCATCGCCGGCGACGCCAGCAACTTCATCCCGCTTCTGCACGAAGCCTCCGACGAGGGATGTATTGCAGGCGCGAATGCCGCGCGGCTAGCGCTCGGCAAGCCGGTGAAGTCAGGACTGCGCCGCGCGCCCATCGGTGTCGTTTTTACCGACCCGCAAATCGGCATCGTCGGGGGTGGATTTCATACGTTGAAACCCGGAACCTTCGCCACCGGACAGGTGAGCTTCGAAGACCAGGGCCGGTCACGTATCCTGCTCAAGAATAAGGGCCTGCTCAATGTCTACGCGGATCCTGTGACCGGCCGTTTCCTGGGCGCGGAAATGCTTGCACCCGGCGCCGAGCATCTGGCGCATCTGCTTGCCTGGGCGCTGCAGAACAAAATGACCATCGCAGAAATGCTCGAAATGCCGTTCTATCATCCGGTGATCGAAGAGGGATTGCGCACGGCGCTGCATGACCTCGATGTCAAGCTGCGCGCTGCGCGAATCAGCCTCGGCAAAGTTGCCTGAACGGTTCGTCGCGGTAAGCCCGCCGGTTTCACCGGATGGTCGAACTCGCTCGCCGTTGAATGCCTCGGCCCCAGTGCCGCCGCGCGCGGCGCGCTGCCGTCGTGCTGTGCGCACGCGGCGAATGCGGCAGCGCAATCGTTGCCGATATCCTGCACTGCGTTGGGGAACGAACAGACTAATACTGACCGATCCCATAGCGTACCAACTATGGAAATCCATCAGGCGTTTCGACAGAACGCGATTGGAACGGCAACGCGACGCTATCCGGAGTTGCCGGTACCGGAATTGAAGATGCTGATCGCACCGTTTCTGTGCGGTGTTGGAAGTCTGTGCTCCAGGACCCAGCACAACTGGGGCCTAGGCGCAAAGAGGTTTTCAAATTAATTCAGAAAAACATGACGATAGAATTTGGCACGTGATGTGCTTAGCGAAGATGTCAAGGTCAGACGTCGGATTATTGGTTAAGCATGGACGGGGTACTGGCATGCGAAAGCTATGGCTCGATTTAGTGGTACGAATCAATCCCTGCGGTGGTGCAACATGGATCAGACTCCTGCTTTCCTGAGGCGCGGAACGAGAAAGTTCGTTCAATCGATAAGCCGAAACTTGGCGAGGCGTCTAATGCTGGCCGCGGCGGGTGTGCTTGCTTATGGCATTGGCCTGGATTCCAGCGAGACGCGGCAGCGATCGACCATAGCCGAGTCCCGGGCGCACGCCGTCGAGACATTCGCGCTTTCTAGTGTCGGCGGCTTGGTTCCCGGCCGGGAGTCTGTCAGAAAAGTCCAGGCCGTCGCCATCATGGAAGCGCAGAGGATGGGCCTGGACATCTCCATTGCCGCCGTCGGCATTGGTGGCAAGCACGGCGGCGATTCGGCGGCGGACGAGAGAGCGTTTTCTCAACTTGCCCACCGCTTTCCAGAGACTCTCAAGGCAGCCGAAGGGGACGACGCGTTTCGCGAGCGCCTTTCCAAGGCTTGGAAATCCGATTTCAAAGCGCTGGCCGACGGCAGCGCACCCAACGGGAGATCGCAGATTATTTCCGATGCGCAGGGGCGCACCGGCGCTTGCGTGGTCGAACTGCGCGCCTCGGGCGAAAGCCTGAGCGCGATGTTGTCCATGGCCTACCTGGAATCGGAAGTCAACGCCAATAGGCGAAAGGCGCGATCGCTCGGGATCTCAGCCACCGACGTCGGCTTTCTGGTGAGCGCCCACGAGTCGGCCCACTGCGTGATCGGCATGGCACGCAGGGCAGGATTGTTCGACGTCTCCTGGGCTGATCCCCATCGGAAAGTCCCGCCGTCCTGGGGCAAAGCGAGGTATGCGGACGATCGCGACAATCCGGCGTTGGCGAAGGCGGAAGAAAGCGCTGCGGACGCACTCGCGGTGCTTTGGGCCGCCGATGTCCTCGGAGCGTCCAAGGCAAGGCAACTCGGGCGCCTGGCGATCTACGCCCGTTCCCGTGGAGCCCGCTCCAGCGCCAACGACGGATTGCACGATTCGTCCATCGTGCTCATCCATACTTTGGCTGCGCTTGGCCGGAACGATCGATCCTTGTTCCTCGGCGATCGCGCGCGTTTTGCATGGAACACCGCCGCGGTTGAGACACAAGGTGCAGTCATGCAATCGGTACAGGCGCAGTAGCTAACATACACGATGTGCATGCGAACGCACAGAGAAATCAGATGCGGCAATAGATAATCCAACCTGTTACACCGCCAACGGTTTCTCCTCCTCCTTTATCGTTCGGCGGATTCCAGCCCTCGGATAGGCTCATTTCCGAGGGCTGTTTTTTGTGCATCGACCGCCCGCCTTTGCATATGTTCGCTGTCGCACAGAACGTCCCGCGGGGGAGGTATCTAATATTCGCGTGCAATGTCGGTCCGGCTTTGCTTCGCCAATGGACGTTTCTACCATTATCAATTAACGCTTTCTTAAGGGGACGACAAAATGAATCCTGTCGGAATACTTGCGGTATCTGCGGCGCTGCTGTTTTCGATTGGAAACGTCATGGCGGTTCCGGCGGGCAAGACAGTGGAGTTTGCCAGCCCCAAGGGAAAAGTGACCTTCAGCGGCAAGGCGCATGCGGACAAGGGCCTAAAATGCGCGGATTGCCACAGCAAGCCCAAGCTGTTCGAAATGAAAAAGGGCGGCGACAAGATAACCATGGCCGCGATGAACGAGGGTAAGTTCTGCGGTACCTGCCACGACGGCACCAAGGCGTTCAGCGTCAAGGCGCCGGCCGATTGCGTGAAATGCCATGAAGCAGGCGGCGCCGGCGCCAAGGCCGACGCGAAGGCGCCGGCACAGTCTTCAGACGCAGACAAGCCTGCCAAAGAAGAATCGACAAAATCGACGTCGAAGAAGGAGTCTCCCGGGGAATATATCGACGATGCCGTCATCACGACCAAAGTGAAAGCAGCGGTGTTGAAAGAACCGACGCTGAAGTCGGCTGAAATTAACGTCGAAACTCTTAAGGGTACGGTTCAGTTGACCGGGTTTGTCGGGTCGCGCGCCGCTATCAAGAAGGCCGTCGAGGTTGCCAGGCGCGTCAAGGGCGTGAAATCGGTCAAGAACGACATGGTCCTCAAAGGGACGCAGTAGGACTGCCGGTCGAGCTCGCCGCTATCGGAACTGGCGCAATGCTCCATCCCGGTCATGCGGCTTTAACAGCGCTCACCACGCTGTTCGAAACGAAGCGCGGCAGGGTGCTGCCGCTGCCACCCAGGTTGGCGCACCTGTACGGGTGCCTGCGCATGCCGCAGCCGCGCGCGCATCCGTACGTGTTCAGCAATTTCGTATCCACGCTGGATGGTGTCGTCTCGCTCAGTGCGAAGGGGCACGCGAGCGGCGGGGACATCAGCGGATTCAGCGCCCAGGATCGGATGGCGATGGGCCTGCTGCGCGCCATCGCGGACGTGGTGGTCATCGGTTCGGGTACGCTTGGAGCCGACCGCCGGCACGTCTGGACGGCGGAAGCGATATTCCCTGCGCTCGCGGACGACTTTAGGCAACTGAGGAAAACGCTGGGCAAATCGCGCGCGCCGCTGAATGTGATCGTCAGCGGCAGCGGCGCGATCGATCTGCGTTTGCCGGTATTTGCGTCGGGGAAGGTCCAAGTGCTGATCCTGACGACGACCGCGGGTGCAAAGCGCCTGTGCCGGCAACATGCGCCCGATTCGGTCGAGATCCACGCGGTTGCAGGTTGCCGCGCGGGTGTAGTTTCCGCGACTGCCATCTTGAACGAGGTGAGTCGGGTCGGCGCAGGCAAGCAGATCCTCGTGGAGGGCGGACCGCGATTGCTGGGCGATTTTTACGCTGAAGGCCTGCTCGACGAGCAGTTCTTGACGCTGGCACCGCAAATTGCCGGCCGCGAACCGGGCGACCGGCGGCTCAGCCTGGTGATGGGCAAGGCGTTCGCACCGCGCAATGCCCTATGGGGCACTCTGACCGACGTTCGACGCGGCGGCAGCCATCTGTTTCTGCGCTACGCATTTCCTGCATCCGGGCGTGGCCAGCGGACGCGTCGCGCCTGACACGATCCCGCCCCAAAGCCCAGGCAAACCTCCACTGTGTCGTTTCGAAAGGACAGCAGAAATGGATTTGAACACCGAAAAAATAAGCCGACTGGTGCGCGAATTGCTGACCGAGATCGGCGAGGATCCGGATCGCGAGGGCTTACTCGATACGCCGAAGCGGGTGGCGAAGGCGCTCGAATTCCTCACCTCGGGTTACCGCACCGATACCGAGCAGCTGATCAACGGGGCGTGCTTCGTTCAGGAAACCAGCAGCATGGTGGTCGTCAAGGACATCGAACTCTACAGCATGTGCGAACACCATATGCTGCCGTTCTTCGGCCGCTGCCATATTGGCTACATTCCGAACGGCACCGTATTCGGCGTGAGCAAACTCGCGCGTCTGGTAGACATGTATGCGCGGCGGCTGCAATTGCAGGAGCGCCTGACCGAGCAGATTTCCAAAGTGATAATGGACTCGGTCAACGCCAAGGGCGTGGGTGTGATGATCGAAGCGCGCCACCTGTGCATGATGATGCGCGGCGTCGCGAAGCAGAATTCTACTATGGTGACTTCGTCCGTCCTCGGCGAATTTCGCGATTCGCTCGCGACCCGGGAGGAATTCTTCTCGTTGATCGGCCGTCGCGCCTGAATCGCCGGTCCGCACCGATTTGAACGCGACCAAGAAGTTGCCTGTACGCCGCAGGGAGAAACACCGCCTGAAGAGCATCGGTTGGTTGCGGGCGGCGGTATTGGGAGCGAACGACGGCATCGTATCGACATCGAGCCTCGTGCTCGGTGTGGCCGCGTCGCATGCAACGCACAACAGCATACTGATTGCGGGAATCGCCGGCCTCGTTGCGGGGGCCATGTCGATGGCAACGGGAGAATACGTCTCCGTTCATTCGCAGGCAGACACCGAGAAGGCGACGCTCGATCAAGAGCGCACGGAACTCAAAGCCGACTTCAAGGGCGAACAACGGGAGCTCATTGCGATTTATGTCGGTCGCGGCCTCGATTCTTCGCTCGCGAAACAGGTCGCCGAGCAGCTCATGGCCCATGATGCGCTCGGCGCGCACGCCCGGGATGAACTCGGCATCTCCGGGACACTGCGGGCACGTCCGCTGCAGGCGGCGCTGGCTTCGGCCTGCAGTTTCGCGGCCGGGGCGGCCCTGCCGCTTGTGGTCGTCGCGCTGGTCGCGGATTCGTTCCTGATTCCTGCCGTTTCCGGCGCCTCGCTGCTGTTTCTCGCGTTCCTGGGCGGGTTGGCGGCCCATATCGGCAGCGCAAATATCGCAACCGGAATAATGCGCATCACGTTCTGGGGTGCCGTGGCCATGGGAGTCACTGCAGGGATCGGGGCACTGATAGGAACCGCCGCGTGAGCGGCCATGCGCAGCGTGAGCAACGAATTGCGGGCTGTACATTCCTTTCGCCGAAATCGGGCGGCTTGGGGGCGGGGCCCCTCATCCGTGAGGATCTCATGGGCTTTCGCAGCCGGGAGTACGTTGAACGATGTTTCTCGCTTTTGCGCAGCTCCTCAAATTCAATGTCAGCGTCCAGCTACCGGAGAAGAATGTGAACACATCGCCGCAACCGGCTGAGGAACATGGCGGGACCGGAGCACACGATTCGGTCCCGCTATTGGCAAAAGCGCGCGCCGATACCGATACCGTGTTGAAAGAGCTCGGATCGCAACTCGCCGGACTGAGCGCGGCGGAAGCCGATGCTCGCTTCAAGCAGGTCGGGCCGAACGAGATTGCGCGCGAGAAACGTCAATCGGCATGGATGCGCCTTCTGAGCAACATCAAGAACCCATTGGTGCTCCTGCTTACGGCACTGGGCGTGCTGTCCTACCTCACCGGCGACCATCGGGCGACGATCGTTATTTTCGTGATGGTCATTCTGGGTGTGGTGCTGCGTTTCGTCCAGGAGATGCGTGCCGATCATGCGGCTGAGAAGCTACAGGCCATGGTCAGCAACACCGCGACGCTGGTGCGCGGCGGCAAGGAATCGGAAGTTTCGCTGAAGATGCTGGTGCCCGGCGATATCATCCGGCTGGGCGCCGGCGATATGGTGCCGGCTGATGTGCGGGTGCTTTCCGCCAAAGACCTGTTCTTGAATCAAATGGCCCTCACCGGCGAAGCCCTGCCGCTGGAGAAGAAGGCCGCGCCTGCATCCGCAGACGTCCAGAACCCACTGGAACTTCCCAATATCTGCTTCCTGGGCTCGAACGTCGAGAGCGGATCGGCGACCGCCGTGGTCATCCACACCGGGGATCGGACCTACTTCGGATCGCTCGCCGCGAGTATCGTCGGCCAGCGCCAGTTGACGAGTTTCGACAAGGGCATCAACAAATTCACCTGGTTGATGATCTATTTCATCGCCGTGATGGTCCCGGCCGTGTTTCTCATCAACGGCCTGTCCAAGCACGACTGGATGGAAGCGTTTCTGTTCGCCATGGCGGTGGCGGTCGGGCTGACCCCCGAGATGTTGCCGATGATCGTGACCGTCAATCTGTCCAAGGGCGCTCTGGCTATGGCCCGGAGGAAAGTGATCGTCAAACGTCTGAACGCGATTCAGAACTTCGGCGCCATGGACGTGCTGTGCACCGACAAGACCGGCACGCTCACGCAGGGCAAGATCGTGCTCGAAAAGCATCTGGACGCGCACGGCGACCCGAGCGAGAAGGTGCTGCATTACGGCTACCTGAACAGCTTCCATCACACCGGGTTGAAGAACTTGCTCGACGAAGCGATCCTCGACCATGAGGAACTGGAACAGCACCTGAAGGCGAAAGAGAAGTACCGCAAGATCGACGAGATCCCCTTCGACTTCGTGCGGCGGCGGATGTCGGTGGTGGTGGAAGACGGAACCGGTTTGAACACGCTGATCTGCAAGGGCGCGGTGGAGGAAATGCTCGGCGTATGTACCCGGGTGGAAGTCAAGGGTGAGGTCATCGAAGTCCTGCCCGAGCACGACGCCAAACGCCGGCGCTTGGCGGACGCGCTGAACGGCCAGGGATTCCGGGTGATTGCGCTCGCGTACAAGCAAATGCCGGGCGCTTCGGATGAACCGGTCTACTCGATCAAGGACGAGTCGGACCTGATTCTTCTGGGTTTCCTGGCGTTTCTCGATCCGCCAAAGGAGAGCGCAACCGAGGCTCTGAAGCGGCTTCATGTCCTGAACGTGGAGGTCAAGGTCTTGACCGGCGACAATGAGATCATCACCGCTTACATATGCAAGGAAGTGGGCATGCCGGTGGAGCATCTCTTGCTCGGATCTCAAATCGAGGCGATGAGCGAGTCGGAACTGGCCGAAGCCGCTGGGGCGACGAGCGTTTTTGCCAGGCTGGCTCCGGCGCACAAGGAGCGCATCATCCGGGCGCTCCAGAGCAAGGGGCACGTGCTGGGTTTCCTCGGCGACGGCATCAACGATGCCCCTGCCCTGAAGGCCGCCGATGTGGGCATCTCGGTGGACAGCGCAGTGGACATCGCCAAGGAGTCGTCCGATATCATCCTGCTGGAAAACAGCCTGCTGGTGCTGGAACAGGGCGTCCTGGAAGGCCGGCGGGTGTTCGGCAACATCGTCAAATATATCAAGATGGCGGCGAGCTCGAATTTCGGCAACATGTTCAGCGTCGTCGGGGCCAGCGCGTTCCTGCCCTTCCTTCCCATGCTGCCGATTCAGGTGCTGATCAACAACCTGCTATACGACTTCTCCCAGACCGCCATCCCTACCGACACGGTGGATGAGGAGTGGCTGATCAAACCGCGCCAGTGGACGATAGACAAGATTCTGCGCTTTATTCTGTTTATCGGCCCGATCAGCTCGATCTTCGATTACCTGACGTTCTTCATCATGCTCTACGTCTTCAACAGCTGGAGCGACCCCGCTTTGTTTCATACGGGCTGGTTTGTGGAGTCGCTGTTCACCCAGACCTTGATCATCCATATCATCCGCAGCAACAAGATTCCGTTCATCCAGAGCCGCGCCAGCTGGCCGCTCATCCTGACGTCCCTGGCCATCGTCGCGGCCGGCGCCTGGCTGACTGTTTCACCGCTGGCGGAAACGCTGGGGTTCGTCCCACTGCCGCCGCGGTACTGGATGTACTTGGCCGTGATGATGCTGGGCTATGCGATTCTGACGCAAGGGGTGAAAACCTGGTTCATTCGCAGGTTTGGCGAATGACGGCAGCGGCCGGAAGCGCTCGCTGTTCGGCGACTTGCACGTCTACGGTCCGTACGCCGTTCGTTTCTACACCAGACGCAAGACCATCACGCAGCGCTGGCCATCGGCCCATGTCCGCGACGGCGCGGTATTCAGCTGCCCGTCGAGCCGTTGCGGCTGTGACGCCGGCGTGCGCACGCAGGCCGGCTCAGGCCGCCGCAGGGCTGGGCAGAGGCGCCGGACGCCGCGGGGCACGCGCGTACCGGTCCATGGCGAGGCCGTCGATGCTGATTTCCGGGCGCTCACCGGTCACCAGGTCGGCAACCAATTTGCCCGAGCCGCAGGCCATGGTCCAGCCCAGCGTGCCGTGGCCGGTGTTCAGGAACAAATTGGGGTAGGGCGTCGCACCGACGATCGGCGTGCTGTCCGGTGTCATCGGCCGCAGGCCGGTCCAGAACTCCGCGCGCGCCAGGTCGCCGCCCGGGAACAGGTCGCTGACCACCAGCTCCAGCGTTTCTCTGCGGCGCGGGTCGAGTTGCAGGTCAAAGCCACCCAACTCGGCCATGCCGCCGACGCGGATGCGATCGTCGAAGCGCGTCACCGCGACCTTGTAGGTTTCGTCGAGCACCGTGGACAGGGGCGCCAGCAGAGGGTCGACGAGGGGGATGGTCAGCGAGTAGCCTTTGACCGGATATACCGGGATATCGAGACCCAGCGGTCCGAGGAAATCGCGTGAATAGCTTCCGAATGCGAGCACATAGCGGTCGGCACGCAGAATCTCGCTGCCGGAACAAACACCGGTGACGCGCCCGCCCTCGGTCACTAGGCGGTCTACCGATTGGTCGAAGCGGAAATCCACCCCCATGTCGCGAGCGATGCGCGCGAGGGCCGTGGTGAATAGATGGCAGTCACCGGTCTCGTCGTTCGGCAGCCGAAGACCGCCGCTCAGCCTATCCCGCGCTTGAGCAAGCGCAGGTTCGACCGCCGCAAGCTGGTCGCGGCTCAGCAACTCGTAGGGTACGTTGCATTCGTCGAGGACCGCGATGTCGCGCTGCGCGGCGTCGAGCTGTGCCTGGGTGCGAAACAACTGCAACGTGCCGCCGGTGCGCTGCTCGTACTCGATGCCGGTCGCGGCGCGCAGTTGCCGCAAGCACGACCGGCTGTACTCGGAAACGCGCATCATGCGCTCCTTGTTGACGGCATAACGCTCCGCTGTACAGTTACGCAGCATCGCCGCCATCCATCGAAGCTGGAACAGGCTGCCGTCAGGCCGGATGGCCAGCGGCGCGTGCCGTTGGAACATCCATTTCAGCGCTTTCAGCGGAATGCCTGGAGCCGCCCATGGAGTGGAATAGCCAGGCGACACCTGGCCTGCATTGGCGAAGCTCGCTTCCTCGGCCGGACCGCCTTGCCGGTCCAGCAGCGTGACTTCCGCCCCGGAGCGGGCCAGATAGTAGGCGGTACTGGTGCCGACGACCCCGCCACCCAATACAATGACTTTCATTGGCATATCCTCCTATAATTCAACTCTACATAATCGTATCTAATAGAAGGCAGCGTTTTTCATTGAAGTGATGACAGAAGGCAGTGAATATAGCTGGCATAGCCTCGCATTCTTCTTCTGGAAAGTGAAATGCTCGAACTCGACCGTATCGACTGCAAAATCCTCGACATCCTGCAGCAGCACGGTCGCATGTCGATGACCGAACTGGCGGAACAGATCGGACTGTCGACCTCGCCGTGTTCCGAGCGCGTCAAGCGCATGGAACGCGAGGGCGTCATCACCGGCTATCACGCGCGGGTTTCGCCCGCGGCGCTGGGCCGGACGCTTTTGGTATTCGTCGAGATCAAGCTCGCGTCGAAATCGGGCGACGTGTTCGACAAGGTGCGCAAGGAGTTGCTCTACGTGCCGGAGGTGCAGGAATGCCATCTGGTGTCAGGCAGTTTCGACTATCTGGTCAAGGCGCGCCTGCGCAGCATGAGCGAGTACCGGCACCTGCTCAGCGACATCCTGAAAAAGCTGCCGGTGTCGGCGGAGTCGCACAGCTACGTCGTCATGGAAGAGGTGAAGGAAACCTTGGCCATACCCGTGGACCGATGAGCTCGACGGTCTGGCCAAGGCGTATGTGCGATCGCGCAACACTCCTGTACACAGCCAAAGAAAGTCGACAAAATCGATAGGGACAATTCGCGAGTGCGCGTCGGGTCCCTGATATTTGGTGCCAGATCCCGGTTGAAACGATAGAGGAGCGGCCTAGACGGCGCGCGATTGGCGCAGTCGCTCGATCGCCTGCGCATTCAGCCCCAGCAGACTGCCGAGCACCGCCTCGGTATCGGCGCCCAGCGCTCTCCCGAGATGCCGAAACTGCGCCGGCGTTTCGGACATCCGCGGCACGGCGGCCGGGATCACGACCTCGCCGGCCCTCGGATCCTGCACGCGCGTCAGGTTGTCGCGTGCCGCGTACTGCGGGTCGGCAAAGATATCGTCGATGGCCATGATCGGTCCGCACGGTACGCCCGCCGCGTCGCACCGGCGCACCACGTCGGCCAGCGGCAGCCGGCCGATCCAGTCGGCGATAGTTGCGTTAATTTCGGCGCGGCCCGCCAGACGCTGCGCGTTGGAGGCGAAGCGCTCGGGCGCCACCAGATCGGGTCGTTCCATCAGTTGGGCAAGACGCTCGAAAATCTTGTCGCTCGAGCAGGCCAGCGCCACCCATTTGCCTTCCTGCGTCTGCCAGTGCCCGTGCGGCACCACGTGCGGTACATCGGCGCCCATGCGCTGCCGCACCTCGCCGAACTTGGCATAGGCCGGCGCCAGTTCGTCGAGCAGGCGGAAGATGGATTCATAGAGCGACACGTCGACGATCTGGCCCAGGCCGGTCGTATCCGCCACGCGCAGCGCCATCAGCACGCCCAGTGCGCCCCACAAGCCCGAGATGTAGTCGGCCAACGAGGTCGATCCGGGCACCACCGGCGGACCGTCAGCCATGCCGGCAAGGTGCGACAGGCCGCCGAATCCGTGCGCCACGCGCGCGAAGCCGGGTTTGCCGTTGTACGGGCCGGTCTGCCCATACGCGCTCACGCGCAGCATGACGACGCGCGGGTTCGCGGCGCGCAAAACGTCGAAACCCAAGCCCCATCGCTCCAGCGTGCCGGGACGAAAGTTTTCCATCACCACGTCGGATTGTTCGACCAATTTCAGAAACACCTCGCGCCCTGCGGGCAGGCGCAGGTCCAGCGTGATGAAGCGCTTGTTGCGCGCCTCGCTGAGCCACATCAGGGTGTCCCCGGTTTCGAGCGGTGTGCCGAACTTGCGCAGCGGATCGCCGCTGCCGGGCTGCTCGACTTTGATCACGTCGGCGCCGAAGTCGGTCATCACGGTGGCGCTGAACGGCGCCGCGAGGAAGGTGGCGATGTCGAGCACGCGCACGCCGGCCAGCGGCAGTGCGGCTTTGTTGGCAGCCGGCGTCATGTCAGCGCGCTGCAACAGATGCCGCGCCGTGCGCGGCGATGTGAGCGGCACGGTCCTGAATGGAGCGTGCAAGTTTGGCGTGCGCGAGGTCGATCAGTACCCCCTTATCGCTGAAGGCGCCATTGCCTGCGGCGACGACCTGCTCGAGCGCGGTCAACACGCGCGTGGCCCAGGCGGTCTGTTCGGTCGACGGCGAGAACACTTCGTTGGCCGTCTGCACCTGGCTCGGATGAATCGCCCATTTGCCTTCGAAGCCTAGCGCCGTGGCGCGCAGCGCGGATGCACGATACCCGTCCATGTCGCCAAAATCGGTAAACGGCCCATCGATGGCGCGCGCCCCGTTCGCGCGGCAGGCATTCGCGATTCGCGCCATGGCAAAGTGCCACTGGTCGTTCCAGTGACGGTGGCGGACGCCGCCGGCATCGGCGGCGGTCAGCATGGCGTAGCGTGCGCTGGGCGTCCCGAATACGGTATCGTTGGTGCGCATATCGACCGTGTAGTCGCCGACGCCGAAAATCATGGCCTCGAGCCGATCGGACGAGGCGGCAATCTCCTCGGCGTGCGCGACCCCCTGGGAGGTCTCGATGAGCACCTCGATCCCGGTGCGTTTATCGCGGCCAAGCTCGCGCTCGATCGCGGTCAGGACCTGGGCGACGAACTGCACGTCGAATGCCGTGCCTGCCTTGGGAAGCAGCACCATGTCGAGGCGCGGGCAGTGGGTGGCGATGTCGACCAGATCGCGCAGCGCCCAGGGCGTGTCGAGCCCGTTGATGCGCACCGCCACCGTCTTGTGTCCCCACTCGAGCTGGTTGATGGCTTCGATCGCCTTGCAGCGCGCATCGTCCTTCAAACGGTCGGCGACGGCGTCTTCGAGGTCGAGGAAGATCACGTCGGCTTCGCCGGCGCAGGCCTTGGCGAAAAATCGTTCGGAGGTGGCGGGCACCGCGAGCTCGGAGCGTTGCAGTCTCTTGCGGCGCGGCGTGATGATGGTGGCGGACATGGGTTCCTTTCGGTAGCGTTAAGAGGTTGTGACAAGGCAGTCATGAGCGGGTGCGGTGGCGTCGTTCTGGGGCATTGGCCATCCCGGATTCGTTTGCTGTTGTACTTGGATCATCGGTTGATGAACCGGCATCGAGGTCGTCAAGTTGATCAACATTGCCGCGATCGATCCCGCTCCAATGCCGTTCGCGGCGAAGTTCAATTGTCGTAAAGCGTTTCTCGCGCCTTGATGATGGTTACGACCGTATCGTTGACCGGTGTCGGGATTCCGAGAGCGGCGCCCAAGCTGCAGATCGATCCGTTGATCACGTCGACTTCACCTCGGATCTTTGCCATCGCATCGAGCAGCATCGACGGCCGCGCATTGCGGATTTTTCCGGCCAGACGCGCTATGTGCTCCATCGGGTCGCCGACTTTCAGCTTCACGCCGGCCGCCTTGGATACGGCGATCGCCTCTGCTGTGCAGTTGCGTGCCATGTCCCACGCGTACGGATGGTCCATCACCTGGCCGATGGTCATGCCCGTGGCGCAGGCCGGTCCCGACAAAGCGACGTTCATGATCAGCTTTTCCCACACCATCCGCTTCACATCGTCGTAGATGGCAACCTTGAATCCAGAGGAATCCCAAATCTGCGTCGATGTCTCCAGCCGCTCGCGCGCCAGGCCGGCAAACGCACCGAACCAGGTAACCTCCATGCCGTTGTGATGCACGTGGCCTGGTGCGCGCATCGATGCCCCGAAGCCGCCGACGACGCCGATTGCGAGGCGATCCTGGCCGACGATCGGCGCCACTTTTTCCGGGGAGCCCAGGCCGTTTTGAATTGTCTGCACCACCGTTTTCGGCCCGAGCAGAGGTAGCGCGGCAGTTGCCGCCGCTTCGACGTCGTACGCCTTGGTGGCAATGATGACGAGATCACACAGGCCGATGGCGTCGGTAGTGGTGCCGGCGCTGCGCAGCCGCACGGTGCGGTCTCCGCTTGCGCCTTCTACGCGAATGCCCCTCTCTGCCATCGCGGCCGCGTGATCAGGCCATAGCGTCACGGCGTGAACGTCGTGCCCGGCGGCGGCCATCAGCCCGGCATACACCGAACCCATCGCGCCGCACCCCACAATCGCAACCTTTGCCATTTCGTGTGTCCTCAAGCTTTGCAAATTCTTCTGAATAGGCCTGCAAAACGATTTGTCGTGATCTACCCCAAATCCGGCCGACGGGCCAGAAGTCCCAGCGAGGCCTCCAACAGCGACGACAGGCGCAGCAGATCCGTCTCGCACTTGAACCGCCCGACCAGTTGGATGCCGATCGGCAGCCCGGTGTTGCCGAAACCGCAAGGCAGGCTGAGCGCCGGATGGCCCGTAAGGTTGAACGGCATAGTCCAAGGGAACCAGTTGGGGCGCACTTCGGGCAGAATCCGGCCATCGATTTCAATCGTGCCGAACAGGTCCTGTTCGATCGGCAACGCCGTGCGCGACAGGGTCGGCATGGCCATGAAGTCGTTATCGCGCAGCAGCGACTGCACATAGCGAAACAGTTGCGTACGCTCGAACATCGCGCGCAGATAGTCGACCCCGCTCACCTCGCGGACCAGCGCCAGTTGCTGCAGCAGCGAAGGACTGAGTTGTTCCGGGTGCTGCTCGGCCATCGCGCTGAACCTGGCGCGCCAGACCGTGTGGTTGATCGTGCGCCACAAGGGCTCGACGTTGAAACGCGCGGCCGGCACCTCGATCAGTTCGGCGCCCAGTGCGCGCAGGTGCATGAGGGATGCGTCAAACGCCGTGACGACCTCGGCCGCAAGCGGACGGCCCTCGGGCGCGGCGCAAAACAGGATGCGCTTGCCGTGCAGGTCGCCCACGGCCTGCGCTGCCTGCTGATAATCGGGCACGGCAGTGCCGATCGACCAGGGGTCCGAGGCATGTTCGCCGGCCATGGCCTGCAGCATCAGCGCCGTGTCGGCGACATCGCGTGTCATCGGCGTGACGTAAGTCAGGTTCCCGAAGCCGTCGTCGACCTGGCTGTGGGGCACGACGCCGTTGCTCTGCTTCAGGCCGACCACCCCGTTGCAGGAGGCGGGGATGCGCGTCGAGCCGCCGCCGTCCGTGGCGACGCCGATCGGCGCGATGCCGGCGGCGACGGCGACGGCAGTGCCGCCGCTGGAACCGCCGCTGGTGTGATGCGGACTCCAGGCGTTGCGCGTGCGACCGAACAGCGGGGCATCGGTGAGGCACTTGGTGCCGAATTCCGAAGTGGTGGTCTTTCCGACGAGAATCGCGCCATGCCGCCGCAGCCGCGCGACGGCTTCCGCATCCTGCTCGGGCACGTTGTGCTCGAACAGTTTGGAGCCGAAGGTGGTGCGCACGCCGCGCGTGTTCACCAGATCCTTGCAGGTAAACGGAATGCCGTGCAGCAGACCATTCGGTTCACCGTGCATGAGGGCTTGTTCCGCGGCGCGCGCCGCCGCCATCGCCTCGTCGCGGCAAATGGTGATGAAGCAGTTGAGCTCCGGCTGGAGCCGTTCGGCGCGATCGAGCACCGCCCGCGTGATTTCCACCGGCGACAGATCGCGGCGGAGGATCTTCGCGCGCAATGCGGTTGCGGACATGAAACATAGTTCATCACTCATGCGTGGTCATCCTTCCGGTAGCTGCTGTGCCAGCCACAAAAGTGCGGAATTGAATTCTCTGTGTTCTTCCGGACGTAGGTCTGGTCCGCGCCGCGCACCGCTCAGTCCTCGTTCGTGAATCCAGACGATTCCACGATCGGGCGCCAAAAGCCACGCTCGGCTTGAAGCATCTTTTTGAGTTCGGTGCCGGGCAGGCCGGTGGGCTCAAGTCCGAGGCGGGCCAGCTGTGCTTGAACCTGCGGCTTGTTGACTGTCGCGATGAGCAAACGCTCCAAGGTGTCGACCACGTCGCGGGGCGTACCGGCAGGCAGATACGCACCGTAGGAGGCGTTGGCGTGGTCGAAGGCGTCCACTCCGGCCTCTTTCAGCGTCGGTACATCGGGGAGCGACGAAATGCGACGGTGCCCGGACACGCCTAGGATGCGAAGCCTGCCTGCGCGATGCAGCTCGAGCTGGCTGGACAAGGCATCCGTGCCGATTCGAACGTGCCCGCCGATAATGTCCGTCGCCAGTTGCGAGCCGCCCTTGTAGGCAACCACATTCAGGGGCACGCCGATATTCTTCCCCAGCTGGAGAATCGCGAAATGCAGAATGCCGCCCAGGGAGGTCACGCCAACGCCGTTTTCTTTGGGATGGCTACGCACCCAGGCGAGGTATTGCGGCAGCGTCTGGTAGGGCTGGTTCACCCCGGCCGAAACCATGGTCGGAACGTTCACCAGATGTGCGACCGGAGTGAAATCCTTGTCCACATCGTAAGCAAGGCGCTTATAAGTCATCGGGAATATCACAAACGGCGCGGTCGAGGCAATCAGGATCGTTTTTCCATCGGGACTGGCTTGCTTGACCGCTTCGATGGCGATCCGCGTCGATGCGCCAGGGCGGTTTTCGACCAGGACGGTGTCACCGCTTGCACCGCGCAGCTGCTCCGCCAGCACACGCGCGAGCTGGTCGAGGGCGCCCCCGGGAGGAAAGCCGATAATGATCCGCACCGGCGCGCCGGAAGCGGCCGGCGATTGCGCCGATGCCAGCGGCGCAGCGAGAATCATCGCTGCCGATATCAAAGCAACTCTGAGCATGGGTGGAAAAAAGCAAGTCATGTGCAAATCCATTAGCACGTCTAGGATGCGGTGCTGGCCGGCAGCGGCGGCGAGAACCGCCCGTCGGCTGCGGTCCAGCCGCCGTCGACCAGCAGGCTCGAGCCCGTGATATAGGAACTGGCGTCGGACGCCAGAAACACCACGGCGCCCACGAGTTCGGACGGTTGTGCCCAGCGCTTCAGCATCGATTTGTCCGCATAGGCTCGATACCAGGCGTCATTCTTCTTGATCTGCGCGGTCAGCGGCGTTTCGACGACACCGGGCGCAATGACATTGACGCGCACGGCGCGTTCGCCAAGTTCTGCGGCAAGCGCCCGCACCATCTGCAACACCCCGGCTTTGGTCGCGCCGTAGACGCCCTGCCCGGGCTCGACCACCAGCGCGCGCACACTCGAAAAGGCGATGATGCTGCCTTTGCCGCGTCGAGCCATACCTGGCGCAAAGGCCCGAAACATGCGGAAATTGCCTTTCAGATTCAGATCGATCACGCGATCGAACTCGGCGTCGGTGACATCCACCAGCGGCTTGCGCACGTTGATCGCCGGCGTGATGACCAGCACGTCCGGCGCCGCGAGCATTTCGGCGGCGCGCGCGATGCTGTCGACGTCACGAAGGTCGACATGCAGGGCGCGGGCCGCTCCGCCAGCCGCAGCGATCTCGGCCGCAGTTTCTTCGGCGTGCGGCAAGTCGACGTCGGCGCAGAAGACCTCGGCGCCGAACGCCGCCAAACCGAGGCAGCTGGCGCGTCCGATACCGCTCGCAGCGCCGACTACCAGCGCGCGCTTCCCACTCAAATCGAACATTTTCGCGTAGCTCTTCACTGTGTTCTCCTGTCGGTTATAGGATTGGTCTGCGTGCGATCCTCGGCGACGTGTGCCTGGACCTGCGGCACGCGCGCGGCACCAATTCGTCTCTCATCTGGCCGGGCTACCGTTTGCAGCCCGGTTGGCAGATCAGCAACAATGCGGCAAGCCATGCGTCGGTGCATGGCTTTGACCTGATGACGCGGCTACATGCCTTTCCTCACTACTGGTTTCCCGTTCACTTTTTCAGTTTCACCGCTCGAATACGGCACGCTCATTTTCGTGAAACAGCGCCTGCTTCACGGCCGGTGACGCTGTTCGCAACGCCCGACCACAGCTTGTAGTCTTTCTCGACGAACGCCATGGTCTCCGACGGTGTCGTGAACTCCGTTTCAACTCCGAGCTTGGCAAAGCTGCCTTCCACGTCGCGGTTGCGCAGCGCTTCGCGCAACTCGCGCGCCAGTCTGTCTACAATCCCGTCCGGAAGTCCTGCCGGCCCGAGCAGTGCAAACCAGTTTGAGATGTCGAGACGCGGTATGCCTTGTTCGTAGACCGTAGGCACGTCCGGCAGGTAGGCGAGGCGCTGTCGGCCGGTTACGGCAATCGCTTTCATCTTGCCCGAACTTACGTGCTGAACGACCAGTGGAGCGGTAATGGAACTGACGCTTAGGGTTCCTCGCAACACATCCGTGATCATTTCGGGCTGGCCGCGATAGGGAACGTGAACCAGATCGAGGTCGTAGATTTGCCGCAACAGTTCGATGGTGAAGAACGGGGTGGTACCGGCGCCCACCGAGCCGAAGTTAAGCTTTCCCGGTTTGTCTTTGGCGAAGCGGACGAAATCTGCCACGGTACGCCCCGGAACGTCCTGACTTACGACAATCGCCTGGGGAATTTTGCCGATCATGCCGATACCGCTGAAGTTCCGAACCGGGTGCACATCGGGGGAAGGCTGGTAGGCCAATCCGAGCGTCAACGATCCGCTGGCCAATACCAGCGAGTATCCGTCCGGCTTGGCCCTCGCCACGGATGCGTAGCCAATGATCCCGGCTGCCCCCGTCTTGTTCTCTACGATTACCGGTTGCCCCAGCGCTACGGACATCGGCCCGGCGATCCGTCTGGCAACGATGTCGACGATGCCGCCGGCGGTAAACGGTACGACTATGGTCACCGGGCGTTCCGGATACGATCCGGCGAAGGCGCTCCCGGCGAGCGCTTGCAATGCGAAAAACGATCCCAGTCCGCAGCGTAGCGTGGCGAAGAGCATCGAAACCACGGATCGGACGCGATAAAGACTAAGTGCGACAAGAAGCGCAATCGCTTTGGAGACCAGGCTGCATAGCGCGCTACAGAGGTGCGTTGAGGCGATCGGACAACGCGGGGCCCCCCGCCCAGCCTCGGCTTTTGCCCGCTTACGAATTGGAATGTACGCCTTGACCATGAATTGCTTGCCTCCTTGTGATCTTGTAATATGTTACACATCACACATCACAAGTCAATAGCTAATTTGTTCCCGCGTGGCATGAATATGAAGTGGGCGCGAGCGAAATACCGTGTGCGGCGGGGTCGCGTCGCGCCCCGCACCAATATCAGTGGTATCGGCGCCAGGGACAGCTCAGGCAAGCGCGCCTGGTGCTGCTGAACGTAGCGCCCCGCGTGAGGCGGGGGCTGGTGCAAGACCTGAATGAATTCCGGCAGGACTCGAGTGGCAACCGCAGCCGGGGCAGGGTGGCGGCAATTCGCATTTATGCCGGAACCGGGTCAGCGCCGGCACGGCGAGACTCAGCTTGAATCAGCATGTCTTGTCAGACCGCGGATTCGTCTTCATCGTACCAGCGGCCCTCTGACAGCAGCACGCGATGGTGGCCCTCGCCCGAAGGGATCATCGGAAAGCAGTTTTCCTGCGCGGCGACGCGCACGTCGAGGAAGAACGGACCGTCGAACGCCATGCACTCGACAAGAGCCTGCCGCAGCTCGGCAGGGTCGCACACGCTGCGCGCGGCCCAGCCGAACGACCGGGCGAGCTGCACGAAGTCAGGCTGCGCCGCGTTGCAGGTATGGCTCAAGCGATTGCCGTGGTTCAGTTGCTGCCACTGGCGCACCATGCCCATGTAGCCGTTGTTCGCGAGTACCACCTTGACGTGCGCGCGGTGCTGCACGGCGGTCGCCAGTTCCTGGATGTTCATCAGGATCGAGGCGTCGCCGCTGACGCAGACGACGAGCTTGTCCGGGTGGGCGATCTGCGCGCCGATCGCCGCAGGCAGGCCGTAGCCCATGGTGCCGGCCCCGCCGGAAGTCAGCCAGTGTCGCGGCGCGTCGAAGCGAAGGTACTGCGCGGCCCACATCTGGTGCTGGCCCACATCGGTGGCGACGATGGCGCCACGGCCCTGCAGTTCGTGCTGCAGCGATACCATCAGCTGCTGCGGAAGAATCGCGTCGGCGCGCGGCGCGAAATCCAGGCAGCGCCGCGAGCGCCAGCCGGCTATGAGCGCCCACCACGGTGCGAGCTTTTTCTCGCCGAGACACTCCAGTTCGGGCATCTCGAGCAGTGCTTCGAGCACTGTGGCGCAGTCGCCGACCATGGGCACGTCGACCTTGACGATCCTGTTGATGCTCGTAGGGTCGATGTCGATATGGATCTTGTGCGCGTGCGGGCAGAATCTATCGAGTTTTCCGGTGACGCGGTCGTCGAAGCGTGCGCCGATGCATACCACGAGGTCGGCATGGTGCATCGCCAGGTTGGCCTCCAGCGTGCCGTGCATGCCCAGCATGCCAAGGAAACGCTGGTCGGAAGCCGGGAAGGCGCCCAGTCCCATCAGCGTCAGCGTGCACGGTGCATCGAGCCGGCGCACGAGACGGGTGAACGCTTCGCAGGCGTGCGGGCCGGAATTGATCAGTCCGCCGCCGCCGTAGAGAACCGGGCGGCTGGCAGTGGACAAGAGTTCAGCCGCGCGCTGCAGGCTGGCCTGCAGAGGTCGCGCACGCGCCGTCCGACGCGGCTCGGGCAGTGACACAGGTTCCTCGCGTAGCAGTGCCGACTGCACGTCCTTCGGGATGTCGATCAGCACCGGTCCCGGTCGCCCTGACTGCGCAGTGGCCAGCGCCCGCCGCACCGCAGCAGGAATCTCGTCTGCACAGCACACCTGTGTGTTCCACTTGGTCACCGGCCCGGACATGCCCAGCGCATCGCTTTCCTGGAACGCACCGGTCCCGATCACTGCGGTGGACACCTGCCCGCTGATGCATAGCACCGGGATCGAGTCGCTGAGTGCGTCCAGCAGGCCGCTGATCGTGTTGCCGACGCCCGGACCAGAGGTCACGAGCACCACGCCCACGCGGCCCGTGCTGCGCGCGTAGCCCTCCGCTGCGTGTACCGCCGCCTGCTCATGGCGCACCAGCACATGCTTCAGGCGCGGCTCACCGTAGAGCGCATCATAAAGGGGAAGCGCAGCGCCGCCGGGATAGCCGAACAGCGTATCCACGCCACTTTCGACCAGGGCCTGCAACAGCGCCTGCGCGCCATTGAGCGCGCTGCGGGGGTGCGTCGCGGTAGGTAAATGGGCTGAGAGCAACTCAGGGTCGGGCAAGAAGGTATTCATGTGGTAATTATTCCGGATAATAGGCAGAATAGGCTTTGTTTCTTCTTACTGTTTAGGCGGCAATGGCAAAGAATATTCGAAATAGTTCCGAATTATCGGAAAGAAAATTTGATAAATTCGACATGTCAATCCTCCGGACGCTGCTGCGGAATAGTCGCAAGACGCTGAACGAAATCGGCGCCGAAGTGGGCCTGTCGCCGACCGCCTGCTGGAGCCGCATCAAGCGGCTCGAGGGTGAAGGCGTGATCCAGCGCTACACGATCGACGTCGACAGGACCAAGCTCGGCTACAACGATACGGTCATCGTCGAAGTCACCCTCGAGAGCCACACCGATGACACGCTCTACCAATTCGGCCGCGTGCTGGCGACGATCCCGGAAGTGGTGGAGGCGTATCTGGTATCGGGCGACTACGATTACTACATCCGCATCGCGGTGCGCGACACGCGCGACTACGAGCGCTTGCTGCGCGAGAAGTTATATAAGATTCCGGGTATCCGCCACAGCAAATCGCACTTTGTGTTGCGTGTGCTGAAGGAAACGAGCGCGCCGATAGAATGAGTGAGCCTTCAGCGCTTGACTCGCGCGGCCCTAGGTAGCAGCGCTCGTTTGCTTTTCTGGCATCGCCGGGCTCGGGGGACTACGCTGTACGTTTGCAGCCCAGACATCGCGCGAGCGTTCAAGGTGATGCTTCATCACTGCAGCGGCGCCGTCTGCATCACGGTTTTCGACGCGTTCCAGTAGTTGAAAATGCTCGGCGGAGGAGGTGGCGAGATGTTCATTTGCCTTGCCATCAGAGAAGCCGTAGAGCCGGACCCGATCGCGCAAGGCGGCGACGATTTTCGACAGCGCCTTGTTGCCGATGATATCGATGAGTTCTACATGGAACTTGCGATCGGCGTCGAGAAAACCGATCAAGTCGCCTGAAACCGCAGATTGCTGGATCGAGCTCGCGAGACGCCGCAGGCTCTGCAGTTGTTTCGGGCTGCCGCCGGAGCGTGCGACTTCGGCAATGCTGGGTACTTCCAGCAGCAAGCGGATGGCATAAATGTCGTTCAACTCCTGTGGCGCCAGCGCCACCACGCGGAAGCCCCGATTGCGAACTGGCTCGAGCAGGCCTTCTCGTGCCAGATCCAGCAGGGCCTCTCGGACCGGCGTTGCCGACACCTGCAATTCCGCAGCGAGCCGAGGGACCGAATAGATCTCATCCCGCTGCATTCGCCCAGTAACAATCAGTCCCCGAATAAATTGTCGAGCCTGTTCCCGGAAGCTTGGGCCCGAAACCATGCCCCCAAAGCTATCTGACGTGTTTGTCATCTGAATTTACGCCCCAGACTTGATTAGCCTGTTTAGTAATGTGTGACATGTTTTATCACCAGCACGGCGCTGGCGGCAAGTATTAATAGACAGGCTTGACAATTACTATGTGATATGTGATATATTACGTGACATCTTAACTGAAGGAGGCAGCCTGTGTCAATCGAGAGAATATTGTTTATCGTAGCCGATACCGCCCGCTGGGATATGTTGGGTCACAACGGGGGTTCGGTGCGCACCCCGCATCTGGATCGCCTGGCCGCCAAATCCATGGTCTTCGACCGCCACTACGCAACCAGCTTCCCGACCGTTCCGGCTCGCTACGACTTCCTCACCGGCAAGGCGGCCTACGCCGGTGTAGGCTGGGGCCCGCTTCCGCGCGGCGACAATTCGATCGCCGTCGATATGGCGGCGGCCGGGTATACCACGCTCGGCGTCGTCGATACGCCCTTTTATCAAGTCAACGGTTACAACTACGACCGCGGTTTCCATTACTTCTACGACATGAAATCGCAGTTGCTCGGCACGCCCCAATACAATGCTTATTCCGCACCGGGGGAAGAAAAGCGGCAAAGCCATGGAAAATTGCCGCAATGGCCGATCACCGGCAAAGTTCAACCAGACCCGCGCACGAGCGAGATGGATTGTCCGGCGGCTCTCACCATGATCCAGGCCGCGAAATGCCTTGAGCATATCTACGACCAAAAATTCTTCGCGCTCGTGGATACCTGGGATCCACATGAGCCCTGGGACCCGCCTACCTATTACATCCAACGCTACATGCCGGATTACAAGGGCGAGCATGTGCACCCGCCGTATGGGGATTACCGCAAACATGGGCTGAGCGAGCGCGACGTGCAAGTGTCGCGCGCGTGCTACAGCGGCGAACTCGAACTGGTGGACAGATGGATTGGTTACCTGATCGATCAACTTGCCTATATGGGCGTAGCCGACTCCACCGCGATCATCTTCACCACCGATCACGGCTTCCTGCTCGGTGAACACGGTCTGGTCGGCAAGTTGGTACGCCGCGCGCCGGGCGAGGCGACCTGGATGCGCTCTCCGTTGTATGAAGAGATCGCAAAGATTCCTTTGATCGTCCATGTTCCCGGCGCAAAGCCCGGTCGCTGTTCAAAATTGACCTGCGCCCTCGATATCGCGCCGACGTTGTGCGAGATGGCCGACCTGAAGGTGCGAGCGGAAATGCACGGCATGTCAATGCTGCCGGCTGTTTTGGGACGACCTTTCGCCGGCCATGACCACGTGCTGACGACGCTCCCTTTTGCCAATCCCGGCGATAAGGTCGAGGTGGTCGACGATCTGATGCGAACCGTCGTCGAATGGCAGCCGGTCACGATTACCACCGAGCAATGGTCGCTCCTGTACGCGACACCCGACGAGAAAATAGAGCTCTACGATTTGCGCGCCGATCCGCATCAGGCAAACAACGTGGCCGAGCGGCATCCGGAAATCGTCAAGGCCATGTTGGCTCAATACGCAGGCGACTTGCGGCTTGAGCAGGTAGACGAACGCTACTGCAAGCCGCGTCTGCCACAGCATTTTCCCGTCGCAAAGTGATGTTGTCGAGGGGAGACATCGAGATGCAGAGCAACCAGGTCTTTATCGCCAACCGTTGGGTGGCTACGGCAAGCGGCGACACACTGCCGGTGGTCGACCCCTCGACCGGCCTTGAATACGCCAGAATCGCCCGTGGCGCCGCGGCCGACATCGATGCCGCCGTGATCGCCGCGCGCGCCGCCTTCGATGGCGCATGGGGGCGGCTCGCCGCCGTCGAGCGCGGCCGCATGCTGATGAAACTCGCGCTGGCCATCGCGGATCACCAGGAGGAATTGGCGCAGATCGAAGCGCGCAACTGCGGCAAGCCGCTGAAACAGGCGCGCGCCGATGCCGCCGCCTGCGCGCGCTACTTTGAGTTCTATTCCGGCGCCTGCGACAAGCTGCACGGCGAGACGCTGCCTTACCAGCCGGGCTACACGGTGCTGACCCTGCGCGAAGCGCACGGAGTAACCGGCCACATCATTCCGTGGAACTATCCGATGCAGGTCTTCGGACGTTCCGTCGGCGGCGCGCTCGCGGCAGGCAATGCCTGTGTGTTGAAGCCGGCCGAGGACGCGTGCCTGTCGCTACTGCGTATCGCCGAACTCGCGGCCGCCGCAGACTTGCCCGCGGGCGCGCTCAACATCGTGCCCGGATTGGGTCGCGAGGCCGGCACCGCACTTGCTGCGCATCCGGGCATCGACCACATCTCATTCACCGGCTCGCCGGCCACCGGCAGCGCCGTGGCCCGGGCCGCGGCTGTGCATCATCATCCAGTGACGCTGGAGCTCGGCGGCAAGTCGCCGCAGATCGTCTTCGCCGACGCCGACCTTGAGGAAGCGCTGCCGCTGCTCACCAATGGCGTGGTGCAGAATGCCGGCCAGACCTGCTCCGCGGGCAGCCGCCTGCTGGTAGAGCGTTCGCTTTACGAACAACTGCTGCGCCGATTGGGTGCGAGGTTCGAGGCGCTACGGGTGGGCTCGTACCAAATGGACCTCGACTGCGGCCCGCTGATCCGCGCGAGCCAGCTCGAGCGCGTCAAGAGTTTTCTCGCTGAGGCGGCGGCAGATGGCATCGCCACTGCAGGAGCGGGCGTGCTGGCGCCCGAGGCGCCGCAAGGCGGCTTTTATCAGGTGCCAACGCTGCTGCGCGATGTGCCGATCCATCACCGCATCGCGCAGGAGGAAGTGTTCGGCCCGGTGCTGGCTGCGATGCCGTTCGAGGATGAGGCCGACGCCATCCGCATCGCCAACGCGACGTCCTTCGGCCTGGTCGCCGGCGTCTGGACGCGCGACGGCGGCCGGCAGATGCGCATGGCGCGCGCGCTGCGCTGCGGCCAGGTGTTCATCAACAATTACGGCGCCGGCGGCGGCGTGGAACTTCCTTTCGGCGGCGTGAAGTCGAGTGGCTACGGGCGCGAGAAAGGCCTGGAGGCGCTGCTCGGATTCACCACGCTGAAGACGATTGCAATCAAACACGGCTGAGGCGTTCGACCGGCGGCCGGCAATTGCCTGCCGCTTGCCTGCAGCCGCGATTCGGTTTTCTATGCGGCATCGGCATGAATCGGGTCTGCCATGCCGCGCTGGCGAATCAGGGTGTAAATTAAGTCCGTGGTCGGGGTGGCAACACCGACACGCCGTGCGAGCTCGCAAACCGCGCCGACGATGGCCTCGGATTCGATCGGACGCCCGCGCTCCAGATCCTGCAGCATCGACACCTTGGCGCTGCCGATGCGCTGCGTCGTCATTTGCAGGCGTTTCTCGACGGTCATGCCAAAGCGGACGCCGTAGGCCTCGCCGACGCGCATGCCTTCGCCCATGACAGTCCGCGTCAGTGCAACGATGGCGGGATTGTTCATGGCCTGATCCATGCGTGCGGCGGTCAGCGCACAGATCGGATTGAACGCAAGATTGCCTATCAGTTTGGTCCAGACCTCATCGCGGATGCGCGGCGACAGCGGCGCATCCAGCCCTGCAGCCCGCAGCGCTGCGGCCACGTGTTCGGCGCGTTCCGACAGGCTGCCGTCGGGCTCGCCCAGAATAAAGCGCCGGCCGGCCGTATGTTCGATCACTCCCGGCGCAATTACTTCGGCGGCCGCGTAGACCACGCAGCCGAGGATGCGGCCGCAATCCAGGCTGCGCAGCATGCCGCTGCCGGGATCGATGCAGGCTACGGCTTCGCCATCGAAACGCCCGCCCTCTTTGTGGAAATACCACCACGGTATGCCGTTGATGGCTGGAATCACTACCGTCTGCGGCCCGATGAGCGGCGCCAGCCGCGGCAGCATGTCGGCGATGCTGTAAGCCTTGAGCGCAATGAACACCGCATCCTGCCGGCCGTAGTCGGCGACGTTATCGCTCGCGTTTACGCGCAGCGTGCGAAGTTCCGTTTTCGAGCGCAGCCTGAGACCATCGCTAAGAATGGCCGCGAGATGCGCGCCGCGCGCGATCAGGTTCACCTCATGCCCAGTTTGGGCCAAGCGCGCACCCAGCAGACCGCCAATTGCCCCGGCTCCGATGATGCAGATGTTCATGGCTACTCCGTCGACAACAGGTTCTCAATGCGCACTGGAATGAATTCCGATGAAAATTTAATTCTCTTCATACTGAGCATCTTCGCGTGCCGGTTCTCTGTCAAAGGCAAAGGCCGACGTGAAACAAATTCGTGACGATGATTACAACATGTATACTCGAGAACTATTGAGCTACAAGCCGGGGGCGCCCTGGGGCTGCGCTTTTGTTGGGAGCTTTCTTATGCGAGCTATTCTCCTGTCAATCTTTCTCGTTGCACAGACCGCTCATGCCGAGATTCCCGATTTCTTTGAGCCGCTGGTCGTAAAGCCTCCCGTAAGCTTTTCTGAGCGGATTGTCGATTTAAGCCCAGCGTTCGAGAAAGCAAAGCAACTCAACAAACCGATGTTTGTATACTTGGGCGCAGGCGATTGTCCACCTTGCAGGACATACAGCGTGTTTTTGGAAAGGCACAAACAAGAAATGGCGCCTACCTTCGCCAAAGTTGTGCTCGTCGACATCCGTACCTGGCTCAGGGGACCCAAACTCACTTTCCAAATATCCGACAAAAGATACAACGTTGCGGAGTTTAAAGCACTGGTCGGCGATACAAACAAAGGGCTCTTTTACCCGAGTTGGTGGCTTCTTACCCCGGAGGGTAAACAGCTGCGTCAAATGCCGCAAGGGTCGTCTAATTTCACTTCAGTGGATAACCATATCCGTCTCCTTGAAGGCTCATAAGCCGCCCATCGAGAGTTCAGCCGCCGGCCAGGTATCCGCCGTTCCCGGGAAACTCCGGCCGCCATCCAAATCAAATCAATACTGCCTATCCCGCTGAAGCCAAAAGACGGTACGCGCCATTACGACGGCGTTAGCATCCGACTAAAGCTGACCCGAACCATCGGTCAAAGCGACGACGCGATTGGGGTCATCACCCCACACTCAATTGGGGTCGTCGCCCTACTGCTCTGCGCACCCTGAACTGTCACACTCTGTCCGCAATGTTCGCGGCTCCGGCTATTTCGCAGCGTCCGCAAATCGAATGGTTCACCCCGGGAGGGGCGAAAACGCGCTGGTCGCCTTAGGACCGCGCGGGGCACGATCATGGGGCCGGGCGGCAAATTGACGTACTGCGCCAGATGCCATCTTGCCGGCGTTTGCCCGCACAGCTTGCACTTAAGGAGGAACGATATGGAATCACGACGACTCGTTGCCGGCGATATAGTGCGCTATCGCGGGGATCTTCTCGCACTTGTCGTGCACGCATGGGATAGCACAATGGCTCCCGTCAGCGGCCAGCTGGTGTCCATTGACCATTTGCACATTGACCAGCACTGGGGTTACGGGCGCCACATCGGCGTGGTCGACGCGTCGAACGTCGAATTCGTCGCCCACGGTGTTCTGCCGGACGCCCCCGACTCGGAACTTGGCATGGAGCATCCATGGATGATGGCCTGCATGCAGGTAGAAATAGATGCTGCCGCGTTGCATCGGTTCGGGACGCCCCTCCAGCAGGCACTGCAATCGGCGCGACGGCGCACTATGGAACTCTTCGGTGACGTGCCCGCCGGCTGGGTGGAAATGGCGGTGGCGCGAGTCTATGCGCAGCAGGCAAGTGGAGGGCTTACAAAATGAGACCCTGCCGAACATAACTCTTGGTGCCTCATCGGTGGCTCGTGACCTGGGGACCAGTAGCAGGGGCATGAGGCACAGCGGCTTCGGATATCATGGAACAATTCCGATTCCGTGATCTCCCCGGGTAGGCGCCATGTCGACTGTGCAACGCGGATTCACCTTGATGGAAATGATGGCAGTACTCGCCGTGATGGCCATCCTGGCGCTGATGGCGGTTCCATCCTATCTGGACCGGGTTGTGCGACAGCAGATCGAGTCTGCCCTACCGTTGGCAGAGATCGCAAAGAAGCCGGTTGCCGACTCATGGACGCTGCTGCACGCTTTCCCCGCGGACAATGCGGCCGCAGGATTGCCCGCAGCCGAGAAAATCGTCAGTAACTACGTCAGCTCACTCTCCATCCAGGATGGTGCGATCCAGATCACTTTTGGCAATCGCATCAACAAGGCGATATTGGGGAAAGTGATTACGCTGCGACCTGCCGTCGTGGAGGACGCGCCGGTGGTGCCCGTCGCCTGGGTCTGTGGCAACGCGGAAGCACCGGAGAAAATGACGGCAAGAGGCAATAACTTGACGAATGTGCCGGAGCTATTCCTGCCAACAGCTTGCCGTCCGATGAAAGCCAAATGACCGGAACGCATCATTGGGCAACTGTAAACAGGGACGCAACGGGAGTCCGTGTGCGGTGCTCGCGGCCCCTAGGCCACGGCGAGTAGGGCCGCGCCGGCAACACCTGTCTGGTAGACTTCCTCATTTGCAGCAAGGCGCTGAGGCCGCGTCGATCGAACGCAACCAGGAAGGCCCGGTCGATCAGGCTGCACTAGCAAACTCACCTGAAACCGGAGGATGGCGACATGGCGCTTAAGAAAGGTTACAAACAACTGCTGGCCGAAGCAGAGAAGACGACGCGCGGAATTTCCCCCGAAGCCGCGCAGGCAAGGCTCGGCGATCCCAATACGCTATTCGTCGATATCCGCGACGCGCGCGAACTCGAGCGCGAGGGCATGATTCCAGGCGCGTTTCACGCGCCGCGGGGCATGCTCGAGTTCTGGGTCGACCCCGAGAGCCCGTACTACAAGCCGGTGTTCACCGAAGACAAGACTTACGTCCTGTACTGCGCGGCCGATTGGCGCGGCGTGCTCGCGGCGGCGACGCTGGGGGAGATGGGGCTGGCGAACGTGCTGCACCTCGAAGGCGGGTTCGGCGAATGGAAGAAGGCAGGCCGTCCGGCCGTGCCGCGCCCGCACCGCACGGACGGCAAAGCCTGAGGCCGTTCCTCGAGCGCACGCTGAAGCAGGCTATCGTGATTGGCAGGCGTGCGCGGAAGCCAGAATTAAGCAACCGCCTTTGTCCCCCTCCCGAGGCCAGCTTCAGTGGGACAGTTCAGGTGATGGAAAGGCATTGCGCGAGTTCACAGGCGCTGCGATGGGGAAATTGTGAGGCGCCTTCAGAGCCGCAGCCATCCGCGCTTTGATCCCTGGTGCACCAGAATGCCGAACAGAACGGCGACGCCGACGTTCCAGATTGCAAATGCGGCGGTCGACAGGACCACGAAGCGGTCGGCCTTCTCCGCGCCGCTGTCGCGGCTTCCCAGGGCGAGTTGCAGCCCGGCCATGAACAGGATGACACCGAGGACGTTCTGCGGAAACATCTTGAACACGGTGTCGATCGACGAAGATAGAAACAGCCCCGCGCCAAGCAGGATGACACCGAGAATGATGGACGAGCCGCCCGTGCGCGCCCCGAACTGAACGTGTCCCGCCATGCCGCCTGCGCCGTGGCACATCGGAATGCCGCCGAGCAGACTCGACCCCAGGTTCATCAATCCGGTGGAAAACGCAACCGCGCGTTCGGTCACCGGCCGGTCCGGAAACAAGCGATTGTTTTCCTCGGTGATCGCGAGATACGCATTGCCGAAGGTCAAGGGAAGCTGCGGCAACGCGAGCAAAATGAACCCGGTCCACAGATCACCCATGGACAAGCTCGACCAGGCGAAGGCGGGAATTCTGAATTCAGGTTTGAGCGCGCCGAGCTCGCGCATGAGTTCAGGCTGGTTCAGCATTGCCATCGCCACGCCGATGGCAAGCAGCACCAGCATCGCCGGTACGCGCGGGCGGCCGAGCAAGACCAGCGTCAGTACGAGCAGCAGCCCGCCGACCCAGGGGCTGGTCGACATCATGCGAATGCCCTCGATCATGAACGAAAACCCCAGTCCCATGACGACGCCGGTTAACGCCGAGCGTGGTACCCAGCTCGCCGCGCGTTTGCCGAGGCCGGTCACGGCCAAAGCGATCCACATGAGACCGGTCGTCAACCCGGCACCGACCACTGCCGCCGACCCCAGACCCGCGGCGAGCGCAGCCTGGCTCACTGCCGAGGCGCCGATCGCCTTCATCGGCTGCACCGGAAACGGCGTGCGGTAGATGGCGCCGGCAATCACCAGGGCCACGCCAAAGGCCACCAGCAAGCCATTTGCATCCATCTTCAGGATCGAGACGTAGGCAGCCACGAACGGAATCAGCGTACCCAAATCGCCGAAGGCGCCGGCCCACTCGGGAAGATCGAACCGGTTCAGGGGCCGCGTAGATTTATTACTCATTTGCACAGAATCATATAGCATTCCGGGTCGCGGCCAAACAGTTGCCGACTTCGAGGAAGCACCGAAAGAGTACATGACGCAATCGGAGCCTGCTCCGACTCGGGGAATCTGCATGATGGCAGGGTGGGAAGGGAAGGGTTCCACACCTTTCCTCGGCCACCTTGTTCATTCCCTGCGCGACACACCAACAGGAGAAGTAAATGAGTGAAAGCCAAATGGTGCTCTACGCCCAGGAAGGCGGCGTCGTGACACTGACCGAGGCGGTGATGGCGTTCTTCGACAAGCGCAAGCCGAAATTCATCGGCCGCTAGAGTCGCTGAATTCCCGGCACTTTCACCAGCCCATGCGTCACACCGCGCTGCTCGGCCGCGTCTCGCCCTACGCGTTGCTCATGGCCACGATCCTGTTCTGGTCGCTGAACTGGATCGCGGGTCGGGCATTGCGGGACGACGTGCCGCCGTACTCGTTCGCATTCTGGCGCTGGGTGATCGCGAGCGCACTGTTGCTGCCGTTCGCCTGGAGGCACTTGGTGCGCGGCTGGCCGGCGATGCGCCGGTCGTGGCCGATCATGCTCGTGCTCGGCGTGCTCGGCACTACCTTTTGCAACCTGACGTCGTACACCGGACTCAAATACACCACGGCGGTCAGCGGCTCCATTCTCAATTCATTCGTGCCGGTGATCATCATCGCGATTTCCTGGGCCTTCCTCGGCCAGCGGTTGCGCGCGTCGCAGTGGGCGGGCGTCGTGATTTCGCTCACGGGTGTGCTGAGTATCGTCGGCCGCGGCGACCCGATGGTGATCCTGGCGCTGAAGTTCAATGTCGGCGATATCTGGATCATCGCCTCGACCCTGCTCTGGGCGTTGTACACGGTCTGCCTGCGCTGGCGGCCGCACGAGTTGCATCCGCTCGGGCTCCTGGGTGCCAACGCGATCGTCGGCGTGGTCTGGATGCTGCCGGTGTATCTGTGGTCGCTGGCCCAGGGCTTGCATGTCAACTGGACGGCGGACGCGATGGTGGGGCTTGCGTATGCCGGCGTATTTCCGTCGGTGGTGGGCTACATCTTCTGGAATAACGCAGTGACGCGCGTCGGTCCGAACACGGCCGGAATGTTCATGCACCTGCTGCCGGTGTTCGCGAGCCTGCTCGCGATTGCATTCCTCGGCGAGCGGCTGCACCTATTCCACGTCGCCGGCATGGCACTGATCTTCAGCGGCATCTGGCTCACCAGCCGCACCGACAACCGGGCGGGCGAAGCCGGAATGGAAATTTAGAGCTTAACAAAATGAGGGGATATCTCTCCTCATACTCCCCCATGTCAGGGGCCATTTCGGCAATTCTGAAATGGCCTCTCGGTACAGGGTGGATCAGTCTTCCAGGGTGAAGCCCACCTTGATCGTCACCTGCCAGTGGGCCACTTTCCCGTTTTCCACGTGGCCGCGCGTCTCGACGACCTCGAACCAATGAATATTGCGCAGGGAATGGTGCGCTTTGGCGATGGCGGTGCTGACGGCGTCCTCGATGTTCTTGGTCGATGAACCGGTGAGTTCAATATGTTTGTAGACGTGGTTGCTCAAAGTGTTCTCCTCAGTAGTAGCCAGCTGCAGGCGGGCGATCGAAGCAGACGAATTGTCCGCTCTTTCCTGCGCTGCTGGCAAATCTTGGCCACGCCGCCGCTGCGTCTCGTTTCGCTTCCTGTTTTCCGGACCATGACCAGAACTCTGCAATAATGGCAACCATGCTCCACCCGCCCAACCAGCCTGTCGCGCGAGTATCGCCGGCGGATACACGAACGCAGCTATTGAGCGGGCCGATATTGCCAACCATGCTGCGTCTATCTGTGCCCAACATCGCCTTGGTCGGTGCGCAGGCGGCGGTCAGTGTCGCCGAGACCTATTTCGTCGGGCGCCTGGGCACGGATGCGCTCGCCGGCGTTTCGCTCGTGTTCCCGATCGCAATGCTGATGCAGATGATGTCGGCCGGGGCGATGGGCGGGGGTATTTCATCGGCCATCGCCAGAGCGCTCGGTGGGCATAGGCAGTCCGACGCCGATGCGCTCGCCTGGCATGCCGTGCTGATCGCGATCGTCCTCGGGGCCGGGTTCACCCTGGTCGCGCTGGGGTTTGGCCCGGCGCTGTATCGAGCACTGGGGGGGCGCGACGCGAGCCTCGTCAATGCGCTCGACTATTCGAACATCGTGTTTGGCGGGGCGACGCTGGTCTGGTTGATGAACAGCCTCGCGAATGTGCTGCGCGGCAGCGGCGACATGCGCACCCCCGCAGTGGTCATGGTGGTCGGCGCGCTGGTCATGATCTCGGTGTCGCCCATGCTTATTTACGGTGTCGGGCCCGTATCCGGCCTGGGGGTGCAGGGCGCCGCGCTGGCCCTCGTTGCCTACTATTTCGCCGGGAGCGCGATTCTCGCCTGGCGCATTGTTCGCGGACCCACGCTGGTTGCGCTTCGCCCCTGTCGTCCCGCGTGGCGGAGTTTTGCCGAGATCCTGAAAGTCGGCGTGCCGGCCTGCGTGCATGCGGCGCTGATCAATACGGCGGTCGGCGTGACGACGGGATTCGTCGGCATCTACGGGGCGGCGGCCCTTGCCGGCTACGGCATCGGCACGCGCCTGGAGTACCTGCAAATACCCATCGTATTCGGACTCGGGGCAACCTTGGTCGCCATGGTCGGCACCAATGTCGGAGCCGGTCAGCTGGAGCGGGCACGTAGAATCGCCTGGAGCGGCGGATTGTTCGCCGCTGCCCTCTGCGGTGCCATCGGCGCGCTGGTCGCCGTTGTACCGCAGCTATGGGCCGGCATGTTTACCAGCGATCCCGAGGTACTCGCAATCGCAGCGCACTATTTTCACGTGGTTGGGCCGAGCTATGCGTTCCTCGGCCTCGGGATGGCTCTGTATTTTTCTTTTCAGGGCAGCGGCCGCATGCTGTGGCCGCTCGCGTGCGTGACGGTGCGCGTTGTGGTCATCGCTGCAGGGTGCGCGCTGACGACGCGGGCATTCGGGCTCGGCATCGGCGCCCTGTTCGCGGTGACGGCAGCGGCCTTGGTTCTGTTCGGAGCGATGTACGTAGTCGGGGTCTGGCGCTATTTCACGCCGCCGGGTAGATAGCCGGTGTCGATGCGGCAGTGGCGATGCGATCGCCGAAGCGACGTGTAGCGAATTGCTAGCACTTGCCAGGGCCGGAGCGCAGGCGTGCGCTACGCTGTGCCCGAGGCCGTCGCTAGCGTAAGCAACACCAGTTCCTCCAGCTGCGAAATCGTGTGGTCCGGCGGGGCGTCGGCGAAGGCGCTTTCGTCGCACTCTCCACCGCGGATGATCGCCACCGGCATGCCCGCGGCGCGCGCGCCGAACACGTCGGCCCGGCTATCGCCGACGAAGAGCACCTGGTCGGCCGCGATGCGCCAGTCCAAGAGCACCCGCAAGATCCCCTCGGGGCCCGGCTTCATGTAGGTGACGTCGTCGCGCGTCACCACCGGGGACAAACAGCGGGCGAAATCGAAACGCGCGAGCGCACTGCCGAGCGCGCTGCGCCCGACGTTGCTGACCATGCCCACGCGTGCGCCGCTCGCCGCGAGCCGGCTGAGCAGATCAGCCGCCCCGGGCCGCGGCGCCCACCTGCTCAGCGCGTCCAGGTCCCAGCGGTCGTAGATCGGACACAGCGCCCGCCGCAGTTCGGCCATGCGCCCCTGCCGCTCGAGGCGGCTGGCGGCGGCATTCCACATGGAAGCGTAGTTGCCGCGCTCGAACTCCTCGCCGTCGAAACCGAGTTCGGCGTAGGCACGACGCAGTTCCTGTTCAGCGGGGCTGAGACGCCATTGGAAATCGACCAAGGTGCCTTCGAAGTCGAAGATGGCCGCCGTGTACTTCCGGTCCATTTCTGAGGATAGAATGTTCAATCTCGCGAGCCGAAGGGAAAACCCTCAAATGCCACCGAATTATTATATCTACTACCGTGTTGCGCCGTCGGATGCGGCGCGCGCACGCGCGCTGGTCGACGCAGTGCAGTCGGCACTGGGCCAGGTCACCGGCATCCAAGGCAGGCTGCTGCACCGCGACGACGACCCGTCCACCTGGATGGAGATCTACGAAGTCGTCGCCGATCCGCAGCGGTTCGAGGCCGAACTCGAGCGGCTGTTGGCGCAGCACGGCTTCGACGCCTGTTTGGCGGGCGATTCGCGCCGCCACACCGAGCGCTTCACTTTGTTTTGATGAGGCTAGGGGATAGGCTGGCGCAAATCAATTTCGCTGCGGTGTCCGAAGCCGGCTGAGTTGTCGATAAAGTAAAGTCGCTCCGGGACGAACTTGTACCAGCGCACTTTTGCCAACGCCTTGACGATCGAAGCCGGCGCCTGCTCGAGCTTGCCGACAATCGGAAATTTTTCGCCATAGAGGCGACGGGCTGTTTCCTCCGCTTCGCCGGCAAGCACAGAGACTGTGCCTTCGCTCTGTATGCCCTTGATGTCCCGCCAGTCCGAGTAATCTTCATGAATCGTGAGCGACGCGCGCGGGTTGTTGGCCAGATTCTGGCCGTGCCGGCTGGTCGGTGCGCTGAGGAAGTAGATCGAGAAACCGTCGTTGGCGTAGAACACCGCCGCGGCCCAGACGTCTTTCTCACCTTGGCTGGCCAAGGTCATCACGTGGTGTTCGCGCAGGTAGGCCTCCACCTGCGCGCCTGCCCCCTGCTGCATCAGGATCGTGCGGCCGGCGGATCGGCCGTAGGCGCCAGGCCGATATCTGATCCGCCATGCGCGTTCTCCTGCAGGCGCTTCAGGCGGTAGGCGAGTTGCGGCCGGGTCACACCCAACATGCGCGCAGCCGATGAAAGATTGCCGTGCGCCTTGTCCACAGCGGTTTCGAGCAGCATGGTCTCGACCTGATCCAGCGTCAGCACGCCATTGAACACGGCCTCGCACAGACTCTTGCCGCTGTCGCCGCGACTGACGCCGAGCGCACCGTTGGTGTCCAGACTGAACTCGCGGGTATGGGTTTCGGCGCAGGTAAAGAACAAATGGTGCACCTCGATGCGGGTGCCGCTCGGCGCCAGAATCACGCCACGCTCGATCATGTTCTGCAACTCGCGGATATTGCCGGGCCAGTCGTAGGTGAGCAGTGCCCGCTTGGCCTTATCGGTAAATCCGCGCAGCTTCTTCGCGTGTATGGCCGAGTACTTCGCCAGGAAGCCCCTGGCAAGCGGCGATATATCTTCTTTGCGCTCGCGCAACGGCGGGATATCGATCTGGTAAGCATTGAGCCGATAGTACAGATCCGATCGCAGCTTGCGTTCCTTGACCAATTGCTGCAGATCGCAGTTGGTCGCCGCCACCAGCCGCACGTTGATTTTGCGCGTCTTCTGGTCGCCGAGGCGTTCGAGTTCGCCTTCCTGCAGCACGCGCAGCAGTTTGCTCTGGGCGGAAAGGGGCAGGTCGCCGATTTCATCCAGGAACAATGTGCCGCCGTCCGCGCGCTCGAAGCGGCCCGGGCGCGAAACCAGTGCGCCGGTGTAAGCGCCTTTTTCGACACCGAATAGCTCGGATTCCACCAGATCGTGCGGGATGGCGGCGCAGTTGATGGCGACGAACGGCGCATGGCGACGCGGACCCATGTCGTGCAGGGAACGGGCGAACAATTCCTTGCCGACGCCGGTTTCGCCGAGCAGCAATACGGTGATCCGGTTGTTTGCCGCCTGTCTGAGCAAGTCATAGGCTGCACGAAAGCTGGGCGAATCCCCCACCATATCCGTCGGCAGTTTCTCCTTCTCGCCGATGCTGGAGCGCAATTGTGCGACCTGGGTTTGCAGATCGAACAACTGGTCCGCGATCGATTCGCGATTGAAGAAATGCTTGTACTCGGTGGCGTCTTCCCATTCTTCTATGGGCTTGCCGACGATGCGGCAGTTATTGTGTCCCATGCCGACGCATTCGACTTCCTTGTACAGGATCGGCACGCCCATGAAAGCCGAACTGTAGCCGCAGGCGTAACCGATCTGGGTCCAGCACACGGGCTCGTTGTGAATGCCGTAGTAATGCCGGTGCCACTGACCCTCCCAGGAGTTTTCCCAGAGGAATTCGCCGTAGAATTTGCCGGCGACGCGATCCAGTTCCAGCTTGATCGGTGTGACCCGGACGATGCCCTCCAGGGTGTGCAACTGCGGGCCGGTCATGAAGGCTTCGATGTCGCTGGAGTCCTGGGCACGGATGCGCGCAAGCTCGGCGTCGCGCACGCCCGAGGCGTAGCCCATGCGCATGAGCAGCCCCTGGGTGCGGTCCATGCCGAGGGTATCGATCAGTTCCTTGCGCAGCGAGGCCTGCGCTTCGGCGTGAACCAGGAGCATGCGGTGCTCGTGCAGCCAGATCTGGCCGGTCTCTGCGCAAAAATGCACGCGCGCGCGCAGATCGTCGCTGTCCGCGCGCGTGACGCTTCGAAGCTTGACCATGGGCTAACCATCCTTCCAGCAGCGATGCAGCGCTTGCGTGACGCGCCTTGTTATTGTTGTCTAGTTCAAATGAATCCGATTGAGGCCCTGCGTTTGTCGATCGATCCAGTGTAGCCACAATTCACGAAATGATCAATTTGCAGGCGCTCACCGGCGAAGAACTCACCAAAAGAACAAGCGCCGGAACCACGCCGTCGCAGCCGGAGGTTTGGCCGATGCAGGCGTGCAGCGTAAATTTCACGCAGCTGCATCAATCTCACGCTTGGCCCGCCGCTGGCTTGTTCGAGAGGATTTCGACGTGCTCTTGACGCGTGTTTTGCTGCGCTGCGCAAACGACGACTGGCACAGGTCTTGCATTGGGGTTATCGCTATCGACGGGCGCGAAGAACGCCCGGGCAAATCCCCGGGGTATCCACGAATCCAAGAAGGAGGCACCAGATGAAGTTTCCAGTTCCGCACGACATCAAGGCCAAAACCATTCCCGGAACCGAAGGCTGGGAACGGATGTATCCGTACCAGTATCAGTTCGTCACCGACGATCCGGTGCGCAATCAATACGAAAAGGATACGTTCTGGTTCTACGACGGCTTGCACTATCCCGAGCCGCTGTATCCCTTCGATACCATCTGGGACGAGGCCTGGTTTCTGGCGCTGTCACAATTCAACAACCGCATTTTCATGGTGCCGCCGGTGCGCGGCGTCGATCATCGCATGATCAACGGCTATCCGTACATCTCGCCGGTTCCGGTCAAGGATCCCGCCGAGATCGGCCGCCGCGTCCCCAACTTCATGGAGCGCGCCGGCTACTACTACAAGAACTGGGATGCGCTCGAAGCCAAGTGGAAAATCAAGATGGAGGCCACGATCCGCGAACTCGAGGCGCTGCAGATCCCGCGCCTCGCGGACATGGAAGAACTCGCGGTGGTGACCGACGCCATCGGCGAGTCGAAGGGCTACCACCTGCTGAAGAACTACGATGACCTGATCAACCTGGGGATCAAGTGCTGGCAATACCACTTCGAGTTCCTCAACCTCGGTTACGCGGCCTACGTCTTCTTCCTCGACTTTGTGCAGAAGCTGTTCCCCAGCATTCCGGCGCAGCGCGTGACGCAGATGATCTCGGGCATCGACGTCATCATGTATCAACCCGACGAGGAACTGAAGAAGCTGGCGCGGAAAGCGGTCGAACTGGGCGTGGACTCGGTGGTTACCTTCAGTCAGGAATGGACCGAAGTCGAGGCGGCGCTGAAGAAACTGCCCAAGGGGGTGGAGTGGCTCAGTTCGCTCGCCCTCGCGCGCGAGCCCTGGTTCAACATCTCTACCGGCACCGGCTGGTTCCACCACGACCGCTCCTGGAACGACCAGATGAACGTGCCGCTGTCGGGCATCGCCACCTATATCGGCAAAGTCAAGCAGGGGATTTCCATCGACCGGCCGACCGAGAAGGTGCGCGCCGAACGCGACCGCATCACCGCCGAATATCGCGGCCTGATCGAGAAGGAAGAAGACCGCAAACAGTTCGACGAACTGCTAGGCTGTGCGAAGACGGTGTTCCCGTATGTGGAAAACCACCTGTTCTACGTCGAGCACTGGTTCCACTCGGTGTTCTGGAACAAGATGCGCGAGGTCGCAGTGATCATGAAAGAGCATGGCGTGATCGCTGAGGTCGAGGATGTCTGGCTGCTGCGCCGCGACGAGATCAAGTCGGCGCTGTGGGACATCGTTACCGCCTGGGCGACCGGTGTCACGCCGCGCGGCACCAAGACCTGGCCGAAGGAGATTCTCTGGCGCAAAGGCGTGATGCAGAAGTTCAAGGAATGGAGCCCGCCGCCCGCGATCGGCACCGCGCCGGAAGTGATTCAGGAGCCGTTCACCATCGTGCTCTGGGGCGTGACCAACAAGTCGCTGGCGGATTGGGCCTCGGTGCAGGAGGTGAAGGATCCGGACACCATCACCGAGCTGAAGGGGTTCGCCGGCAGCCCCGGCATCATCGAAGGCAAGGCGCGCGTGTGCAGAACGGTAAGCGAGGTAGGCCAGTTGCTGGAGGGAGAGATCCTGGTGGCGCCGACGACGTCGCCCTCCTGGGCGCCGGCCTTCGCCAAGATCGGGGCCTGCATCACAGACGTCGGCGGCGTGATGAGCCATGCCGCGATCGTCTGCCGTGAGTACGGCATGCCGGCAGTGGTCGGCACCGGAATGGCGACCAAGATCATCAGGACCGGCATGATGCTCCGGGTTGACGGTTCAACCGGCGCCATCACCATCAGACGCTGATCGTCGCAGATGGCCAGTGCAGCGAGCGTGATCGAGCGGACACCGGCGGACGCCGTCAAGACGGGTTTGCCGGTGGTTTGCTGGTTCGAGGAGTGCCGGAAGGATTCGGTGCCCCTGGTCGGGGGCAAATGCGCCTCTCTGGGCGAATTGATCAACGCCGGGGTGCGCGTGCCCCCCGGCTTCGCGCTTACCACCGAGGGCTCCCGGCGCTTCATGGCCGAAGCCGGAATCGACCGCGAGATCGCATCACTGCTTTCCGGCGTCGACGCCGGGGATCTCGATGCGCTGGAGAAGATCAGCGAGCAGATCCGGGCGGTGATCGAAACCCAGCCGTTCTCGATTGAAATCGAAGACCTGATCGCCGAATGCTACCGCAAGCTGGCGGTGCGCTGCGGTATGCCGGCGGTCCCGGTGGCGGTGCGCTCGAGCGCCACCGCCGAGGATCTTCCGGGCGCGAGCTTCGCCGGCCAACAGGACACCTACCTGTGGATTCGCGGCGTCGACGACCTGTTGCATCACATGCGCCGCTGCATCTCCAGTTTGTACACCGGGCGGGCGATCGCCTACCGCGCCAACAGAGGCTTCGGCGGCGACCAGGTGGCGATCAGCGTCGGCGTGCAGAAAATGGCCAATTCCTACACCGCCGGGGTGATGTTCACCATCCATCCGGCCAACGGCGATCGATCGGTGATCGTCATCGATTCCAACTTCGGTTTCGGCGAATCGGTGGTTTCCGGCGAGGTGACGCCGGACCATTTCGTCGTCAACAAGATCACGCTCGACATCATCGACCGCACCATTTCGCAGAAGCAAATCTGCTACACGGTCGATCCGAAGACGCAAAGATCGCTCGCCATCGAAGTGCCGTTCGAGCGGCAGAAGGTGCAGTCGCTGATCGACGACGAGATCACGGAACTCGCCTGGATGGGCAAGCAGATCGAGAAACACTACGGCCGGCCGATGGACATCGAATGGGCGGTGGACAAGGACTTGCCCGCGGGTGGCAACATTTTCATCCTGCAAGCGCGACCGGAGACGGTCTGGAGCGAGAAGAGCCAACGCGCCGCATCCGGTGCGGGCGGCTCGGCCATGGATTACATCCTGTCGAGTCTGCTGACCGGCAAGAAAGTTTCATGACTAGCGAATTGAATCACAACGTCTACTTAAGGGAGCATGCATGAACGCACGTATCGAAGTGAATCCGATCGACGACATTCGCAGCTACATTGCTGCGCTCGAGGCCCACGGCGAATTGCACCGCGTCAAGGCCGAGGTGGACTGGAAGTTCGAGCTGTGCCACGTGTCCAAGGTCAATGAGGAAAAGAAGGGGCCGGCGCTGCTTTACGAAAACGTCAAGGGTTACGACATCCCGGTGTTTACCAGCGCCTTCACCACCTCGCGGCGGCTGGCCATCGCCCTGGAGCAGGACCCTTCGCTGTCGATGAGTCAGTTGTCCAAAAAGTGGATGCAGCTGACCACCGCGAAAATGGTCAAGCCGGTATTCATCGACAATCCGAAGGTCAAGGAGAACATCATCGAAGGCGATGCCGTCGATATCGAAAAATTCCCTTCACCCTGGTTCTATCCTGACGACGGCGGCCGCTTCTTCGTCACTTCCGGCTTTCTGGTGACCAAGGATCCCGATACCGGCTGGACCAATCTGGGCACCTATCGCGCCCAGGTGCTGGGCAAGAAGATTCTGGGTTCGCAGATCATCAAGGGCAAGCATGGCGACATGCACATGAAGAAATACCAGGAGCGGGGCGAATTGATGCCCGCCGCTTACGTGGTGGGTACCGATCCGGTGCTGTTCCTGGCCGGTTCCACGCTGGTCAGCGCCCAGGTCGACGAATACGATGTGGCCGGCTCGTTGCGCGGCAAGCCGGTGGAGGTATTCAAGTCCGATCTGACCGGGCTCACGCTGCCGGCCAATGCAGAGATCATCGCCGAAGGGTGGATCGACCCGAACGAGCTGATGGAGGAGGGGCCTTTCGGCGAATACACCGGCTATTATTCCGGCAACAAGGGTAAGGACTACCCCAAGCCCGTGCTGCGCATCAAGCGCATTCTCCACCGCAACAAGCCGGTGATGTGGGCGACTACCGTGGGCAAGCCGATCAACGACATTCACATGATCCAGTCGTTGAATCGCACCGCCACGCTCTGGCATGATCTGGAGACCATGAGGGTGCCGGGCATCCAGAGCGTGTATATCCCGCCGGAAGCCTGCGGCCGTTTCTGGGTCGTCGTGTCGGTCAAGCAGATGTACCCCGGGCACTCCAATCATGTCGGCAATGCCGTCATCTCCACCACCACCGGTCACTATGGCGTGAAGGGCGTGATCGTGGTCGATCACGACATCGAGGCCGACGACTGGGATCGCGTCTGGTGGGCGCTCGCCACGCGCTTCGACCCGAAGCGCTCGGCCCAGATCATCGACCGTGGCCGCTCGACGCCGCTCGATCCCGGGTTGCCGATCGAGGCGCGCGAAATCACCAGCCGCATCATTCTCGACGCCTGCACGCCCTACGAGTGGGTCAACAAGCCCAACGAGATCTTCATGGACCGCGCCGTGTTGCAGAAAGTCTCGGATCGCTGGAACGAGTATGGATTTGCCGGTGCGAGTCCGGTGGCCGGCATGATCAACCGCCTGACCCGGCCCGAGGTGAAGAAGGCCAAAGGCAAGTAGATCGTGGCGCCAACGCCAGCCGCCTGCCGCTCCTGCATCGGTGCGAGAGCGGCAGGTTACGCGGGAGCAGCGATCGACAACGAGTGCGGGAGCGGCAGCCAGTGAAGAAGAAGGGTATCGTCATCGTCTGCAACCTCGAT
>Ga0334722_10000349_pt1 | contig 70116 bp, 61 predicted proteins | sample C3_bottom_MG_FD_207210 | JGI IMG/M metagenome (GOLD analysis project Ga0334722, IMG submission 207210) | Sediment microbial communities from Yellowstone Lake, YNP, Wyoming, USA - C3_bottom | ecosystem: Environmental > Aquatic > Freshwater > Lake > Sediment | place: USA: Wyoming | collected... | reverse complement strand
GCCGACGAGCCGACCACGGCGCTCGATGTCACGGTGCAGGCGCAGATCCTGCATCTGCTGAAGGAATTGCAGCGCGAATTCGGCATGGGCCTGATCCTCATCACCCACGACCTCGGCATCGTCGCGCGCGTCGCCGACCGGGTCGCGGTGATGTATGCGGGGGAAATCGTGGAGCAGGGGCCGGTGGCGCGCCTGTTCGGCCGGCCCACCCATCCGTACACGCGCGGCCTGCTCGATTGCATCCCGGTGCCGGGGCGGCTTGCGCCGGGGGACCGCCTGGGCACCATCCCCGGCATGGTCAGCCCGCCCATAGGCGCGCTTGTCGGCTGCCAGTTTCGCAACCGCTGCGCCGAGGCCGAAGACGAGTGCGCCACGCGCGCGTTCGAACTGCGCGAACTCGGCGAAGGCCAGCGTCTGCGTTGCAGGTTGGGGGACCCAACATGAGCGAAGCGCTGCTCGAGTTGGTCGACGTGGAGCGGCGCTTTCGCGTCAGCGCGGGGCTGTTTCGCGGCCAGCGCACGCTGCATGCGGTCAACGGGGTGTCGCTGCATCTGCGCCGCGGCGAAGTGCTCGGCCTGGTGGGCGAATCGGGCTGCGGCAAATCGACGCTGGGCCGGATGCTGCTCGGCCTGCTGCCGGTCAGCGCGGGGGAGATACGCCTCGAGGGCCGGCCGCTGGCGGCGACCAGCACGCGCGATCTGGCGCGGAAGGTGCAGCCGATATTCCAGGACCCGTATTCCTCGCTCAATCCGCGCAAGACGGTGGGCGCGATCGTCGGCTTGCCGCTCGCGGTGCACGGCATCGAGGCGGACGCGGGCGCGAGGCGTAAGCGGGTGCAGGAGACGATGGAGCGCGTGGGCCTGCCGGCGCGTTTTTTCCACAGCTACCCGAACCAGCTCTCCGGCGGACAGCGCCAGCGCGTCGCGATCGCGCGTGCGCTGGTGATGCGGCCCGAGATCCTGATCTGCGACGAGCCCACGTCCGCGCTCGACGTTTCGGTGCAATCGCAGATCCTCAACCTGCTCGAGGACATGCGGCGCGAGTTCGACCTGACCTATCTGTTGATCAGCCACAACCTCGCGGTGGTGGAGCACATCGCGACGCGCGTCGCGGTGATGTACCTGGGGCGCATCGTCGAGGAGGCCGCGACCGCGGACCTGTTCCGCGCGCCGCGCCACCCGTATACGCGCGCGCTGCTCGCCTCGGTGCTTACGCCCGAGCCCGGTCTCGGCGTTCCCGACACGCATCTGGGCGTGACCTATCCGAATCCGCTGGATCCGCCGCCGGGATGCACGTTTCATCCGCGCTGCGCCGAGGCGATGCCGGTCTGCCGCGAACGCGCGCCCACCACGCTCGCCGATGCGCGCGGCCGGGTCGAATGCCATCTCTACGACAATGCGGTAAAGTAGACCAATCCATCAAGGAGGAGAATCACCATGCCTACGTATCGGTATCGCACCTTGCTTCAGACCACGCTGCTCGCCGCGGCCGTCGCTTTTGCCCTGCCGGTAGAAGCCGGCAAGCGCGACAACTCGGTCCGGCTCGCGGCCGACCAGGGCCCGGAGAGCCTGGACGCTTATTTCAACAACGTGCGCATCGGCGTGATCCTGGCGCACCATATCTGGGACACGCTGGTCTACCGCGATCCGAAGACCAACCAATACAAGCCTTCGCTTGCGACCGCCTGGCGCTGGATCAACGACACCACGCTCGAATTCGACCTGCGCAAAGGGGTGAAATTCCACAACGGCGACGCCTTCGACGCCGACGACGTGGTGACCACGCTCAATTTCGTGTCCAAGCCGGAGAACAAGTCGACCACGCCGGCGAACGTCCTGTGGATCGCATCGGCCGAGAAAGTCGATCAGTACAAGGTCCGCATCAAGATGAAGAAGCCCTTTCCCGCGGCGCTCGAGTACCTCGCCGGGCCGGTGGTGATGTATCCGGGCAAGTACTACGCCAAGGTCGGGCCCAAAGGCATGAGCGAGAAACCGGTCGGTTCCGGCCCCTACATGGTGACCGAGCACCAGCAGGGGCGGCTGGTGCGCCTGAAGCGCAATCCGAACTACTTCAAGGACAGCCCCAAGCCGCAGCCGACCATCGAGACGCTGGAACTGCGCCTGATCCCGGATATGAATACCCAGTACGCGGAACTGATGGCGGGCGGGCTGGACTGGATCTATAACGTCGCGCCCGACCAGGCGAAACAGCTGAAGGCCGTGCCTACGCTCGCGGTGTCCTCGGGCGAGACCATGCGCATCGTGTTCTTCACCATGGCCTCGGGCGAGCAGACGCCGACCCCGATGCTGAAAGATATTCGGGTGCGCAAGGCCATCATCCACGCGATCGACCGGCAGGCGATGCTGAAGACCGTGGTCGGCGACTCGGCGCGGGTGATCCACACGATTTGCTTCCCGGCCCAGTTTGGCTGCACCAACGAGGGTGCGCCGCGCTACGCCTATGACCCGGCGAAGGCCAAGGCGCTGCTGGCCGAGGCCGGCTATCCGAACGGCTTCGAGATCGACATGTACGCCTATCGCGAGCGGCCGCAGACCGAGGCGGTGATCGGCTATCTGCGCGCGGTCGGCATCAAGGCGAACCTGCGCTTCATGCAGTACGCGGCGATGCGCGACGCGATCCGCGAACACAAGGCCGGCTTCGCGCGCCAGACCTGGGGGTCGTTCTCGGTGAACGATGTCTCCGCCATGACGCCGGTGTACTTCAAGTTTACTTCCGACGACGTCACGCGCGATGCGGAAGTGCGCGATCTGCTCGACGCCGGCGACACCTCGGTCAAGCCCGCGGTGCGCCAGGTGGCGTACAAGAATGCGCTGAAAAGAATAGCCGAGCAGGCCTACGCGGTGCCGATGTATTCGCTGCCGGTGAATTACGCCTACGCCAAGGATCTTCAGTTCCAGCCCTATCCGGACGAGATTCCGCGCTTCTGGGAATATCGCTGGAAATGAGCGCGGCGACAGTCCCGGTGCGCGCTTAGGCGCCGATGCTGCAATACGCGCTCAAGCGGGCGGTGCTGGCGCTGCTGGTGGCGCTGACCGTGTCGCTGGTCTGTTTCATGCTGGTCAACCTCTCGACCGACGTGGCCACGGCCATGGCGGGCGAGGGCGCGACCGCCGAGGCGATCGACTCGATCCGCCACCAGTACGGCCTGGACCGGCCGCTCGGCGTGCAATACGTCGAGTGGCTGGGCCGCGCGGCGACGGGCGACTTCGGCGATTCGCTCTACTTCCGCACGCCGGTGGCGGCGCTGGTGGCCGAGCGCATGCCGACCACCATGTTTCTTGGCGCAGCCGCGCTCTCGTTTGCTCTTCTGCTGTCCATTCCCCTGGGCGTGGTCGCCGCGTTGAAGCCCAACAGCTGGATCGACCGGCTGACGCTGACCATCGCCGTGGTCGGCCAGGCGATGCCGACCTTCTGGTTCGCCCTGCTGCTGATGTTCTTCTTCGGTGTCACGCTGAAACTGCTGCCGATCTCCGGCGGCGACACCTGGCAGCATTTCATCCTGCCTTCGATCGCGCTCGGCTATTATGCGACGCCCGCGATCATGCGCCTGACGCGCTCGGGCATGCTCGAAGTGCTCGAGTCCGATTACATCCGCACTGCGCGCGCCAAAGGCCTGCGTAACACGAGCGTGCTGTTCAAGCACGCGCTGCGCAACGCCGTGGCGCCGGTGGTTGCGCTGGCAGCGGTGCAGCTCGGTTTCATGCTCGGCGGGTCGGTGGTGATCGAAACCATATTCGCCATGAACGGCCTGGGCTATCTTGCCTGGCAAGCCATCAGCCACAACGATTTTCCGGTGGTGCAGGCGGTGGTGCTGCTGATCTCGCTGGTGTACATCGTGCTGACCCTGCTCGCGGACGTGGCCAACGCCTGGCTCGATCCGCGCATCCGCATCGGTTGAGGCCATGAGCAGTCACGCAGCCGCCATTGAAGCCACGGTCGCGGAATCGTTCGCCGGCCCGTCGCCGGGCGAACTGCTGCGCCGCCGCGTACGCGGCCATGCCGGCTTCCTGATCGGGGCCGGCGTGCTGGCGCTGATTGTATTGATGGCATTGGCCGCGCCCTGGCTCGCGCCGCAGGACCCGTTTGCGCAGGATCTCGCGCGCCGGCTGATCCCGCCGGTCTGGCACGACAGCGGAAACTGGACTTATCCGCTGGGCACCGACATGCTCGGGCGCGACTACCTGTCGCGGGTGATCTACGGCTCGCGCATATCGCTGCTGATCGGGTTTTCGGTGATGATCATATCCGGGGTGATAGGCGCCGTGCTCGGCATCGTTGCCGGCTATTTCGGCGGGCGCACCGACCTCGTGGTGACCTATCTGATCACCGTGCGCCTGTCGCTGCCGGTGATCCTGGTCGCGCTCACCATGGTGGCGCTGGTCGGCAGTTCGCTGATGCTGGTGATCCTGGTACTCGGCCTGCTGAAGTGGGAGCGCTACGCGGTGGTGCTGAGGAGCGCCACGCAGCAGGTGCGCAATCTCGATTACGTCACCGCGGCGCGCGCCATCGGCTGCCCGACCTGGCGCATTATCGCGGGCGAGGTGCTGCCCAACGTTTCGAGCCAATTGATCGTGGTCGCCACGCTGGAGATGGGCAGCGCGATCCTGCTCGAAGCGGCGCTGTCTTTCCTCGGCCTGGGCGTGCAGCCGCCTTTGCCCTCCTGGGGCCTGATGATCTCGGAGGCGAAAGGCTATATGTTCTTCAGCCCGTGGCTGATCACCATCCCGGGCCTGGCTCTGTTTTCGCTGGTGCTCGCGATCAATCTGCTCGGCGATGGCGTGCGCGACGTGACCGCGCCCGAGGGCCGCAGTTGAGCGCTTTACTCGCAGGAGCATATCCATGAGCCGGAACGAAGCGATACTCGAGGCCGAACGCTATTTCGACGGGGGCGGCTTCGTCGCCGATCTGGCGCGGCGGGTGGCGATCAAAAGCGAGAGCCAGAACCCGGCGCGCAGTGCCGAACTGTCGGCCTACCTCGAGGCCGAAATGCGGCCCTGGCTGGAGCGTCTGGGTTTTCGTTGCGCATCGCTCCCCAACCCGGCGAGCAAGGGCGGGCCGTTCCTGTTTGCCGAGCGCATCGAGGACGCGGCGCTGACCACGGTGCTGAGCTACGGTCACGGCGACGTGATCCGCGGCCAGGAGGGCGAGTGGCGCACCGGGCTCGATCCCTGGGTGCTCACGCGCGAGGGCGACCGGCTCTACGGCCGCGGCAGCGCGGATAACAAGGGCCAGCATACGATCAACCTGGGCGCGCTGGCGGCCGTGCTGCAGACGCGCGGGCGCCTCGGCTTCAACGTCAAGCTGCTGATCGAGACCGGCGAGGAAACCGGATCGCCCGGCCTGCGGCAACTGTGCGAGCAGAACAAAGAACGCTTTGCCGCCGACGTGCTGATCGCCTCGGACGGACCGCGGCTGCAGCCCAAGCGGCCGACGCTGTTCCTCGGCACGCGCGGTGCGCTGAATTTCGATCTCAGCCTGGACCTGCGCGCCGGCGGGCATCATTCCGGCAACTGGGGCGGGCTGATCGCGAATCCGGGCATCGTGCTCGCGCACGCGCTCGCGTCCATCACCGATGTCCGGGGCGCGATCCGCGTGCCGGAGTGGCGGCCGGACACGCTCACGCCGGCGGTGCGCGCGGCGCTGGCCGACCTGGTGATCGAAGGCGGCGCGGACGCTCCGGACATCGATGCGGACTGGGGCGAGCCGGGGCTCACGCCGGCGGAGCGGGTGTTCGGCTGGTGCAGCTTCGAGGTGCTCGCCTTCGTCACTGGCAACCCGGAGAAGCCGGTCAACGCGATTCCGCCGCGCGCGAGCGCGCATTGCCAGTTGCGCTATGTGGTCGGCGTGGACCCGGCCGACATCGTGCCGGCGCTCCGGCGCCATCTCGATCGCCACGGTTTTTCCATGGTGAAAGTCGCGCCGGCGCGCGACGGCTTTTTCGCGGCGACACGCCTGGCGCCGGACCACCCCTGGGTTACCTGGACCGCCGCTTCCATCGAGCGCACCGCCGGCATCAAACCGGCGATCCTGCCCAATCTAGGCGGGTCCCTGCCGAACGATGTGTTCGCCGATGTCCTCGGCCTGCCTACGGTATGGATACCGCATTCCTACGCCGCCTGTTCGCAGCATGCGCCGAACGAGCACCTGCTCGCGCCGGTGGCGCGCGAGGCGCTGGCGATCATGGCCGGCCTGTTCTGGGACTTGGGGGAAGCCGGGAGTGCGCCGCGTTGAGCGCGGTGACAGGACCATGCCCGTCTTCCGCCGCATCCGGAGCCTGCTGTCTCGACCGGGCGCCGCATGGAGCGAAATTGCGGGGGAATGCTTTACGCTGAACGGGCTGCTGCGCCTGTGGATTTTGCCGTTTTCGCTGATTGCGCCGGTGACGATGGCGATCGGCGCTACGGTTTTCGACCAGGCATGGAATCCTGCGCTGGGATATCCGATGCGCGGGCAGGACATCTATCCGGCGGCATTAAGCACTTTCCTGTTGTCCGTTTTCGCGGTCTTTATGCTGGCGGGAATCTTGCGCTGGGTTGCGTCGCTCTACGGTCCGAAACCGGGGTTCATGCCTGCCCTCAAGGTGGCGGTGTTCGGCAGTGTGCCGGTGTGGGTGGCGAGCGCGCTGCTGTTCCTGATGCCGATGATTATTGTCGTCATGTTCGCCTTCCTCTATAGCTGCTACCAGTATTACGTCGGCGCATCCAAGATGCTGGGCATCGCCGCGGACCGCGCCGCGGAATTCGTGGCGGTTTCGATGCTGTTCCTGTCGCTGGCGCTGATGCTGGCGGGTGCCGCCGGGAGCTGGATCGGACTGATCTGATCGACCGGGGGACCGCAGGTTCACCGCGCCGAGACATTCGAGGAGTCGATATGAGCAACAAGACCATTGCTGTGCTGCATCCTGGGGAAATGGGCGCCGCCATCGGAGCCGGCCTCGCCGCGCGCGGGCATCGCGTCCTGTGGGCCTCCGCCGATCGCGGCGACGCCAGCCGCCGGCGCGCCCAGACCTGCGGCCTGGAGGACGCCGGAACGCTGGAGCGCGCGGTGAGCGCGGCCGATGTCGTGTTCTCCGTCTGTCCGCCGCACGCGGCGCTGGAGCTTGCGCGCGCGGTCGCCGCCTGCGGTTTCGGCGGCGTGTATATCGACGCTAACGCGGTTTCCGCGGAAACGACGCGCGCGGTGGGGCGGCTGGTCGAGGCCGCCGGGGCGAGCTATGTCGACGCCGGCATCATCGGCCCGCCGCCGAATCCGGGCGCCAGCGTCCGCCTCTATCTCTGCGGCGGCCGCGCCGCGGAGATCGCGCCGCTGTTCGAGGGCCAGATCATGCGGGCGATCGTGCTGGACGGCCCGGTGGGCGCCGCCTCGGCGCTCAAGGTTTGCTACGCCGCCTGGAACAAAGGCGCGACCGCGCTGCTCGCCGGCATACGCGCGCTGGCCGAACAGGAAGGCGTGGACGCGGCCTTGCTCGCGGAATGGAACATCTCGCTGCCCGATATACCCAAGCGCTCGGAAGTGGTCACCGTGGCCGCGCGCAAGGCCTGGCGCTGGATCGCCGAGATGGAGGAAATCGCGGCGAGTTTCGACGCGGCCGGGCTGCCCGCGGGGTTTCATCTCGCTTCGGCCGAGATCTACCGCAGGCTGGAAGGCTTCAAGGATGCGCCCAGACCGCCTGCGCTCGCCGAAGTGAAAGCGGCGCTGCGGCGCGGAAAATAGTTTCCGCTGTCAGCGGGTCAACGCGAGCCGGATGCCGAAGCCGATCAGGAACGCACCGGCCAGCTTTTCCAGAGCGCGTGAGGCGAGCGGATTGGCGCGCACGCGCTCGGCCAGGAAGTGGGCGAGCAGCACCGCGCAAACTCCGTAGGCAAAGGTCAGCAGCGCAATGGTCGCGGCCATGAAAGCGAAGGTCGCCAGGCCCTGATGCCGAGCCGGATCGACGAACAGGGGGAAGAACGCCATGTAAAACACGATCGCCTTCGGATTGAGCAGGGTGATCAACAGCGCCTGGCGCAGGTAATGGTGCGGCTTGATGTGCAGCACCGGCGCGGCGCCCGGCCGGGCGAACAGCAACTTGCCGCCGAGCCAGGCGAGGTAGGCGGCGCCCAGCCACTGCACCGCGTGAAACGCCGCGGGGTAGGTGCCGAGCAAGGCGGCGACGCCGGCCACGGCGAGCCACATCAGGACCTGGTCTCCGAGGATCACGCCCAGGGTGGCCGCCAGGCCGCCGCGGATGCCGCCTTTGCCGGTCGAGGTGATCAAGGCGAGATTGCCCGGGCCGGGGATCAGCAGGAAGACCAGGACGGCGACGATGAGCGCGCCGTAGTCGGTGACGCCGAGCATGCAAATTTTCCCTGAAGGTGAGGGCGCGAGTCTACATCAGCTATTTCGCGGCCGCCTCAGTAGCCCAGCGCGGCCCCGGTGTTGCGGCGCGGATCGTTTGCGCCGTAGAAGCGATTGTTCGCTACGGGTTTGCCGCCGAGCGCGGGCGCGCCCACCAGGATCGCCGTGACGTGATTCGCCGGTTGCGGCGAGCCGAACTTGTGGCCCATACCCTCCAGGATTTTTCGGGTATCGGGGCTCAGCGCGAAGTTCTCCACGTTGGTGGTCTCCGGCAGCCACTGCTGATGGAAGCGCGTCGCGTCCACGGCCTCCTGCAGGCCCATGCCGTAGTCCACGAGGTCGAGGATGGTATGCACCACCGTCGTAATGATGCGGCTGCCGCCCGGGGTGCCCAGCACCAGAACCGGTTTGCCGTCCTTGAGCATGATCGTCGGGCTCATGGAGCTCAGGGGGCGCTTGCCGGGCGCGATCGCATTGGCCGCGCCTTGCACCAGGCCGAAGATATTGGCTACCCCCAGCTTCACGGTGAAGTCGTCCATCTCGTTATTGAGAAGCACGCCCGTGCCGGCGGCGGTCACGCGCGCGCCGTACCACTCGTTGAGCGTGTAGGTGACCGAAACGGCGTTCCCGTCCTTGTCCATGATCGAGAAGTGGGTCGTGTTGACCCCCTCGTGCGGCGGCACGCCGGGCTTCAGGTCTTTCGACACGCCGGCCTTCGCCGGATCGATCGCAGCGCGGATCTTCTCCGCGTAGCCCTTGTCGAGAAGGCGCTCAACCGGATTCTTGACGAAGTCCGGGTCGCCGAGATAAGTGTTGCGGTCCATATAGGCGTGGCGCATCGCCTCGATCTGGTAGTGCACGGACTGCGCCGAGCGGAAGCCGAGCTCCTTGAGCGGGTAGCCCTCCAGAATGTTGAGGATTTCGCAAACGATGACGCCGCCGGAACTGGGGGGAGGCGCCGAGACGACTCTGTAGCCGCGGTAGTCGCATTCCACAGGCGCCATTTCGCGCGTCCGGTACTGGTCGAGGTCCGCCTGCGTAAGGATGCCCTTTCCAGCGGCGCTGGAGGCTGCGATCGCCGCCCCCACCTTGCCCTGGTAGAAGCCTGCCGTGCCCTTCTGCGCGATAAGGCGCAGCGTCTTCGCCAGGTCCTTCTGCACCAGCTTGTGGCCGACGCCCGGTATTTCGCCTTTGGGCAGAAAGATGGCGGCCGAGGGCGCATCCTTCAGGAGGTCTTTTGCGGCGCCGCGGAGCATGTCCAAGTCGCCCTGGTCAAGCACGAATCCCCCCTCTGCAAACCGTATAGCCGGGGCAATGAGGCGGGCGCGCTTCATCGTGCCGTACTTTTCGCGCGCCAGCTCGAGGCCGGACACCGTGCCGGGGACACCTACGGCGAGATAGCCGCGGGTGCTCAGGCCCTTGATGATGTTGCCGCTCGCGTCAAGGTACATGTCGGCCTTTGCCGCAAGCGGTGCCTTCTCGCGAAAATCGAGGAAGGTATTGCGGCCATCTGCGAACTGGATGGTCATGAAGCCCCCGCCTCCGAGGTTGCCCGCGGCCGGGTAGACCACGGCGAGCGCGTAACCCACGGCGACGGCGGCATCGACCGCATTGCCTCCCTTTTTGAGGACGTCGACGCCGACCTTAGTGGCAAGGTGCTGCGCCGTAACCACCATGCCGTTTTCGGCCGCAACGGGCGCTACCGAGGCGGCCCGCGCGGGCAGGCAAGCCGCGACCGCGGCGGCGAGCGCGAGGCATCGAATCAGCGTGCGTGTTTTGATCATGGCAGTCCTCGTGCGGGATTTTCGGTATGTCGATATCCACGGACTGGCATCGGTCTTCGCCATGCCAGGATTTGACCCTGTCGGCATTCTAATCCGCCGGGCACGGGCACAACATCCCCCGAAGACGATGCGCGCCCGCTGCGAGCAACTTTGGCGAGCACGCGCTGGTTGGAATTTCGGTGGGCAGACAGGAGTCGGGGACAACTGCCGGCCATGGGCGGGCTGCCGTGGATATCCCCCGAAGCGGACCTTCAACTCAAGATTCCGCAACACCCCGTTATGACCTGTCCGTACTATCACTACATATGCGGGACGATGCGACCCGATGATTGTTCAGTTTCGGACTGTGTGTCTGTATCGAGCAGGAACTGCCTCTCGCTATAGGCCGCAGTCGGCTAGTAGTGGAGATTTGTCCCGTTCCCGTTCGAGCCATTGTAACTATCGCTCAACCGCGGTTGCCCGCGATGTAGTGCTCCAATTGTTCTATTGTGAATTGCTGCTCAGAGATAACATCTTTCACCAAGTCGCCGATGGAGACCAGACCAATGAGCTTGCCATTATCCATAACGGGCAGGTGGCGCAGTCTGGTTTTCGTCATCAGCGCCATGCAGTCGTTGCTCGTCTGGTCAGGTTTCACGTACATGACTTGAGATGACATGATGTCTCGTACTGGAGTGTCTGTTGACGAGCGCGCCATGAGAACGATTTTTCTCGCATAGTCGCGTTCGGTAATTATCCCGACTACCGTTTCGCCTTCCATTACCAGGACAGCGCCGATATTTTTCTCGGCCATCAGTTTTACGGCGTCGTACACGGACGCGACAGGAGTTGTCTTGTAGATGTTCTTGTCAGGTTTCGAACCAATAATCTGCGCTACTGTTGTCATGAGTGCCCCCTTCGGGTTGATGAAGCAGAGCTTGCATTCATTCTAGTCAGAGAAAGGAGTATTTGCCAGCCTGGGGTTCCGCGGAGGTTCTGGCCGTGGCGGCGGTACTCGCGGAGGCAGTTTCTCAGGGGGCTTCTTTGGTGGTAATTGTGGGGGCAGGACGATGTCGGGTGACTCCCGATTCGATGGCATTGGCGGAATGTCCGACGGAATACCTGGAGAATGTGCACGCAATTCCCGCCTTTGCACGCTTCCCGTACACGCGCATTTCGGTCGTTCCTGCAAATGGCGCCTAAGCATTCCGCGTTAGCCTCGATAAGTGAAGTCTTCGAGATAAGCGTTTAAGAGGCCATTTCAGAATTACCGAAATGGCCCCCGATTTAGGGGAGCACGAGGGGAGGTATCCCCTCGTTTTGAAATAAGCTCTAAGCATATACCAGCAGCGGCAAATGCGAATTCGCTATTGCTTAGCTTTCGCGTATCGGCGCGGCGTCGCTCGCCTACCTATTGTCTGAATGACCTCCACGACATCACGGCTGCGCATGACCTTGTCGCCCCACACACGGTCGAACGCGGCCGCTTCGGGTAACATCTCCGGCTTGTTCCAAACCGACGGAAAATCCATGACCGATGCCTTTTCGCCGAGCGCACGCTCAAAAGTGAAACGCCTGCCCAAGCGCGGCCACTACGACCGCGCTACCGTCTATGCCATTCTCGATACAGGCTTCATCTGCCACGTTGGCTATGCCATCGACGGCCAGCCCTATGTCACGCCCACCGCCTATTGGCGAGAAGGCGACGCGGTGTACTGGCACGGCTCGTCCGCTAGCCGCATGCTGCGCACGCTGGAGACCGGCGCCGATTGCTGCCTGACGGTGACTCACCTCGATGGCCTGGTGCTCGCGCGCTCCGCTTTTCACCACTCCCTCAACTACCGCTCGGTGATGTTATTCGGCAAGGCGCACAAAGTCACGGATGCGGAGGAGAAGCTGGCAAAGCTCGAAGCCTTCGTCGAGCGCCTTTATCCGGGCCGCTGGCAGGAACTGCGCCCGGTGAACGCGAAGGAGCTCAAGGCGACTACTGTGCTTGGGATGCACATCGACGAAGCCTCGGCCAAGGTCCGCACTGGCCCCCCGGTGGACGACGAGCCGGATTACGCGCTACCGATATGGGCTGGGGTGATACCGGTGCACAGCGCAACCGCCGCGCCCTTGGATGATGAGCGGCTCGCGAAGGGTGCGAAAATGCAGGCCGCGCTCGCTGACCTCAATCACCTCGGCCTGACGACACGTTGAGAATACAAACAACGGCGGATATATACAGAGACATGGCCCATGACATTCCTTGTCGGCTCCGGTCGGTAGATTGTTCGGGTTGAAGGCCCGCTCTCGCTGGATTGCAGACGGCGGAACTGCGGTTTGCGACGAGGCCCGCTATTTCGTCAGGCTTGGCGAGTTTGTCTGCCACAAATCAATCCTCTCAAGGTCTGATATGCAATTACTAAACCCCCGCGCGAGTCGCCAACCTTATGACCCAAACCTTCGGCAGGTAATGAGCATTGCAGCCGGACGTGAGAGTCGCTCTTGGTTGTCCGCATGGAACAGATTGGCACCCAATCCAACTCCGGCATGGTCGCTGCCGAAGTTGGCGGCCGCACTTGAAGTTGGCTCACTCCATGTGAAGGACGAGTCAAAGCGGTCCGAGCTGGGTAGTTTCAAAGTCCTTGGTGCCCCAATCGCCCTTGTGAGGCTGGCACTTCGTCGCTGGGCAGAGCGACAATGGACAGCAGTAGACCTGCTTGCAGGGGCGCACGCCAAAATACTGCATGACTTTGTTGTCATCAGTGCAACCGATGGCAACCATGGCCGCGCCTTGGCTGCCGCAGCTCAAAGCATCGGCTGTCGATGCGTAATCGTGCTACACGCTCGGGTCAGTAAGGAGCGGGAGGACGCAATTGCCGCTTTCGGCGCCGAAATCATCCGCATTACCGGCAACTACGACGAATCAGTTTCTGAAGCAGCACGCCTTGCCGCCAAGAACGGCTGGGAGGTTGTTTCCGACACTTCCTACGATGGCTATGAGGAGATTCCCTGTGATGTGATGCAAGGCTACGGCATCCTTGTCGATGAGTTGCTGGAGGGCTCCCCGGAGGGGTCGCTTTGCCCTTTTACCCACGTCATCCTGCAGGGCGGCGTAGGTGGTCTGGCAGCTGGCGTGGTCAGCCATTTCTGGGAGAGATATGGAGCCAACCGCCCGACAATCATCGTCGTTGAGCCAGAGCAGGCCGCCTGCCTCTATCAAAGCGCATTGCTGGGATGTGCCTCGCGAGCAACCGGTACTGTCGATTCGGTGATGGCTGGCCTTGCCTGCGGAGAAACATCTCCGCTAGCTTGGCGTTTTCTGCAGTCCACAGTAGACATGTTCATGACCGTCACCGACGCACAAGCTGAAACCGCAATGAGAAACTTGGCAGACGGAGCAGCAGGTGACATTCCCATAGTTAGCGGCGAATCCGGTGCCGCAGGCCTTGCAGCCCTGCTCGCATTGGCTGACAACACCGAAATGCGTCAGAAGGTGGGACTTGGCGCCGGTTCACGCGTTGTACTGTTCAACACCGAAGGTGCCACCGCCCCCAGCGTATACAAGGGCATCGTTGGCCGAGGCGCTGACGCAGTTCTGGCTGCGCAAAGCCGCTGGCTTGAACAGAATGGTATTTCCTAAGGCAAGCTCATGGGCACTTTGTAAGCGAATCACGGAGAGGAGCGTTCAAGTGAGCAAGACAATGCTGGTCATTTTCGCAGGGTTGATTTTCCGGAACGTGGCGAAGTGCAGCATTCTGCGCGGGCTTCGTTCGAAGCATCTGCTTTTCGCCGTCCATGAAGCGCAGATTCCTCGCGCTGCTCGGAATGACACGTTATGGCGATTCTCGCTAAGCGAAACCGTATTTCGCTAGCGCCGCCCGCCATGGTCCGGTAGCCAGTTTTTCGAAGCCTTTCGAATTCGGGTGCAGTTCGTTGTCCCAGTCGCGGTCGATATCCAGGCAGCCGCGGCTGTCGACCAGATGCACCAGGCGCGTATCGTCGTCGTAGGGCGCAAAGGTGTCGTGGATGCGGTCGATCAGGAGTCGCACCAGGTCGCGGCGAAACTCCGGGTCGTCGCGTACCCCTGCCTGGTCCATCGCCGGTTTCAGCCAAGGCCCGAAAGGCAGCGCGATTCCGGCGATCTGTGCCGCCTTGCCGTTGGGCGGGGCATAGTCGTAGCCGTGCATGAACACGTGCGGGTGGCGCTCGGCGCTCTGGCCGCGCCAGGCCCAGCGGATGTCGTGGATCATCCTCCCCATCCAGCCGCTCAGGTTTCGCATCAGCGCGTCAAAACTCGCCTCGTCGAAGCATCTGCCCGGTGAGGCTATGCCGGCGCACCGGCTTTTCAAGGCGAGGGAGTAATCGACCGCATCGTTGCCGGCGCCGCTGATGAACACCGCCGAGTAGTATTGCGCGTTGGGCGGCCGGAGCTCGTTCTGGAATTCGCCGGCGTAGCGGCCTTCGACATAATCTTCGAGCCGAGCGCCGACGTAGCCCAGCGAAAGGATATTGGCATAGTCGGGCTTGAGCACCCGGTCGGACAATTGCTGCAGCAGGTTGTAGCCCGTGGGCAGCGGATACCAGAACCAGGAATCGCCGACGGCCAGGATCGAGGGAAACGCGCCCGGCTCGACCGGCGTTCCGCTTCCGTAGTAGACCGGCATGATTTTCTCCTTCAAAGCGGGAGCAACAAGGGTACTATGCTCCCCATTTTTGCCAGACTTGTCACCATGGGCTACGCGGTCAAGGAGATTTTCTACACGTTGCAGGGCGAGGGCGCCCATAGCGGCCGGCCGGCCGTGTTCCTGCGCTTTGCCGGCTGCAACCTGTGGTCCGGCCGGGAGGCCGACCGCGCGCAAGCGGTGTGCGGCTTTTGCGACACCGATTTTGTCGGCACCGACGGCTCGGACGGGGGGAAGTTCGAAACCGCGGGAGAGCTCGCCGCTGCGGTCGAGGCCTTGTGGCCTGCGCCGAGCGCAGCGTGGCCCGCGCCCGACGCGGCAGAGCGTTTTGTCGTTTGCACCGGCGGCGAGCCGCTGCTGCAGCTCGATGCCGCGCTGGTCGCGGCCTTGCGCGGTCGCGGATTCATGGTCGCGGTGGAAACCAACGGCACGCTGCTTCCCCCGGCGGATGAGTTGTGGCTGACGGTGAGCCCGAAGGCCGGCGCGGAACTCAAGCTGCGGCGCGGCGACGAACTGAAGCTGGTCTATCCGCAGGCCGGGGCCGAACCGGAGCACTACGCTGTGCTTGCATTCAGGCACTTCTTTTTGCAACCCATGGACGGCCCGGAGCAGGCGCACAATACGCGCCTGGCCATCGGCTACTGTCTCGCGCACCCGCAGTGGCGTTTGTCGCTGCAGACGCACAAACTAATAGGAATTCGTTGATGGAAATCTGGAAAGCATTCACCCTGGAGTCGGCGCACCGGCTGCCGAACGTGCCGCAGGGGCACAAGTGCGCGCGCGTCCACGGCCATTCGTTCCGGGTCGAGATCCACGTGCGCGGGGAGGTCGATGCGCACATCGGCTGGGTGCAGGACTTCGCCGATATTTCGGCGATATTTCAGCCGCTGCACGCGCAGCTCGACCACCACTACCTGAACGACGTGCCCGGGCTGGAGAACCCGACCAGCGAGCATCTGGCGCGCTGGATCTGGGACCGGCTGAAACCGGCGCTGCCGCTGCTTGCGCAGGTGGTGGTGCACGAGACCTGCACCTGCGGCGCGATCTACCGCGGCGAGAATTGAACTTGAACATTGCCTGGACAAACGGAGGAAACCCATGGATTTGGAGCTGAAGGACAAGGTCGCGATCGTCACCGGCGGTTCGCAGGGCATAGGCAAGGCAGCGGCGCTGCGCCTGGCGGCCGAAGGCGCGCGCGTCGTCATTGCGGCGCGCGGCCGGGAACTGCTGGATCAGGTTGCGGGCGAAATCCACGCGGCCGGGGGCAACGTCGCCGCGGTGCAGGCGGACGTCAGTCGGGTGGAGGATTGCGCGCGGCTGGTGGCGGAGGCGGTCAAGGCTTTCGGCCGGCTCGACATCCTGGTCAACAATGCCGGCACTTCGGCCACGGGCGAATTCGAATCGGTGACCGACGACCTCTGGCAGGCCGACTTCGAGCTGAAGCTGTTCGCCGCGATCCGCCTCGCGCGCCTCGCCATTCCGCACATGAAACGGCAGGGCGGGGGGCGCATCGTCAACATCACCAACATCGGCGCGAAACAGCCGCGCGCCAAGTCGATGCCGACCACGGTCACGCGCGCCGCGGGCCTCGCGTTCACCAAGGCGCTGTCCAAGGAATTCGCGCCGCACCAGATCCTGGTCAACACCATCTGCATCGGCTCGGTGCGCGCGGGGCAGCACGATAAGAAGGCGGCAAAAGCGGGCATTTCGGCGGAGCAGTACTACGCCAACATGGGGAAAGACATTCCGCTGGGGCGCGTCGGGCGCGCTGAGGAAGTCGCGAACGCGATCGCCTTTCTCGCCTCCGGCGCTGCCAGTTTCATCACCGGTAGCAGCCTCAACCTGGACGGCGGCGTTTCGAACGTGTTGTAGCGGGGAATTCTTCGTACATTTTTCGGGAGACAGCAAGCATGAGCAAGGCATTCGATCTGGCCGGCCGCGTTGCCCTCGTCACCGGCGGCAACGGCGGCATCGGCCTGGGCATGGCCACCGGCCTCGCGCAAGCCGGGGCGGCACTGATGATCGCCGGGCGCAACCCGGCCAAGAACGCGGCTGCGGTCAAGTCGCTGCAGGCGCTGGGCGCGAAGGCGGCCGCAGTCGAGGCCGATGTGACGCAGCCCAGCGCGTGCAAGGCGATGATCGCCGCCGCGCTGGCCGAGTTCGGGCGGGTGGATATTCTGGTCAACAACGCCGGCACCAATATCCGCAAGCAGCCGCAGGATTACACGCTGGAGGAGTGGAAGACGGTGCTCGACACCAACCTGAGCAGCGCCTTCCTCTGCAGCCAGGCGGCCTACCCGGCGATGCAGAAAGCGGGCGGCGGGAAAATGATCAACATCGGCTCCATGCTGTCGATATTCGGCGCGGCGTTCGCCGGGCCCTACGGCGCCAGCAAGGGCGGCGTGGTGCAACTCACCAAGTCGCTCGCCTGCGCCTGGGCCAAAGACAACATCCAGGTCAACGCCGTGCTGCCCGGCTGGATCGATACCGACCTCACGCGCCAGGCGCGCAAGGACGTCGCGGGCCTGCACGAGCGCGTGCTCGCGCGCACCCCCGCCGGCCGCTGGGGCGATCCAGCCGACTTTTCCGGCATCGCGGTGTTTCTCGCCAGCAGCGCGTCCGATTTCGTCACCGGGGCGACGATTACGGTCGACGGGGGGTATTCCTCCCTGGCTTGAGCGCACCGCGGATTGCGGTTGCAATTCCCCTACTCCGGGCATAGAATTAGAACCATGGTTCAAAATTTGAATCCTGGTTCCAACTCAGGTTCCAACGCGGGCTCCAGCAAGGCCGCTTCCGAGCGCGTGCGGCGCAAGAGCGAGGCGCGGCGGCTGGATATCCTGCGCGCGGCGGCGCGGGTGTTCCGCCGCAGCGGCGTCGCCGCCGCCGGCATGCGCGAAATCGCCGAAGAAGCCGACTTGTCGCCGGGCAACCTTTACTACTATTTCGCCGGCAAGGACGAACTGCTTTACTTCTGCCAGGACCGCACCGTGGACCGTATGCTGGAGTCCGCGGAGGCCGCGCGCGCATCCACCGTTCCGGTCGCCGACCAGTTGCGCGCCGTGATTCGCGCCCATCTGCATTACACGCTGGACGAACTCGAGGGCGCGACCGCGCACCTCGAAATCGACATGCTGCCCGACGCCTTGCGCAAGACCATCATCGAAAAGCGCGACAAATACGAGCATGCGGTGCGCGCATTGATCGCGAAGGGCGTGAAGCGCGGGGAGTTCGCGGCCTGCGACGCCGCGCTGGTCGCGCGCGCCATACTGGGGGCGCTCAACTGGACCTCGCGCTGGTACCGGCCCGAGGGCAGGCAGAGCGTTGCCGCAATCGCCGAGGGGCTGGCCGACTATCTGGTGCGGGGGATCGCCGCCGTACCTGTTCCCATCATGACGCCCGCGAGGGCCGTATCCGGAGGTCGAAAATGAATGCCGCAGTGAAAACGATAGCGCAGCGCAATGCCCACATCACCCTGCGCGTGAACGGCGAGGAAGTCGAGGTCTCGTTCGCGCCCTACAAGACGCTGCTCGAAGTGCTGCGCGAGGAGCTGGACCTCACCGGGACCAAGCACGGCTGCGAGCTGGGCGAGTGCGGCGCGTGTGCGGTCCTCGTCGACGGCCAGCCGCTGCTTTCCTGCCTCAAGCTCGCGCTGGAGTGCGACGGCAGCGTGGTCGAGACCATCGAAGGCCTGGCCACAGGACCGGAATTGCACCCGCTGCAGGCGGCGTTCGCCGATCACGGCGGTTCGCAGTGCGGCTACTGCACCCCGGGTGTCCTGATGACGGCCAAGGGGCTGCTCGATGCGGAACCCAATCCGAGCAGGCAGAGGATCAAGGAAGCCTTGTCGGGCAACCTGTGCCGCTGCACCGGTTATCAGCAGATCGTCGATTCGGTGGAGCAGGCGGCGCGGACGATAAACGAAACCAAGGTCAGCGAAGCGGGGGCCAAAGCATGAGCGCCGCAAAGAAACTCGACGTCATCGGCCATGCGCGCAGGCGCGTCGACAGCCGCGAAAAGGTGACCGGACAGCAGCGCTACGCCGACGACATGAAACTGCCGCGCATGCTGCACATGAAGCTGCTGCGCTCGTCCCAGCCGCATGCGCTGATCGAAGCGATCGATACCGCGCGCGCCGCGGCCCATCCCGGCGTGCACCTGGTGCTGACCGGCAAGGATTTTCCGGTCGCCTTCGGCATGATGCCGGTGGCGCAGGACGAGTACCCGCTCGCGCCCGAGCATGTGCGCTATGTCGGCGATCCGGTGGCGGCGGTGGTGGCGAAAGACGAACAGACGGCGTCCGAGGCGCTCGCTTTGATCGAAGTGACCTACAAGCCCTTGCCGACCATTGCGACCCCCGAGGAAGCGCTGGCGCAGCCCGAGGCGCGGATTCACGACTACACCGACCACGGCAACATCCACCGCAACCAGGCGTTCGAGTTCGGCGACGTCGAAGCCGCGCTGGCCGGATCGGACCACGTGTTCGAGGACCTGTTCTTCTACGAGGGCGACACCCACATGGCGATGGAGCAGCACGCTTCGCTCGCCACCAGCGAGGGCGACGGCAAACTGATGCTCTGGACCAGCACCCAGGATCCGCACTATCTGCACCGGCAGCTCGCGCGCGTGCTGCAGATGTCGGCCGCGCACATCCGGGTGATCGCCTGCGACAACGGCGGCGGCTTCGGCGGCAAATGCGATCCGGCGGGCCATGAATTCGTGGTGTCCAAGGCGGCGCTGATGCTCGGGCGGCCGGTGAAAATCTGCCTCACGCGCCAGGAAGTGTTCTACCTGCACCGCGGCCGGCATCCGGTGCTGATGAAATTCCGCACCGGCGTGACCAAGGAAGGCAAGCTGACCGGCATGCACCTGCAGACCCTGCTCGACGGTGGCGCCTACGGCTCCCACGGCCCGGCGAGCACGTTTTACACCGGCGTGCTGACGCCGCTCACCTACGAACTGCCGCGCTTCAAGTTCGAGGCCTGCAGGGTGTTTACCAACAAACCGGCCTGCGGACCCAAGCGCGGCCACGGTACGCCGCAGCCGCGCTTCGGGCAGGAAGTCCAGATGGACAAGATCGCGGAGAAACTCAAGCGGGACCCGGCGGAACTCAGGCTCAGCATGGTGACCAAGCCCGACTCGCTGACCGCGAGCTGGCTCAAGATCGGCAGCAACGGTCTCGCGGAATGCATACGCCAGGTGGTCGAGGGCTCGGGCTGGAAGCAAAAGCATGGCAAGCTGCCGCAGGGCCGCGGCGTCGGTATCGCCTGCGGCTCCTATATGTGCGGCGCGGGCGTGTCGATCTACTGGAACAAAATGCCGCATTCGGGGGTGCAGCTGACGCTGGACCGCAGCGGCCAGGTGACGGTGTTCTGCGGCGCCACCGAGATCGGGCAGGGTTCGGACGACGTACTCGCCGCGATCGTGGCCGAAACCCTAGGCATCAGCACCAAGGAAGTGCGCTGCATCACCGGCGACACCGGCATCACGCCTATCGACCTGGGCTCGTACTCGAGCCGGGTGACCATCATGATGGGCAATGCGGCGCTGCAGGCTGCCGGGCGCGCGCGCGACATGCTGGTCACTGCGGCCGCCGAGCAACTCGAAGTCCTGCCCGAGAGCGTCGTGCTCTCGCGCGGCCGCGTGTTTGCCGCCGGCGATGCCGCGAAGAGCATGAGTTTTGCCGAGGCGGTGGTCTATGCCGAAACCAAATTCGGCACGCTGGGCACGGTCGGATCCTATTCGCCGCCCAAGCCGCCGGGCAAGTTCAAAGCCGCGGGCGTCGGCCCGTCGCCCGCCTATTCCTTCTCCGCCTGCGTGGTCGAGGTGGAAGTCGACGAGCATACCGGCTGGATCACCGTGCCCAGGATCTGGATGGCGCACGACATCGGCCGCGCACTCAATCCGGTGCTCGCGCGCGGCCAGGTCATAGGCGGGGTCTACATGGGACTGGGCGAGGCGCTGATGGAAGAACAGGTGTTCCGCCGCCTGCCGCCCAAGCTCTCCAACGCGCTGGTGCACAAGATTCCGTCGCTGCTCGAATACAAGAGCATCACCTCGCTCGACATGCCGGAGGTCGAGGTGTATCTGATCGAGGATCCTGATCCGAATTGTCCGTTCGGCGCCAAGGAAGTCGGCCAGGGGCCGCTGCTGCCAGTGATGCCTGCCGTCGCGAACGCGGTGTTCGACGCCGTCGGCGTGCGCATCGACGAAGTGCCGATCACGCCGGAAAAGATCCTGCGTGCGCTGCACCTGAAGCGCGAAGGCAAGAATCCGCGCGTCGGGCCGGATCATTTTCCCGATGTGCCCTATGTCGAGCCGACCATCGTGCTGCCGCCGGGCGAAGGCGGCGACGGCACAGAAACCAAGCAATCGAGCAGGAAGCCCGCGGCCAAGCTGATGGAAAGGACGCCGTCATGATGCGCCTGCCGTGGTTCCAGTATCGGGCGCCGGCGAGCGTAGCGGAGGCCGCGCGCATACTCGCCGGCGAAGGGCCGCGCGGCATGCTCATCGCCGGCGGCACCGATCTCCTGCCCAACATGAAGCGCCGGCAGCAGACGCCGGCCACGCTCATATCGCTCTCCCGGGTCGAAGGACTGAAGAAAATCGCCAACGGGTCCGGCCTCGCGCTGGGCGCAGGGCTCACCTTGACCGAGGTGGTGAATGCCGAAGCCGTGCGCGAACACTACCGCGGGCTGTGGCAGGCGGCGTCCCAAGTGGCTTCGCCGCATTTGCGCAATATGGGCACGCTGGGCGGCAACCTGTGCCTGGACACGCGCTGCAACTACTACAACCAGAACGAGGATTGGCGCGAGGCGATCGGTTATTGCATGAAGTGCGAAGGCAAGACCTGCTGGGTCGCAACCGCGAGCAAGCGCTGCCTCGCCGTGTCCTCGACCGACACGGCGCCCGCATTGATCGCGCTCGGCGCCAAAGTACGCCTGGTATCGGCCGCGGGCGAGCGCGAACTCGAGCTCGCCAGCCTGTACAACAACGACGGCATGGCCTATCTCACGCGCAAACCGGGCGAAATCCTGACCGAAGTGATGTTGCCCGAATCCGCCGGCTGGAGGAGCACCTATTGGAAGCTGCGCCGGCGCGGCTCGTTCGACTTCCCGCTGCTGGGCGTCGCCGCGGCGGCGCGCCTTGCGCCGGAGGGCACCGTGCTCGAAGCGCGACTGGTGCTGGGCGCGGTGGCGTCGCAGCCGATCGTGGCGGGCAAGGCGAATGAATTCCTGACCGGCAAGAAACTCAGCGACGAAGTGATCGCCGAAGCCGGCGCGTTGGCCGCGTCCAGGGCCAAGCCCATGGACAATACCGACTTCGACGTCTATTGGCGCAAGGAAGTCGTGCCGAGTTTCGTCGGCTATGCGCTGCGCGAACTGCGCGGCGACGACATGCGCGCCACGCGCTTGCGTATAGCGCGGCAGGTGCTTTGAGGCTTTGAGGAAGGCGCGGCAGATGCCGCTGCAGGCCATCGCAGCCCTTGCTTGCGGCGGGTAATGCATCAAGCGGCGGGATAGGTACAATAGGAAATGCTCAATTCCCTTACGCGGCGCCCGCTGCTCGCTGCGGTCGCGGTCTTCTTGCTTGTCGCCAGCGTGGCGGCCGCGCTGATCTGGCGCATGGATCGATACGAGCGCCAGGAAAAAAGGGTGCGCGCGCTGAGCCTGGCGGGTGAGCACGCCTATAGCCTGCAGCGCGGCATCGCGCACAATCTGTCGGCGGCCTATGCCCTGGCCGCCCTGGTGCGCCAGGGCAGGGGCGCTGTCCTCAACTTCGATGAAGTCGCCCGCGAGATGCTGCCGTATTATCCGGGCGTATCCGAACTGGCGCTGGCGCCGGACGGCGTGATTCGCCGGGTGGCGCCGCTGGCGGGCAACGAAAAGGCCATAGGCCACGATTTGCTGCGCGATCCGGCGCAAAAGAAAGAAGCCTTGCTCGCCCGGGACAGCGGCAAGCTGACCCTTGCCGGTCCGCTCGAACTGGTACAGGGCGGGCCGGCCGTGGTCGGGCGCCTGCCGGTAATCCTCGAGGACCGCAAAGAGCGGCCCTATTTCTGGGGCTTTGCCATGACGGTGATGCGTTTCCCCCAGGCGCTGGAAGCGGTCAATTTGTCCCGCCTGGCGGAGCAGGGCTTTGCCTACCAACTCTGGCGCATGCACCCGGACGGCGGACAAAAGCAGATCATCGCCGCGTCCTCAAACACCGCCCTGGCGGACGCGGTGGAGCACTCGCTGCAGGTGCCCAACGCGACCTGGACCTTGAGCCTTATGCCCCTCGCCGGATGGGGCAGCCCGGTGAGACTTGCGCTGGAGGCGGCGCTGGGCCTGCTGTTCAGCCTGCTGCTGGCCTATCTGGCGAAATTGCTGCTCGAGTTGAGGATGCACCGGGCGGGGCTCGAGGCGCTGGTCGCGCAGCGCACCGCCGAACTGCACAAGAGCGAATCGCACTACCGGGAGCTGTTCGAGGCGAGTCCGCAGCCGATGTGGGTGTATGACCTTGAAACGCTGAAATTCCTCGCGGTGAACGAAGCGGCGGTGGCGCGCTACGGCTACAGCCGCGGCGAGTTCGAGGCGATGAGCATCCTGGACATCCGCCCGCATGAGGATGTGCCGCGCCTGCTGCAGCGGATCGCCGAAGTGCGCAAAGCGGACAATGGCGCGTCCGGCATCTGGCGGCATCGCAGGAAGAACGGCACGCTGATCGACGTCGAGATCAGTTCCAGCATGTTTGTTTTCGGCGCCCGGCGCGCGCAGCTCGTGCTCGCAAGCGACATCACCGACCGGCTGCGGGCCGAGCGCAAGCTGAGCGAAAGCGAGGCGCGCTTTCGCAGTCTGACGGAGATGGCGTCCGACTGGTACTGGGAGAGCGATGCCGAGCACCGGCTGACGCTGCTCAGCGCCGGTGCCGGAGACGGCGTGGCGCAGTTGCCGCAAGGCTCGCCGCTGGGCAAACGCAGGTGGGAAATGGCCTACCGCACCCCGGACGAGGCGGGCTGGGAGGCGCACCGTGCCGCGCTCGACGCGCGCCGGCCGTTCCGCGATTTCGAATTCTCGCGCCTGGGAGCGGACGGTGTCGAGCGCTATACGGTGATCAGCGGCGATCCGGTGTTCGATGCTTCGGGCGGGTTCATCGGTTATCGCGGCGTGGGCAAGTACTGCACTGAACGCAAAGTTGCCGAAGCAAAAATCGCGCGGCTGAGCCAGCTCTACGCCGCGTTGGGCCAGTGCAACCAGGCGATCGTGCGCTGCGCGAGCGAGGAAGAGTTGTTCCCGCAGATCTGCCGCGACGCGGTGCAGTTCGGCGGCATGAAATCGGCGCGGATCAGCCTGATCGATCCTGATACGCGCAGGGTGCGCGTGGCTGCCAGTTTCGGTTACGGCAATGACGAGGTGCAGGACGTCGAAGTCTCGGCGGATGCCGACAGCCCCTACGGACACGGCCCGACCGGCACCGCGATCCGCGAAAACCGGCCCTACTGGGGCCAGGATTTCATGAACGACCCGGCTACCGCGCCGTGGCGCGAGCGCGGCGCGCGCCTGGGCTGGGGGGCCGTGGCCGCGCTGCCCTTGTACAGGAATGGCGCCGTCATCGGCGTCTTCATCGTGTTTGAGGGCGAAGCCAACGCGTTCGACCAGGCCAGGCGCGAGCTGTTGCTCGAAATGGCGGGCGACATCAGTTTCGCCATGGACAATTTCGAGCGCGAAGCCCGGCGCCGGCAGGCGGAGCAGGCGCTGCGCGAAAGCGAGGCGCGTTTCCGCAGCCTGACCGAGATGTCCTCCGACTTCTACTGGGAGACCGACGCTGAACACCGGCTGACGCAGCGCAGTTCCGGCAGCGGACGCAATGCGCTGCTGGCGTTGACGCACGACGACTGGCACGGCCGGTGCCGCTGGGAGATACCTTATCTAGCCCCCGGCGAATCCGGATGGCAGGCGCACCGGGCGGTGCTGGACGCGCATCTGCCGGTTCGCGATTTCGAGTTTGTGCGCGCAGGCGTCGACGGCGGCGCGCGCCACATGCTGATAAACGGAGACCCGGTGTTCGATGCCTCCGGCGCGTTCCGCGGCTATCGCGGCGTCGGCACCGACATCACCGGGCGCAAGGCGGCCGAGCGCGCATTGGCGGAGAGCGAGGCGCGCTTCCGCAGCCTGACCGAGATGTCATCGGATTTCTACTGGGCGAGCGACGCCGAGCATCGGCTCACGGCGCGCGACTCGGCCAACAAGAGGCTGAGCATGATTTCGTCCTTCCAGCGCGGCGCGCAGATCGGCGAGCGCCGCTGGGAGATTCCGTATCTTTCTCCCGACGCAGCCGGCTGGGAGGCGCATCGGGCGCTGCTGGAGGCGCATCTGCCATTTCGCAATTTCGAGCTGTCGCGTCCCGGCGTCGATGGGGCTGAGCGTTTTATTTCCATCAGTGGTGATCCGGTATTCGACGCCTCGGGCGTGTTCACAGGCTACCGCGGCGTCGGCACCGACATCACCGAGCGCAAGCACGAGGAGCGGCTGCTGCGTCTGGAGCACGCGGTAGCCCGCTCGCTTGCCGAGGCGGGTGATGAGTCCTCGGCATTGATAACGGTGATGCGCAGCGTCTGCGAAACGAACAATTGGGGGCGGGGCACCTACTGGCGCTTGGATGAGGCCGCCGGGGTGATGCGCTTCGGCGAGCACTGGAACATGCCGGGGGCCGAGTTCGAGCACTATACGGAAGGCTCGCGCGCGGTGGTTTTTGAGCGGGGTGTCGGAATGGTCGGCCGCGTGTGGCAGTCGGGCGAGCCGCTGTGGGTCGCGGATTTCTACGACGACCCGCGCGTGGTGCAGAAGACGCTGGCGCGCGAAGCCGGCATGCGTTCCGTGCTGGTGCTTCCGGTGATGGCGGCAGGCAGCACGTTCGGGGTGCTCGCTTTCTTCAGCCGCGTAGCACGCGAACCCGACGCGCGCCTGCTGGCGACGACGCGCATGATTGGCAGCGCGGTCGGCCAGTTTCTGCAGCGCATGCAGGCTGAAGCGCAGGTGAGCCGGATCAATGCCGAGCTGGAGGCGCGCGTCGCCAGCCGCACCCGGGAATTGGAAATCGCCGTCAGCGAACTGGAGGCCTTTTCCTACTCGGTATCGCATGACCTGCGCGCGCCGCTGCGGGCGATCCACGGCTTCAGCAGCCTGCTGCGCGAGCAGTACGCGAGCCGGATTGACGAACAGGGCCGGGACATGCTCGGGCGCGTGAGCGCGGGCGCCGAGAAAATGGGACAACTCATCGACGACCTGCTTAAACTGTCGCGGGTATCGCGCCAGGAGATGAAAATCGAGCCGGTGGACCTGTCGGAAATGGCGTGGGAGGTGATCGGGGAATTGCAGGCCGAACTGCCCGAGCGCAGGGTCGAATGGGTGATCGCGCCGCAGGTCTTGGCCATGGGGGATGCGGGGCTGCTGCGGGTGGTGCTGCAGAACCTGATCGGCAACGCATGGAAATACAGTTCCAGGCGCGAGCATGCGCGCGTAGAATTCGGCATGATTGAACGCGACGGCCGGCTTGCGTATTTTGTGCGCGACAACGGCGCCGGTTTCGACATGGCCCAGGTGAAGAAACTATTTGGCGCGTTTCAGCGGCTGCATTCGACGGCGGAGTTTCCCGGCTCGGGCATCGGCCTGGCCACGGTTTCCCGCGTGATCCATCGCCACGGCGGTGACGTTTGGGGCGAGGGGCGCGTGGGCGAGGGCGCCACCTTCCATTTTTCCCTGGGCTGAATAGGATGCAGGGGGTGATGACAATGAAATCGCTGATCCACGGGAGCGGCATCGCCCTGTTATTCCTTGGCCTCTGCGCTCCCGCAGCGGCGACGCTGGGCGAGGACGCCGGCTCGGTGCTGGCTGATCAGGTGCAGATGCAGGCGACGCTGGAGGTCGCGCAGTCGGCCGGATTCGCCGTGCACCGGATGCGGCTGTCTTCCGACACCACGGTCCGGCAATATGTTTCGTCCGCCGGCTTGGTGTTCGCCGTATCCTGGCAGGGGCCGTCGATGCCGGACCTGCAGCAGCTACTGGGCCGGTATTTCCAGCCGTATGTCGAGGCCGCGAAGAGTCAGGGCGCCGGCGCGGCGCGCACGGTTCAGCTGCCGGGGCTGGTGGTGCAGACAGGCGGGCATATGCGCGCCTATTTCGGTCGAGCCTATGTGCCGCCGATGCTGCCGCGAGGCGTGTCCGTGGAAGAAATTCAATAGGACGGGGCGCCATGCGTAAGCTTCTTGCGATCGCCTTGTTTGCATGTTTCGCCCTGATCCAGGGCTGCGGCGGCGGGAGCGGCGGCGGGGCCGCTTCGGCCCCCGCTGCGGCGACACCGAGCGGCAATGTCATCGCCGCTGCCGCTGCGAACGTGCACCCGATTTCAGTTGATGCCGGACTTGGCGGCAACGTCAACCTGGCATTTGCCAGTGTGACCTTATGCGCGCCCGGCAGCAGTTCCAATTGCCAGACCATAGACAACATCGTGATTGATACCGGATCGGCCGGACTCAGAATCTTGTCTTCCGCCCTTTCCGCGTCGCTCGCCCTGACACAGCAAACCGATGCCACAGGCAAACCCGTGGTCGAATGCGCGCATTTCGTCGATGGCTACACTTGGGGACCGGTGAAGCTGGTGGATCTGAAACTCGCGGGGGAGCAGGCGAATTCACTGCCGATGCAGGTGGTCGGCGATCCGAGTTTTCCCAACGTGCCGGTCCGTTGCGCAGCCACCGGACCGTCCAAGAACAGCGCGGCGACCATGCGCGCCAACGGCATACTCGGGGTGAGCGGGTTCCGGCAGGACTGCGGCAGCGGCTGCACCCAGACCAACAATCTGGGAATCTATTACACCTGCGCATCCTCCGTTTGCCAGCAGACGCCTGTCCCGTTGGCGCAGCAGGTGCAGAATCCGGTGTCCCTGTTCGCCGTGGATAACAATGGCGTGATCATCCAGCTTCCTGCGGTGCCGGCGGCCGGAGCCGCCCGCGTGAGCGGTTCGCTGGTGTTCGGCATCGGCACCCAGGCGAACAACGGCCTCGGCGCGGCGACGGTGGTCGGCGTGGATCCAAGCAGCGGAAATTTCACCACGCTTTACGGCGGCAACAGCTATAGCGCCAGCTTTATCGACAGCGGTTCCAACGGCTTGTTCTTCCAGGACAGCATTCCGGTTTGTGCGAGCACAACTGCGGCGCCCGGATTCTACTGCCCCGCCTCCACCGTCAATGGTTCGGCCGTGATCCAGGGAACGAATGGCGCGAGCGCGGCGGTCAATTTCAGTATCGCCAACGCGGTGACGTTGCTGTCCGGCAATCCGGGCTTTGCCGCGTTCGTCAACCTCGGAGCGCCGTTCAATGCGAACAGCTTTGACTGGGGGCTTCCGTTTTTCTACGGCCGCAGCGTATACACGGCGATCGAAGGCGCCAGCACGCCTGGAGGCACCGGTCCTTATGTCGCGTTCTAGCGCGGGCCGGAGCGCCGTCTGACCACAGGCGGCGCGTATGCGAATCGAACCCGCCGAACTCGTCTTTGACAGCGAAGGAACGCCGTTCTCGCCGGCGTACGGCGACGTCTACCACAGCGCGGAATCCGGCCCGGGTCAGGCGCAGCACGTGTTCCTCGGCGGCAACGGCCTGCCGCGCAACTGGGCACGCGCGCGCGTGTTCACCATCGTCGAAACCGGATTCGGGCTGGGGCTGAATTTCCTGGCAACCTGGCGGCTATGGCGCGATGACCCGGCGCGTTGCGAACACCTGCATTTCGTGTCGATCGAAAAGCATCCCTTCGATCGTGCCGCGCTGGCGGCGCTGCATCAGCGCCATGGCGAATTCGCGCCGCTGACCAGGCAATTGCAGCAGGCCTGGCCGCCGCCGGTTTCAGGACTGCACCGCCTGCATTTCGAGGACGACAGGCTGACGCTGACGCTGGCGTTCGGCGATGTAGCCGAACTGGTGCCGCGCCTGCGACTGCGCGCCGACGCCATTTATCTCGACGGCTTCGCGCCGCGACTCAACCAGGAGATGTGGTCGCCGCAGCTGATGCAGCGCCTCGCGCGGCTCGCCCGTCCCGGCACCACCGTGGCGACCTACTCCAGCGCCAGCGCGGTGCGCCAGGGGCTGGAGGCGGCGGGATTCGACGTGGAGAAATGCCCCGGATTCGGGCGCAAGCGCGAAATGCTCCGCGGCAGCTACGTGCCGCGCCGGCCGCAGGCGGCTGCCGGTGGTATCGGCAGCCGGCATGCGATCGTGATCGGCGCGGGCATTGCGGGCGCGGCGGTCAGCGAACGCCTGGCGCGGCGCGGCTGGCGCATCGACCTGATCGAGAGCCGCGCCATGCCGGGCGCGCAGGCGCCGGCCCGATACGCCGGCGTGTTCCACCCGCACCTGTCGCGCGACGACTGCATTCTTTCCCGGGCCGCGCGCAACGGCTTTCTCTATGCGATTGCGCGCTGGCTCGCGCTGGAGCGCACCGGGCCGGCGCCGACCTGGGCGCGTTGCGGCGTGCTGCAGCTCGCCGCTGAGCCGAAGCAGGAACAACACATGATGGCGGCGATCGCGGCGCTGGGCTTTCCGGCCGAATTCGCGCTATACCTCGAGCGCAGCGCAGCCGAAGCGCATGCCGGCTGCACCCTGGGCGGCGGCGGCTGGTGGTTCCCCGGCGCAGGATGGATGCGCCCGTTGAGCCTCGTCGCCGCGCAACTGGCCGCGGCCGGACCGGCGCTGCGCGTGCAGTTCGGCGCCAGGGTGGAGCGCATTTCGCGCAGCGGCGAGCTGTGGCACGCGCTGGCCGCGGATGGCAGGCCTATTGCCGCCGCGCCGGTGCTGGTGCTCGCCAATTCAAACGATGCGGCGCGTCTTGCTCCGATCGCGCAGCCGCTGCAGCGGATCCGCGGTCAGGTCAGCTATCTGCCCGCCGTCAGCCTGAGCGCTCCGCGCATCGTGCTCACCGGTTCGGGCTATGTGCTGCCGGCCGTTGACGGAATGGTGGTGACGGGCAGCACCTACGATCGCGACAACGACGATCCCGAGCCGCAACTGCAAGGCCACGAGGCCAATCTGCAGCGCCTGCCGCAACTGATGCCGCAGGCGCGGGTGGCCGCGGCTGCCGCGACGCTGGAGGGCGCGGTGGGTTTTCGCTGCGCGCCGCCGGACCATCTGCCGCTGGTGGGCGCGATGCCGGACGTCGACGCCGCGCGCGCAAGCAAAGCCGCTTTTTCCGGCGCGCAATTGGCTGATTTGCCCCGGCGCGAGGGGCTTTACTGCGCCGCGGGCTATGCCTCGCGCGGGCTGGTCTGGGCCGCGCTTGCCGGCGAAATGCTCGCCAGCCAGATCGAAGGCGAACCCATGCCGCTGGAGGGCGATCTGGCCGACGCGCTGGATCCCGGGCGGTTCGTGATGAAACAGGCGCGCCGCGGAAAGCTGTGAGTGCCTGCTCTCGGGCGGGTTAGAATACCCGCCTGCGGGTGGCGTCGCGGTGATGGCCGCCCGAATATAGTTACTGTTTCTCTAAGAGGACCATGACCATGAAGTCGATTCGCAAAGCGATCCTGTTGTCGGTGCTGGCTGTCGGCGCCCTGAGCGTGGGTGGCATGGCGCAGGCGCGTGATTTGACGATCGCGCTGGCTACCGAACCCAGCTCGATGGATCCCCAATTCCATTCGCTCACGCCCAATATCCAGTTTTCGGAAACCCTATTCGATCCGCTGGTGCGCACCGACGCCACGGCCAGGCCGATTCCGGCTCTGGCGGAGTCATGGACGGTCAACGGCAATGTGTGGCTGTTCAAACTGCGCCCCAATGTGAAATTCTCCGACGGCGCGCCTTTCACCGCGGAGGACGTGGTGTTCACCTATGCCCGCGTACCCAAGGTTCCGAACAGCCCTTCCTCGTTCACCCTGTATCTGAAGTCGATTGAAAAGGTCGAGGCGGTCGATCCGCTGACGCTCAAGATCACCACCAAGGGCCCGTCACCCGTATTGCTGGCCAATCTGTCCATCGTGCCCATCATGTCGAAAAAAGCGGCATCGGGGCCGGCCCCGGAAGGCAAGACCACGGTTGAATTGAATCGCGGCGATGGCCTGATCGGCACCGGCCCATATAAATTCGTATCCTGGCGGCGCGGCGCCGAAATCGTGCTGGACCGCAACCCGAACTATTGGGGGAAAAAGCCCGATTGGGACAAAGTGACCTATCGTCCCATTACGAACCCGGCCGCGCGGGTAGCGGCCTTGCTCGCAGGCGACGTCGACATGATTGAAAATCCGCCGACCGACGATCTGGCAAGGCTGGAGAAAGACAAGAAGCTGTACATCCAGAAGACCCCGTCGGTGCGCGTGATCTACGTGGCCTTGAACCAGTCGAAGGAAGTGCCGCCCGGCATGTCGGGCACCGACGGCAAGAACCCCCTGACCGACAAGCGGGTGCGCGAGGCATTGTCGCTGGCGATAGACCGCAGCGCCATCGTCGCACGCATCATGGACGGCGTCGCCCAGCCGGCCGCCAACCTCCTCGCCTATCCGGCTTTTGGCGCGTCGAAGAAATATTCGACGGTGGCGTCCGCCGACGCGGCCAAGGCCAAGGAACTGCTCGCCGCAGCCGGCTATCCCAAGGGCTTCACGCTCTCGCTGGGATCGCCCGCCGGCCGCTATATCAACGACCAGCGTATCGCGCAGACCGTGGCATCCATGTGGGCAAACATCGGCATCAAGACCGATGTCGAAACCATGGCGCCGCCGGTGTTCTTCAAGAAGCGCGACAGCTATGCGTTCAGTGCCTATCTGGCGGGCTGGGCGGCCGCCACCGGCGAAATGGCGCATCCGCTCACGGCGCTGGTTGTCAGCCATGATCCCAAGCAGGGCATGGGCACGACCAACTGGAGCCATTATTCCAACCCTGAACTGGACCGCCTGGTCGTCGAAGCTTCCAAGACGCAGGACGACGGCAAGCGTGCCGAGATGCTGCAGCAGGCGGCGAATATGGCGATGGCCGATTACGCCATTCTGCCGCTGCAATTCGAACTGTCGGTCTGGGCCATGAAGCAGGACGTGCGCTACGGCGGGCGCTCGGACCAACTGACCCTGGCGCAAGACATCACGCTCAGCAAGTAGGGGCGGCTGACGGGGCGGCGAATCACGGGCGATAGACAGGGTGTTGTCCAGCATAGCTCGCCGGCTGCTCCAGACCATCGGAGTGGTTCTGGTCATGACTGCACTGGTGTTCGCTGCGCTCTATCTGGTCGGCGATCCTGTTTCCATGCTCGCCAGCCCCGAAGCGACCGAGGCCGAGCGCGAGCTGATACGCCAGTCGCTGGGCCTCAACCTGCCCTTGTGGCGCCAGTACCTCATCTTCCTCAACAAGGCGCTGGTCCATCTGGATTTCGGCAACAGCTTTTTGACCGGTGAACCCGCCATACGCCTGATCCTCGAGCGCATGCCGGCCACGCTGGAACTGGCCACGGTGGCGATGTTGATGGCGGTGCTGATCGGTGTGCCGCTGGGCATCTACGCCGGCCTCAAGCCCGAAGACTTCGGCGCACGTTCCGTCATGACGGGATCGGTGCTGGGTTTCTCGCTGCCGAACTTCTGGGTGGGCCTGATGCTGATCATGGTGTTTGCCGTATTTCTGCACTGGTTGCCGGCGGGCGGGCGCGGGCCGCTGCAGCCTTTCGGGCCGATTCAGCTCAGCGTGTTCAGCTGGGACGGCTGGCGCAGTCTGATACTGCCGGTCAGCACCATCGCCGTCGCCAAATGCGCCCTGATCATCCGGGTGACGCGGGCGGCAACCCGCGAATGCCTGCCGCTGGACTACATCAAGTTCGCGCGTGCGCGGGGATTGTCCGAAGCGCGCGTGCTGGGTGTGCATTTGCTGAAGAACATCATGATTCCTATCGTCACCATAGCCGGGCTGGAGTACGGGCAGGTGTTTGCGTTTGCCGTGGTGACGGAAACCGTTTTTTCCTGGCCCGGCATGGGAAAGCTGCTGATCGATTCGATCATTACGCTAGACCGGCCGGTGGTGGTCGCGTACCTGATGTTGACGGTCGTGTTCCTGTCGCTGCTCAATCTGGTGGTCGACGTTATCTACACCGTCCTGGATCCGCGCGTGCAAACCAAGGCGGGCGCATGACGGCCATGGATGCCGCCCTCGAATCCCCTGCCGCGCCGGCCCAGCGTGAAAGCATGCTGCGCTTGTTTGCCGAGCAGTTTCTTACCAGCAGGCTGGCGGTGCTGGGCCTCGCCCTGCTGGTCTTGTTCCTGTGCCTGGCGATCTTTGCGCCGTGGATCGTGCCACAAAATCCGTTCGACATCGGCAAGCTCAATATCATGGATTCCAAACTGCCCCCGGGGTCGGCGAGCAGCAGCGGCGCCATGACCCACTGGCTGGGCACCGACGGCCAGGCGCGCGATGTGTTTTCGGCCATCCTGTACGGCCTGCGCATCAGTCTGGTCGTCGGGCTGGTCTCGGTTTCCGCGGCCTTTGCGATCGGGGCGACGGTGGGCCTGATTTCGGCGTATTTCGGCGGCCGCATCGATGCCCTGCTGATGCGCATCGTCGATATCCAATTGTCGTTCCCGGCCATCCTGGTGGCTCTGGTCCTGCTGGCGGTGCTGGGAAAAGGAGTCGACAAGGTCATCTATGCGCTGGTCGCGGTGCAGTGGGCCTATTTTGCGCGCGCCGCCCGCGGCGCCGCCATCGTCGAACGCAACAAGGAATACGTCCAGGCGGCGCGCTGCATGTCCCTGTCGTGGCAGCGCATACTGTGGCGCCACATCTTTCCCAATTGCATCCCGCCGCTGATGGTGATTGCCACCATCGATCTGGCGCACGCGATTGCGCTCGAAGCCACGCTGTCTTTTCTGGGCGTCGGCGTGCCCGTTACCGAGCCCTCGTTGGGCATGCTGATATCCAACGGTTTCGAATTCATGATGTCGGGCGCCTACTGGATCGCGTTCTATCCGGGCATCGCGCTGGCGCTGGTGGTGGTCGCGATCAACCTGGTCGGCGATCATTTGCGCGATATCCTCAATCCGCGCAACGAGATTTAGCGGGGCTCCTGTTGCAGACGCGCGCGCCATCCTCCTCCGACAACTGCCTGCTTGACGTACAGGGGCTGCGCACCTGGTTCCACACGCGCGCCGGCGTCATCAAAGCCGTCGACGGCGTTTCCCTGCAGGTGAAACCGGGAGAAATCCTCGGCCTGGTGGGCGAATCGGGATCCGGCAAGACCGTCACCGGTTTTTCCCTGATGAACCTGGTCGATAAGCCGGGCAGGATACGCGCCGACCGTCTGTTCTTCGACGGCCGCGACCTGCAGGCCTTGTCGGCGAAGGAATATCGCGCCTTGCGCGGCAATGAAATGGCGATGATATTTCAGGATCCGATGATGACCCTGAATCCGACCTTGCGCGTCGATACGCAGATGATCGAGACGGTGCGGGCGCACGAGCCGGTTTCGCGGCGGGCGGCGCGCGCGCGTTCCATCGACATGCTGGTCAAGGTCGGGATACCCGCTCCCGAAGAACGCATGGGTGTGTATCCGCACCATCTGTCGGGAGGGATGCGCCAGCGCATCGCGATCGCCATGGCCTTGCTGAATTCGCCCAAGCTGATCATTGCCGACGAGCCCACCACCGCGCTGGATGTGACGATACAAGGGCAGATTCTGTACGAAGTGCAGAAGCTGTGCCGCGAAATGGGCACGGCGCTGATCTGGATCACGCACGACCTGGCGATCGTGTCGGGGCTGGCCGACCGCCTGGCGGTGATGTACGCCGGCCGCATCGTGGAGTCGGCGCCCACCGCCGACATCGTACGCGGCGCGCGACATGCCTATACGCATGGCTTGATGGCGTCGATTCCGACCTTCGACACGCGGGGAAGGAACCTGTTCCAGATCCCCGGTTCGACACCGTCGCCGCTGAACATGCCCGCAGGCTGCCCGTTCAGGACGCGCTGTTATCGCGCCTCGCCGCAGTGCGTAGAGGCGCCGGTATTCGAGGAAGCGGCCCCCGAGCATGGCGTGAGTTGCTGGCATCCCGGGGTGGAGGCATGAGCAGGGAGCAGGGGCCCCACGACGTGGGGATGCGACCGGCCGCGATTGCCCCCGGGCGCCGACCGCGCGCTGCTGCGATCCGCGCCGACGGTTCGGAGGCGACGGCATGAGCGGGGAGAAGGATGCGGTGATTTTCAGCCTGCGCCGGCTTGAACGCCATTTTGTGCAGCCGCAGGACATGGTGGACAAACTGGGGCGGCTGCTGAAAAGGCTCGCGGCACCCAGGCCGGTGCAGGCCGTGGCAGGGATCGACCTGGACATCATTGCCGGCGAAGTCATCGGTATCGTAGGCGAATCCGGCTGCGGAAAATCCACACTGGGACGCATGCTGGCGGGAATCCTGCCGCCTACCGGCGGCGAAATACTATACAAAGGCCGTTCGATCGCGACGCTGGCGGCCACCGCGCGGCGCGAATACGAGTTGGCCGTACAGATGATATTCCAGGATCCTTTTTCTTCGCTCAACCCGCGCATGCGGGTGATCGACATCATAGGCGAAGCGCCCCTGGCCCACGGCATGATCGCGCGCGCCGCCAAAGAATCCACCGTGTGCGAGCTGATGCAGAAGGTGGGTCTTGATCCGGCATACCGCTTTCGCTATCCGCACCAGTTCTCGGGCGGGCAGCGCCAGCGCGTCGGCGTGGCGCGCGCCCTGGCGCTGAAGCCCTCGGTCATCGTCTGCGACGAGGCGGTGGCGGCGCTGGACGTATCCATCCAGGCGCAGGTGTTGAATTTATTCATGGACCTGCGCCAGGAATTTGCGCTGACGTATTTCTTCATCAGCCACAATCTGGGCGTGGTCAGCCACGTTTCGGATCGCGTGGCCATCATGTACCTGGGGCGGATTGTTGAAATCGCGCCCACCGAAACCATCTTCAAGGCCGCCAAGCATCCCTATACGCAGGCGCTGATCAAGGAGCTGCCCAGACTGCACGCAGAACGGCACCAGTTCGACCCGATCGAGGGCGAGCTTCCCTCGCCCAGCAATCCGCCGCCAGGCTGCCCGTTTCATCCGCGCTGCCCGCGGGTCATGCCGCGCTGCCGCGAAGAACGTCCGCTGCTCAAATTGGTGGCGCCTGAGCCCGATGCGGGCGCTCCCAAGGCACACGCTCACATGAGCGCCTGTCATTTGAACGAGGCGGTGTAGATGCAAAAATTCGCAGCGACCCCAGATTTTGTAATGAACACCAAGGAACCACTCGATGAAATATGCTGACTCGGATTTCGACCCGTTCGTGCTGTCCCTGCCCGCCGATAAGCTGATCCCGCTGGTCTGCGACTCGCCGCACAGCGGCGTCATCTATCCCCGGGATTTCGGCAATTGCCTGCCCGCGCAGGTCCTGCGCGTGGGTGAAGATACCTATGTGGAGGAACTATGGCGCGCCATCCCGGCCGTGGGAGGCGCATTATTGGCGGCCAATTTTCCGCGCACCTACATCGACCCCAACCGCGAGATCGCCGATATCGATGTCGACATGCTCGCCGGGCCCTGGGCGGGTGTAGTGCAGCCCAGCGAGAAAACGCGCCTTGGCAGCGGCCTGATTTGGCGGCGTGCCGGTCGCCAGGCCATTTACGATCGCAAGCTCAGCGTGGCCGAAGTCGAAAATCGCATCCGGCGGTATCATCAGCCGTATCATGCCGCGTTAAGCGAGCAGATCGAGGCGGCCTACGCGAAATTCGGCGGCATCTGGCATCTGAACCTTCACTCGATGCCCGCCGATTCATACGAAATTCTGGAAATCCAGACCGACAAGCCGCTGGCCGATTTCGTGCTCGGCGATCGCGATGGGCGCACCTGCGATCCGGCGCTGGTCCAGACTATCGAGACATTTCTGACCGGGCGCGGTTATACGGTGGCGCGCAACGACCCGTTCAAAGGCGTGGCGCTGATCTCCCGCATCGGGCGCCCGGCCGAGAATCGCCATAGCCTGCAAATCGAGGTCAATCGCAAGCTGTATATGGATGAAGCCACTTACGAAAAATCGCGGGGCTTCGACGCCTTGCAGCAGTCCTTGAGCCTGTTGGCGGCGCATCTGGCCGGATTTGTGCGGGCGAGAATACGCTAGCCCGTCGCCGGGCCCAGCGCTTCATAACATGCCGGAAACGGCGCTTTCTTGAGAGACCATCATGAGCCTATTGGCCGACATCGAACGAAATCACGAACAACTTATCGCTATCCGCCGCGACATTCATGCGCATCCGGAATTGGCGTTTCAAGAGCAGCGAACCTCGGCTCTGGTCGCCAAGCGCCTGACTGAACTCGGCCTGGAAGTGCATACCGGCCTGGGCAAGACGGGCGTCGTGGGTGTGCTGCGATCAGGCACGAGCACGCGCTCGATCGGTTTGCGCGCCGACATGGACGCCCTGCCCATGCCGGAAAACAACAAGTTCCCGCATTGCTCGAAAAATCCCGGGAAGATGCATGGCTGCGGCCACGATGGCCATACCACCATGCTGTTGGGCGCGGCGCAGTATCTTGCCGAGCACAGGAATTTCGACGGCGTGGTCAATTTCATTTTTCAGCCGGCGGAAGAGGGCGGCAACGGCGGGGCCAAAGCCATGATGGACGATGGTCTGTTCGAACGCTTCCCCTGCGACGCCATTTACGGAATGCACAATTTCCCGGGCGTGCCCACCGGCTTCTTCGGCTTTCGTTCGGGGCCGACCATGGCGTCGAGCAACCGCTTCGATATCGTGATCAACGGCGTGGGCGGCCATGCGGCGCAGCCGCACAAGTCCGTGGACCCCATTCTGATCGCCGTGGAAATGGTGCAGTCCCTGCAAAGCCTGATCACGCGCAACAAGAATCCGATCGACACGGCGGTGCTGTCGATTACGCAGATACACGCGGGTGACGCCTACAACGTGATCCCGGCGCAGGCGGTAATTCGCGGAACGCTCAGAACCTACAGTGTCGAGGTGCTCGATCTCATGGAACGCAATATGCGCCGCATGGTGACCAAGCTTTGCGAAGCCTACGGCGCTACCGGCGAGCTGCATTTCGTGCGCTGTTACCCGTCGCTCTCCAACTGGCCCAAGGAAACCGAGTTCGCCGCAGATCTGGCCGAAAAACTGTTCGGCGCCGACCGCGTCGACCGCGCGACGCCGCAACATACGGGATCCGAAGATTTTTCCTTCTACCTGGAAAAAGTGCCCGGCACCTATCTATTCATCGGCAATGGCGACGGCGACCATCGGGTGGATGCGTATCAGGGCATGGGGCCGTGCGAACTGCATAATTCCAGCTACGACTTCAACGACGCCTTGCTGCCCATCGGCGCCACCTACTGGTGCAAACTGGTCGAAGCCGCGCTGACGGCGAAGGCCGGATCCCAGTCCGGAACGATGCGATGACAAATTCCGCCAACCACTGGAGACACAGCATGAAACGAATCTTCGCCCTACTGTTGCTGTTCCCCTGTTTCGCTCTGGCGCAGAGCTATCCGGTCAAACCGATACATCTGGTCGTAGGCTATCCGCCGGGCGGCGCGATGGACATCCTGGCGCGCCTGATCGGCGACGAGCTCGCCCGGGAATTGGGCAAGCCCGTCGTCGTCGACAATCGCCCTGGAGCCGCCGGCACCATCGCGGCCGACGCGGTCGCCAAGTCGCCGGCGGACGGCTACACGCTGTTCATCACCACGGCCGGCCTGCATGGCAGCGATGCGCTGATCTACAAGAACCTCAAGTATGACGCCGAGCGCGACTTCAGCCCCATCACGCGCCTGGTCGAACTGCCGATGGTCCTCGCGGTCAACAAGGATTTGGGCATCCGCACGGTGCCGGAACTGATCGCCCGCATCCGGGCGCAGCCGGGCAAATTCAATTACGCATCGAGCGGCAACGTCGGCTCGCCGCACCTCGCCGGCGGCCTGTTCGCCAGGATCGCGGGCGTGAGCATGGAGCACGTGCCGTTCAAGGGCGGTGCGCCCGCGGTGCAATCGGTGATCGCCGGGGACACCCAGCTCACCTTCGCCACCGCGCCCTCGGTCGTTTCATTCATCGACAGCGGCCGCCTGGTCGGCCTGGCGGTCACGTCGCGCAAACGCTCCGCCGCGCTGCCTTCGATTCCGGGTATGGAAGAAGCCGGCCTGGCGGGCTATGACCTGAGCTTTGCCTACGGGATGTACGCCGCGGGCAAGCCGCCGGCGGCGGTGATCGAGCGCCTGCATCAGGCCGCCCTCAAGGTGCTCGCCAAGCCCGAGTTGAAGGAAAAGCTGGCACGCCAGGGTATGGAAGCGGCGCCCAGCGCCTCGCCCGCGGAATTTCTCGACACGGCCAAACGCAACGGGGCCCAGCTCGCGCAGCTGGTTCGGGAATCCGGCGTCAAGCTCGACTGAGGCCCCGGCGGCTCAGCGACCGCCCGACAGCGGCAGGATGCCGCCTGTCATATAAGCGGCCTCGCCCGACATCAGCCAGAGGATCGCCTCGGCGCATTCCTCGGCCGTGCCCAGACGCCCCATCGGCACCATGGGAATCACTTTCTGCAGCCGGTCGCCGATCCCCGCCTCGGCGTGGATTTCAGTGTCGATCAGACCGGGGCTGATGGCGTTGACGCGTATGCCCTCGGCCGCCACTTCTTTGGCGAGGCCAATGGTGAAACTATTGATCGCGCCCTTGGCGGCGGCGTAGGGTATCCAGCGGTCGGCGCCGCCCAGCGTCGCCGCCAGCGAGGACACGTTGACGATGGCGCCGCCCGCTCCCCCTTTTTTGATCGACATGCGCCGCACCGCCTGCTGCGAGCAGAAGATGGTGCCGGTGACGTTCACTTCCAGCACCCGCCGGATCGCGGCCGCATCGAAACTGTCCAGGCGCCCGGCGCGACCGGTAATGCCGGCGTTGTTCACCAGCGCGGAGACCGGGCCGAGTTCGAGATCGACGCGCTCGAACAGTTTGATCACATCGTTCTCGTTCGCGGTGTCCGCGCGCACCATGATCGCGCGGCCGCCGCCCGCGCGGATGGCGGCCACGACCGCGTCGGCGCTTTGCTCGTTCTTCAGGTAATTCACGCAAACCGCGTAGCCGCGCGCGGCCGCGAGTTTGGCCGTCGCCGCGCCTATGCCGCGGCCCGATCCGGTGATGATGGCAACTCCAGACATCGATTTTTCCTCTTGCTTACGTGGCAAACAGGCGGCGGGCGGGACCGTTCAGTGGTCCCGCCACCTACGCCCGCCCTTGATCAGCGCTCAGTCCAGGGTCACGCCCAGTTCCTGGATGATCGGCCGGAACTGGGCGACCTGTTTTTTCAGCATCGCGTCCTGTTCCGCCGGCGAGGAGCCCACCGGCTCGGCGGAGATTTCGGCAAAGCGCTTCACCACGTCTGGGTGGCGCACCGCGGCCGCGGTTTCGCGCGCGAGGCGGTCGATGATTTCCCTGGGCGTCTTCGCCGGCGCGAACAGTCCGTTCCAGCCTTCGGCTTCCAGCCGCGGGAAGCCTTGTTCGCGCACCGTGGGCACATCGGGCAGGGCGGCGATGCGCTGCGACGAATTGGTGGCCAGCGCCTTCAGCGTGCCCTTGCGCACATCGCCCAGCGACGAGGAAAGCTGGTCGCCGCCGAGCTGCAGCCGCCCGGCGAGCAGTTCCTGCTTCAGCGGCGCCGCGCCCTTGAGCGGGATGTGGGTCATCTCGATTTTTCCGTCGCGCTTGATCACCTCGCCGACGATGTGCATGTAGGAGCCGGGGCCGGTCGAGCCGTAGTTGTACTTGAGGCTGCGATCCTTCTGCAGCAGCGCGACGAATTCGCGCAGGTTGTTTGCCGGCACGCCAGGCGGTGCGGTGATGATCAGCGGCACGTTGGCGGCGATGGAAATGCCGGCGAAGTCGGTGTCGATGTTGTACGGCGCGCGATTGGCGAGCGCGAGCGCCGCGGAGGCCAGCGGGAAGGTGATGTTGTGCATCAGGATGGTGTAGCCGTCGGGCGCCGCCTTGGCCACCACGTCGGCGCCGATCGAGCCGCCCGCCCCGGCGCGGTTCTCCACCACCACCGTTTGCCCCATGGTCTCGGTCATGCGCTGCGCCACCAGGCGCGCGACGATGTCCGTCGTGCCGCCGGGCGGAAACGGCACGATCATGCGTATCGTTTTCGTCGGATAGTTCTGGGCGTAGGCGCCGCTCGTCAGCGTCGTCGCCATCACGGCGGCCGAGGCGCAGATCGCGGCCCGGATCAATTTTCTTCTGGTAATCATCGCGGGCACTCCTCCTGTGGTTGGGCAGGCGGATGCTAGCATCAAGGTGCCGAATCCGCTTGTGCCGCGGCGCACCCGGAGCAATTCAGAGGCGCCCGGCGTGCATCGGCGACCCGGGTTTGACGGTAGAATCCGGCCGCCGGGCGCAGGCGCGCAGCGGTTGGATCACATAAGGAGCGGAGCATGAACCGGATTTCCACGCCGCCCGCGCGGCAGGGCGCGAGCATACTCAATTTCATCGGCGGCGAGTTCGTCGCGGCAATATCGGGCAATACCTTCGAGAACCGCTCGCCCGTGGACGGCAGCCTGCTCGGACTCGTGTCCGAGGCGGGGGCGGCCGAGGTGGATAGTGCGGTGAAAGCCGCCCGCGCCGCGCTCGCCGGGCCCTGGGGCGCGCTCGATATGGCGGAGCGCACCGAACTGCTCTATGCGGTGGCGAACGAGATCAACCGGCGCTTCGATGCGTTCCTCGAGGCCGAGGTCGCCGACACCGGCAAGCCCGTGAGCCTGGCCAAACACATCGACATTCCGCGCGGCGCGGCCAACTTCAAGATTTTTGCCGACGTGGTGAAGAACGTGCCGAGCGAATTCTTCCAGATGGCGACGCCCGACAGGCGCGGGGCCATCAATTACGCCATCCGCGTGCCCAGGGGCGTGATCGCGGTGATCGCGCCCTGGAACCTGCCGCTGCTGCTGATGACCTGGAAAGTGGGCCCCGCGCTCGCCTGCGGCAATACCGTGGTAGTGAAACCCTCGGAAGAGACGCCCGCCACGGCGACGCTGCTGGGCGAGGTGATGAACGCGGTCGGCGTGCCCAAGGGCGTGTACAACGTGGTCCACGGCTTCGGCCCGGGTTCGGCGGGCGAACTGCTCACGCGCCATCCGGGCATAGACGCCGTGACTTTCACCGGCGAGACGCGCACCGGCGCCGCGATCATGAAAGCGGTTGCCGATCGCGTGCGCCCGGTGTCGTTCGAACTCGGCGGCAAGAACGCGGGCGTGGTGTTCGCGGACTGCGATTTCGATGCCGCGGTGGAGGGCATGGGCCGGGCAGTGTTCGCCAACTGCGGACAGGTATGCCTCGGGACCGAGCGCGTCTACGTCGAGCGTCCGATATTCGACCGGTTCGTCGCCGCGCTGAAAGCCAAGGCCGAGAGCTTCAAACTCGGACGCCCCGAGGAGGCGAGCACCGGCCTCGGGCCGCTGATCAGCCGGGAGCATCGCGACAAGGTGCTGTCCTACTACGAACGCGCGCGCAAAGAGGGCGCCACCGTGGTCACCGGCGGCGGCGTTCCGAACATGGAAGGCGCGCTGGCCCAAGGCTGCTGGGTCGAACCGACGATCTGGACCGGACTGCCGGAGGATTCCGCCGTGGTGCGCGAGGAAATCTTCGGGCCCTGCTGCCATGTGCGGGCGTTCGATACCGAGGAGGAGGCGGTGCGCCTCGCCAACGACACCCAGTACGGCCTCGCCACCACCATCTGGACCACGAATCTCGCGCGCGCGCATCGCGTCGCGGCGAACATCGAGGTCGGCATCTGCTGGGTCAACTGCTGGTTCCTGCGCGACCTGCGCACGCCCTTCGGCGGCTCGAAGCAATCCGGCATTGGCCGCGAGGGCGGCGTGCATTCGCTCGAGTTCTATACCGAACTGCGCAACGTCTGCGTGAAACTCTAGGCGCCGCGCAATCGCCGCAGGTGTGGCCGCTGCCGCTCGCGTGACCCCGGCCTTGCCCCAAGGTGGATGGCAGAGGTTAGAATGGCGGCATGTCGACCAATCTAGAGTTATGGATCTAGCCTAATGGACGAGCCGTTCGAATTGGATCTGAGCCTGCAGATCGGGAAGTACGACATCCGCAAGCAGCTCGGCAAGGGGGCGACCGGAACGGTCTATCTCGCCGTGGACACGTTTTCGGGCAAAGAGGTCGCGCTGAAGGTGATCGAACCCGAGGTGTTCAAGGATCCCGAGTTCGGCGCAGTGTACCGCTCGCAGTTTCTCAACGAGGCCTCGCTCGCGGGCAAGCTGAAACACCCGCATATCGTGGCGATCCTCGACGCGGTGGTGCAAGAGGACTCGGGCCACATTGCGATGGAGGTGGTCTCGGGCGGCGACCTGTCGCAGCATGTCACCGCCGATACCCTGCTTCCCGTCGCTGACGTGCTGCAGATCGGCTTCAAGTGCTGCGGTGCGCTCGCCTACGCGTTCAACGAGGGCATCGTCCACCGCGACATCAAGCCGGCGAACATCATGATCGCGCAGGGCACCAACGTGAAAATCGCCGATTTCGGCGCCGCCCTGCTGCGCAAGGCGCAGGCCGTGCAGACCGCCAGCATAGGCTCGCCTTACTACATGTCACCGGAACAACTGGAGGAGGCGCCGCTCACGCACCACAGCGACATGTATTGCCTCGGCGTGGTGATGTACGAGCTGCTGACGGGACAAAGGCCGTTCATGGCCGACAGCCTGCAAATGCTGGTCGAAAAAATCCTGCATCAGCAGCCGGCGCCGCCAAGCAGCGTGCGCCCCTCGCTGCCGAAGGAAATCGACCGCGTGGTGTTGCGCGCGCTGGGCAAGAAGCCCGAGTTTCGCTATGAAACCTGGGCCGATTTCGCGCTCGCGCTGTCCGACGTGGGCAAACTGGTGCTGCCGTCCGACGCGATCATGGACAGCGAAAAATACGTGTCGTTGAAGCGCGTCGAAATGCTGGAGAACCTGTCCGACGCGGAGTTGTGGGAGCTGACGCAGGCGGGGCGCTGGTCGCGCATCGCGGCGAGACAGGCCATCATCCGAGAAAACGAGCCGGGGAAGAGCTTCTTCTTTCTTGCGCAGGGGCAGGTCAAGGTCACGCTGGAAGGGCATCTGCTGAACACGATAGGCGAAGGCGAGAGTTTCGGCGAGATGGCCTATATCCGCGGCGGCGAGATGCCGCGGCACGCGACGGTGGAGTCCATGACCGGCATCCTGCTCGCCGAATTCGAGCCTGAAACCCTGGCCCTGATGAGCCTGGGCGCGCAGTTGCAGCTCACCCGCGCCCTGGTGCGCAACCTTGTGGACCGACTCGAACTGGCCAATGCGCGGCTGGCGAAATGAAGCTGATTGGCTGCTACCGTGCATCCGTTGCCGCTGCAGGTTATCAGCGAATTTGTTTTTATCCAAGATCGTCGATTGTGCGCGGATGTGCTTTTCATCCGCGCACAATCAACGATCCGCGCGGACGGGGCGCCGGCCGCGCAAGCTCTTTCGCCGCAGCTCGACGTATTCCCCTACGTCCGTTCATGTCGGTGCGCGAACATTGCGCGCTACGCGCGCCAACCGTGTTTTCCAAACGGATGAAAAGCACATCCGTTCAGAAAACACGGTTATGGGGAAAGCAAAAGCGATTTGGGTTTGCTTTTATCCAAGATCGTTGATGATGCGCGGATACGTTTTTCATCCGCGCATCATCAACGATCCGCGCGGACGGGACGCCGTCCGCGCAAGTGCGGACTAACTTCATCCGCGTAACATCGCAACCTCGCATCAGCGGGAGGGCGATTTAGGCGCAGGCCTGTAACAAGGGAAGGATAGAAAATGCCAAAAAATGTCGGAGTCATCGGACTGGGCGCAATGGGCCTGGGCGTGGCGCGATCGCTGTTGCGCGCCGGTTTTCGCACCCACGCCTGCGATGTGCGGCGCGAGGTGCTGGCGGCGTTTGCGGCCGAAGGCGGCATCGCCTGCGCCACGCCGGCGGAATTGGGCGCGGCCTGCGAGGTGGTGCTGACCCTGGTGGTGAATGCCGCGCAGACCGAGGCCGCGCTGCTGGGCGAGCACGGCGCGGCGGCTGCGATGCGCGCCGGAACCGTGGTGATCGCGAGTTCCACCGTCGCGCCCGAATTCGCCGAGTCGCTCGCAGCCAGGCTCGCCGCGATGGGAATCGGCATGATAGACGCGCCGGTGTCGGGCGGTGCGGCCAAGGCGGCCAGCGGGCAGATGACCGTCATGGCGGCGGGCAGCCCGGAGAATTTCGCCAAGGTCGAGGACGTGTTCAACGCCATCGCGCAGAAGGTCTATCGCCTGGGCGACGCGCCCGGCGCGGGTTCGAAGGTCAAAATGATCAACCAGCTTCTGGCCGGCGTGCATATCGCTGCCGCGGCCGAGGCGATGGCCATGGGCATACGCGCCGGTGCCGACCCGGCCGTGCTGTATGAAGTCATATCGAACAGCGCCGGATCGTCATGGATGTTCCAGAACCGCGTGCCGCACATCCTCGCCGGCGATTACACGCCGCTGTCGGCGGTCAATATCTTCGTCAAGGATCTGGGCATTGTTCTCGATACGGCGAAGAAAGCGGCGTTCCCCCTGCCGCTGACGGCGACGGCGCACCAGATGTTCCTGACGGCGGCCGCGGCCGGTCGCGGCGGCGAGGACGATTCCGCCGTGGTCAAGAACTTCCCCGGCATCGAACTTCCGCGCAAAAAGGGCTGATTCATGCTCCTCGGTTGCATTGCCGACGATTTCACCGGCGCCACCGACCTCGCCAACAATCTGGTGCGCAGCGGCATGCGCACGCTGCAGACCATAGGCGTGCCTGCCGCGCCCCTCGCCGGGGATGTCGACGCGGTGGTGGTGGCCTTGAAGTCGCGCACCATCCCCGCGGCCGAAGCGGTGGCGCAGTCGCTGGCTGCGCTCGATTGGCTCAAGCGCGCCGGCTGCCGCCAGTTCTATTTCAAGTATTGCTCCACTTTCGACTCGACGCCGCAGGGCAATATCGGGCCGGTGGCCGAGGCGCTGATGGACGCGCTGGGTGCGAAAATCGCCATCGCCTGTCCCGCGTTCCCGACCAACGCCCGCACCATCTACATGGGCAATCTGTTCGTGGGCGAGGTGCCGCTGTCGGAGTCCGGCATGCGCCACCACCCGCTGACGCCGATGACCGACGCCAACCTGGTGCGCGTGCTGCAGGCGCAGTCGCGCGCCAAAGTGGGCCTGGTGGCGTGGACCGCGGTGGCCGCGGGGGAGCAGGCGATACGCGCCAGGTTTGCGGCATTGGCGGACGAAGGCGTGCGCCTCGCCGTGGTCGACGCGATCAGCGACGCCGACCTGCACGCGATCGCCGCCGCCTGCGCCGACCACCCGCTGATCACCGCCGGCTCAGGCATTGCCATCGGGCTGCCCGGAAACTTTCGCCGCGCCGGTCTGTTGCCGCCGCGCGCCGACGCCGCCGAATTGCCGCGCGTGCCGGGGCTGGCGGCGGTGATCTCGGGTTCGTGTTCGCAGGCCACCAACGGCCAGGTCGCGCACTGGCTGGAGTCCGGACGGCCGGCGATACGCATCGACCCGCGGCAGATCGCGCGCGGCCGGGACGTCGCCGCAGAAGCGCTGCTGCAGTCCGACGCGCTGCTGCGTGCGGGGCCGGTGTTGTTCTACGCCACGGCCGCGCCCGAAGAGGTGAAAGCGGTGCAGGCGGAACTCGGCGTGGCCGAGGCCGGCGCCATGTTGGAGAGTGCGCTGGCGCGAATCGCGCAGGGACTGATCGCGCGCGGCGTGACGCGGCTGGTGGTGGCGGGCGGCGAGACCGCCGGCGCCGTGGTGCAGGCGCTCGGCGTCGCGGTGCTGAAAATCGGGCCGCAGATCGATCCCGGCGTGCCCTGGACCGCGACTCAAGGGCCGCACTCGATACTGCTCGCGCTCAAATCGGGGAATTTCGGCAGCCGGGATTTTTTTGTGAAGTCGCTGGCGCAGCTGGACGCATGACGATGCGTGGCGAGTTGAATCAGTGCCCCCCGTTATTGCGACGTTGCGATGTTGCGCGGAAGGATTGTCCGCGCTTGCGCGGACGGCGTCCCGTCCGCGCGGATCGTCGATTGCACGCGGATGAAAAGCGTATCCGCGTGCAATCGGCGATCTTGGGTAAAAACCCACCCCATGCCGCTTTTGTTTTTATTCATAACCGTGTTTTTGGTACGGATACGTTTTTCATCCGTACCAAAAACACGGTTGGCGCGCGGAGCGCGCAATGGCCGCTCTTGGCACGCAGCGGTATCGAGGCGCTGCACTTGGAACTTCGATGAACGAAAACACACTGCGTGACGAGATCTGCGAACTGGGCAGCTCGATGTTCGAACGCGGCCTGACGCACGGCAGCACCGGCAACATCAGCGCGCGCTGCGACGAGGGCTGGCTGCTGACGCCCACTGGGTCCAGCCTCGGCGGGCTCGACCCGGCGCGCCTGTCCAAGCTCGACTGGCAGGGGAGGCTCGTGTCCGGCGATCCGCCGTCGAAGGAAAACTTCCTGCACCTTGCGATGTACCAGGAGCGCGAACGCAACCAGGCGGTGATCCACCTGCACTCGACCCATTCGGTCGCGGTGTCGGTGCTCGAGGAGGTGGACCCCGCCGACGTGCTGCCGCCGCTCACCGCGTATTACGTGATGCGCATCGGCAGTCTGCCGCTGGTGCCCTATTTCGCGCCGGGCGACATGCAGCTGGCGCAGGCGGTGCGCGGTTTTGCCGGCCGGCACCACGCGATGCTGCTTGCCAACCACGGCCCCGTGGTCGCAGGCGCGAGCCTTGCGGCGGCGGCCGACGCGGTGGAGGAACTCGAAGCCACGGCCCGGCTGTACCTGCTGCTGCAGGGGCGGCGCCTGCGCCCGCTGACGCCGGCGCAGGTGGCCGACATTCGCGCCCGATACCCCGGCTAGATCAGCCTTCAAGGAGAAACCCCATGCCCAGATTCGCCGCCAACCTGTCGATGATGTACCAGGAACACACTTTCCTCGAGCGCTTCGGCGCTGCCGCGAAGGACGGATTCAAGGGCGTCGAATTCCTGTTTCCGTATGCGTACCCGGCGGCGGACCTGCGCGCGCGCTTGAGCGAGCACGGCCTGACCCAGGCCCTGTTCAACGGGCCGCCCGGCGACTGGGACGCGGGCGAACGCGGTCTCGCTTCGCTCCCGGGCCGCGAAAGCGAATTCAAAAAAGGCGTTGCCAGCGCGCTCGAATACGCGCGCGTGCTCGGCAACGATCGCGTGCACCTGATGGCCGGCCTGATCCGGCCGGGCGAGGATCGCGCGCTGCACCGCGCGACCTATGTGCGCAATCTGGATTATGCGGCGCGGGAGGCGGCGTCGGCCGGCATCACCATCGTGATCGAGCCGATCAACACGCGCGACATTCCGGGCTTTTTCCTCAACCGTCAGGACGAGGCGCACGCCGTTTGCGCCGAGGTCGGCGCGGCCAACCTCCAGGTGCAGATGGATTTCTATCATTGCCAGATCGTCGAGGGCGACCTCGCGATGAAGCTGCGCAAGTATTTCGCCGGCGTCGGCCATGTCCAGATCGCCGGCGTGCCCGAGCGCCACGAGCCCGACCTGGGCGAAATCAACTATCCCTACCTGTTCCGGCTGCTGGACGAACTCGGCTATGCCGGCTGGGTCGGCTGCGAGTACCGGCCCAAAGCCGGGACCAGCGCCGGTCTGGGCTGGCTGAAACCCTGGCTCTGAGCGTCTAATTCTCGAAGCGGTAGAGCTTGGCGGCGTTGGTCGCGAACAGGGGCTCGCGCACCGCGTCGTTCGGCAGCCAACTCTCCAGCCGGTGCACATCCGGCGCGAGGACGTCGGCGCCCGAGCCCGCGCCGCTCATTGGATGACGATGTTGGCGTCGCGCGCGATCTTGAGCCATTTCTGGTAATCGGCCTGCACGAAGGCCGCGAACTCCGGCCGGCTCATATGCATCACTTCGACGCCCATCGATTGGTAGCGCGCGCGCACGGTGTCGTTGAGGAGCGCTTTGTTCAGCGCTGCGTGCAGCCTATCGAGCACCGCGGGCGGCGTGCCGGCGGGTGCGAACAGTCCGGTGAAGGTGCCCGCCTCGAAGCCGGTGAGCCCCTGCTCGTCCAGCGTCGGCACATTCGGCAACAGCGGCGAGCGCGCTTTGGATGTAACCCCCAGCGGCTTGATGCGGCCGTTGCGGATATGCTCGATCGATGCGGTCATCTGGTCCATCATGCTCTCGACCTGGCTGCCGAGCAGGTCGTTGATCGCCGGGCCGCTGCCCTTGTAGGGTACGTGCACCAGCTTCAGATTCCCCTGGCGCATCATCAGTTCGAGTGCGAGGTGGTTGGAGGAGCCGTTGCCGGCGGAGGCGATGCTCACCTGCCCGGGCTTGGATAGCGCGTAGGCGGCGTATTCTTTGTAGTTCGACACCGGGGTCTTGGGCGCCGCCGTCAGCACCATGGCCACGTACTGTATCGGTCCCACCGGCACCAGGTCCTTGAGCGGGTCGTAGCTGAGGTTCTTGAACACGGCCGCGCCCGAAGTCACCGTGCCGCTCGACCCGAGCAGCAGGGTGTAGCCGTCGGCGGGCGATTTGGCCACGGCGGCAGTGCCGATGGTGCCACCCGCGCCGGCGCGATTGTCGACGATCACCGGTTGCCCCAGCGCTTCGGAAAAAGCCTGCTGCAGCGTGCGCGCGGTGATGTCGACATTGCCGCCGGGCGGCCAGGGGACGACGATTTTGACCGGATGGTTGGGAAAGTCCTGCGCGATAGCGGTTGCGCAAACCAGCGCTGCCGCTGCCATTGCTGCGGAAAGGGTCAATTTTTTTAGCATGTTTCCTCCTCGGGCGTTAATATAACCCATAGTTTGCATTTTGCGCGCATACCCTAAACGCCTAAACGAGGAAACTGAAAATGAACGGCTTGACCGATGCGATTGCGCAGTTTGTCAGCAGCGGCACCGATGTGCCGGAGGAGGCGGCGCGCATTGTGCGCACCGGCTTCATCGACACCATTTCCACCATGATCGCCGGCAGAAACGAGGACGTGGTGGGCATGGTGCGCAAATTCGTCGCGGCGCGGCAATCCACTGCGCGCGAAGCGCAGGTGCTGTTCGGGGCGGAGCGTGCCGCGGCGGCCGACGCCGCGCTGATCAACGCCACGGCTGCGCACGCCCTGGACTACGATGACGTCGCGCTGGGCGGCCATCCGAGCACGGTACTGGTGCCGGCGGTGCTGGCCGAGGGCGAGCATCTGGGCGCATCCGGCGCGGACGCCGTGCGCGCTTATCTGGTGGGTTACGAAGTCTGGGCCGAGTTGCTGTCGCGCGAGCCCGACGCCTATCACCTGAAAGGCTGGCACCCGACCGCGGTGATGGGCACGGTGGGCGCGGCCGCGGCCGTGGCGCACCTGCACAAGCTTTCGCCGCAAGCCTGCCGCAATGCGCTGGCCATCGCCGCGAGCATGGCGAGCGGGCTGGTGGCCAATTTCGGCACCATGACCAAGCCCTTGCATGCCGGGCGCGCCGCGTCCTGTGCGATCGAGGCGGTACGGCTGGCCGCGCTCGGCCTGACCGCCGCGCCCGACGCGTTCGAGCATCACGCGGGATTTCTGTCAGCGCTCTCGCCCCGGGGCCGTGCCGAGCGCGAACGCCCGGTGTCCGGCCTGGGCAAGCAATGGCGCATCCTCGAAACCGGCCTGTCGATCAAGAAGTATCCGATGTGCTATGCCACGCATCGCGTGATCGACGCCGTGCTCGACCTGGCCAACGCGAACGGCGTGAAAGCCGAGGACGTGAAACAGGTCGACGCGACCATCGGCGTGGCGCAGGCATCGATGCTGCGCAACCACGCGCCTGCAACCGGTCTGGAAGCCAAGTTCAGCCTGGAGTTTGCCATTGCGTCGTCGCTGGTCGCGCGCAAGGTGGGGCTGGCGCAGCTGACCGACAAATTTGTCGCCGAAGCGCCAGTGCGCGAGGCCATGGGCCGGGTGAAGATCGCGACCGTGGACACCAGTTGCCCGATCGAGCCGATATTCTCGCTGACCGACCGCGTCGTGCTCGAGTTGCGCGACGGGCGCAAACTGGATTCGGGCGAGGTACGCTTTGCGCGCGGCAACGCCAAGCTGCCGCTGAAGGAAGAGGAACTGAAGGCGAAATTTCTGGACTGCACCGCGCTCGCCGACGATCTAGATGCGCCCGCCTTGTACCAGGCATTGAACCGGCTGGGCGAACAGGCGAGTCTGCGCAAACTCGGGGCGAGGACCGCAACGGCCTAGGCGGGGCGCGGACCCGCGCGGCGTCAAACCAGGTAGCCAGGACGGGAAAAACGGGTCACACTAGGGCGCAATTCCACGGCATATCAATCGGAGGCTGCATTGAGTCACTCTCGGATGTTGACGACCAGGCGAGCCAAGCAGAGAACCCGTAAGGATCTCGCGGGGATCGCCAAGCGGGCGAAGAAACAAAAGCGGCAAGACGCCGCCAAGGTCAAGGGGCCAGCCTAGCCGTTTGCCGCGGCGACGAGGTGACCCATGACGGCCCCCAGCCCGATCGACCTCGGCCACAAGCGCGTTCTGGACGCCATGCTGCTGAAACTCTCCGGCGTGGAAGCGGGAGAAATGACCGGCCTGCTCGCCTACTTTGTCGGCAAGAAGATGTTCGCCTGCATCTGCAACGGCGGCGTGGGCGTGAGGCTTACGGCGGCGGAAGCCGCGAATCTCCAGTTCTCCAAGGACAACGTCGTTGCGTTTGAGCCCAAGGGCCGGAAAAGCACCCGGGAATGGATCCAGCTCAACCACGAGAACTCGGCCGATTACGAAAAGGATCTGGAGATCTTCCAGGCCTCGATCGCATTCGTCAGATCCACAAAGAACTAGTCGGCCGACGTGCCGTAATCCGCTTTACAAGGTGATTTGCGCGCCTGCCGTATTGAGCACAAAGGCGCCGGGCATCGCCTGCTGGACTGCGGCAAGGGTTCTGAATCCGCTGCAGTGCATGGGAGATACCACCGCCGGATTCAAGGCCTTGAGCTCGTCCACCGTCATGGTGCACTTGTCGGCGGGAATGCCCGGGAAACCCAGATGGAAGCCGCCGAAGAGGGCGTAGAGCTTTTCTTCCCCGGTGATCTTGCGGGCCTGGTGTATGGTATTGATCACGCCGGCGTGCGCGCAGCCGGTGATGACCAGCAAGCCTTTGTCTTTCACATTGACCACCAGGGCCATGTCATCGAGGGTCATGTCTTCCTCGAACTTGCCGTCGCGCACGCACCACAGGCTGGAGCGGGTGCCGGCCGCCGGACCCGGCGGTTCGAAGGAGACTTCCAGGGGAATTTCGCCGGTGGTGGTCGCCGCGGGGCAGACCGGCACCGGGTCGCGCGCCAGCACCAGACGGGCGCCGGCCGCCTCGATTTCCTCCCGGCGCAGCGATTGATTGTAGTAGGGGATCACCATGCCGCTGCCCGCGTTGACGTGACGGATCAAAAAGGCATCCGGATGGAGCGTCACCGTCAGGGGATAGTCCCGGGCTTTCAGCAGGCCCAGCAGGCCGCCGTAGTGGTCCGGGTGCCCGTGGCTGAGCACCACGTGGTCGATTTCGTTGGGCGATATGCCCAGCGCCGCCATGTTGTGCAATATGACGGTATCGGTGAGGCCGGTATCGAGCAGAATGCGATAGCGCTTGCCGCCGAAATAGACATCCACCAGCATCGCAAGCCCGTTTTCCGCCAGGATTTTCTTGTTGCGCAGGTCGAAATGATAGGCCAGTCCCGGCCGTTTGACGGTTTCGGTGTCGGGGATCAGCATATCGACATAATTCTCGACCAGGGTGGTGATCACCACTTTATCGGCAGCGTGCATGAGAGGACTCCTTGTAGAGGGGATTGGATTGAACGGTTCCGGACATTCCGCCGAAAGCCGGGAAATTCGATTCTGCTTCGATACGCGCGCATGGCCGATGGCGACAGTCCGGCGCGGATTGCGCGCCTCTTGGCGCTATGCGCGGATTATAGTGCACCTGCGCCGGCGCCAGGTTCAATACGAGCGTGGCATGCCGAGGATGTGCTCGCCGATGTAGGCGAGCACAAGGTTGGTCGAAACCGGGGCGATCTGAAACAGCCGCGCCTCGCGCCACTTGCGCTCGACGTCGTACTCGCGCGCGTAGCCGAAGCCGCCGTGGGTCTGGATGCAGGCCTCGCCTGCATGCCACGCTGCCTCCGACGCGAGCAGCTTGCCCATGTTGGCCGCGTCGCCGCAGGGCAGACCGGCCTGGAACAGGGCCGCCGCCTTCCTCAGCATCAGGTCGGCGGCCTGGGCTTCGGCGTAAGCGCGGGCGATCGGGAACTGCACTCCCTGGTTCTGTCCGATCGGGCGGTCGAACACCACGCGTTCCTTCGCGTAGTCCACCGCCTTCTGCGTGAACCAGCGCGCGTCGCCGAGCGCTTCGCAGGACACGAGTATGCGCTCGGCGTTCATGCCGTCGAGAATGTACTTGAAGCCCTTGCCCTCTTCGCCTATCAGGTTTTCCGCCGGCACGCGCGCGCCGTCGAAGAACACTTCGGTGGCATTGTGGTTGACCATCGCCGGCAGCGGCGTGATCTCCATGCCCTTGCCGCGGCAGTCGCGGATGTCGAGCAGGAACACCGACAGTCCGTCGGTTTTCTTCTTCACCTGATCCACCGGCGTGGTGCGCGCGAGCAACAGCATCAGATCCGAGTGCAGCGCGCGCGAGGTCCAGACTTTCTGGCCGTAGATCAGGTAGTGGTCGCCCTCACGCACTGCGCGCGTCTTCAGCTTGGTGGTGTCGGTGCCGGTGGTCGGTTCGGTCACGCCGAAGGCCTGCAGCCGCAGCGCGCCGCTGGCGATCTGCGGCAGATATTGCTGTTTCTGCCGCGCGCTGCCGTGGCGCAGCAGCGTGCCCATGATGTACATCTGCGCGTGGCAGGCGCCGGCGTTGCAGCCGGAGGCGTGGATCTCCTCCAGGATCGCCGCCGCGGCGCGCAGCGGCAGCCCGGCGCCGCCGTATTCCTCGGGGATCAGCGCCGCGAGGTAGCCGGCCTCGGTCAGCGCGCGCACGAATTCGGTCGGATAGGCCTCGCGCGCTTCGAGGTCGCGCCAGTAGGCGCCGGGATATCCGGCGCAGATGCGGCGCACGCTGTCGCGGATTTCGGGGAAGTCCTCGCCCAGAGCGAAGCTCACGTTCTCAAGCTTTTCTACGGCACCCATTTGCGTCTGTCCTCGCGTTGAAAGAAGCCGCGCAGCCCTCAGGCCGCGCGTTGCGCCCGTTCGCTCGCAACCACGTAGTTGCGCGGCAGGCCGGCGCGCGCGAGCGCGCCCTGCATTTCGATGTCCGGCAGGGCGGCGCGCACGATGGCGCGCACCGCCAGCAGTTTTTCCAGGTCGACGCCGGTGGTCAGTCCCATCGAATCGAGCATGAAGCACAGGTCATCCATCACGATGTTGCCGGTCGCGCCCGGCGCGAACGGGCAGCCGCCCAGTCCCGCCAGCGACGCATCGAAAGCGCGCACGCCGCAGTCGAGCGCGGCGGCTACGTTGGCGAGTCCGGTGCCGCGGGTGTCGTGGAAATGCGCGCCGATCGGCAGCGAGCCGAGCTCCGCCATCACCGCCTTGAACACGGCGCGCACCTGCGCCGGGTCGGCGTAGCCCACGGTGTCGGCGACCATGACTTCATCCGCACCGGCCTCGGCCAGGAGCAGCGCGTATTTGACGACGTCGGCGACCGGTATCCGTCCCTCGAACGAACAACCGAGAGCGGTGGAGAGACCGCCGACGATGCGCGGCCGCCGGCCCTCGGGCTGCGCCTTGACCAATTCGACGATCTTGCGAAAATCGGCGACCGATTCCTCGCGCTCGCGCCGCACGTTTTTCAGGTTGTGCGTCTTGCTCACCGACATGACGAAATTCAGCTTGTGCACGCCGAGGGCGAGGCCGCGCTCGGCTCCCTTGAAATTCGGAATCAGCGCCGCCACCGTCAGCCCCGGGACCGCCAGCGCGCGCCGGCTGACTTCATCGGCGTCGACGAACTGCGGGATCAGTTTCGGCGGCACGTAGGAGGTCACTTCGATCTCCGCAACCCCCGCGGCCGCTTCGGCCGCGATCCAGGCGATCTTGCTTTCGGTGGGCATGAAAGTGGGGTGGATCTGCAGGCCGTCGCGCAGGCCCACTTCGCGCACCATGACGTCGACAGGTTTCATCTCATTTCCCCTTGAACACCGGTTTGCGTTTTTCGTTGAACGCCTTGACGCCCTCGTAGCGATCCTCGGTCTCGACCAGATGGTTGTAGGCCTCGACCTCGAAGCGGTAAGCGGTCTTGAGTTCCATCTGCATGCCGTAGCGCACCGATTTCTTCACTTGGCGTATCGACAGCGGCGCATTGCCGGCGATGGTGCGCGCGGTGTCGAGCACTTTGGCCATCAACTCGTCGGGCTCGCAGATCGCGTTGACCACGCCCCAATCGTAAGCCTGCTCGGCGCTGAAGGGGCGCGCGGTCATGATGATTTCCTTGGCGCGGCGCTCGCCCACGGCGCGCGGCAGGTTTTGCGTGCCGCCGGCGCCGGGCATGATGCCCAGGGTCACTTCGGTCAGCGCGAAGCGCGCGGTCTTCACGGCGTAGGCGAAATCGCAGGAGAGCACGGCCTCGAAGCCGCCGGCATAGGCGTGGCCGTTGACCGCGGCGATCACCGGGATCGGCAGGTCGGTCAGCGCCCAGTAGTGGCGTTCGAACAGTTCGTGCTGGCGCAGCCATTGCTCGCGCGTCATGCCGTTGCGCTCTTTCAGGTCGCCGCCGGAGCAGAATGCCTTGGCGCCGGCGCCGGTGAGGATGACGCAGCGCGTGTCGCCGGCATCTTCGGTCAGGCGTGTCCACAGGTCGAGAAAGTCGCGCCCCATCTGCGTATTGAACGCATTCGCCACTTCGGGCCGGTTGAGGGTCACCAGCAGCACATGCGGCTCAGGCGTCTCGATTTTGAGCGTCTGGTAGTTGGGCAGGTTCATGGTCGCGTTACTCCTTAGTCTTGAGGATTTGTTCGGTGTGCTCGCCAAGGTGGGGCGGGCGGCTGCGGATCGCGGGCCGGGTGCCGTCGAAGGAGAGCGGCAGGCCGACGAAATTCATCGCGCTGTCGGGCACGTCCTGCATCAAGCCGAGTGCCTTGGTCTGCTCGTGCGCGATCATTTCGGCTACGTTCTGCACCGGCGCGCAGGGAATGCCAGCCCGCTCCAGCAGGGCAATCCATTCGGTGTTGCTGCGCCCGGCCATTTCGGCCTCGATCAGTGCGTACAGCGTGCCCTGGTGCTCCACCCGTTTCGGGTTGCTGGCAAAACGCGGATCGTCGGTCCATTCGGCATGTCCCAGCACCTGCGCGAGCTTGCGGAACAGGGCGTCGCTGCCGGCGGCGACGACGAGGTTGCTGTCGCGGGTCGCATAGGCGCGATAGGGCACGATGCCGATCGCGCCCGAGCCCAGCCTCTTCGGCAATTCGCCCGAGGCGAGATAGTTGGCGGCGAGCAGCGACATCCACCCGGCCGCGGTCTCGAACAACGACACGTCGATGACGCCGCCGCGGCCGCTGTCGGCTCTGTGCTTGAGCGCGGTGAGCATGCCGATTACCGCCCACATGCCGGTGCCGAGGTCGACGATGGAGGGGCCGACGCGCACCGGCGGCCGCCCTTCTTCGCCGGTGGTGCTCATGATGCCGCCGAAGGCCTGCATCAGCGGATCGTAGCCGGGACGGTCCTTGAGCGGGCCTTTGTTGCCGAACGCGCCGAGGTTGCAATAGATCAGCGTCGGTTTTTGCGCGCACAGCGTGGCGCCGTCCAGTCCCAGCTTGTCCACCTGTCCGGGGCGCAGGTTCTGCAGCACCATGTCGGCGCGCTCGAGGATCAGGCGCTTCAACGCCGCGAGTTGGGTCGCGTCGCGCATATTGCACATCACCGACTTCTTGTTGCGGTTGAGCGGCTGAAACGACGCCGCCGCACCTTCCCAGAACGGCGGCCCCCAATGGCGCGCATCGTCGCCTTCGGCCTTCTCCACCTTGATCACTTCCGCGCCCAGGTCGGCGAGTATCTGCCCGGCGAAGGGCGCGGCGACGCTGCTGCCGAGTTCGATCACGACCAGACCGGCCAGTGGCGCGCCATCCGCGCTTACCGGCGCCTGATCACTCATTGCTTGGATTTGTCATTATGACAGGAGCGCCTAGTAGAACGACTTTTCCTCTAGCGAGAGCAGGGGAAACGCGCCCAGCGTGTCGCCCGCGCCGACCGGGGGCGCAGGGTGCAGGTACGAGCGGTCGAGTTCGGCCCAGGATCTGACCCCGAGCAAGCCGAGGCACATCTGGATCTCCAGCTCCAGAATTTCGAGCAGGCGCACGAGGCCCGCCTGCCCGCCTGCGGCCAGGCCGATGCATTGCATGCGGCCGAGGCCGACCAGGCTGGCGCCCGCCGCGAGGGCCTTGACCACGTCGGTGCCGCGATTGAACCCGCCGTCGACGATGATGGGCGCGCGTCCGCCGACCGCGGCGACGATCTCCGGCAGTACCTCCATTGCTCCGCGCCCATGGTCGAGCTGGCGTCCGCCGTGGTTGGAGACATAGATCATGTCCACGCCATGCTCCAGCGCAAGCGCGGCGTCCTCCGCGGTGGCGATGCCTTTCAGGATGAGCGGGATGGCGAATTTGGCTTTGAGTCGGGCCACGTCGCTCCAGGTGAGCCGGGCCTGAAACTGTCTTTGCGGCATGGGGCCGCTGCGGCTATGACGCTTCGCGATGTCGCGTTCGCGCCGGCTGTAGTAGGCGGTATCGACGGTGAGGCAGAACGCGCCGTAGCCGGCGGCGATAGCGCGCTCGGCCATCGAGTCCACCCAGTCGGCGTCACCGCGCGTGTACAGCTGAAAAATGCGCAGCGCCTCGGGCGCCGCCTGCGCCACGGCGTCCAGGCCCGGTTCGCAGACCGAACTCAGCATGTGGGCGACGCCGAACTCCTTTGCCGCCTTGGCCGCGGCGGCGCCGCCTTCGGGCGCGAACAGTTCCAGGCCGCCGACGGGGGCAAGCACGATGGGCAGGCGCAGCGTGCGCCCGAGAAAATTCGCCGACGCGTCGATCCGGCTGACGTCGCGCAGCACCCGCGGGCGGAACGCGATCGAATCGAGGGCGAGCCGGTTGCGCCTGACGGTGGTCTCGGTTTCGGCGCCGCCGACGATATAGTCCCAGTTGTCGTGGCTCAGCTTCTGCCGCGCCTTCTTCACCAGTTCGTGCAGGGTCAGGAACGGGGACGCAGTCATGCCGGCCTCGACTTCGGTTCGGCCGGCGCGGCGCGATGACAGGATAGCTTCGCCGCTGTCTGCGGCAGTCTGGTAGTTATCGGTTTCATGTAGGTTCCGGTTGCGCGCCGACTGGATTCGGGCCGCGTTCAATTGACACTTTACAAGACATTCGAATGTACGTACATTGAAACCCAGCGAAGCTCGCGGTGTCAATCTGACACAAGAAAAAGAACATGATCATTTACCGGGACTAAGGAGGCAACATGAAACGAGTATGCAACACTCTTGCGCTGGGGCTTGCCGGCCTGGCCATGACGCTGCTGCCGCATACCGCGGCACTGTCGCAGGAGAAAATGCGCATATCGCTGGACACCAATGCGACGCATGTGCGCAACAGGGGCACCGAGATGTTTGCGGCCGAGCTCAAAAAACGCATCGGCAACAAGATTGCGGTCGAGATTTATCCCAGCGCGCAGCTGTTCCGCGACCGCGACATCCCCAAGGCGCTGCGCCAGAATGCGATCGAGATGGGCATCCCCGGCACCTGGCAACTCGACGGGATCGAGCCCAACACCGCAATCCAGATGCTGCCCATGTTCTATGGCGTGGACGCAGATACCGTGCACAAGATCATGGACGGCAAGCTCGGCCAGTTCGTCAACAAGCGCATGGAAGAGCGGCTCAAGGTCAAGATCCTGGGCAAGTGGATGGACCTCGGCTTCCAGCATTTCTACAGCGTGTCCAAGCCGATCAATACTTACGATGACCTCAAGGGCATGAAAATCCGCTTCCCCGGCGGCAGCGCCAACGCTGCGCGGATCAAGGGGCTTGGGGGTTTGCCCACGCTGATTCCCTGGCCCGACCTGCCGCTGGCGCTGAGCCAGGGGGTGGTCGATGCCGTGACCACCACCCATGAGAGCACTTTCACCGCCAAGCTGTGGGATTCGGGCTTGAAATACAGCTTCGAGGACTTCCAGTACTTCGGCCAGTACGTGCCCATGGTGAGCCTGGATTTCTGGAACAAACAGCCGAAGGATATGCAGGACGCGATCATCGCCGCCTGGGAGGCCACCGTCGGCGAGCAGCGCAAGAACGCTGCTGCGGCGCAGATCGCCGCGCGCGACGTGCTGATCAAGAACGGCATCAAGATCACCGGACCGTCGAAGGCCGAAATTGTTACTGCGAGAAAGCGCCTGATGCCGCTGCAGAGCGACCTGGTCAAGGAAATGAAGATCGACGCGGATGCGGTCGACCTTGGCCTGGCGGAACTCAAAGCGGCGGGCGTCGCGTTCTGACCTGCGCCAGACCCGTACAATCCCATCGGCTCTGAACCAAGGTGACGCACCAGGATCAGGCGGAGACGCAGCGCCAGGCCAGGCTCGCGAGCGCGCTCGCGAGCAAGGTCGAGGCCGAACTGGCGCACCACGCCGCGCCGCGCTCGCTCTGGACCCGCTTCGAGGAGAATCTGGTCGGCGCCTTGGCGCTAATCGCATTGTTGGTGTGCTCCTACAACGTGTTCGTGCGCTATTTCCTTCCGCGCCTCACGCTCGAGGCGGCCGACGAAGTGCAGGTCTATCTCGTGATCTGGGCGGTGTTCCTCGCGCTCGGGCTGGTGACTGCGGCCGACCGCCATGTCAGGGCCGATCTGTTCGTCGCCATGTTCGCGCCCCGCTTCCGCCGCGTCGTGGGCCTGTTCGGCGAACTGCTCGGGCTGGCGTTTGCTCTGATGCTCGTCGGCACCGGCGCGTACGTTACCTGGCAGACCTGGTCCTACGGTGACGTCTCGACCACCAGCCTGCGCTTCCCGCTATGGATCTACGGCGCGGCGCTGCCGGTGGGCGCGCTGCTGATGGCAGTGGCTTACGTCGGACGCTGCGTCAGGCTGTTCAAGAAAAGCCCTAGCCCTTGACCCCCGTATTTCTCGTCCTGTTCCTGGTGCTCCTGGTCATCGGCGTGCCGATCTACCTTGCGCTGGGAGCCACCGGCGCGCTGATGTTCGGCTACGAGGGCAAGCTGCTCTCGTTCGCACAGAAGCTCATCGACGAACTGAATTCGCAGACGCTGCTGGCGGTGCCCTATTTCGTGATCGCTGCGACGCTGATGGAGCGCGGCGGGGTGGCCAAGGCGCTGATCGGGGCGGCCGAGGCCTGGGTCGGGCAGGTGCGTGGCGGCCTCGGCCTGGTGTGCGTATTCTCCTGCACCGTGTTCGCCGCGATGTGCGGCTCTTCGGTGGCCACCGCCATCGCCATGGGCACCATCCTGGTGCCGGCGATGCGCGTGCACGGCTACGAGCCGCATTTTGCCGCCGGCATCATCGGTGCTTCGGGTACCCTGGGCATCCTGATTCCGCCCAGCCTCGCCTTCGTCGTCTACGGCGTGCTCGCCGACGAGTCCATCCCGCGGCTGTTCCTCGCCGGCGTGATACCGGGCCTGATGCAGGCAGCGTTGTTCGCCGGTTACATCGTCTGGTACAGCCGCCATCACAACTATGCGCGCGGCGAAGGTTTGCCCATTCGCGAGCGCCTGCGCCGCACCGTCTATGCGATCCCCGCCTTCATGGTACCGGTGATCGTGCTCGGCGGCCTGTACAGCGGCATTGTCACGCTGACTGAATCGGCCGCGCTGTCGGCAGTGGTGGCGATCGTGCTGTCGCTGTTCGTCTACCGCGGCATGCAGTTTCGCGCGCTGCTGCCGGTGCTGGCCGAAGCCATCCGCAACGCCGCTGCGATCATGATCATCATCGCGGTGGCTCTGGCCTTCGGCCACTGGATCACCGAGACCGGTATCGCCACGCGCGCGGTGGAGCTGGTGAAGGAATGGAAGATCCAGGGCTGGCAGTTCCTGGTGGCGGTCAATATAGTGTTGCTGATCCTGGGCATGTTCCTCGAAGTGTTTTCGGTGATGCTGCTGACGCTGCCGGTGATCATTCCCATGTTGCAGCCGCTGGGTATCGATCCCATACACTTCGGCGTGGTGATGGTGATCAACATGGAACTCGCGCTGCTGACCCCGCCGGTCGGGCTGAACCTGTTTGTGATTGCGAACATCTCGCGCACGCCGCTGGCCGAGGTGGTGCGCGGTACCCTGCCGTTCATCCTGCTCATGCTCGGGCTGCTGCTCGTCGTCACTTACGTCCCGGTGGTTTCAACTTGGCTGCCGCATCTGCTGATGCACTGAGCGCCGACCCGGCGGGCGCGGTGCTCGCGAGCATTCCCTGGTCGTGGGAGCTGCGCACTCTGGCGGCGCGCTATGGCGAGCTCGCCGCGGTGCGCGATCAATGCGGGGCGATCCTGTCGTATGCAGATCTTTGTGCGCGCGCCCACGCGTTGGCCGCGCGGCTACAGGCCGGGGGCGTGAAGCCGGGAGACGCGGTGGCCACCTTGCTGCCCAACAGCCTTGAAGCGGTGTGGGTGTCCTGCGGCGTCGCGTTATCCGGCGCGGCGGAAACGCCACTCAGCTGGGGCTACACCGCGGATGAAATCGCCTGGAGCGCGCGCCTCGCCGGGTTTCGCATCGCGCTGACGCGGCGCGAGCGCGTCGGGGCGCTCGGCGCGCTCGGCATCGAGGCCGTCGCGGTAGAGGATCTGGCGGACGCGGACCCGGGAACCGTACTTCCCGTCGTGCCGGCCGGGGCGCGCGGCCGCATCCTGTTTTCTTCGGGCACCACCGGACGGCCCAAAGGCATTGTATACAGCCACGGCCGCCGCTGGATGGGCGAGCAGTTGCAGAAGGCGGCGCTGCCGTTCACGCCGGCGCCGGGGTCGCGCATCCTGCTGATGACGCCCTACATCCATGGCGCATCGCTGCTCGCCCGGGCGTGGTACGGCCACGGCGGCGAAGTGCTGCTGCATGACGGCGTCGATCCGGCGCGGGTGCGCGGCCTGCTCGAAGCCGGTGAACTGGACGCGCTGTTCGCGCCGCCCACGGTGCTGGCGAAACTGGCCGCGGCGTTCGGATCGGCGCGATTCAGCGGCCTGCGCTGCGTGTTCACCGGCACCGCGCCGCTCACGCCCGCGCTTTACGCGCGAACCTGCGCGCTATTCGGCCCGGTGGTGCGCATCACCTACGGCAAGTCCGAATGCGTCAACCCGATCACGGTGCTCGGGCCAGCCGAGACGCACGCACATTTCACCGGCGAGGCGCCGGCCGCCGGATGCTGCCTCGGCTGGCCCAGTGCCGGAGTCGAAATCGAGATCCGCGCGGGTGAAGGCGAGGCCGAGGGTGAACGGCAGGCGAGCGGGGCGGAGGGCGAGGTCTGGTTGCGCGCGCGGCACATGTGCGACGGCTATCTGGATGTCGGCGGCTACCGGCCGCATCCGGGCGGCTGGCATCGCAGCGGTGATCTGGGCAGGGTGGACCCGCGCGGCCGCCTCTGGCTGACCGGGCGCGTCGCCGACGTTATCAAGACCGGTGGTTACCGCGTCAACCCCGACGAGATCGAATCCTGTCTGTCCGGCCTCGGCGCCTGCGGCGCGGTCTGCGTCGCCTCGCTGCCGTCGGATTACTGGGGCGAAGTTATCGTCGCGGTCGCCGAGGGTGCGAGCGGGGACTGGAGTGCGGAGGCGCAGGCGCGCATCGCGGGGCTGTCGCGCTACAAGCATCCGCGCGCCTACGTCGGTGTCGTGGCGCTGCCGCGCAACGCGCAGGGCAAGGTAAGCCGGCGCGCCGTGCGCGAACTCGTCCTCGCCGCACACGAATTCATCGACGGCCCCTATCCCGAACTCTCGCTCAGGCGGTCGGCGGCTTAACTATGACTTCGCGCATGCGGCCAATGCCGCGGGGTCAGTCGGTGCCTTGCGAAAATAGTTGCGGCTTGGCGATGCCGAAGCCCTGGGCGTAGTCGACGCCCACCAGGCGCAGCCGCTCCAGGACATCGTCGCTTTCCACCATTTCCGCGATGGTAAGCACCCCGATGACCTTGCTCACGCGCTGAATTGCGCGCACCTTGGACAGCGCCTCGGGCACGCGCAGGATCTGCAGGATGATGCTGCCGTCGATCTTGAGGAAATCCAGCGGCAGCGCTTTGACGTGCTCGAAGCCGATTCCCGCGCGGCCGAAACCGTCCAGGGCGAAGCGGCATCCCAGCGGCTTGAGTTCGCGCGCGAGGCGTGTCGCGTCGGTCAGGCAGGCGATCGCGTCGCGGTCTGCGATCTCGAAACACAGCGCCTTGCCGGGGACGCCGCTTTTTTCCAGCGCGCGCGCGACGAAGCCGGGGAAAGCGCGGTCTTCGAGGCTCGTCCGTGCGAGGTTGATGCACAGCACGGTGTCCGGGGCTGGTTCCTTCGCGGCGCGTGCGGCTATGGCCTTCCTCACCACGAAACGGTCGATTTCCGGCATCATGTTGAAGCGCTCTGCGATCGGCAGGAAAGTGCCCGGCGGCACCATGTTCTGTTCCTCGTCGCGCATGCGGATCAGCAATTCGTGCATGGTGCTGATCGGCGTATCCTTGCCCAGCGCGACGATGTCCTGCGCGTACAGGTCGAAGCCGTCGTTCTGAATCGCCTGGAGGATGCGCTCGCGCGGGTTGCCCCAGCCGCTGAGTTCCTCCGTGAGCGAGCTGAGGTAGACCGCATTGCCGCTCTGGTCTGCGATCAGCAACTCGGTGGGGCCATGCGGCGCCGCATCCGTCGCGGAAGAGCCGCTGTCCTGCCGCTCGGCCGCGACCGGCGCAAGCGCTTCGCGCAGCAGCACCAGCGCGCCGCCCACCTGGCTGGCTGCATCGCGCTGCGGAAAACAATCGATGATGAAGCGCTGCTCGCCGCCGTCGCGCCGGGTCAGCGACAGCTCGGCCCGCGCCGCGCGTCCGTCCAGCGCGTCGAGCACATGTGCACGCAGCGTCTCGGCGTTGCGCGGCAACAGCGCATCTTCTAACGCAAAGCCGTCGATGCGCTCCGGCGGCACGCTATTCAAGGCGGCAAATTTCCGGGTGTGGAAGCGAAAGCGCCGGCTGCGGTCGATATAGAAAGCGATCTCGTCCAGATGCAGTTCGAGCAGCGCCAGTATGTTTTCGGCGGCGCGCTGGCTCTCTAGCGCGTGATGGTGCGCTTCGACTTCCTTGCCTAGGCGCGTGCGGTCCAGCTGGTGCAGCGCAAGCTCGCGCTCCAGTTGCTCGCGCGTGCCGCGGTGCTGCTGGATTTCGGCGCTGAGGCGCTGTTTGGCGTGCGCTGCCTCGGCGGTGCGCCGCGCCATGCGCCAGCTGCTTTTCCAGGTGGAACTGACCAGCGACAGCACCGAGGCGAACAGGATGCCGCCGAGGAAGGTGACCCACTGCCAGTCGAACTCGGTGAAAAACATCGTGAACAACAGCAGCACGATCAGCACCAGCGTGAACAGCGCTGGCAGCACCACGCGCAACAGCGGTCCCGGGCGCAGTCGTCGGCGTTGGCGTTCGGGGGCTTCAGTCATGCCGTTTCGTTCTCATGCAATCGGGCGGGTGGTCGGGCACACCACGGCGCGCTCGCCGTGGCGGGTCGATCAGGCAGCGCCGGATGCGACCGCTGTATTGTATCCCGCGCCGGGCGCGGGTTCAGGGCGGCTCGCGGGCGAGGCCCAGGCGCCGCGCCAGCGCGGCGATATCGGGCGCGGCAAGGCCTGGTTCAGCGGCGATCGACAGCGTGTGTCCGGTCTCCTCCTGCGCCAGCGGCTGCGCGGTCGCGAATTGATGCGCTAACACCGCGAGCCCGGCTTCGGAAGCATCGTGCGCTTCGCGTTCACGCGCCGCCACGCGCGCGCGCAGCGTCGCCGGCGCGGCGCTACACGCCGCGATGACAAAGTGCACGCACGCGTCCCGGGCGAGCGCGGCGAAGCGCTCGCGTTGCTCGCGCTGGAGAAACGCCGCGTCGACGACGACCGGATAGCCTGCCGCGAGCACCGAGCGGGCGAGTTCGGCCAGGCGCGCATAGGTGCGCTCGCCCGCGCCGGGTCGGTACAGTCCCGCGTCCAGCCCCGAGCCCGAACGCGCCTGCGGCGCGAGGCCGAACAGGCGCTTGCGCTCCACGTCCGAGCGCAGGCGTACCGCGCCCAATTCCTCGAGCAGAACTTGGGAGAGGGCGGATTTGCCCGATCCGGACAGCCCGTGCATGATCAGCAGTGCGGCTTTTGCGGAGGCGGCCAGGCGCTCGGCCAGGCGCAGATGCCGCCGATGCTCGCGCCGCAACGCGCTTATTTCGCGTCCCGCCAGGTCCGCCTGATGCGCGCGCAGGCACGACACCTTGGCGCGCACCAGCGCGCGATAGACGCAATAGAAGCGCAGCACACGCAGGCCGGCGTAATCGCCGGTGTGTTCCAGGTAGGCGTTGAGGAAGCGGAACGCGAGCCTTGGTGCGCGGTGATCGAACAGGTCCATCACCAGAAACGCGACTTCGTTCATGACGTCGATCCAGCGAAAATCCGGGTTGAACTCGATGCAGTCGAAGGGCGTTGGCACGCCCTCGATCAGCGCGATGTTGCCGAGGTGCAGATCACCGTGGCACTCGCGCACCCGGCCTTCGCGCTGGCGCGCTTCGAACACCGGCTGGAGTGCGGCGTGCTCGCGCAGCGTCCAGCCGCGCAGCCGCTCGAGCAGCGCGAGATCCGTTTCGGCGTGCGCCAGCGGCAGCAGCTGCTCGAAATTCTGCACTGCGGGCGCGAGTATGTGTGCCGGACTGCCGAACGCATCGCCCGGCGCGGCGCGCCCGATGCGCGCGTGGAACGCGGCGAGGCCGGCGGCCAGCGCGTCGATGTGCCGGGGCGCGAGCGCGCCGCGCCGCGCCATGCGGTCGAGCAGATCGTCCTGCTCGAAGCGCCGCATGCGCAGCGCGTATTCGATCGCCGCTCCGCCGCCGCCGAGCACCGGCGCTGCGGCGCTGCCGCCGATCGCGATCACATCGAGGTACAGTCCAGGCGCGGTACGCCGGTTGAGGCGCAGTTCTTCCTCGCAAAAATGCCGCCGCGCTTCGAGCGCGCTGAAATCGAGAAAGCCGAGGTCGAGCGGTTTCTTGATCTTGTACGCATAGTCGCCGGCCAGCAGGACGCAGGAAATATGGGTTTGCAGCAACTCGACGCGACTGACTGCATGCGGGTAGCGCGCCGGGTCGCGCAGCGCCGCGATCAGCCGGTCCAAGCCGGCGGCGTGCGTCGTATCCTGGTCGGTCGCTGAGCCCAAGGCGGTCCCCTGAAATAGGCGCTCTATAGATCAAACTACTCCCAAGGCGCGCGGCCGGATTGAGCAAAGTCAAGGCTTTGCCACCGCTGCGAAACAGGGATGGTGTCGGCTCGCAATCGACACCCACGCGGCGCGGCCGAATATGGCATATTGCGCCCTGAGCTGACGCCGGTGGCAGCGAAAATAACGAAAAGGAACGCATGAGCTACAAGGGTGAAAACAAGGCATTGGAGCTGGCGCAGCCGCTGGCCATTCCGAGCTATCTGCAGGAAACCTACTGGTGGGCCTACGTCCACCCGAACGCGGTCAGCTTTTTCGAGCGGCAGTGGCTGGTCAACCTGATCCTGTGGGGTAATTTCGCCCGACTGCGCGATGCCGCGCTGGCGGAACTCGGGCGCGAGGTTCCCGGGCGCACGCTGCAGGTCGCCTGCGTCTATGGGAATTTTTCCGAGCACCTCGCCGCGCGTGTGGCGCCGGGCGGCTCGCTCGACATCGTCGATGTGCTGCCGATCCAGTTGCGCAATCTGCGCGAGAAGCTACCCGCCGCGGCGCCGGTAACGCTGCATCAGTACGACTCGACCGCGCTCGGTTTCGAGGATGCGAGCTACGATCAGGCGATCGTGTTCTTTCTGCTGCACGAACAACCGGAGGCGGCGCGCCGTCAGACCCTGCGCGAAGCCGTGCGGGTGGTCAAACCCGGCGGCAGGCTGGTGCTGGTCGATTATCACCTGCCGCGCCGCCTGCATCCCTTGCGCTACCTGTTCCGCCCGGTGCTGCGTTTGCTCGAACCCTACGCGCTGGATCTGTGGGAGCATGAAATCTCAAACTGGCTGCCCGAGAGCGTCAAGCCCCAGCAGATACGCAAAGAGACCTACTACGGCGGCCTGTACCAGAAGCTGGTCATCTCGGTATAGGACCTGCGTGGTTGGTTGCCTGTGCCGTGCCCGCGTGCCGGCCTGCGGACTGATCGCACAAAGCTTGACCCTGATCAAACCCGGCGGCGCGAGGCGGCAGCGGTTTATAGTATGATTCGACGCAGGGAGTGCAGGGTGTCTGGCCGCCGGCAGGTGTTTGATGCGGCGAGTGCCCTGGCAGGCCCTGGACCCGCCCCCCGGGGCTGAGGTCGGCGCGCCGGGGCGAGCGCCTCGGGCGAAGTTCTGAAGCGGCACGACGCCGCATGAGGGCGTGGCGCAGGCCGCGCGCCGCAAGCAGGCACTGGGTGCCACAGCAGCGTTTGAACGCGTTCCCAAGGGAAAACACGGAGACCTATTGGCATGAGCACAAGAATGGCAAGCGACGAAGTGACCGACGGCATCGCCGCTATCGAAATGCATCGACAGGGAACCGAAAAGGAATCGGGCCTGGCGGCGGCGTGCAGCGAGGCACTGCGCAAATTGCACACCCTGCTCGAGGAGGAGAAGGCCGCCTTGGGCCTGAACGGTCCGGATACGGGGCATGCCATCAACGTCGAAGCCGTGGAGAACGAAATCAGGCGCGTACAGTCCATGGTCGGCATCAAAGGCCAGGGCCCGACGCCGAGGAATGCACGGCCCCCCAGGGGGGCGCAGCCGCCGCGCCCGGAAAAATCGCATAATTCCCCGCGCAACCGCGGTCGCAGGAACATAGGCCGCGGCGGCGGCCGCGGCGGCCGGAGCGGTGGCGGTGCGGGCGGTGGTGCGGGTGGTGGCGGTGGTGGTGGTGGCGGCGGCGCCGGACCCGGACCCGGACCCGGTGCGCGCTAGATCGACACTAAGCACAGACTCGCGCCGATATCCCGTGGGAGCAAGCATGTCCGATTCGATTTCCATGTGGCACGCCGAGCACAGGCATTTTTCCCGGCTGCTCGATTTGCTGGAGCGGCAGGTCATCGCGTTCCATGCCGACAATCAGCCGAACTTCGAATTGATGCTCGATCTGGTCAGCTATCTGCGCTATTTCCCCGATCGCTATCACCATCCGCGCGAGGACGTCGCATTTGCCCGGATGGCCGAACGCGACCCGCAGTTGAAACCCATAGTCGATCAGCTGTCGCAGGAACACCGGGTGATCGCCGCCGCCGGCGGCGAACTGCTCGAATACCTGCAGCTGGTCGTCGATGATGTCGTGGTCGAACGCGCCAAAGTGGAAGCCTCGGCGGCGACCTATCTGGTTTATTACCGGCGCCACCTGGCGCTGGAAGACCGGGATATCGTGCCGCGCGCCGAGCAGTTGTTGACAGAGCAGGACTGGCAGGCGGTGGTGGCCACCATACCGCCCGGCGTCGACCCGCTGTTCGGCGAAGATTTCGACGAGCGCTACCGCGAATTGCGCCGGCAGATCGCGCTCGAATCGAAGGATCTTTGACACTGCGTTGCATTTTTCCGGCGAAGGATAGCCTGCCTGCGTCTTTAAATACTCGAATCCCGTCATTCCGAGCAAAGCGAGGAATCTGCTTTTCATTCAGGGAGAGCAAGAAACAGTTTCTTCGGCATTCGCCCTCAGAATGACGTTCTTTGAATGTTTCTGAAGGGCCCAAAATGAACCCAGTACATGAATTGCCTTCCTACCTGGAACCGGCGGGGGTCGGTTCCTGGGGCGTGTTCCTGCAGCAAGTCGATCGCGCGGCTGCGTCGCTGGGCGAACTGGCTTACCTGGTCGAAACACTGAAGCGCCCCAAGCGCATTCTCATCGTCGACGTTCCGATCAAGCTCGATGACGGTACGGTCGCGCACTTCGAGGGCTATCGCGTGCAGCACAACGTGTCGCGCGGCCCGGGCAAGGGCGGCGTGCGTTTTCACCAGGACGTGTGCCTGTCCGAGGTGATGGCCCTCGCGGGCTGGATGAGCATCAAGAACGCCGTCATCGGCGTGCCCTTCGGCGGCGCCAAGGGCGGTGTGCGCGTGGATCCGCGACGCTTGTCCCTGCGCGAGCTCGAACACCTGACGCGGCGCTATACCAGCGAAATCGGCATCGTCATCGGCCCGGACAAGGACATCCCCGCGCCCGACGTCAACACCAACGAGAAGATCATGGCGTGGATGATGGACACCTATTCCATCATGCACGGCGCGACTTCCACCGCGGTGGTCACCGGCAAGCCCCTGGCGCTCGGGGGTAGCCGCGGGCGGCGCGACGCCACCGGGCGCGGCGTGTTCGTCTGCGGGCGCGCGGCGGCGGCAAAGATCGGAGTGCCGCTAGCCGGTGCACGCGTATGCGTACAGGGTTTCGGCAATGTGGGTAATGCCGCGGCGCGTTGCTTTGCCCAGGCTGGTGCGAAAGTGATTGCGGTGCAGACGGTGGAGGGCACGCTGCACCATCCGGCCGGACTGGATGTGCAGAAGCTGACCGCGCATCAGGAAACCGGCAGGCCGCTCGCCGAATTCGCCGGGGCGGCGATAATTCCGGACGCGGCGTTCTGGGAACTGGAATCCGAATTCCTGATCCCCGCCGCGCTGGAACAGCAGATCACCGCGGCCAACGCCGGCAAGATCCGCACGCGCCTGCTGCTCGAGGGGGCGAACGGCCCGACCACGCCGGAAGCCGACGACATTCTCGCCGCGAACGGCATCGTGGTGGTGCCCGACGTGATCGCCAACGCCGGCGGCGTGACCGTCAGCTACTTCGAATGGGTGCAGGACATCTCCAGCTATTTCTGGACCGAAGATGAGGTCAACGGGCGGCTGGACAAGATCATGGGTGACGCCTTCGGCGCGCTGTGGGATGCGGCGGCGGAGGCGCGCGTGACGCTGCGCACTGCGGCGTTCACGCTGGCCTGCAGGCGCATCCTGGAAGCGCGGCATTTGCGCGGTTTATATCCCTAACAGGCTGTTGAATTTCGATCACGTGTAAACGGGGTGCGACGGGTAAACGTTATGGATATCGTGTTCATATGGAATTGAAGGGAGTGAATGCGATGCGTGGATCCGATGCGATGCAAGAGAG
>Ga0334722_10000348_pt1 | contig 70157 bp, 63 predicted proteins | sample C3_bottom_MG_FD_207210 | JGI IMG/M metagenome (GOLD analysis project Ga0334722, IMG submission 207210) | Sediment microbial communities from Yellowstone Lake, YNP, Wyoming, USA - C3_bottom | ecosystem: Environmental > Aquatic > Freshwater > Lake > Sediment | place: USA: Wyoming | collected... | reverse complement strand
CTCCTCGGCGGTGAGGCGCTGCGGCTCGCCGCCTGCGGGCGGCTTGAAGCGCAACAGCGTGAGCAGCGAGGAGACGAACAGGTTGACGAACCACACCACCGGATAGAGGACTTTCAGCAGCGGCGTGAGCACGTAGCTCACCGCGAAAGCGATGCGCTCGGCATATGCGGCGCCGATCACCTTGGGTGTGATCTCGGCAAACACCAGAATGAGGAAGGTGACCACCAAGGTGCCCATGCCGAGCGCAATCTTGTCCTCGCCGAAGAACCTGATGGTCATCAGACCAACCAGGGTCGCCGCGGCGGCATTGACCAGATTGTTGCCGAGCAGGATCACGCCGAGCAACCGGTCGGTGCGCATGAGCAGTGCATGCGCGAGCTTCGCGCCGCGATGTCCCAGTTTGACCAGGTGCTTCAGCCGATAGCGGTTGAGCGCCATCATGCTGGTCTCGGCAATCGAGAAAAACGCCGAGAGCACCAGCAGAACCACGAGCACGCCGAACTGCACTGATAAGGGGATGCCGTCCATGCAAAGGCCGGACGCTAGCGGCTAGGAAATGCGCAAGGCAAAGCGCGGCGCGCGAGGCCGCGCGCTACAGTGCGCGTGCCGCACTGCGCAATCGGCGTTCGGGCGCCCGGTGTTTCGCACGCGGACACCTACACTCTTCCGAGTATGACTTCGATCACGAACATGCTGCCGACGTAAGCGAACAGCAGCGCGGCGAATCCGGCCAGCGTCCAGCGCAGCGCGGTGCGCCCGCGCCAGCCCCAGCCATAGCGGCCGACCAGGAGCGCGGCGAAGATGATCCAGGAAATGACGCCGAACACAGTCTTGTGATTGAACCGAGCCGCTTTGCCGAACAACTCCTCGGAAAACACGAAACCGGAGACCAGCGTCAGGGAGAGCAGCACGAATCCGAGGGTGATGATGCGAAACAGCAGCGTCTCCAGCGTCATCAGCGGCGGCAGCGAGGCCCAGGGCCCGGCGAGCGATTCGCCGGAGGGCCCGGCCAGCTTGCCGGCGTGCAGCCGCCGTTCCAGCAGCGTCATCAAGCTGGCGTGCAGCGCCGCGATGGTGAACAGGCTGTAGGCGAGCATCGCGACCAACAGATGGGTTCTGAACGCGAAGGTCTGCGTATAGGGCGGCATCTCCGGGCCCGCGAAAAACGCCGGTAGCAGCGCGCACACCGCGGCCAGCGGCAGCACCAGCGCATGCATGCCCTTGACGTCGTAGATCATGCTCTCTACCCAGTAGATCAGCACGGTCAGCCACAGCGTGACCGACAGGGCCTGGGAAAATCCGAAGCGCAACTCGGCCGCGGCGAACAGGCTCGCGTAGAGCAGATAGGAATGCAGCAATAGCGGCGCGAGTATGGCGAGGCGCTCCCAGGCGACGATGTGGGCGCGTGCAGCCTCGCCCGACGCTTCGCCGCCGCTCCAGCGCGTGTGCCAGAAATGCCAGCCCAGCGCCGCGTACAGGAGCGAGGTGACGGCATAGAGTAAAATGTCGGCCATGACCAAATTTTACACTACAGAATGCTAGATAACCTGACCAACCGATTGTCCCGGGTCATCAAGACCCTGCGCGGCGAGGCGCGGCTGACCGAAAGCAACGTCGCCGACGCGCTGCGCGAAGTGCGTATGGCGCTGCTCGAGGCCGACGTCGCGCTGCCGGTGGTAAAAGATTTCATCGCGGCGGTGAAGCAAAGAGCGATGGGCGAGGAGGTGATAGGCAGCCTTACGCCCGGCCAGGCCCTGGTGGGCGTGGTGCAGCGCGAACTGGCTCGCCTGATGGGCGGGGAAAACGCGGCGCTCAACCTCGCCGTCACGCCGCCCGCGGTCATCCTGATGGCCGGCCTGCAGGGTTCGGGCAAAACGACGACCAGCGGCAAGCTGGCGAAATATCTGACCGAGCAGAAGAGAAAGCCGCTGCTCGCGAGCTGCGACGTTTATCGTCCGGCCGCGATCGAGCAATTGCGCACCATCGCGGGGCAGCTGGAAGTGGATTTCTTCGAGTCGGCGCCGGGGCAGAAGCCGCTGGAGATCGCCCTCGCGGCGCTCGATTACGCGAAGAAGCACTATAACGACGTGCTCATCGTCGATACCGCCGGCCGTCTGGCGATAGACGCGGCGATGATGCAGGAGATAGCGCAACTGCACGCCGCGCTCGAACCAGTCGAGACCCTGTTCGTGGTGGATGCGATGCAGGGACAGGACGCGGTCAATGTCGCCAAGGCCTTCAGCGAGGCGTTGCCGCTCACGGGTGTGGTGCTGACCAAACTGGACGGCGATGCGCGCGGCGGCGCGGCGCTGTCAGTGCGGCAGGTCACCGGCAAGCCGATCAAATTCGCCGGCGTGGGCGAAAAGCTTGCCGCGCTGGAAGCGTTCCACCCGGAACGCATGGCGGCGCGCATCCTCGGCATGGGCGACGTCATGTCGCTGGTGGAGGAGGCGAGGAAAAGCGTCGATGTCGACGAGGCGCAAAAACTCGCCGACAAGATGAAGCGCGGCAAAGGGTTTGATCTGGAGGATTTCAAGCAGCAGATCGGTCAGATGCGCAAGATGGGCGGACTGTCGTCGATGATAGACAAGCTGCCGGCGCAGTTGGCGCAGGCGGCGCAGGCGCAGTCGGCTGACATGGGCGAAAAGCAGATGCGCCGCATCGAGGGCATCATCAATTCGATGACGCGGCAGGAGCGCGCGCGTCCGGAGCTGATGAAGGCCACGCGCAAACGCCGCGTGGCCGCCGGTGCCGGCGTGCAGGTGCAGGAGGTCAACCGCCTGTTGAATCAGTTCGAGCAGATGCAGAAAATGATGAAACAGATGCAGAAGGGCGGCATGGCCAAGATGATGCGTGGCTTGAAGGGAATGATGCCGGGCATGCGTTAGCCCGTGCGCGGGTTGCGCCGTGGCGCCTGCAATGGCCCGGCGAACCGCCGCCCGGGCGCATATTGCTTTGAAAAGCCTGACAATTTTTAGATCGTTCGCCCTGGGCCGCCCCCACAAATTCCTTGCCAAGAGGTAGCGAATCGTCGTAGAATCGCGCTCTTTTTCGAGTTTCGGGACAACAACATGGTTGTGATTCGCCTCGCCCGCGGTGGCGCGCATAAACGCCCTTTCTTCAATATGGTTGTGGCGGACTCGCGCCGGGCCGCCGGCGGCAAGTTCATCGAGCGCGTCGGCTTCTATGACCCCAAGGCGCCCGAAGGCCGCGAGAACCTGCGTGTCGCCATGGATCGCCTGACTTTCTGGCAAGGCAAGGGCGCGCAGCTATCGCCCACGGTCGCAAGGCTGGTCAAGCAGTTTGGCAAGAAAGTCGCTGGAACTGTCGCACCTGCAGCCTGAAAACCTGATCGTGATGGGGCGGATCGTCGCCCCGTACGGCCTCAAGGGCTGGGTCAGGATAGAGCCCTACAGCCCGGACCCGGATAGTTTGAGAGCCTACCCGGCATGGTGGGTAGGCAGAAACGGCGACTGGCGCGAATTGAAAGTTGCCGAGAGCGTCCTGCAGCATGGAGCCAGCCTGGTGGCGCGCTTCGACGGCTGTGTGGAGCGCGATGCGGCACTGGCCCTGAAGGGCAGCGAGATTGCGGTTGAGCGCGAAGCGCTGCCGCGGAACACGAAAGACGAGTTTTACTGGGTCGACCTGGTCGGCCTGAAAGTAGTGAACGAGAAGGACGAGGAGCTCGGCGCGGTTGCCGAACTGTTCGAGAACGGCGCGCATCCGGTGATGCGCATCGTCGATGGCGAGACAGAACGACTGGTGCCTTTTATCGAGCAGGTGGTGCGCCAGGTGGATATGGCCAATGGCCGGATCCGTGTGGAGTGGGAGCTGGACTGGTGATCCACTTCGATTGCGTGACGCTGTTTCCGCAGATGTTCGCGGCGCTCACTGAATCGGGTATCACCGGCCGCGCGCTGAAGGCGGCGCGCTACAGTCTGGAGTTGTGGAATCCGCGCGACTTCACCAGCGACAACTACCGCACGGTGGATGATCGGCCGTACGGAGGCGGGCCCGGCATGGTGATGCTGGCCGAACCGCTGGAACAGGCGATACAAGCGGCGAAAGCGCGCGTCGCCGGCGGTGGGCGCAAGGTGATCTACCTTTCGCCGCAAGGCAGCGTGCTCGATCACGGAAAAGTGATGGAGTTCGCGGCCGGCAGCGGGGCAGTGTTGTTGTGCGGACGCTACGAGAGCGTGGACGAGAGACTGATTCGCCGCGCGGTCGACGAGGAAGTTTCGATCGGCGACTATGTGCTCTCCGGCGGCGAGTTGGCGGCGATGGTGTTGATCGACGCGGTGGTGCGGCAGTTGCCCGGCGTGCTGGGCGACGAGGATTCGGCGGCGCAGGATTCGTTTGTGGGCGGGCTGCTGGATTGCCCGCATTACACCCGGCCCGAGGAGTATGCGGGCGAGCGTGTGCCGCCGGTGCTGCTCTCCGGCAACCACGCGGAGATCGACCGCTGGCGCCTGAAGCAGGCGCTGGGCAGGACCTGGCTGAGGCGGCCGGAGTTGCTGGCCAGGCGCGGCATAAGCGCGGTAGAAGCGAAGTTGCTTGAGGAATTCAAGCGGGAAGAGAACAAGTAGGGGCTGTTGCAAAATGCGGCAGTCGCTGATGATACTAGGAGCAAAGGCATGAACCTGATAGAGAAGCTGGAACACGAAGAAATCACCCGTCTGGGCAAGACCATTCCCGTGTTCGCCCCCGGCGACACCGTGATCGTCAACGTCAACGTGGTCGAGGGCGAGCGCAAGCGCGTGCAGGCCTACGAAGGCGTGGTCATCGCCAAGCGCAACCGCGGCCTCAGTTCTTCCTTCATCGTGCGCAAGATTTCCGCGGGCGAGGGCGTGGAGCGGACCTTCCAGACCTACTCGCCGTTGATCGCCTCGGTCGAGGTCAAGCGCAAGGGCGATGTGCGCCGCGCCAAGCTCTATTACCTGCGCGACCGTTCAGGCAAATCGGCGCGCATTCGCGAAAAGCTCACCAAACGCCTGGTGCCCGAGACGGCTGCGCCAGAGATCGCTGCCGAGGCCGCTGCCGAATAGGCTTACGCCGGTGCATCGAACAAAAACGGGACGCCGCGGCGTCCCGTTTGTCATTCTGTGGACCGCCGCGCACTAATCTAGCGCGGCTGTCTCAAGGCGCGTGCCTCGCGCTGCGCCGTGTGCCAAGGAATTGGCTGTGGCAAGGACCGCCCGGGCATGACGCTGCCGCGCGGCCAGGAATCGATCTTGCAGTGCCTGCGCTACCCGGCGCACATCTGTTCGAGCAGCCGCTGCATGAAGGACTCGCACAGCGCTACCTGCGCCAGCGTGACGTATTCGTCGGGTTTGTGCGCCTGCTCTATCGAGCCCGGGCCGCAGATGATGGCAGGGATGCCCGCCCGTTGGAACAAGCCGCCCTCGGTGGCATAGGCCACCTTGGAAGTGGACCGGTTGCGCGACAGGGCCTGCGCCAGTTGGGTGATCTGATCGGCTTCGCTTACGTTGAGCCCTGGGATCTCGGCCTTGGTGTCGAAGCTGATGCCGGTGCCTGGGTCGGTCCGGTGCATCTGCGGCAGGATCACGCGCTCGGCGTAGTCCTTGATCTCGCGTTCCAGCGCGTCCGGGTCCGCCCCGGGGAGATAGCGGAACTCGAACTGGAAATTGCATTCCCGCGGCACGATGTTGCCGGCGGTGCCGCCCGAGATCACGCCGGTCTGCAGCGTGGTGAACGGCACATCGAAGCCGTAGTCGCGCGGCTCGCAGGCCTGCATGCGCTCGGCCATGTGGCGGATGTAACTGATGATGCGGGCGGCGTATTCGATCGCGTTGACGCCTTGGGGGGTGAGCGCCGAATGCGCTTCCTTGCCGCGCACGCAGCACTGGTAGGAGCGCTTGCCCTTGTGCGCAATCACCGGCTGCATGCTGGTGGGTTCGCCGATGATCGCGCCCGCCGGGCGGATGTTGTTGCGCGCCAGATCTTCGAGCAGGCCGCGCGCACCGATGCAGCCCACTTCCTCGTCGTAGGACAGGGCGAAATGGACGGGCGCATTGAGGTTTGCCGCGGCGAACCGCGGCGCCATCGTCAGGATCACCGCAAGATAGCTCTTCATGTCGCAGGCGCCGCGGCCGTAGAGCCGGTCGCCTTTCAGCGTCGCTTTGAACGGGTCGCTGGCCCAGTTCTGCCCGTCCACCGGCACCACGTCGGTGTGGCCGGAGAGCACGATGCCGGGCTTCGCCCCCTTTTGCACCGTGGCGAACAGGTTCGCTTTCTTGCCGCTGGCATCGTAAGTGAGCCGCGACTCGATGCCGAAACCCTTGAGGTAATCCCGCGCGTACTCGATCAGGCCGAGATTGGAGCCGCGGCTGGTCGTGTCGAAGCCGATCAGGCGCTCGATCATGGCGAGGGTTTCGGGTTTGACGGGAGGGCTGGTCGTTTGATTCATTTGCTTGCTTGGTTCATGAAGAAAAGTCCCTAACAATACGCGGGGACCAGGGCGGGAAAGGAAGGGGCGGGATCCTTCCTTGGCCCCTCGTGCTCCCCGAACATAGCCGCCTAGCGGAAAACCCGTTAGGCGCTTCAAACATTGTCGTTCAGATGGCAGGCGGCGAAATGCTGCGGCGCGATCTCGCGCAGCGCAGGCCGTTCGATTCTACACCGCGGCGTGGCGTGCGGGCAGCGCGGGTGGAAATGGCAGCCCGGCGGCGGGTCTAGCGGCGAGGGCATTTCGCCTTTGATGGCGACGAAGCGTTTCCGGCGCAGGTCCAGGCGCGGCACTTCGGCGAGCAGTGCCTGGGTATAGGGGTGGTTCGCCTGCGCGTAGAGTTCCTCGGTCGCCGCCGCCTCGACCACGCGCCCCAGGTACATGATCACCACGCGGTCCGAGAGGTGCTGCACCACGCCCAAGTCATGGCTGATAAAAAGATAGGTGAGTTCGAATTCCGCGCGCAGTTTGAGGAACAGGTTGAGCACCTGCGCCTGGATGGAAACGTCGAGCGCCGCCACGGCTTCATCGCATACCAGGAACTCCGGTTTGACCGCCAGCGCCCGCGCAATGCCGATGCGCGCGCGCTGGCCGCCGGAGAACTGGTGCGGGAAGCGGCCGAGGAGCGAGGCGTCGAGGCCGACGCGCGCGAGCAGTTGCGCCACGTACGCCTGCTGTTCGCGCCGTTCGATCAAGCCATGCACCACCGGCGCCTCGCCGACGATGTCGGCCACGCGCATGCGCGGGTTGAGCGCGGCGTAAGGGTCCTGGAAAATCATCTGGATCTTGAGCTGGATGGCGCGTTGCTTCTCGGCGGACAGTTGCGCGACCTCCTCGCCGCGCCACAGGCGTATTCCGGCCGAGGGCTCGAGCAAGCCGACGGCGAGGCGCGCCAGCGTGGACTTGCCGCAGCCGGACTCCCCCACCAGGCCCACCACCTCGCCCGCGTGCACCGCAAGATCGACCCCATCCACCGCGTGCACGATTTCTTCCTTGGCGCCGGCGCCGAGCAGCTTGGCGATCCTGGCGGCGGCATCCAGGTTCTTGACGAAGCGCTTGGACGTTCCGCGCAGTTCGAGCAAGGGGGACGGCAACGCGTTCATGCGATCAGGGGATGGAAGCAGCGCACCTGCCTGCCGGCGGCTGGGCGGGACAGGGCGGGATCCTCGGCGCAGGCGCTGTCGGCGCGGGCGCAGCGCTCGCGGAAGGCGCAGCCGGGCGCAAGATCGAGCAGCGAGGGCGTCATGCCCGGAATCTGGCGCAGCGGCTCGCCCCTGCGGCCGCGGCCGGGCACCGAGGCGATCAGTCCCTGCGTATAGGGATGCAGCGGCGCATCCAGCACCTGATCGACGCTGCCCTGTTCGACGATGCGTCCGGCGTACATGACCGAAATATCGTCGGCCAGGCCGGCAATCACCGACAGGTCGTGGGTGATCCAGATGAGCGCGGTGCCGGACTCGCGCGCGAGCTGTTGCATCTCGAACAGGATTTGCCCCTGGATCGTGACGTCCAGCGCCGTGGTCGGTTCGTCGGCGATGATCAGGTCGGGCCGGTTCAGCAGCGCGATCGCGATGGCGATGCGCTGGCGCATGCCGCCCGAAAACTGGTGCGGGTAGGCGTAGAGGCGTTCCTCGGGCGAGGCGATGCCGACGCGCGCCAGCGCGTCGCGTGCGCGTTCCAGCGCTGCGCCCCGGCTGACATCGGCATGCGCCTGGATCGCCTCTATCATCTGGGTATCGATGCGCAGCACCGGGTTCAGCGTCATCATCGGATCCTGGAAGATCATCGCGATGCGGTTGCCGCGGACGCGGCGCATGTCCTCCGGCGCGAGCGAGCGCAGATCCGTGCCGCCGAGCAGGATGCGCCCGCCGACCACGCGCCCCGGCGGGTCGATGAGGCCCATGATCGAGAAGCCCGTCATGGACTTGCCCGAACCGGACTCGCCCACCAGGCCGAGGACCTTGCCCGGCTCCACCGAAAAGCTCACGTCTTCGACCGCCTTCACCACGCCCCGCCTGGTGAAGAAATGGGTGCGCAGATTCTCGACGCGCAGCGTGGGCGGGCTCATTTCTGCAGGCGTGGATTGAGCACGTCGCGCAACTGATCGGCGACGAGGTTGATGCTGACGATGGTCAGGACGAGGGCAATGCCGGGGAAGAAACTGATCCAGTACTTTCCGGACAGCAGGTAATCGAAGCCGTTCTTGATCAACAGGCCGAGCGAAGGCTCGGTGATCGGAACGCCTATGCCCAGATACGACAGCGTGGCCTCCAGCGCGATCGCCGCGGCCACCTGAACCGTGGCGACGACCATCAGCGGTGGCAGGCAGTTGGGCAGCAGGTGGCGCAAGACGATGCGCGCCGGCGGCAGCGCGAGGCCCCGCGCGGCTTCGATGTATTCCTTGCTGCGCTCGATCAGCGCGGTGGCGCGCACGGTGCGCGCGTAGTAGGCCCATTGCACCATGATCAGCGCGAAAATGGTTTTTCCTATGCCCTGGCCGAGCAGGGCGAGCAGGATGAGGGCGATCAGGATTGCCGGAAAAGACAGCTGGACGTCGACGGCCCGCATGATGAAGCCCTCGGTGCGCCCGCCGACATAGGCGGCGGCGAGGCCCAGGGTGAGGCCGATGATCACCGCGCAGGTCGTGCTCGCCACGCCCACCAGCAGGCTGATGCGCAGGCCGTAGAAAATGCCGGACAGGATGTCGCGGCCCTGATCGTCGCTGCCGAGCCAGAAGGTCAGGCCGTTGCCGGCCTTGGAGCCCGGCGGCAGGCGGCTGTCGAGCACGTCGAGTTGCGCCAGGTCGTAGGGATTTTGCGGCGCGATCAGCGGCGCGAACAGGGCGACGAACAGGATCAGCGTCAGCAGCGCCAGCCCGGCGAGCGCGAGCTTGCTTTCGCCGAAGTCGGCGGCGATGCGTTGCAAGGGTGTCGGTTCGCGCTGCATCGGCTATCCCGCCGCTGCGACCAGGCGCAGCCGCGGGTCGAGCAGCGAGTAGAGGATGTCGACGGCGAGGTTGATCAGGATGAACAGGCCGACGATGACGAGCAGGTAGGCGACGATCACCGGCCGGTCGAGCACGTTGATCGAGTCGATGATCAGCTTGCCCATGCCCGGCCAGGCGAAGATCGATTCGGTGACGATGGCAAAGGCGATCACCGAACCGAACTCCAGGCCGATCACCGTGACGATGGGAATCATGATGTTCTTCGCCACGTGCACGCCGACCACGCGCGCGTTGGTGAGACCCTTGGCGCGGGCGAATTTGACGTAATCCTGCAGCAGCGCCTCGCGCGTGCCGGCACGCGTCAGGCGGATGATCAACGACAGCTTGAACAGCGCGAGGTTGGTGGCCGGGAGGATCAGGTGCCGTATGCCCTCCCAGGACAGGAAGCTGACCGGAACGCCCAGCAGCATCGCGGTCGGTCCGCGGCCGCTCGACGGCAGCCAGCCGAGTTCGACCGCGAACAGCATGATCAGCATCAGGCCGACCCAGAACGTGGGCAGGGAAAAGCCGAGGATGGAGCCGGCCATGATCAGCTTGCCTGCCCAGGAATCGGGCGCCAGGCCCGCCCACAGGCCGAGCGGAATGCCGAGCAGCACCGCGATGCCGGTGGCAGCGAGCGCCAGTTCCAGCGTCGCTGGCATGCGCTCGAGGATCAGCTGTATCGCCGGAATGTCGTATACGAAGGATTTGCCGAGATCGCCCGAGAGCGCCTGCTTGAGGAAGATCAGGTACTGCTGCCATAGCGGCTGGTCCAGCCCGAGCGCGGCGATGACGCGCGCGATTTCGGCCTGGTCGGCTTGCGGGTTGATCAGGATGTCCACCGGGTTGCCGATGGCATATACGCCGACGAACACCAGCAGCGACATGAAGGCGAGCACCAGCACGCTTTGCAGCAGGCGGCGGATGATGAACGCGGCCATGGAGAATTCGCTGCCCTTAGCGCGGCCGGAAATCGCGGGCGTAGGTGTATTCGTCGGTGCGGGCGCCGTAAGCGAGATTCTTTTTCATCGCCCATGACGCGAGCTGGTGGTGCAGAAGGATCAGCGGCACGTCCGTGAGCGCGAGGGTCGCTGCTTCGCGCGCCAGCGCTTCGCGTTTGTTTTCATCCAGGGTGGCGAAACCCCGCTCGAGCAGCGCGTCCACTTTCGGATTCGAGTAATGTCCCCAGTTCCAGGCGCCATAACCTTTCTCGGCATTGGGCGTGGCGAGCAGCGCGCGCAGCGCGAGGTCGCCCGAGAACGAGCCCCAGCCCAGCAGGGCGGCGGAAAATTCGCCCGCGCGCGCCTTGGCGAAATACACGCTCGCGGGCATGGTTTCCACCTTGGTCTGGATGCCCACCCGCGCCAGCATCTGCGCCAGCACCTGCGCCAGCTGTTCGTCGTTGACGTAGCGGTCGTTGGGCGCGGAAAGGGTGAGCGCGAATCCATCGGGGTAGCCGGCCTCGGCCAGCAGTTTCTTTGCCGCTTCCGGGTCGTAGGCTTCGGCTTTCAGTGCGGCGACGTGTCCGAACACGGGCGGCGAGACCAGATTGCCCGCAGCGATGGCGTAGCCCTCCATCACGCGCTCGACGATCGCGCGGCGGTTGATCGCCTTGGACAGGGCCAGTCTGACGCGCCGGTCCTTGAACGGGTTTTTCGCCAGCGGCTTGCCCGACTTGTCGGTGAGGTGGGGCGGGTGGTCGCGATACTGGTCCAGGTGCAGGAACAGGGTGCGCCAGGACACTTTCTGCTCCAGGCGGAAATTCGGGTTTGCCTTGAGCCGGGTGAGATCGGCGGTGGGAATGTTCTCGATCGCATCGACGTCGCCCGCGAGCAGCGCAGCGATGCGCGCCGTATCCGCGGGCAGGATGCGCAGCGTCACCTTGTCCCAGGCCGCGGGTTTTCCTTTTTGCCAGCCCCAGTAGGCGTCGTTGCGCGCGAGTTCGATGCGGTCGCCGCGGGTGAAGCGCACGAGTTTGTACGGGCCGGTGCCTATGGCTGCCTTGCCGCTGTTGAAATCCTCGGTGGTGGCGCCTGTGGCTGCCTTCTTCGACACGATGAATATCGAGTCCAGATCGTAGGGCAGCATCGCATAAGGCGCGGCAGTCTTGAACTGCAGCGTCCAGGGGTCGATGATTTTCTTGGCGATGATGGGCTTGACGAAACCGGTAAAGGGACCCGGGCTCGCCGCGAGCGTAGCCGGGCGCTCGAGTGAGAAAATTACGTCCTGCGCGGTGAAATCGGAGCCGTCATGGAATTTGACGCCGCGGCGCAGCTTGAATTCCCAGGTGGTCGGGTCGACCGCGCGCCAGGACAGGGCGAGGCCGGGCATGAGGCGCGCATCCGCGTCCACGTGGACCAGGGCGTCGTATATCTGCCAGGCCGCATTGTTGTTGGGCGCCACGTTGAGGAAATGCGGATCGAGCGAAGTCACCTCGGCGCCGAGGCCGATGCGCAATTCGGTGGCGTGTGCGCTGAACGCGCATGCGGCGATGAGGGCAAACAGGTAACGACTGAGCGGCATGTCTAGGTCCTTAGAGGCCATTTCAGAATTACCGAAATGGCCTCTGATATAGGGGAGTATGAGGGGATGTATCCCCTCATTTTGAAATAGGCTCTTAGTCAAACCGGGTTGGCGGCGCAGTCGACGAGCGGGATGGTCTGCTGCGATTATAGCCGACAGGCCCCCGGGCCGCGGCCCGGGCGCGCGCGCGTCCGGCGGCTGCCTCGGCTACAATCCGGGAATCCAAGCTGGGGGCTTAAATGGGAACTGTCGTCGCGTTGTCGGGACAGGTGGGCGGCGCAAAGCTCGCCGACGGGCTGCGCCGCCTGCGCGGCAAAGACCTCGCCGTCGTGGTCAATACCGGCGATGACCACGAGGTCTTCGGCCTCGCGTTCTCGCCTGACATCGACACCATGCTGTACACGCTGGGCGGGATTGCGAGTCCGGCGGCCGGCTGGGAACCGGCCGGCGAAACCTACGCGTTGCACGACATGCTGCACCGCCTGGGCTCCGAGCACAGGGTTCGCGTGGGCGACCGCTCGCTCGCGCTGCCGCTGCTGCGCACCGAGGCACTGCGCGAGGAGTGCACGCTCAGCCAGCTTACGCTGGGATTTTGTAAAACGCTGGGCATCGAGGCGCGCGTGCTGCCGATGAGCAACGACCCGGTGCGCACGATGGTGGTCACTGACAGCGGGCCGGTGAGCTACCACGAATACCTTACCGAACTCGAATGCGAGCCGGTGGTGAAGGGCTTCTTCTATGCCGGCGCGGATACGGCGCGCATTCCCGACGAATTGCTCGAAGCGCTGTTTGCGCCCGACCTCGAGGCGATCGTGCTCTGCCCGGCCAATCCCTACCACACGATACAACCGATACTGGCGGTGCAGGGCCTGCGCGAACGGCTGCGCGAATGCGGCGCGCCGGTGATCGCGGTGAGTCCGATCGTCGGCGATCGCGCGCTGCAGGGCGCCGCCGGCAAGATGATGCAGGAGCTCGGTCACGAGGTATCGGCGCGCCGGGCGGCGCTCGAATACTACCGGCTGATCGACGGATTCGTGATCGACAGCGTGGACGCGGCCGCCGCCGAGGGCATCCGCGCCTGCGGCATCGAAGTTGCGGTGGCGCCCACCATCATGCGTTCCGAGGACGACCGCATCGCCCTGGCGCAAGTGGTGCTCGATCTCGCGCAGCTGCTGCGCGAGCGCAAGGAAGCGGAACGCGAAGCAGAGCGCGCCTGATCGCGCCGGACGCGCGCTTTGGCCGCGAGTTCTCCCGCCTTGTTTTTTGTGGCGCCCGTGGCAGAGTGCAACCAGGACCAGCGCAAGCGATGACCCACGTGCAGCAAGAAAGCCAGTTTCTGCCCCGCATCGGATTCGTCGGCGCCGGCCGCGTGGCCAAAGGGCTGGCCTGGGCCATGGCGCAAGGCGGTCAGCGCGTGGTCGCCGCAGCCAGCCGCAGCGCGGACTCGGCGCAGCAGTTGGCCGCGAGAATCGACGGTTGTCGGGTGTATGCGGACGCGCAGGACGTCGTCGCCGGCAGCGATCTGGTTTTCCTCACCGTTCCGGACGACGCGATTGCCGCGGTTGCCGCCGGTCTCAACTGGCGCCAGGGGGTGGCCGTGGTCCACTGCAGCGGCGCGACCGAGGTCGCCGTGCTGGCGGGCGCGGCCAGCGCCGGCGCCCGGATCGGCGGCTTCCATCCATTGCAGCTGTTCGCCGATCCGGAAATCGCGCTTGCCGGGCTGCCCGGCTGCACCATCGCGGTCGAGGCCGAAGCGCCGCTGCTGCCGCTGCTGGAACAGTTGGCCGAATCCCTGCGCTGCCGCAGCATACGGCTGCCGCCCGGCTGCCGTGCGCGCTATCACGCCGCCGCGCACTATGCCGCCGGTTTCGTCATCACCCTGCTGCACCAGGCGGTCGAGCTTTGGCAGAGCTTCGGCATCGAGCGCGAGGATGCGATACGCGCGCTGCTGCCGCTGCTGCGCGGTACCGCGGCCTCGGTGGAACGTTCCGGGCTGGCGCAGGGCCTGGCAGGCACGTACTCGCGCGGCGATGTCGGCACGCTGCAAAAGCACCTGGCCGATCTTGCGCTGGCAGGTCCGGATGCGCTGCGTCTTTACTGCGAACTGGGCTTGCGCTCCATTCCGCTCGGGCTGGAGCGCGGCGCTTACGACGAACATCGAGCCGAAATGATGCGCGCGCTGCTGTTGCGCGCGATGAAGACTTAGCGTGCTGGAATGCCGCCGGCCTAAGCGGTACCATGTGCATGGAACGTCAAGCCCGGGCTGGAGAGGGAATCATGATCCGACTGATGCTGGTATGTGCGATCGCCTTCGCTAGCAGCGCGGCGCTGGCGCAGAAAAAGATGTACCGCTGCGGCAATCAGTTCCAGGAGCGGCCGTGCGAGGGTCCGAAATCCGGCGCCTCGGCTGCGGCCCAAGTCGATCCGCAGCAGCAACAGGAAAGCGCGGCCAGGCGGCTCGAGCGCGAGCAGGCGATACATCAGGCCAAGTGCGCGAACTACGCCGACGAACTGGCCGACATAGACCGGCGCATCAAGGCCGGGGCCGACCAAGAGGTGGTCGAGCAGTTCAAGCGCAGGCAAAAAGAGATGCGAATACGCATAGAGCACACCTGCAAGTGACCCCATGCACGCCCCGGCTGTCGCGTCGCGGGCCGCGAGCACCCAATCCAAATAACCGAGCAGGGAGAGCACTGTGGCCGAAAAAATCTGGTTGAAGGAATACCCCGCGGGCGTTCCGGCGGAAATCGACGCCGGCCGCTACGCTTCGATTCCGGATCTGATCGATAGCGTGGTGCGCAAGTTCGGCGACAAGCCGGCCTACAACAACTTCGGTTGCGGCATGAGCTATGCGGAACTGGACCGGCATAGCCGCCGCTTCGCTGCTTTCCTTCAGGGGCTGCCCGGGATGATCAAGGGCGAGCGGGTGGCCATCATGAGCCCCAACCTGATGCAATACCCGGTCGCGCTGATCGGCATCCTGCGCGCCGGGATGACGGTGGTCAACGTCAACCCGCTGTATACGCCGCGCGAGCTCGAACACCAGTTGAAGGACTCCGGCGCCAAGGCCATCGTCATCGTCGAGAACTTCGCCAGCACGCTGCAGCAAGTGATACAGAAAACGCCGGTCGAGCACGTGATCACCACCCAGCTCGGCGATCTGCTGCCCGCGCCCAAGCGCTGGATCGTCAACGTCGTCGTCAAGCGCGTGAAGAAAATGGTGCCGGACTGGCGCATCGACGGCGCGATCGAACTGCGCGCCGCGCTGGCCCGCGGCGCCGGCGCCCAGTTCAAACCGGTCAGTCTTGCCCAGGAGGACGTCGCATTCCTGCAGTACACGGGCGGCACCAGCGGCGTGTCCAAAGGCGCGATGCTGACGCATCGCAATATCCTGGCCAACATCGAGCAGGCGGGCGCCTGGATCGGCGGCAATCTCAAGGAAGGCGAGGAAATCGTGATTTCGCCGCTGCCGATGTATCACATCTTCTGCCTGACGACGACGCTCTATTTCATGACCCTGGGCGTGGACAACGTGCTGATCACCAATCCGCGCGACCTGCCGGCTTTCGTCAAGGAACTGGGGAAATGGAAATGGTCGGTGATGGCCGGCGTCAACACGCTGTTCAACGGATTGCTCAACACGCCCGGCTTCGCCCAACTGGATTTCTCGGCGCTGAAGGTCATCGTCGGCGGCGGTGCGGCGGTGCTGAAACCGGTTGCGGAAAAGTGGCAGCAGGTCACCGGCCACTATCTGACCGAGGCGTACGGCCTTACCGAAACCTCGCCTGCGGCCAGCATCAATCCGCTGGGCACGCCGTGGAACGGCAGCATCGGGCTGCCGATCTCCTCCACCGAGTTTTCGATCCGCGACGACGATTTCAACGAACTGCCGCTGTGGAGCGGCAGCGGCGACATCGAGAAATCCACCGGCGAAATCTGCATCCGCGGGCCGCAGGTGATGAAAGGCTACTGGCAGCTGCCCGGCGAAACCGCCAAGGCGCTGCACGACGGCTGGCTCAAGACCGGGGACGTCGGCAATATGAACACCAAGGGCTATGTCACCATTACCGATCGCAAGAAAGACATGATCCTGGTGTCGGGGTTCAACGTCTATCCGAACGAGATCGAGAGCGTGGTCGCGATGCATCCGGGCGTGCTCGAGTGCGCGGCGGTGGGCGTGCCCGACGAAAAATCCGGCGAGGCGGTGAAAGTGGTGATCGTGAAAAAGGATCCGGGACTGAGCAGGGAATCGGTAATCGAGCACTGCAAGCGGGAACTCACCGGCTACAAGATTCCGCGCTATGTGGAATTCCGCGACACCCTGCCGAAGACCCCGATAGGCAAGATCCTGCGGCGCGAATTGCGCGGGAAATAAGCGGGTCGCCGGATGAGACCTGGCGGCGACACTTTCGCGCGCGGGCGGCGCGACTGGCTCAGGCGCGCGCTGCTGGGCGGCGCAGCCCTGCCGCTGCTGCTGCGCGATGCGCTGGCCGCGCGCACGCAGCCCGAGGGCATGGTGATGATCAAAGGCGAAGTGCTGGTCAACGGCAGCGCGGCGGGGGCGGGCACCTTGGTGAGGCCGGGCGACCGCGTTGTCACCGCGGCCGGGGGGCTGGCCGTGTTCGTCGTCGGCAAGGATGCGTTCCTGCTGCGCCAGAGCAGCGAACTGCATACGGCAGGCGGCGGGGTGCTGATCGCGTCGCTGCGATTGCTTACGGGCAAGCTGCTTTCGGTGTTCGGCAAAGGGCCGCGCAGCATCACCACGCCCACCGCCACCATAGGCATACGCGGCACCGGCATTTACCTCGAGGTCGAAGCCGAACGCAGCTATGTCTGCACCTGCTACGGCGTGGCGGACCTGCAGGCGAGCAATATGCCTCTAGCCAGGGAAACCGTGCGTGCCACCCATCACGACGCGCCGCGCTACGTCTATGCCCACGGCGAAATGCCGATCAAAATGATCGAGGCTGCGCCGGTGATCAACCATAGCGATGCGGAGCTGATCATGCTGGAGGCCCTCGTCGGCCGGGAGCCGCCGTTCGTGGGTTCGGGCAGGCAATACCAGGACTACTAGCTGTTCGTCGGGTTGCTCTGCACGAGCCGCGTTTTGGGTCCGTTCCGGAATCCCGGTACCGGTTGCCGAGGCAGCGGCGCGCCACGGGATGCATCCCCTTAGTTCGCAATAAACTCATATAATTACGGGTTCTCAATGGAGTGCCGCCAAATGAACCAGGTTCATCGCCTGTTCGAGCAGCAATCGAACATCAGCATCAGCCGCACCGAGGAAATCATCGCCGATATCAAGGCCGGCAAGATGGTCATCCTGGTGGACGAAGAAGACCGTGAAAACGAGGGCGATCTGCTGCTCGCCGCGGATTTCGTCACGCCCGAGAAGATCAATTTCATGGCCCGGTTCGCGCGCGGCCTGATCTGCCTTACGCTGACCGAGGAGCGCTGCCGCGCGCTGCAACTTGCGCCGATGGCGCAGGACAACCGGTCTTCCCACGGCACGGCGTTCACCGTCTCGATCGAGGCGGCCACGGGGGTCACGACCGGGATTTCTGCCCACGACCGCAGCCGCACCGTTCAGGCGGCGGTCGCGCGCGGAGCCAAGCCCGGAGACATCGTCCAGCCCGGCCACGTATTCCCGATCGCGGCGCAGCCCGGCGGCGTGCTGGTCCGCGCTGGGCACACCGAAGCCGGCTGCGACCTGACCGCGCTGGCCGGTCTCACGCCCGCCGCGGTGATTTGCGAAATCATGAAAGACGACGGCAGCATGGCCAGATTGCCCGACCTGATCGAATTCGGGAAAGAGCACGGCCTGAAAATCGGCACCATCGCCGATCTGATCCATTTCCGCAGCCAGACCGAATCGCTGGTCGAGCGCGTGGCCGAGCGCGACATCGCCACCGCGCACGGCGGCTTTCGCCTGATCGCCTATCGCGAGAAGATTTCCGGCGCGACCCACCTGGCGCTGGTGCGCGGTGCCATTGACAGCGGCACGCCCACCCTGGTGCGCGTGCACGAGCCCTTGTCCATGCTCGACCTGCTCAACACCGCGCCGGGCACGCATTCCTGGGGCGTGCACGAGGCGCTGGCGGCGATAGGCGCGGAAGGCAGCGGCGTCATGGTGTTGCTCAATTGCGCCGAAAGCGCGGCCCAGCTTGCCGAACGCGTTGCCAGCGCGGCCAAGCCGCTGGCGGCGGCGAAAATGGAACTCCTGACTTATGGCATAGGCGCGCAGATCCTGCGCGATCTCAACGTGGGCAAGATGCGCTTGATGGCCACGCCGCGCAAAATGCCCAGCATGACCGGCTGGGATCTGGAAGTGGCCGAGTACGTGCAATCGAAGGCGGGAGCGTGAGAGAGATCCGGCCCGGATTGAACGGCGCAGACCTGCGCATCGGCGTCGTGCGCGCGCGTTTCAACGAGGCCATTGGCGCCGGCTTGCTCGCATCCTGCCTGGAGCGCCTGACCGGGCTCGGGGTCGCGCCCGGCCGCATTACGCTGGTGAGCGTGCCCGGCGCGCTGGAGGTCCCGCTCGCGCTGCAAAAACTCGCCGCCAGCGGCCACTACGACGCGCTGATCGCGTTGGGCGCGGTGGTGCGCGGCGATACCTATCACTTCGAGGTGGTATCCAACGAGTCGGCCGCCGGCATCACGCAGGTGCAACTCGACGCGGGCGTGCCGGTTGCCAATGGCATACTCACCACCGATACCGAGGAGCAGGCCATGGCTCGGGTGAGGCAGAAAGGCGGCGATTGCGCCGAAGCGGCAGTCGAGATGGCCAATCTGACCCGGGAAATCAGGAATGAAAAACGCACGGCATAAGGCGCGCGAGCTGGCGTTGCAGGGTTTGTACCAGTGGCTGCTCGCCGAGGAACATGCGGACGAGATCCGCATGCACTTGGCCGAGTTCAAAGGCTACGACAAAGCCGATCAGAAGTACCTCGAGCGTCTGCTGAACGGCGTCATTGCCGACGCCCCCGAGCTTGAAGCTGCGTTCAGCCCCTTGCTCGACCGTCCCGTCGGCGAACTCTCGCCGGTGGAGCGCGGCGTGCTGCTGATCGGCACTTACGAACTCGCGCATGTGCCCGACGTGCCTTACAGGGTGGTGATCAACGAGGCGGTGGAGCTGGCCAAGTCCTTCGGCGGCACCGACGGCCACAAGTACGTCAACGGCGTGCTGGACAAACTCGCTGCCAGCCTGCGTGAGGCCGAAGTCGAGGCGCGCAAGTCAGGCGGTGGCAAGTCCGGCTGACCTTCTTGCCCTCCGAATTCGACATCATCCGCAGTTATTTCACGCGACCGGTGAAGCGCGCGTTGCTGGGCGTGGGCGACGACTGCGCCCTGATCGGGCCGGAGCCGGGCACGCTGCTCGCGGTGTCCACCGACATGCTGGTCGAGGGGCGGCATTTTCTCGCCGGCGCCGATGCGGCGAAACTCGGCCACAAGGCCCTGGCGGTGAATCTCTCCGACCTCGCGGCGATGGGCGCCGCGCCGCGGTACGCCACGCTCGCGCTCGCTCTACCCGAAGCCGATGCGTCCTGGCTGGCGCAGTTTGCGCAAGGGTTTTTCAAGCTAGCCGATTCCTTCGGCGTGGAATTGATCGGCGGCGATACCACGCGCGGCCCGCGCAATATCTCGATCACCGTGATGGGCGCGGTGCCGCCTGAACTGGCCTTGCGCCGCGACGGCGCCAAGGCCGGGGACGAGGTCTGGTTGTCCGGCTGCACCGGCGACGCCGGGCTGGCGCTGGCGCATCTGGACGCGCGCGTGCTGCTGGCCGACGCGGCGCTGGCGCACTGCCTCACGCGCCTGCACACGCCCAAGCCCTGCATCGCGCTGGGACTGGCGCTGCGCGGCATCGCGACCAGTGCGATCGACGTCTCGGACGGCCTCGCGGCCGATCTCGGCCATGTCGCCGAACGCTCGGGTGTGGCAATGGAGCTGCACTACGCGGCTTTGCCGCGTTCGCGTGCGCTGCGCTCTTGCGCGGACGAGCGTCTCGCGCGGCAGTGCCTGCTCGCTGGGGGCGACGACTACGAACTCGCGTTTACCGCCAGCCCAGGTTCGCGCGAACGGGTGGCGGCGGTCGCTGCAGATCTGGGTCTGGTTCTGACGCGCATCGGCAGCGTCAGCGCGGGCGCGCCCGGTGCGGTGTCCGTGGTCGACGCGGACGGCAGGCCGGTGGCGCTGGAGTCCAAGGGCTACGATCACTTTTCGTCCGCGCGCCCATGAGCCGTCCCGACATCCAGCCCGGCAATGAACGCTAACGCCATCCTTCGCCCCAGCGCGGGCTTCATGCTGGCGCATCCGGCGCGAATTATCGCGCTCGGTTTCGGCACTGGACTGTCGCCTTTTGCGCCTGGAACGGTGGGCACGCTGCTCGGTTTTCCGGTGTACTGGATCGCCAGCGGCTTGCTCGCACCCTACGGGCCGCTCGCGATGCTGGCCCTCATCGCGGCCCTGTTTCTGCTCGGCGTATGGGCCTGTGCGCGTACCGGGCGCGACCTGGGCATTGCCGATCACAGCGGCATGAACTGGGACGAGATCGTCGCGTTCCAGTTGGTGCTGATGCTGACGCCGGTGACCTGGCAGTGGCAGGCGTTCGCGTTTTTTGGCTTTCGTTTCTTCGACGTGGTCAAGCCGCCGCCTATCCGTCAGGTCGACGCGCAGTTGAAAGGCGGCCTGGGCGTGATGCTGGACGACATCCTCGCTGCGTTCTATACGCTGTTGGCCATGGCGCTGTGCAAAGCGCTCTTGGGTTGAAATTCGATGTCCTCTGACGCGCTTGCCACGCTCGCCGCACGGGTCGGCGCAGGACTCAAGGCGCAAGGCCTGATGCTGGCTACCGCGGAGTCCTGCACCGGGGGTTGGGTCGCCAAGGCGGTGACGGCCATCGCCGGCAGTTCGGACTGGTTCGAGCGCGGTTTCGTCACCTATTCGAACGCGGCCAAGCAGGAAATGCTGGGGGTGAGCGCCGGGACGCTTGCCACGCATGGGGCGGTGAGCGAGCAGACCGCGCGCGAGATGGCAGCCGGCGCGCTGGCCCGCAGCCGCGCGCAGGTCGCGCTGGCGATCACGGGCATCGCAGGACCCGCCGGCGGCTCGCCGGATAAGCCGGTAGGGATGGTGTGCTTCGCCTGGTCGCGGCAGAACGGCGCGCCGGTCGCGCAGACGCGGCACTTCGAAGGCGACCGCGAAAGCGTGCGGCGTCAGGCGGTCCTGGCGGCGCTGCAGGGCGTGCTGGCGTTGCTCGAGGGCTGAAGGCGACGATCGCGGCCGGGCTTGACCCGGCCGATTGCCGGCCTAGAATGAAATATATGGTCCCTCGGAAAACCTAGCAATGGTTGCGCTGCGTCCCGCCGCTGTCGCCGGCATGTTCTATCCCGCCGCCCCGCGCGAATTGGCCTGGGAAGTGGACCATCTGCTCGGGCAGAGCGAAGGCGGCGACTTCGCGCCCGGCTTTCCCAAGGCCTTGATCGTGCCGCATGCGGGCTATGTCTATTCCGGCGGCGTCGCCGCCGAAGCTTACGACAGGCTGCGTCCCGCGCGCGGAATCGTGCGCCGCGTGGTGCTGCTCGGCCCCTGTCACCGCGTACCGGTGCGCGGGCTCGCCCTGCCCGACGCGGTCGAGTTCGAAACGCCTCTGGGTCGGATCCAGATAGACCGCGCGGCGATCGGATTGCTGGCCGGCCTGCCTCAGGTCGTGGTGAGCAGCGCGGTGCATGCCGAGGAGCATGCACTCGAGGTGCAACTGCCGTTTCTGCAGCGGGTGCTGGGCGAATTCAGCCTGGTGCCGCTGGCCGTGGGCGCAGCGACCCCCGAGCAGGTAGCCGAAGTGATCGACAGGCTCTGGGGCGGCGAGGAAACCTTGATCGTGATCAGCTCGGACCTGTCGCATTACCATGCCTACGACGAGGCCCGCGCGATCGACCGCGGCACTGCGCAGGCGATTCTCGATTTCTCCGCCGACATCGACCATGAACAGGCTTGCGGCGCGACGCCGGTCGCGGGGCTATTGATTTCGGCCAAGCGCCATGAACTGAACGTGGAATTGCTCGACTTGCGCAATTCCGGCGATACCGCCGGCGGCCGCGGGCGGGTCGTGGGCTACGCCGCGTTTGCGTTCTGGGACGGCGCGTCCAGTTTCGGCGCGGAACATGGACGCACCCTGCTTGCCATCGCCAGGAACAGCATAGAGGCGGCGCTCGGCGTGGCGGCACCGAAGCCCTTGCCCGACGAATCCTGGCTCAAGCCGGCGCGTGCGAGCTTCGTCACGCTGACGCAGAAGGGCGGGCTGCGCGGCTGCATCGGCAGCCTGGAAGCGCATCGGCCGCTGGGCGAGGATGTCAGTCATAACGCCCGTGCGGCGGCGCTGTCCGACCCGCGTTTCGCACCGCTCGCGCCGGAAGAGCTTGCCGGCACGCGCATCGAGGTCTCACTCCTGTCCACGCCGAAGCTGCTCGCCTTTGCCGATCACGCCGACCTGATCGCGCAGCTGCGTCCGGGAGAAGACGGTTTGATCCTGGAATACGGTGCTGCGCGCGGCACCTTCCTGCCGCAGGTCTGGGAAAGCCTGCCCGATCCGGAACAGTTCATCGCCGAGCTCAAGCGCAAAGCCGGGCTGTCGAGCGGCGTGAGCACCGCCAAATGCCGCATCCAGCGCTACCATGTTCTGAAGTGGAAAGAATCCGCGCCGGAGGATGAAAGGATATGAGCGTCGCTGAAAGCCAATACCCGGCGCGCTGGTGGCATCTGCTCGAGGACGGCAGGATGCAGTGCGACCTGTGCCCGCGCGACTGCCGGCTGCACGAAGGGCAGCGCGGCCTGTGTTTCGTGCGTATGCGCCAGGGCGGGCAGATGCTGCTCACCACCTACGGGCGCTCGTCGGGCTTTTGCGTCGATCCGATCGAAAAGAAGCCGCTCAACCAGTTTTATCCGGGGACCAGCGTGTTCTCCTTCGGCACCGCCGGCTGCAACCTCGCCTGCAAGTTCTGCCAGAACTGGGACATCTCCAAGTCGCGCGACATGGACAGCCTGGCCGACGCCGCCGGCCCGGAGGAAATCGCGCGGGCGGCGCAGCGGCTGGGCTGCAAGAGCGTGGCTTTCACCTACAACGACCCGGTGATCTTCGCCGAATACGCCATGGACGTGGCCGACGCCTGCCACGCCGCCGGGGTGCAGACGGTGGCCGTGACCGCGGGCTATATGCACGCTGCGCCGCGGCGCGAGTTCTACGCCAAGATGGACGCGGCCAACGTCGACCTGAAAGCCTTCAGCGACGAGTTCTACGTCAAGCTCACCGGCGCACACCTGGCGCCGATACTGGACACGCTGAAATATCTGAAGCACGAGACCCAGGTCTGGTTCGAGATCACGACGCTGCTGATCCCGGGGAAGAATGACGGTGATGCTGAACTTGAAGCCATGAGCGCATGGATTGCGAAGGAACTCGGCCCGGATGTGCCGCTCCACTTCTCTGCCTTCCATCCCGACTGGAAAATGACCGACGTCCCGGCCACGCCGGCGGATACGCTGGCGCGCGCGCGCCGGATCGCGCTCGGGAGCGGGCTGCATTATGTCTACACCGGCAACGTGCACGACACCGAGGGCGGCACCACGTTCTGCCCGCACTGCGGCAAGGCGTTGATCGTGCGCGATTGGTATACGCTCCTCGACTACCGCGTCAGCGCAGACGGGCATTGCGGCGAATGCGGCGGCGCCGTCGCCGGACGCTATCAGGCGTTTGATCTCAAGCAGCAGTTCGGCCCAAAACGGATACCCGTTCGGCTGGCGGCGGAGGTGGATTGAGCGGCGGGGGTGCTTGACGGCGGCCGGAAACTGTATAAAGATACAGGCTTCGCAGCAACCCGAGGTTTTGCCGATGGAAGCGCTGACCGCCAAGCAGCAGGAAATCCTGACGCTGATACGCCGTGCCATCGAAACCACCGGCCTGCCGCCGACGCGGGCCGAGATCGCCGAGGCGATGGACTACAGCTCGCACAACGCGGCCGAGGAGCACCTGCGCATGCTGGAGCGCAAGGGGGCAATAGAAATTGTAAAAGGCTCGGCACGCGGCATCCGCCTGAAAGACGGCGGCGGCATTCCGTTGATCGGCCGCGTCGCGGCCGGCTCGCCGATACTCGCCGAGGAGCACGTCCAGGCGCATTACCAGATCGATCCGGCGCTGTTCAGTCCGCGCGCCGATTTTCTGCTCAAGGTGCGCGGCATGAGCATGCGCGACGCCGGCATACATGACGGCGACCTGCTCGCCGTGCACAAGACCAGCGAAGCGCGCGCCGGGCAGGTCGTGGTTGCGCGCCTCAACGATGAGGTGACGGTAAAACGCCTGCGCCGCCGGGGCGCGATCATCGAACTGCTGCCCGAGAACCCCGAGTTCGAGCCCATCATCGTCGATCCCCGGCGGGAGGAATTCGCCATCGAAGGCCTGGGCGTCGGCGTGATCCGCGCCGGTCGCTCTTTGTAGCGCCGGCCGGTTTGCTCGCGCAGGCCCTTGTTTTGCTTAGGGGTGTTGCACAAAAGCAAAAACTGTATAAAAATACAGGTCAACGCTGTTAGCATAGCATCCGTTGATGTACTCATAGCCACCGAAACCGAAGGAGATTTTCATGGACGACAACAAGACCAAAGCCCTCGCCGCCGCGCTCGCGCAGATCGAAAAGCAGTTCGGCAAGGGATCCATCATGCGTATGGATTCGGACGCGATCATGGATGACGTGCAGGTGGTCTCGACCGGTTCGCTCGGTTTGGACATTGCGCTCGGCGTAGGCGGCTTGCCGCGCGGCCGTGTGGTCGAAATCTACGGGCCGGAGTCCTCGGGCAAGACGACGCTGACGCTGCAGGTCATCGCCGAAATGCAGAAACTGGGCGGCACCGCCGCTTTCATCGACGCCGAAAACGCGCTCGACCCGCAGTATGCGCAGAAGCTCGGCGTCAAAGTCGAGGACATGCTGATCTCGCAGCCGGACACCGGCGAGCAGGCGCTAGAGATCGCCGACATGCTGGTGCGTTCCGGCTCGGTCGACGTCGTGGTCATCGACTCGGTGGCCGCGCTCACGCCGAAGGCCGAGATCGAGGGCGAGATGGGCGAACCGCAGATGGGGCTGCAGGCGCGGCTGATGAGCCAGGCGCTGCGCAAACTCACCTCCAACATCAAGCGCACCAACACCCTGGTGATTTTCATCAACCAGATCCGCATGAAAATCGGCGTGATGTTCGGCAGTCCGGAGACCACCACCGGCGGCAACGCGCTCAAGTTCTACGCCTCGGTGCGCCTGGACATCCGCCGCATCGGTTCGATCAAGAAGAACGACGAAGTGATCGGCAACGAAACGCGGGTGAAAGTGGTGAAGAACAAGATGGCGCCGCCGTTTCGCGAGGCGCTGTTCGACATCCTCTACGGCGAGGGAATTTCGCGCGAAGGCGAAATCCTGGAACTGGGCGTGAAGCACGACATCGTCGAGAAGTCGGGCGCCTGGTACGCCTATAACAAGGACAAGATCGGACAGGGCAAGGACAACGCGCGCGAATACCTGAAGGAGCATCCGGAGCTTGCGATCGAGATCGAGGCGCGGGTGCGCGAGATCGTCGGCGTGAACAACCCGGCCGCCAAGCCGGCCGCGGCTCTAACGGTCGTTGCGGGGTAGCGCCCGGTCGCAATACCCATGGCGAAAAGGGAGATCCCGCTGCGCGACCGGGCACTGGCCATGCTTGCGCGGCGGGAGCATACTCGCGCCGAAATGACGCGCAAGCTCTCCCCTCATTGCGAATCACCCGAACAGATCGAACAGCTGCTGGACGCGCTCGCCGCGCGCGGCTGGCTGTCCGAGACGCGCTTCGCCGAGTCCCGCGCCCATGTGCTGGCGCACAAGTTCGGCAGCCGTAAAATAGAATACGACCTCAAGAGTCGCGGTGTGTCGAATGAAGTTGTCGAGCGCGCAGTGGAGCAGGCGCTGATGCAGGAACTGGACAACTGCCGTAGCGCCTGGGCAAAAAAATTCGGCGCCCTGCCGCAAGATGCCGCCGAGCGTGGCCGGCAGATGCGGTTTCTGGCTGGGCGCGGATTCTCTGCCGAAGCCGTGCGCCAGGTCCTCAAAACGGGAGTAGTCGACGAATGAGCGACAGCGAGCATTCGCAGGAAGGCTGGCACGAGGAAAAACGCTCGGCTTACCTTTACCGCGTCATGGCAGAAGCCGAGGCCGGGACGCCACGCGCTGAACTGTTCAGCGGGTTGGCCATCGAAGCCGAGAACCAGGCGGGAATCTGGGCGCGCCAGGCCGGAACCGCCGCGCCAGAATTCACGCCCGACCTGCGCGCGCGCATGGTCGCCGCCCTGGTGCGCCGTTACGGACCGCGCCCGCTGCGCGCAGTGCTGGTGGCAATGAAGGTGCGCGGCTTGTCGGTCTATTCGCATGCCGTACCGGGCCATCCCTTGCCGACCACGATAGAGGAGGTGGGCAAGCGCCACCGCGGTGTCAGCGGCGGCGGCAATCTGCGCGCAGCCGTATTCGGCGTCAACGATGGCCTGGTATCGAATGCCAGCCTGATCCTGGGCGTGGCCGGCGCTTCGGCGAGCAATTCCATGATTTTGCTCTCCGGCGTAGCCGGACTCCTGGCTGGGGCGTTTTCGATGGCCGCAGGCGAGTACGTGTCGGTACGATCGCAGCGCGAAATGTTCGAGCATCAGATCGGCCTGGAGCGCGACGAACTCGCGCAATACCCGGAGGAGGAAGCCGAGGAGTTGGCGCTCATTTACGCCGCCCGCGGCCTGGCGCGCGAGGATGCGCAAAAGCTGGCCAAGGCCATCATCGCCGATCCCGCCCAAGCACTGGATACGCTTGCGCGGGAGGAACTGGGCCTGAATCCCGAAGATCTGGGCTCGCCATGGGGCGTGGCGATTTTTTCTTTCCTGTCGTTTGCCGCGGGTGCGCTGGTGCCGCTGCTGCCGTTCCTTGCCCTGGGCGGGCAGCGGGCGCTTCCGGTATCCATCGCTTTCACCGCGGTGACGCTGTTTGGCGTCGGCGCCGTCATCAGCCTGTTCACCGGCCGGAGCGCGCTGCGCGACGGACTGCGCATGCTTGCCATCGGCGCCATGGCGGGCGGGCTGACTTACTTCATAGGCAAGCTGCTTGGCGTCAGCCTGAGCTGAACGCGTCGCTGCGCATTCCGCCGTGCCGATGCGCACCGGCCGCGGCGCGGGCGCAGATTTGCATGTGCGCCTGATTCAGGTGAAAATTCAACCCTTTCCCTCAGGACAGTTGGACTCGCGGGTGTCTCGTGCCCGGGCCGAAGCGAAAATTATGAAATCAGCAGATATCCGCACCAAGTTCCTGGAATTTTTTGCCCAGCGCGGGCATGCCGTGGTCTCCTCCAGCCCGCTGGTGCCCGGCAATGACCCGACCCTGCTGTTCACCAATTCGGGCATGGTGCAGTTCAAGGATGTGTTCCTGGGCAAGGAACTGCGACCCTACACGCGCGCCACCACGTCGCAAAGAAGCGTGCGCGCAGGCGGCAAGCACAACGACCTGGAGAACGTCGGCTATACCGCGCGCCACCACACCTTCTTCGAGATGCTGGGCAACTTTTCCTTCGGCGACTATTTCAAGCGTGACGCCATCCACTACGCCTGGGATCTGCTCACCGAGGTGTACCGGTTGCCCAAGGACAAACTGTGGGTCACCGTCTACCAGACCGACGACGAAGCCTACGCGATCTGGGCCGAGGAAATCAAAGTGCCTAAGGAGCGCATCGCGCGCATCGGCGACAAGCCTGGCGGCGGCTCGGACAATTTCTGGCAGATGGGCGAAACCGGCCCCTGCGGACCCTGCAGCGAGATTTTCTACGATCATGGCCCCGGTATTCCCGGCGGCCCGCCGGGCTCGCCCGACGCGGACGGCGACCGCTATATCGAGATCTGGAACTTGGTGTTCATGCAATATAACCGGGACGACGCAGGCAAGCTGCATCCCCTGCCCAAGCCGTCGGTGGACACGGGCATGGGGCTGGAGCGCATCGCCGCGGTGATGCAGGGTGTGCACTCCAACTACGAAATCGACCTGTTCCAGGATCTGATCAAGGCGGCGGCGCGCGAGACCCACGTCAAGGATCTCGCGAGCAATTCGCTCAAGGTGATCGCCGACCATATCCGAGCGACTTCTTTTCTCATCGTCGACGGCGTGATTCCGGGCAACGAGGGGCGCGGTTACGTCCTGCGGCGCATCATCCGGCGCGCGATCCGCCATGGCTATAAGCTTGGTCAGACCGATCCGTTTTTCCACCGCCTGGTCGAGGACCTCGCGCGCGTCATGGGCGAGGCCTATCCGGAGCTGGTCAAGGCCAAGGAGCGCGTCACCCGCGTGCTGAAGACCGAAGAGGAGCGTTTCGCCGAGACGCTGGAGCACGGCATGAAGGTGCTCGAGGGCGCGCTCACGCGGGAAGACAAGATGCTCGACGGCGAGACCGTGTTCCAGCTCTACGACACTTTCGGTTTTCCCGTGGATCTGACCGCGGACATCGCGCGCGAGCGCGACGTGCGCGTCGATTACGCCGGTTTCGAGGCGGCGATGCAGCGCCAGCGCGAGCGCGCGCGGGCGGCGTCCAAGTTCACCGTGTCTGCCGGGGTGGAGTATTCCGGCAGGCCGACCGAGTTTCACGGCTACGACACGCTCACGCTCGAGGGCACCGTGGCGGCTCTGTACCGGGAGGGGGCATCGGTCGATGAAATCGCCGCCGGCGAGGCCGCGGTGGTGGTGCTCGACCGCACCCCGTTCTATGCGGAGTCCGGCGGCCAGGTCGGCGACCGCGGAGATTTGGCGGGCGTCAGCGGCAGCTTCGGCGTCGAAGACACGCAGAAAATCCAGGCCGAGGTATTCGGCCACAAGGGCGAACTCAAGGCCGGACGCATGCGCGTCGGCGACCGCGTGATGGCCGCGGTGGATAGTGCAGCGCGCGCGCGCGCGGCATGGAACCATTCGGCGACGCACCTGATGCACGCAGCGCTGCGCAAAGTGCTCGGCGGCCACGTGCAGCAAAAGGGTTCTCTGGTCGATGCCGAGCGCACCCGTTTCGACTTCTCGCATAACGAGCCGGTCGCCGAGGCGCAACTGCGCCAGGTCGAGGCCCTGGTCAATCACGAGGTACGCCGCAATATCGAGGTCACGGTGCGCGTGCTGAAATACGACGACGCCATCAAGGCCGGCGCGATGGCGCTGTTCGGCGAGAAGTACGGCGACGAGGTGCGGGTCATAGGCATGGGGGAATTTTCCACCGAGCTGTGCGGCGGGACGCACGTGCGCCGCACCGGCGATATCGGTTTTTTCAAGATCGTGTCCGAGTCGGGCGTCGCGGCGGGCATACGCCGGGTCGAAGCGGTCACCGCCGAGGGCGCGCTGGCCTATGTGCAGGAGCAGGAGGCGCGGCTAGCCGAGGCCGCGCGCATGCTGAAGTCACAGCCGCAGGAACTGGCGCAGAAGATTTCCCAAGTCATCGAAGGCGCGCGGGCGCTGGAGAAAGAGCTTGCACGCTTGAAATCGAAAGCCGCTTCGGCGCAGGGGGACGATCTTGCATCGCAGGCGGCCGACGTAAAAGGGGTGAAGGTGCTCGCTGTGGCGCTCGATGGCGCCGATGCGAAAGCCCTGCGCGAGACCCTGGACAAGCTCAAAGACAAGCTCAAGTCGGCGGTGCTGCTGCTCGCCTCGACCGAGGCGGGCAAGGTGAGCCTGATCGCCGGGGTCACGTCCGATCTGACCGGAAGAATGAAAGCCGGCGAATTGGTCAATTTCGTGGCCCAGCAGGTCGGCGGCAAGGGCGGCGGACGGGCCGACATGGCTCAGGCCGGCGGCACTGAGCCGGCCAAACTGCCGGCCGCGCTGGCTTCAGTGCAGTCATGGGTGCAGCAAAAGCTTTCCAGCCAGAATTGACCGATGTCCCGCAGGAGGGAGGCAAGATGAGCAAAGTCATGGCGATCGTCAGTTTCAGGCTGCCGCAGAAGCAGACCCTGGATCAGGCGACGGCGACGTTCCAGAGCACCGCACCCAAATATCTGAATATGCCAGGGCTGCTGCGCAAGAACTACTTTCTCAGCGCGGACGGCATGCGCGCCGGCGGGGTCTATCTGTGGGAGTCGCGCCAGGCAGCCGAACGCGTGTATACCCCTGAGTGGAAAGCGTTCGTCAAGGGCAAATACGGCAACGAGCCCGAGATCGACTACGTCGATACCCCGGTATTGGTGGACAACGAGCAGGGCAGGATTTCCCTCCTTTGAGCCTGCGTTTCCGTCCCCGCTGCGCTGCGCCCCTAGCGCGGGAAGTCCTCGGACCGGCAGTCGATTTTTACTAGCGCCGAGCCGATGGGGCGCCGGCCCGCGGCGCGCAAAAATTTGCCAAACGAGCCGGATTCGTGCTTGAATCGGTCCCGGAGATAGACGAAATGAACCGCGCGTACGCCTTCTGGTTTTACTTTTATGCATTCCCCGGCCGCTGGCGGAGGGATTGAACTAGGTTCGCGCCCAAGTATCCCGAAAAACCGCCAGTGCTTAAAGCCTGGCGGTTTTTTGTTTTTAGGACCGCCCGCGTGTAACGCTAGCGCAGGCTGTTTCGAGGCTCGCGCCTCGCGTTGCGCCGCATACCGAGAAATTGGCTTTTATTATCCGAGATCAAACCATGAACATGACCGCCATCGCACGCCCTACAATTCCGCCAACGCAGGCAGACGCAACCGACCGGCCGCGGGCCAGTTGGTATCAAGGAGAAATCATGACCCATAAGGTTGACGACGTCCGTATCCGCGAAATCAAAGAGCTCGCGCCGCCCTCGCACGCGATTCGCGAGTTTCCGGTATCCGACGCGGCCGAACGCGTCACCTACGAGGCGCGCAGGGGCATACACGGCATACTCCACGCGGCCGACGACCGGCTGCTGGTGATCATCGGCCCGTGCTCGATCCACGACCCGAAGTCGGCGCTGGAGTATGCGCAGCGGCTGACGCTGGAAAAAAACAGGTACGCCGCCGACCTGCTGATCGTGATGCGGGTCTATTTCGAAAAGCCGCGCACCACCGTGGGCTGGAAGGGTCTGATCAATGACCCCAGGCTGGATGGCACTTTCCAGATCAACGAGGGCCTGCGCCTGGCGCGCAGCGTGCTGCTGGACATCAACGAGCTGGGACTGCCGGCCGGGGTGGAGTACCTCGACATGATCACGCCGCAATACATTGCCGACCTGGTGAGCTGGGGCGCGATCGGCGCGCGCACCACCGAATCGCAGGTGCACCGCGAGCTTGCCTCGGGGCTGTCCTGCCCGGTCGGATTCAAGAACGGCACCGACGGCAATATCCGGATCGCGGTGGACGCGATCAAGACCGCGCGCCAGCCGCACCATTTCCTGTCGGTCACCAAAGCCGGGCACTCGGCCATCGTCTCCACCAACGGCAACGAAGACTGCCATGTGATCCTGCGCGGCGGACCCACGCCCAACTACGACGCGGCGAGCGTGGATGCGGCGGCGAAACAACTGGCGGCGGCCGGGCTGGAACAACGCTTGATGATAGATTTTTCCCACGCCAACAGTTCCAAGGACTACAAGCGCCAGATGGAGGTGTGCGCCGACGTCGCGAGCCAGGTCGCCGCGGGCGACGAGCGCATCGTCGGCGTGATGGCGGAATCGCATCTGCATCCCGGACGGCAGGACCAGATTCCGGGCACGCCGCTCGCCTATGGCGTGTCGATCACCGACGCCTGCATCGGCTGGGACGACAGCGTCAAGCTGCTCGAGCGCCTCGCCGAGGCGGTGCGCAAGCGCCGCCTGGTGCAGGCGGCGAAAGAGTAGCGCCATTCTGCGTGCGCCCGGCTAAGCGCAGGCCGGGCGCACGCACGCTGCTTTTCGCCTGGGCCTGATCGGCGCCGCCCCCATCCTTTGTCTGCGCCGCGCCCGCAGCCTTTATAATCGCGGCCATGCGAACTTCCCCCGGCCCTGACGCGGTACCGCTGCGAACCGCGTTTTATCTCGCGCTGGCGCTGACGCTGGCGTTCAAGTTCTGGCTCGCCGTAACGCTGCCGATGACCGGGGATGAAGCGTATTTCATCTACTGGGGCGTCCATCCCGACTACGGTTTCTATGACCATCCGCCCATGGTCGGATGGATACTGGCGCTGCTGTTGCAGTTGTCCCGGGCGGAATGGGTGCTGCGCCTGCCGGTGATCCTGTTGCCGGCGCTGGTGGCGCTAGCCATGCTGCGATTCCTGCGCCAGGAAGACGAAGGCAAGGCCTTTGCCGCGGCGCTCGCTTTCCTGCTGCTGCCGGTGAATGTCTGGAACGTGCTGATCACCACGGACACGCCGCTGGTGCTGTTTTCCTTCCTGTCGGCCCTGTGTTTTGCCGCTGCGCTACGGCGCGAATCGCAGCCGCTGTATGCGGCTGCGGGCGCGTTCCTTGGCCTCGCTTTCCTGTCGAAATATTTTGCCGTCCTGCTGGGGCTGGCTTATCTGGGCTTCGTCCTGACGCAGCCCGCAGGCCGGCGCAGCTGGCGCGGGATCGCCACCGTGGTTGCGAGCGTGCTGCCGTTCGCCGCGCTCAACGCGTGGTGGAACTACAATCATTGCTGGGCCAACCTGTTGTTCAACCTCTACAACCGCAACGACAATGCCGGCTGGCTGCCGCAAAACCCGCTGTTCTACGCCTTGAGCGTTCTGTACATGCTGTGCCCGGTCGCGCTGTATCAACTGTGGCGCGGACGGGCTGCTTTGAAGCAGAAGTGCACCGAGCCGCGCGTGCGCTTTTTCATGTTCGTCTGGATGGTGCCGCTCGGGCTGTTCGCACTGCTGTCCCTGGCAAAACAGATCGGCCTGCACTGGCTGCTGTCGTTCGTGCCCTTTTTCTTCGTTAGCGCGGCGCTGGCGCTCAGCGCGGTGCAATTGAGAAAATCCGTGGTCTATCTGCTCGTGTTTTCGCTGGTTCACGTGGTGGCGATCGCGCTCGCGAGCTTGCTGCCGATGGAGACCTGGAAGCACAGCCGGCTCTACGACGGCATCGTGCTGCACGTCAAGACGGCCGAATTGCTGCAACGACTGCAGCCCTATGCGGACAAATACGAATTTTCCGCCGACGGTTATTCGCCGGCGGTGATTGCCTCCTACGCCTCGGGCAGGTATTTCTTCGTGTTCGGCACCGCGTCCTCGCATGCGCGCCAGGACGACATCCTCACCGATTTCCGGACGCTTCAGGGAAAGAACATCCTGGTGCTGCGCAAGAACCCGCCCAATCCTGCCGACTACACACCCTATTTCGCCAGGGTGGAGTTCCGCGAGTTCGATCTGCACGGCGCCCGCTTCTATCTGGTTCTGGGCGATACATTCGACTACACGGCATACCGCGAGCGGGTGCTGCGGCCGCTGCGCGACCGTTACTATAGAATCCCGTCCTACCTGCCGCTGGGGCGTTGCTACTTTTGCGAACGCTATTTTCCCGATGAACCTGTCCCCACCCGCTAAAGGCGCGGCGCGCCTGTTGCCGCTGATTCGGTTGTTGCGGCCGCATCAGTGGGTCAAGAACGGCTTTGTCTTCATCGGCCTGCTGTTTGGCGAGGTCAGTCACATACCTGGGTTGATAGGCAAGGTGCTGTTCGCCGCCGCCGGATTCTGTCTGCTGTCGAGTTGCGTCTACATCATCAACGACATCTTTGACCGCAAGGCGGATCAGGCGCACCCGCTGAAGCGCAGTCGGCCCCTGGCCAGCGGTGCGGTGCGCACCGGCGCCGCGATCGCGCTGGCCTTGGTCTGCGCGGTCGCGGGGCTCGCGCTCGGCGGCGCGGCCTCAACCGGCGTGGCGGTCCTGCTGATCGCCTATCTGCTGCTCAATCTGGCTTATAGCGCGGGCCTGAAACACATCGCGATCCTCGATGTGTTCATTATCGCCGCCGGGTTCATGCTGCGCATTTTTGCCGGCACCTGGGGGGTGGGCATCGCGCCTTCGCAGTGGCTGCTGTTGTGCGGCCTGCTGCTTACGATATTCCTCGGTTTCGCCAAGCGCCGCGCCGAGTTGATGGTGAGCGAGGGCGATGGCTCCAGCGGGGCGAGCCTGCGCCCGGTGCTGGACGATTACAGTCCGGCCCTGCTCGACACCATGATGGCGATCAGCGCAGCCGGCGTGATCGTCGGCTACAGCCTGTACACCGTCAGTCCCGACACGATAGCGCTGCACCACACCGACAAGCTGATCTATACCCTGCCTTTCGTGCTGTACGGCATTTTCCGCTACATTTTTCTGCTGCATCGCCAAGGCGGCGAAGATCCGGCCCGGACCCTGCTGACCGACCTGCACATGGTACTCACCGGCGCCAGCTGGCTAGTCGTCACCTTGTGGCTGATCTGGTGAGCCTATGGCCGATTTGAGCTTAGTCCCGGCTTTCGGCATAATCACAGGATGCCGGGCTCGCTGGCGGCGCCTCCCCGGCTCCGCGCGATCCGCCTGTATCGGACTAGCACCTAATGGCTGAAAACGGCAAGCTCGATCTCCTGTCGCACCTGGAATACCTCGGCGACGCGACCCAGTTCGCGGGGAAGATGCATCGGATGATCACCTATTCGCCGCTGTTCGAGAATTTCAACATGGCGGAAATCCGGCTGATGAGCCATTTCATGCACGTCTATCGCGCCGGGCCCGGCCAGGAGATCATCCATGAAGGCGAGCAGGGCGATTTCATGCTGCTGATGATCGAGGGCAGCGTCGAAGTCTTCAAACAAGACCGCTGGAACACACCCAAGCTCATCGCTTCGGTCGAGGCGGGCAAGACGCTGGGCGAAATGTCCATGATAGACGGCGAACCGCGCTTCGCGACCTGTGTCGCGGCCGAGCCCTGCGTGATCGCGGTGCTGTCGCGCGAGAACCTGGCGCGCATTATTCTGGAACAGCCTATTCTGGGCGCGAAGATCCTGATGGAACTGGTCCTGATGTTGTCGCAGCGTTTGCGCCAGACCAGCGTCAAACTGGTCGGTCTGATGGACAAGGAAGGCAACTGAAGCCGGCTGCATTTTCACATCTGCGCAAACGTCTGCGTGCGAATGTGGCAGAATGGCGCACCAAAATGTATGGGGGAGTTGGTAATGAAAGTAACAAACGGCAAGGATTTCTGGGCCGGTCTGATGTTTTGCGGCACGGGCCTGGGGTTTGTGCTGGCTTCGCAGAACTATCCCATGGGTTCGGCGGTGCGCATGGGGCCTGCCTATTTTCCGACTATGCTCGGCGGCCTGCTCGCGCTTCTGGGCGCGATTATTTTTGTGCGCGCGTTCTTCTCGAAAATCCAACACCCGATCAATGTATTCCCGTTTCGGCTGCCGGTGCTGATCGCGTCTATCGTAATCGGCGGGGCGACCTACTTCGGCGATAGCTGGTTCAAGAATGCGCCGATGGCCGAGTTCGTGGCTATCGCGCTCGCGCTGGGGCTGTTTATCGCCTCGTTCGGACCGCGGGCGATGTTCGTGATTCTGATCGCGGTGGTGATCTACGGCTACGCGCTCAAACCGCTGGGGCTGGTGATCTCGACCGTGATACTGATCGTCATGAGTGCCCTGGGCGGTCACGATTTCCGCAAGAAGGAAATCGTGGTCCTGACCATCGTGATGGCGCTGTTCAGCGTGTTCGTATTCGTCAAAGGCCTGGGTTTGCCGTTCAACCTGTGGCCAGGAGAGTAGTCATGGACTTCGCACTAATCCACAATCTCAGTATCGGCTTCGGCGTCGCGCTGAGCCTGCAGAACCTGATGTACTGCTTCATCGGCGTGCTCCTCGGAACGCTGATCGGTGTGCTGCCCGGCATCGGGCCGGTGGCCACCATCGCGATGCTGCTGCCGGTGACGTTCAACCTGTCGCCGATTTCGGCGCTGATCATGCTCGCCGGAATCTACTATGGCGCGCAATACGGCGGTTCGACCACCGCGATCCTGGTCAATATTCCGGGCGAGTCGTCCTCGGTGATCACCTGCATCGACGGTTACCAGATGGCGCGCCAGGGCCGCGCCGGTCCGGCGCTGGCGATCGCCGCCATGGGCTCGTTCTTCGCCGGCTGCGTTGCCACCGTGATCATCGCCCTGTTCGCGCCGCCGCTGGCGGAGGTCGCACTCAAATTCGGCCCGGCCGAATATTTTTCGCTGATGGTACTCGGCTTGGTCGGCGCGACGGTGCTCGCGCACGGCTCGCTGATCAAGGCGATTGCGATGACCATCCTGGGGTTGCTGCTGGGGGTGGTCGGCACCGACGTAAACTCCGGCATCGCGCGCTACTCCTTTGGCCTGCCTGAGCTTTCGGACGGCATCAATTTCGTCGTCGTCGCCATGGGGGTGTTCGGTTTCGCCGAGATCATCAACAATCTGGAGCAGGGGGAGGCGCGGGAGGTCTTCGTCAATAAGGTAACGGGTCTGATGCCGACCTGGAAGGATCTGAAGAATAGTTCCGGCGCGATCCTGCGCGGCACCGCGCTGGGTTCCTGCCTGGGCATCCTGCCCGGCGGCGGGGCGCTCCTGTCCTCCTTTGCCGCCTATACCCTGGAAAAGAAAATCGGCGACACCTCGATGTTCGGCAAGGGTGAAATCCGCGGCGTCGCGGCGCCGGAGGCGGCCAACAACGCCGGCGCGCAGACTTCCTTCATTCCCTTGCTCACCCTGGGGATACCGTCCAACCCGGTGATGGCGCTGATGATAGGCGCGATGATGATCCAGGGCATCGCCCCGGGCCCCCAGGTGATGACCGAAAGGCCGGAGCTGTTCTGGGGCATGATCGCGAGCATGTGGATCGGCAACCTGATGCTGGTGATCCTGAACCTGCCCTTGATCGGCATGTGGGTGAAGCTGCTGACCGTGCCCTACCGGCTGCTCTATCCGTCGATCCTGCTGTTCTGCTGCGTCGGCGTCTACAGCCTGTCCAACGCGCCTTTCGACGTGATGCTGACCGCGCTGTTCGGCCTGATCGGTTACGTCTTCGTCAAGCTCGAGTGCGAGCCGGCGCCACTGATCCTGGGCTTTATCCTCGGGCCGCTGATGGAGGAGAACCTGCGCCGGGCGATGCTGCTCTCCCGAGGCGATCCAAGCGTCTTCGTCACCAAGCCGATCAGCGGCGTGCTGCTCGGCATCGCCATCGCACTGCTGCTCATCACCCTGGCGCCTTCCGTGCAAAAAACGCGCGAGGAAGCATTCGTGGAATAAGCTTTCAGAAGACTTGCGGTGGGTTTCAACACAGAGGGCACGGATCGTGTCCTCTGTCGTTATGCGGGCCTGATCCGACCGGTTAATCTTGAAGGATAGTATGATGAAGCGATGGAGCGGTTTGACTGCCGCGTTGGCCCTGATGCTCGCGAGCGCGGGCGCCTCCGCGCAGAGCTACCCGACCAAGCCCATACGCCTGGTCGTGCCCTATCCGGCCGGCGGGCCGCTGGACATTATGGCGCGCGCGATCGGACAAAAGCTGACCGAGGCGTGGAAGCAGCCGGTAGTGGTCGACAACCGCGCGGGCGCCGGCGGCAATATAGGCGCAGACTTTGTCGCCAAATCGGCGCCGGACGGCTATACGCTGCTGATGGGTGCGGTCGCCACGCACGCCATCAATCCGAGCCTGTACAGCAAGATTCCCTACGATCCGGTAAAGGACTTCGCGCCTGTGGCCCTGGTGGCTCAGGTACCCAATATCCTGGTAGTCAATCCGGCGGTGCCGGCAAAGACGGTGCGCGAACTGATCGACCTCGCCCGGGCGAAACCCGGCTATCTCAATTTCGGTTCAGGCTCGACCGGATCGACCGGCCATCTTGCGGGTGAATTGTTCAACACGATGGCCGGCGTGAAAATGGTGCATATCCCTTACAAAGGCGCCGCTCCGGCGACGGCCGACCTGCTCGGCGGCCAGGTGCAGCTGATGTTCGACAACCTGGCGAGCGCGCTGCCCAACGTCAAGGCGGGCAAGCTGCGCGCCCTGGCAGTGACCACGCTCACGCGCTCGCCCGCGATGCCGGATCTGCCCACCATCGCCGAGTCGGGCCTGCCGGGCTTCGACCTCACCACCTGGTTCGGCCTGCTGGTTCCGGCGGGGACGCCGCCGGAAATCGTGGCGCGGCTCAACGCAGAGATCGTGCGTGCGCTGGACGCGAAAGACATGCGCGAGCGGCTGGAGAAAATGGGGGCAGAACCGCTGTCCAACAACACCCCCGAGCATTTCGCCGCTTTCATCCGCACCGAGGCCGCGAAATACGCCAAGGTGGTCAAGGACTCGGGCGCCAGGGTGGACTAGGGCGCTAACGGCCTGTTACTTTTCCTGCCGCCGCGTATCTTATTTCGATTTGCCCGGCTGCCACAGCACGTCGCTGCCGCCGCCTGCGCGGTTCAGCGCCCGGCCCAGAACGAACAGCAGATCGGACAAGCGATTCAGGTATTTTCGAGCCGCAGTTCCGACCGGTTCGGCACGCGAGAGCGATACCAGGGCGCGCTCGGCGCGGCGGCAAACCGTGCGCGCGAGGTGGGCCAGGCTCGCCGCGCGCGTCCCGCCGGGCAGGATGAATTCCTTCAGCGGCGGCAGGTCCTTGTTGAGTTCGTCGAGCAGCGCCTCGAGGCGTGCAACTTGCGCGTCGCCCATGCTGGCGTGTCCCGGAATGCAGACTTCACCGCCAAGATCGAACAGATCGTGCTGAATATCCGCCAACGCCGCGCGTATCCCCGCCGGCAGTTCTTCCGCGAGCAGCAGGCCGAGCGCCGAATTCAGTTCGTCGATTTCGCCCAGCGCGTGCACGCGCGGGCTGTCCTTGGGCACGCGCGTGCCGTCGCCGAGACCGGTATCGCCGGCATCGCCGGTTCGCGTGTAGATTTTGGTGAGGCGGTGGCCCATGCAGTGTCCGAGCGAGCGTCTGAACGGAAATTGTACCGCAAAGCGCCGCAGTTCCCGTGATCGCCCGTTGCGGGCGGCGGTGAACCGCTGCGCGTGCCGCGCATTCAGCCGCACTGGAGAGCGCTGCCCGAGCAACATTTTCGCATGTCCCCAAGGCGTTCCGGGACGGGGGAATATTGTGCGTACAGACCGGGGGTGACGGCTGTTGAATCATAGTAGAATAATTGCGCTGAACCCAGCGTGTGGCGGCCTTTTAAGCTGCGCAGATTCGGCCGCGCGTATAGTATTCGCCCCTGGAAGCGCGTTTCAACAGCCTGTTAGGATTCAACGTGATGTTGGTGGCAAAATTGCGCAGCCGCTTGGCCTCGATGTCCTCGGACGAGTACCTGCCCGAGCGCGTTTCAATGTTGTATCGTCTATCGGGCACCGATGTGCCCATCATCCTGGTGGCCGCCAGCATCACCGCATTTTCCATGTGGGGCTACATCGGCGTCGACCTGATCGCCATGTGGTTTATCTGGCTCGGCCTCGCCAGCACGGTGCGCTACGCGATGGCGCGGGTATATCGCCGCCGCCAGCCGACGGCGGAGGATGCGGCCAAGTGGGAAAACTATTTCTGTCTCGCCAGTGCCCTGGTGGGCGCCGGTTGGGGGCTGGCGTTGATGCTTGTCGGTCATACGCCGACTTCCCTGCAGGAACTCACGGTCACGTTCCTGATCAGCAGCGTAGCCATGGGCCTTCCGCCCTCGCTAGCGCCCAGCCCGAAGGCGTTCACCAGTTTCATCCTCCCGATCCTGGCGCCCATGGTGGCGATGCTGCTGACCTTTGGCGGCGGACTCAATACCTCCACCGCGTTGCTGATGCTGGTGTTCGCGACCGTGCTGCTGGGCTTGTATCTGTCCAACCACTATGCCCTGATCGAAACCCTGGCGTACGGCCACGAGAACACGCTGCTGCTGAAGAAACTGCGCATTGCCGAAAAATCCCTGACTTCGGCTCTGGCCGAGCAGCAACTGATCTTTGATACTGCGGCTGTTGGCATCGCGTTTATCAGCCAGGGGGCGGTGGTCAAATGCAACCGGCGCTTTGCCGAGATTCTCGGATATGAGATAGACGAAATCGTCGGCCAGCCCGCCGGCGTTTGGCTGCAGGCCGAGAGCGATTTTCTGCAGCCGGGCAGCCGCGCCGATGCGCTGCTCGCGCAAGGCGGGAACTATTCCGCCGAGTTGCTGCTGCGCAGGAAGAGCGGCAACCCGGTCTGGGTGTTCACCGACAGCCGAGCGATCGACGCAGCCAAGCCGCAGGACGGAATCATCATCGGCATCGGCGACATTACCGAACGCAAGCTGGCAGAGGCGGCGCTGCAACAGACCAAGGAGCGGTTGGATCTGGCCATGCAGTCTTCGGCCATATCGATCTGGGAGTGGGACGCGCGGCGTGGCACGCTGTACCTCGACGCGGCGCTGGCGCAAATGACCGGCGACGTACCGGGTGAGCGCTACCTTACACTGGACGAAATGGCGTCCCTGGTTCATCCGGACGACGTCGCTGCGATGCGCCAGGCGCAATCCGATTGCCTCAACGGTCTGCGCCCGCTATACCGAATCGAGCACCGGTTGAAGATGGCCAACGGCGACTGGGTATGGGTGCTCAGCCGCGGTCGCGTGGTCGAGTGCGCAGCCGACGGCAGCGCCCTGCGCATGACCGGCACCAACGTCGATATCACCCAGCGCAAGCGCGCCGAGGTGGAGTTGCTGTCCGCGCTGCAGCGCGAGAAAGAACTGTCGGAGATGAAATCCAAGTTCGTTTCCATCGCCTCGCACGAACTGCGCACGCCGCTGGCGACGATCCTGTCCTCGGCCGAGTTGCTGGAGCACTACTCCGACAGCCTGTCCGCGGAGGACAGGCTGAAGATGCTGCACGGCATCCAAGGCGGCGTGAAACGCATGAACGCCATGATCGAAGACGTGCTGATCATAGGCAAAGCGGAGGCGGGCGCGCTGCAGTTCGAGCCTAAGCCCGTGGACCTGGGCGATTTGTGCCACAAGGTGGTGGAGGAATTGCGCGGCGGCGTGGCCAAGCAGCACATCATCGAATTCGAGCATCAGTTCAAGCGCGGCAGCCTGAATCTGGATGAAAAGCTGCTGCGCCACATCCTCACCAATCTGCTTTCCAACGCGGCGAAATACTCTCCTCCGGGAAGTACCGTGTCGCTGCTGCTGGCCGAGCGCGACGGCCAGGCGCTGATCGAGGTCGGCGACCAGGGCATAGGCATCCCGCCGGGGGATCTGGCGCGCATGTTCGAGAGCTTTCACCGGGCCTCCAATGTTGGCACCAGGCAGGGCACCGGCCTCGGGATGGTCATCGTCAAAAAAGCGGTGGAATTGCATGGCGGCACCATCTCGATCGACAGCAAAGTCAACGCAGGCACCCGCATCAGCGTGCATCTGCCGCTGGCGCAATCCGGGTTGGCGGCCTGACGATGGCGCGGGTATTGCTCATCGACGACGATCAGTCGAACCTCGATTTCATGCGGCAGGTGATGCGCATCGACGGGCACGAACTGGCTTGGGCGGCCGATGGCGAGCAGGGACTGGCGCTGATGAAACAATTCCTGCCGCAGCTGATTATCTGCGATGTCGTCATGCCGCATCTGGGCGGCTACGCCGTGCTTGAGACGGTGCGCGCCGACCCCCAGTTCGCCGGCGTGCCGGTGTTGCTGTTTTCCGCGGCGATGAGTGACGATGCGCGGGCGATCGGTCTGCGCCGCGGCGCGACCGAAGTGCTGTCCAAGCCTTTCGACCTGGAACAGTTGCGTGGTGCGATCAGGCGGTGTCTCATGCAGGAGCGGGCATGAAGAAGATACTGGTGGTCGAGGACGATGCGTCGATCCGTCTGAACGTGACGCTAATGCTCAAAGGGGAAGGTTACTCGGTGGACTCGGCCGAGGACGGCCGCGCCGGCATCGAGCACGCCAAGAGTTTCGCGCCGGATCTGATCATCAGCGACGTGATGATGCCCGAGCTGGACGGATTCGGCATGCTGGAAGCGCTGCGCGGCGATACGCGCTTCGCCGATACGCCCTTCATCTTCCTGACGGCGCTTAACGACCGGACCAGCATGCGCCGTGGCATGAACCTCGGCGCCGACGATTTTCTCAACAAGCCCTTCACGCGCGACGAGTTGCTCGAGGCGGTGAATTCCCGGCTTAAGAAGTACGAGAACGCGGCGCGTTCGCTGGCCGAGCGCCTGGTCGCCGGAAACGACGAGCTCAGACGCTGGTACCGCCAGAGCCTGACCGGCGCCGAGAGGGAGCGGCCGCTGGCGTTCGCCGAGACCGCCGGCATGACCGGCAAAATGACCGTGGCCACGGTGCTGTTTGCCGACGTCCGCAATTTCACCACCTATTCCGAGCGCCTCACCGCGGGCCAGATCGCGGAGTTGCTCAACGCCTATTTCGAGACCGTGTGCCAGCCTATCGTGCGCAACGGCGGGCGCATCGCGAAGCTGATCGGCGACGGCATCATGGTGGTGTTCGAGGCGCGCCCCGAGGACGGCGAGGACAACCACGCCCGCCGCGCCATCCGCGCAGGGCTGGGCATCGTGCTCGCGGCCAACGCGTTTGGCGGCTGGTTCAAGCAGCATTTCGATATCGGCGGCTTGCCGGAATTCGCAACCGGCGTGGGCATACACACTGGCGACCTGATGGAGGTGCGTATCGGGCCACCCGGCGCCGAAGACCTGACCGTGGTCGGCGACAGCGTCAACGTCGCGTCGCGCCTGGAGGGGCAAACCAAAGAACTCGGCTGGCCGGTGGTCGCGAGCATGGCCACGGTCAGCATGGCCGGGGGCCTGGTGAGCACCGGGGAGTCGCGGTCGCTGGAGTTGCGCGGCCGCAATGCGCCGATCGAGGCCACGGAAATCACCGGCATAGGCGCGGCTGCCGGCGCCGAGGAGGGCCCGATCGAGGTGCCGGTTTCGCTGCGCGCCGCGCTGGCCGAAAACGCGCAAATGACCGCGCGCGCGGCCAAAGCGGCGTTGTCGGAAACGCTGCGCATCATCACCAGCGAGTTGTCGCGGGTGCTGGCCGCCGGCCGGCCGTTGCAGATCAAGGGCTATCGCGTGCTGAAGAAAATCGGGGAGGGCGGTATGTCCAATGTCTTCCTCGCCGAGCGCGAAACCGACGGTGAGCAGGTGGCGCTTAAGATCCTCAACGCCAAGCCTAGCGACGACAAGCAATTGCTGCAGCGCTTCATCCAGGAGTCGGCGCTGATTTCCGATATCGACCATACCAATGTGGTGAAGATTTACGACAAGGGCTTCACCGACGACTACGCCTATATCGCGATGGAGTATTTCACCGGCGGCAGCCTGAAGGACGTCATTGCCGGAGGCCTGACGCCGCGCCAGGCGCTGTCGTTGCTGGCACAGGCGTCAGCGGCATTGGCGGAAATCCACCGTCTGGGCATCGTGCACCGGGATGTCAAGCCGGCGAACATGATGCTGCGCGCGGACGGCACCATGGTGCTCGCGGATTTTGGCATCGCCAAGCGCTACGAGGGTTCGATGGACCGGACCGTACATGGCGAGTTCTTCGGCACGCCCTATTACATTTCGCCCGAACAGGCGAACGGCAAGCCCGCGACCGAGCGCTCCGACATCTACAGCCTGGGCATCATTTTTTACGAAATGCTGATGAACCAGCGGCCGTTCGACGGCAATTCCATAGTCGAACTGATCTCGCAGCACGTACACGCGCCGGTGCCGCGTCTGCCGGATGCCTTGTCCGATTACCAGGTGCTGCTCGACGGCATGCTGGCCAAAGATCCGGCCGAACGCTTGCAGAACGCTGACGAGGTGCTTGCGGTCATCGATCGCGTGTGGACGCAGGTCGCGTTGCGCGCCAACTCGGGGCCGGGACCTGCTTGACGCAGCGAGCAGTGTTTCCTGCGCGCGAAGTCAAACGACTGTCCGTCATCCTGCCGACGCTCAACGAGGCTGCGTGCATCGTCGCCACGCTGGCGTCTCTGTACGAATTGCGCCACCGCGGTCATGAAGTCATCATCGCGGACGGCGGCTCCGTCGACGCAACGCTGGCGCTGGCCCAAGGCCGCGCCGACCGGATCGTTTGCTCGCCGGCCGGCCGAGCCGAGCAGATGAATGCCGGCGCCAAGGCCGCCGCCGGCGACGTGCTCGTTTTTCTGCACGCCGATTCGCGCCTGCCACCGGAGGCGGACCGCGTGTTGCTGGAGCGCCTGGCCGCAACCGGTTCCGCCTGGGGCCGCTTCGACGTGCAGATCGCAGGCGCGCATCCTTTGTTGCGGCTGGTGGAACACATGATGAACCTGCGTTCCCGCCTGACGCACATCTGTACCGGTGACCAGGGTCTTTTCGTGCGGCGCGAGGTGTTTGAAGCCATAGGCGGCTACCCCTGCCAGGCTTTGATGGAGGACATCGCCATCAGCGCGCGTTTGCGCCGCCTGTCGGCGCCGCTGTGTTTGCGCGAGCGATGCCTGACCTCCGCGCGCCGCTGGGAAAGCGGCGGGGTGCTGCGCACCATGGTGCTGATGTGGTGGTTGCGCCTGCAATACGCCTGCGGCGCGGCGCCCTCGAGGCTGGCGCGCGCTTATGCAACGCGCGGCCCTCGAGAGCCGGCTGCAAAATGAATTGTGCAAAACCCAAGCTGCGGGCACATGAGCAGACGCACCCCCCCCTGCCGCAATGAGTGCCAGCTGCCGCGTCATGGTGTTTGCCAAAGCGCCTGTGCCGGGCCGGGTGAAGACGCGCCTGATTCCGCTGCTGGGCGAGACGGGCGCGGCGCAGTTACAGCGCCAACTGATCGAACGCACGCTGTGCACGGCCGTGGCGTCCGGACTCGGGGCAGTCGAGCTATGGTGCGCGCCGGGTCCGGATGAAGCTTATTTTTCGGACTGCGCCGCGCGGCACCCAATCAGCCTGCGGGCCCAGTGCGAGGGCGATCTGGGGACGCGTATGGCCCATGCCATGGCCGAGGCTAAGCCGGGGCTGTTGATTGGTTGCGATTGCCCGGCGCTGACGCCGGCGTATTTACGTGAGGCCGCCACCGCGCTGGCTGGTGGAGACGAGGCCGTGTTCGGACCTGCGGAGGACGGCGGCTATGTGCTGGTCGGTGTGGCGCGCCGTCCGTCGGCGGAGCTGTTCGACGCGATCGCCTGGGGCAGGTCAACGGTGATGCAGGAAACGCGGATGCGCCTGGCTCGGGGCAACTGGCGTTGGCAGGAGTTGGCCCCGTTGTGGGACGTGGACCGGCCGGAGGACTTGGCGCGCCTGCAGCAGTTGCTCGCCCGGTAGCTGGGCGCCTACGCAGGGATGCCGCCCTACTCGCCCGATGCGGGCCGCTGCAATATGGATTTTGCAGCAGCTCCTGGGCCCAATAGAAAAGGGCAGGATAAGCGGTGTTGGCCGATTACCCTGCCCTCGCGGGGAAGGAGGAGGAGGAGACCCCGCGAAACCGGTGGCGCCGAACTAGCGGAAGAAATTTCCGCTGAAGGCAAACATCATCTGGCCTCCCAAAACACAGGCAAGCTTTACCGAAGCCACTAGCGCTGCGGCGCTGGCGGTCAGATAAGCTGCAACTATTTTTGCGATGCCGAAGTTCATGTTATGACCTTCACTAAGTTTATAGACCGAGTCTAAATACTAGTCAATTATTTGTCTAATTGATTTTTTAGATTTAATATATCTGTCCCATGGATATACGAAACGTCGATCTCAACCTGCTGGTGGCATTCGATGCGCTGGTCGCGGAACGCAGTGTGTCGCGCGCCGCGGTGCGCTTGCATCTGTCGCAGCCCGCGGCGAGCGCTCTGCTTGCGCGCCTGCGCGAACTGTTCGGCGATCCTTTGCTGCTGCGCAGCGCGCGCGGCATGCTGCCGACGCCGCGGGCGCTCGAGTTGCTGGGGCCGGTGCGACGGGTGCTGGACGAGATCGAAGCCATCGTCCAGCCGCGGGCGGCATTCGACCCTGCCAGCGCCGTGCATACCTTCACCCTGTCGGCGTCGGATTACGTTGAATACACGCTGCTGCCGACCCTGGTCGATTACCTCGAGCGCAAAGCGCCCGGGGTGCGTCTGGAGGTGAGGCCGCTAGACCTGCAATCGGTGGCAAAGCAGATGGAAAGCGGTGACGTCGATCTGTGCATCACCGGACTCCAGAATGCCCCCGCAGGACTGCATGTGCGACCGCTCTATCCGGAGCGCATCGTTTCCGTAGTGCGGCGCAACCACCCGGGGGTAGGCGAGCACCTGACACTGGACAAATTCTGTAGCCTGAAGCACATCCAGGTGTCGGTGCGCGGCAGCGGCTTCACCGCGCGCATCGACGAGGCGTTGACCGCGCTGGGACGCAAGCGCCACGCGCGCCTCGCAGTGCCGCATTTCCTGCTGATACCGGAGATCGTCGCGCGCTCGGACATGATCAGCGCCTTGCCGGAGCGCCTTGCGCGCGGTTACGCGAAAAGCCTGCGCATATTCGAGCCGCCGCTGGATATTCCAGGCTTCACCGTGGGCGAAATTTGGCACGAGCGCAATCAGCGCGATCCGGGGCAACAGTGGTTGCGCGACCTGCTGCTGGCGTTGGCCCAACAGCCGCCGAAATAGCCTGGCGCGCCCCGCTTTGCGCAGATTCTCGAATTTTTTCAACCACACGAGGAATCGCAGCATGAACGATGAACTCTGCTTTCTGCCGGCAACTGAACTGGCGCAGCGCATCCGACGCAAGGACCTGTCGGCGCGCGAACTGATGCAGGCATCGCTGGCGCAAGTCGAGCGCCTCAACCCCAGGCTCAACGCCATCGTCACGCTGCACGCCGAGGAGGCGCTGGCGCAGGCGCGGGCCGCCGACGAGAAGCAGGCGCGCGGCGAAGCGCTGGGGGCACTGCACGGCCTGCCGGTCGTGCACAAAGACCTGTTCTTGACACGGGGCATGCGCACCACTTTCGGCTCGCCCATTTTCAAGGACTACATTCCCGACCAGAATCTGCTGATCGTGGACCGGCTGCAGGCGGCGGGCGCGATTTCCATAGGCAAGACCAATACGCCGGAGTTCGGCGCCGGCTCGCAGACCTTCAACGCAGTGTTCGGCAAGACGCTCAATCCCTACGACACCAGCAAGACCTGCGGCGGCTCCTCAGGCGGTGCGGCGGTGGCGCTGGCCGCCGGCATGGTGCCGCTCGCAGACGGCAGCGACATGGGCGGCTCGCTGCGCTGTCCGGCGAATTTCTGCAACATCGTCGGCCTGCGTACTTCGCCTGGGCGCGTGCCCATCTGGCCGGCCAAGACCGGCTGGAGCACGCTGGGGGTGGAGGGGCCGATGGCGCGCACGGTCGGCGATTGCGCGCTGATGCTTTCGGCGATCGCCGGCTGGGACGCGAAGAGCCCGATCGCCATTGCCGAACCGGGCAGCCTGTTTGCGCGGCCGCTGGCACGCGACTTCAAGGGCGTGCGCATCGCCTGGAGCGCCGATCTGGGCGGGCTGCCTGTGGACGCGCGCGTCGCCGCGGTGCTGGCCTCGCAGCGCGGGACCTTCGCCGCGCTGGGCTGCGCGCTCGAAGAGGCCACGCCCGATTTGTCCGACGCGAACGAGATTTTCATGACGCTGCGCGCCTGGCAGTTCGAACTCGCTTACGGCGAACTGCTGGACCGGCACCGCGACCAGCTGAAAGATACGGTGATCTGGAATATCGAAGCGGGCAGGAAGCTCTCCGGTCCTGACATCGGCGCCGCAGAGCTCAAGCGTACCGCGCTGTTCAATCGCATGCACGCCTTCATGCAGCGCCACGAGTTTCTGATTCTGCCGGTGAATCAGATGCCGCCATTCGACGTCAACCAGCCTTATGTCACCGCGATCAATGGCATGGCCATGGACACCTATATCGACTGGATGAAGTCCTGCTACTTCATCACCGTGACCGGTCATCCCGCAATCTCGGTGCCTTGCGGCTTCACCGCGGAAGGCCTGCCGGTGGGGGTGCAGATCGTAGGCCGGCACCAGGACGACTTCGGTGTGCTGCAACTGGCCTACGCGTTCGAACAGGCGACCCAGTTGTGGCGGCGCCGGCCGCCAATTACCGCCGGCGGCGAGAACTAACCGAGTTCACCTTGCGGTCCGCCCTCAACGGTGCGCCTCGATCGGATTGCCATACAACGGTCTGGCGCCGAACTGAGTGCTGATCGCGTAGGCGACGCCGCAGGCGAGCATCACCGGCACCGTGAGCTGGAACTGGTTGGTCATCTCTAGCACCATCACGATCGCCATCAGGGGCGCCTGCGTGACTGCCGCCAGCACCGCTGCCATGCCGATCACGGCGAGCACGCGCGGGTCGCCCACCAGCGTCGGATCGATACCGACCGAAGCCAGGTGTGCCAGCAGGTAGCCGCTGGTCGCGCCGACGAACAGCGTCGGCGTGAATACCCCGCCAATCGCCCCGGAGCCGGAACTGAGGACGGTCGCAATCACTTTGGCGACCATGATCACAGCGACCCAGTGCCATGTCACGCGGCCCTGCAGCACCTCAGATACGACGCTGTAGCCGTTGCCCCAGACTTCTGGAACAACCGCCGACACCAGTCCGACGATCACCCCACCCAGCCCGAGGCGACGCGGCAGGGAGCCGATTCGCCCGAACAGCTTGCGGCAGCGCTCCAGCAGCTCGAGCAGGGCCCAGCCCAGGCCGCCGCAAACCATGCCGGCGGCGATCGCCACGCCCAGGCTGGTCGGAACGAGAACGACCGATGGCATTACGTACAAAGGCTTGGGTTCCACCAGCCAGTAGATCAAGGCGCTCGAGGTGGCGGCGGCAATCAATACCGGCGCAATGGTGTGGCGCGCGAAATGACCCAGGGCCAGTTCCAGCACGAACACCACTCCCGCCACCGGCGCATGGTAGGCGGAGCCGATCCCGGCGGCGATGCCGCATACCAGAATTGCATTGCGTTCGTCTGTGGACAGGGGAAACAGCCGCGCCAGCCAGGAGGCGAGCCAGGCCGACAGCTGCACCATCGGGCCCTCTTTGCCGATTGGGGCGCCCGTGCCTACCGAGAGCAGCGCGGACACGCTGCGTGCGATCGTGGTCCGATCGTTGAGTATGTATTTGCCCTCGCGGGCGGCCTCCATGTAGTCTAGGTGCTGCGCGCCCGCCGGACCGCGCGCCGCCCAGCGCAGACCCCAGTAAAGCGCCAATCCGGCGGCCAGGCCGCCGGCGGATCCCACCAGCGCGCGATGCCATGGCGACAGGCTTTGGGCGACCGCTACCAAACCGCCGGTGCGGCCGGTCGCGAGCCATTCCACCACTCCGATCAGAGCGTGGAATCCCTGCGTTGCCACTGCCGCAAGCAAACCTGCAAGCACTGCGGCGACCCACAGCCTCACCGTCCGCGCGGCGCCACCGATGAATGGATGCCACTCACTCGGCTCTTGCGGCCGCTGATTTGGTTCCATGGTTTCTTCGCGTCCTGATTTAGGCGATGGTCACGCCGCCATCGGCGACGATGGTCTGTCCGGTGATGAAATTTCCGGCCTTGGAGGCGAGAAATACCGCGATGCCGCCGATTTCGTCGGCTTCGCCCAGGCGCCTTAACGGTGTCATCGCCTCGCGCGCCTGGCGCGCCTTTTCGTTTTCCCACAGCGCGCGGGCGAAATCGGTCTTGATCAGGCCGGGCAGGATCGCGTTGACGCGGATGTTGGAGGGCCCCCACTCGCAGGCGTAGTTCCTGACCAAGGCGGTGTCGGCGGCCTTGGACACGCCGTACAATCCAATCACCGTGTTGCCCTTGAGCGCGGCAATGCTGGAAACGATGATGACGACGCCGTCCTTGCGTTCGGCCATCTGCGGAATCGTCATATTGCACAGCCACCAGTTGCTCTTGATGTTGTTGCCCATGATCTTGTCGAACACCTCGTCGCCCGCCTGCGCCGTCGGTCCGTACACCGGATTGGCCGCGGCGTTGCACACCAGGATGTCGATCTTTCCCCAATGTTTCATCGTCGCGTCGACCAGTTGCTGCAGTTGTTCCTTGTGCGCGATGTTGCACGGCAAGGAGATCGCGTCGTAGCCTTTGCCGGTGAGTTCCCCGGTGACTTGCTCGCAGGCGTCGGCCTTGCGGCTGGAGATCACCACTTTGGCGCCCGCTTTCGCCATTTCCTCGGCGATGGACTTGCCTATGCCCTTGGTCGAACCGGTGATCAGCGCGACTTTGCCTGTCAGATCGAACATGCCTTGCTCCCAGATTGAATGACGCCGCGATTTTCGCATCTATGCATGAGTCGTGCCTGCCGGTCGCATCCGGCCTTGCGCGGAATATCCGCAGATCGATACTGCGCCGTCCGAATTTACAGGGCTCCGCTTTGTTTCAGCAGGGCGGCGACGGCCTCGGCCAGTTTCGCGTAGCCCCTGGCGTTGGGGTGAGCCAGGTCGGATTTGAACTCGTTGTCGCGCAGGATGGTCTTCAGCGCCGCACCCTCGTAGGGCAGGTTGAATTGCTTGGCGATCTCGGCGTAGACAGCGGGCGGCGAGGGCAACAGTCCAGGCTTGGGCACGCCGATCAGCATCACGGCGATGCCTTGCTGCCGGGCCAGCCGGATCATCGTGCGCAGGTTCTCCGCCGCCTGCGCCTCGCCCAGCTTGCGCAGCAAATCGTTGCCGCCGTGGCACAGAATGAGCAGCTGGGGCTGATAGGATTCGAGCGCCGAGGGCAGCCGCGCCAGTCCGGCAGCGCTGACTTCACCCGGTACGCCGGCGTTCAATACCTTGCGCCCGATGAGTTTCTCCAGCACCGCAGGATAGCTCGCTTCGGGCGGCGCCCCGGTGCCGAAGGTGAGGCTGTCACCGAAAGCGAGAACCACGGCGTCGGCGGGCAGTTTGGCTATCTTCGGAACGCCGCCACCGCAACCGGCGAGCGCGATGGCGATCACGCTCGCTGCAACGATGTGCATCACGGCGCGCACACGACTAAGACCTGGGCTATGAACGCGGCCTGCGCTGGCGATGCGGCTGGTGAAATTCATGGCTGCTGTCCCTAGGGCTGCGGCGAGAACATGCGCAGCGCAGTGCCAGGCACTGCCGCGTAACAGGTAAGATAGCTTCTTTTTTGAATTTCGGCTGTCATCCGCGAACGCATCTGATGGAATTATTCCTGCCGATTGCGCACATGGACGTCAATTTCGTCCTGATCCTGCTGTACGGTGCCCTGGTCGGCTTTCTTTCCGGCCTCATCGGCGTGGGCGGCGGTTTTCTGATCACGCCGCTGCTTATATTCACCGGCATCCCGCCCATTGTAGCGGTGTCCAGCGGCGCGGCGCAGATGGCAGGCACCGCCGCGGGTGCAAGTTATCTGCATTGGCGCGAGGGCAACATCGATATCAAGATGGGGCTGGTTCTGTTGGCAGGCAGCTGGCTGGGCGCGGGTTCCGGCGTCTATCTGGCAAATCTGTTGTTGCGCGAGGGCCAGTTCGGAAACGTAGTCACCTTCCTCTACGCCATTCTGCTGGGCTTCGTCGGTACGAGCATGCTGATCGAATCGCTGCTTAGCGTTTTACGCGCCGGCGCGCCGGGCGCAAGCCGCGCACGCGCCGCGGCCGCTTCGAAATCCTTGCTGCGGAACTGGGTCGAACGCCTGCCCTGGCAGACGGCGTTCCCGGTTTCGGGGATGCGCATGTCGGCGCTGGGGCCGTTGCTCATTGGGGCGGCGGTCGGCATCCTGACTTCGCTGATGGGTGTGGGCGGCGGCTTCATCATGGTGCCGGTGATGATCTATGTACTCAAAATGCCGATCCAGATCGTCATTGGCACATCGCTGTTCCAGCTGCTGTTCACCACCGCGGCGGTCAGCGTGATGCAGGCTGGCGTCAACCACGCGGTCGATCCCGTCCTCGCGCTTCTGCTGATTCTGGGCTCGGTCCTCGGAACCAAATTCGGCGCGCGCCTGGCGGCGCGCCTGCCGGCGGAGAAGCTGCGCCTCATTTTCGCCCTGGTGGTGGTCGCGGTGGCGGTCAGGATGGCCGTAACCTTGGTGGTCACGCCAGGGGATATCTACAGCATGACGGTCGATGTGCGGTGATGGCGCGCCGGCTCCGGACTAGATTAAGAATGTGGAGATCCGGGTGGGAACGGAAGAATCCGATCCTTTCCCCGGAGCGGTGCACTCGCTTGAGATCCGCGGCGAATCCGGCAATTCCCGCATGGGCCTCGAGCGTTTTGTTCCTCGTCTGCGCCGGAATGTGGCAATTACCGTCATGGGCCGGCGAAGCGCTGGAATTCAAACTGGAGCCGGCTCAGGTCGAAATTTCCGCGGCTTTTGCCGGAGCCCAATTGACCGCGACCGGTTCGATGCGGGAGCCGGGTGACTTGGTGCTCAAGGTGGCGGGGCCGCTGCAGAACGTGAAACTGACGCGCAAGACCCGGCTCGGGCCGTTCTGGGTCGCGGGTGAAACCGTCAAGGTGGGTAGCGCCCCGAGTTTGCTGTTCCTCTACGCTAGCGCGCCGATAGCTACGCTGCTACCGACGCAAGCGCAGCGGAAATACGGTTTGCTTCTCGACGGGGCGGCGCTGCGCATCGAGCCGCAGGCGCAAGCGCTGGAAGACTGGCGCGGCGCCTTTTTCCGGCTGAAGGAGAAAGCCGGCTACTACCGCGAGTTCAAGGGCGCGCTCAAGCTGCTCGAAAACGGGCAATTCAGCGCGCCCGTCCTGTTGCCGGGCAATCTTCAAACCGGAACCTATACGGTCGAAGCCCTGATCGTGAACTCGGGCGAGGTGGTCGGCCAGGCACATGGGGAATTCAAAGTGCGCGTCGTCGGCATGGAGTACTGGATCCGGAATGGCGTGCACAATTACCCGTGGCTGTTCGGAGTCCTGTTTACGCTGGCTGCAATGCTGCTCGGCATCGCGCTGAGCGCTATTTCATCCCGGCCTCGCTGATGCTTTTGCGACAAATCGGGATACGGTTTGCGCCATTGCGGCGATGCGGGTTCGATTGACACGCCCCCAGCCCGTCCCTAACATGGCGCGGTCATCTCCTGCACGCGCGCTCATGCCTCAAACCTGCTTTGTTTTCGACTGCCCGCACGATGAATGAGGGTTTTCGTCTGCTCGATCCGCTGCGCCAGGCCGAGGCGGTGAAGGCGCTGCGCGCGATCCTGCCGCTTGATGCCGTGCTCTACGAGCAGGAGGACACCAAGCCCTACGAATGCGACGGTCTGTCGGCCTATCGCGCGCTGCCGATGGTGGTCGCCCTGCCTGCGAACGAGGACGAGGTCTGCGCCGTGCTGCGCGTATGCAGCGAATTGAAGCTGCCGGTGGTGGCGCGGGGCGCCGGCACCGGCCTCTCGGGCGGGGCGCTGCCCCACGGCAAGGGCGTGCTGCTGTCGCTCGCAAAAATGAAGCGCATCCTGGCGCTCGATCCGGTGGCCCGCGTCGCGCGGGTGCAGCCCGGGGTGCGCAACCTTGCCATCTCCGAGGCGGCCGCGCCCTACGGCCTGTATTACGCGCCCGACCCGTCGTCGCAGATCGCGTGCAGCATAGGCGGCAACGTGGCCGAAAACGCAGGCGGCGTGCACTGCCTCAAGTACGGTTTGACCGTGCACAATGTGCTGCGCGTGCGCGCCTGCACCATCGAGGGCGAGGTGGTCGAATTCGGCAATGACGCGCTGGATGCGCCGGGGTACGACCTGCTCGCGCTCGCGATGGGCTCGGAGGGCATGCTCGCGGTAACCACGGAGATCACGGTCAAGCTGGTGCCCAAGCCGCAGACGGCGCGCGTGATCCTCGCCGCCTTCGACGACGTAGAAACAGCCGGCAACGCCGCCGCCGCCGTGATCGCCGCGGGCATCATCCCGGCAGGCCTCGAGATGATGGACCAGCCGGCGACGCGCGCGGTGGAGGAGTACGTGCACGCAGGCTACGATTTGAACGCGGCGGCGCTGCTGCTGTGCGAATCGGACGGAACGCCGGAAGAAGTTGAAGAAGAAATCACGCGCATGACCGCGGTGCTGAAGAGCTCCGGCGCCTACGATTTTCGCATATCGCAGAACGAAGCCGAGCGCCTCAAATTCTGGTCCGGACGCAAGATGGCGTTCCCGGCAATGGGCCGGATCTCGCCGGATTATTACTGCATGGACGGCACCATTCCGAGAAAGCGCCTGGGCGAGGTGCTGCGTTTCATCGCCGCGATGGAAAAGAAATACGGCCTGCGCTGCCCCAACGTGTTTCATGCAGGCGACGGCAATCTGCATCCGCTGATCCTGTTCGACGCCAACGATCCGGAGCAGCTGCGCCGCACCGAAGCCTTCGCCGGCGAAGTGCTGGAAAAATGCATAGCGGTGGGCGGCACGGTCACCGGCGAGCACGGCGTGGGCATAGAGAAAATCAACCAGATGTGCCTGCAGTTCACGCCCGGCGAGCTGGAGATGTTTCGCGCGGTGAAGCGCGCGTTCGATGCGGACGGCCTGCTCAATCCGGACAAGAACATCCCGACGCTGCACCGCTGCGCCGAGTTTGGGCGCATGCATGCCGAAGGCGGGCGCCTGCCCTATCCCGATGTTCCGCGCTTCTGACATGGAACAGGTCATCGCGCGCTACGCCGAACAAATCCGCGCCGCGGCGGCCGGGAAGCGGCCGCTGCGCCTGCGCGGCGGCGGCACCAAGGACTTCTACGGCCAGAGCCCCGCCGGAGAGGTGCTCGATACGCGCGCCTACAGCGGCATCGTCGCCTACGAGCCGACCGAACTGGTGATCACGGTGCGCTGCGGCACGCCCTTGGCGGAACTGGAAGCGGCGCTGCGCGCCCAAGGCCAGCAGCTCGCGTTCGAGCCGCCGCATTTCGGCGCGGGCGCGACCGTGGGCGGCATGGTTGCAGCGGGACTCTCCGGGCCGCGGCGGCAGGCAGCGGGCGCGGTGCGCGATTTCGTGCTCGGCGTGCGCATGCTCGACGGACGCGGCGACGATCTGAGTTTCGGCGGCCAGGTCATGAAGAACGTCGCCGGCTACGACGTCTCGCGCCCGATGGCTGGGTCGCTGGGCACCCTCGGCCTGATCCTGGAGGTCTCGCTCAAGGTGCCGCCGCTGCCTTTCGCCGAAGCGACGCTGAAGCTGGAGATGCCGCAGGACAAGGCGCTAGCGATGCTCAACCACTGGGGCGGAAAGCCGCTGCCGATCAGCGCCTGTGCCTGGGTCGGCGGCGAGCTCGCGCTGCGCCTGTCGGGCGCGGCGAGCGCAATCGAAGCCGCGCGCGCTGTGATCGGCGGCGAGTCCATGGCTGCGGAGCAGGCTGCTGCTTATTGGCGCGGCATACGCGAGCAGACCGATTCCTTTTTCAGCACCGACAAGCCGCTATGGCGCATGTCCCTGCCCTCGGTCGCGCCGCCGCTGGCGTTTCCGGGCGAGCAGTTGATCGAATGGGGCGGTTCGCTGCGCTGGCTCGCGTGCAAGGCCGATGCGCGCACCATCCGCGAGGCCGCGGCGCAGGCCGGCGGGCATGCCACCTTGTTTCGCGCGACCGACAAGAGCGCGGGCGTGTTCACGCCGCTACCGCCTGCGCTGGCAAAAATTCACCGCAATCTGAAGTGCGCGTTCGATCCCGCGGGCATTTTCAATCCCGGCCGCATGTACCCGGATCTATGAACGGTTTCTTTCCGCAGCCGAAGTCGCTCCATGCAGACTGAACTGGCCGATTTCATCAAGGACACCGCCGATGGCAGGGAGGCCGATGCCATCCTGCGCAAATGCGTGCATTGCGGATTCTGCACCGCGACCTGCCCGACCTATCAGCTGCTGGGCGACGAGCTCGACGGGCCGCGCGGGCGCATCTACCTGATCAAGGGCATGCTCGAAGGCGCCGAGGTCACCGCGAGGACGCAGCTGCACCTGGACCGCTGCCTCACCTGCCGCGCCTGCGAGACCACCTGCCCGTCCGGCGTGCAGTACGGGCGCCTGGTCGACATCGGGCGCAAGCTTGCGGAGGCGCGCGTGCCAAGGCCCTGGCGGCAGCGCCTGCCGCGACTGGTATTGCGCGCAGTGCTGCCGCGGCGCGCCTTGTTTGGCGCATTGCTCCGCCTGGGCCGGTGGCTGCGACCGGCGCTGCCATTCGTGCTGCAGGACAAGGTCCCGGCGGTTGTGCCTGCCGCGGGCGCTTGGCCGGCCGCGCGCCACGCGCGCAGTATGCTGGTGCTCGCCGGCTGCGTGCAGCCGGCGCTGGGGCCCGACATCAACGCGGCGAGTGCGCGCGTGCTAGACAGACTCGGCATTTCGCTGCTCGATGCGTCCAACGCGGGTTGTTGCGGCGCGGTGCGCTTTCACCTGAATGCGCAGGAAGACGGCCTGGATGACATGCGCGCGCTGATCGACGCCTGGTGGCCCTATGTTGAAGGCGGCGTGGAAGCGATCGTGATGAGCGCCAGCGGCTGCGGCGCGACGGTGAAGGAATACGGTCACCTGCTGGCGCGCGATCCCGCGTATGCCGCGAAGGCGGAGAAGATCAGTGCATTGACCAAAGACCTGTCCGAGGTGATCGCCGCCGAACTGAATACGCTGAAGCCGCTGCTCGCGACCTCAGCACGGGGTCCGGGCGCGCCGAAACTCGCGCTGCAACTGCCCTGCACGCTGCAGCATGGGCAGAAAATCACCGGCCTCGTCGAGCGCATCCTCGTCGCGGCGGGCTTCGAGCTGACGCCGGTCGCCGACAGCCATCTTTGCTGCGGCTCCGCCGGCACCTACTCCATCCTGCAGCCGGAGCTGGCCGCTAAATTGAAAGCGAACAAGCTCGCGGCCTTGCACGCCGGCTCGCCACAGGGAATAGTCAGCGCCAACCTCGGCTGCATGAGCCATTTGCAGAGCGGGACCGCGCTGCCGCTGGAGCACTGGATCGTGGCGCTGGAGCGGCGCTTGGCTGGCGCTTGAACCGGGAGTCTTGTTGGCAAGGCTCAGAGACAGCATCCCCGACAGGCCAGCGAACAAGGATCTCCGCCAGCTCGCGCGCATCCTCGGTTTTCTCGCGCCTTACCGCAGGCAGGTCGCGATCGCGTTGGTGGCGCTGGTGGTCGCCGCTGGCTGCGTGCTGGTGCTGGGGCAGGGGCTGCGCCGGGTCATCGACCGCGGGTTTTCCGGCGGCGACGCAGCCTTGCTCGACGCGGCGCTGATTGCGCTGCTGGGCGTGATCGTGGTCATGGCGATCGCGACCTACACGCGCTTTTATTACGTTTCCTGGATCGGCGAGCGCGTCACGGCCGACATCCGCCGCGCCGTGTTCGGCCATCTGCTCGATCTGTCGCCCGGCTTTTTCGAGGTTACGCGCACCGGCGAAGTGATTTCGCGCCTCACCAACGACACCTCCCTCCTTGAAGTGGTGATCGGATCCAGCGCCTCGTTCGCGCTGCGCAACACCCTGATCATGGCGGGCAGCCTGGTGATGCTCCTCGTCACCAGCCCCAAGCTCACCGCGCTGGTGCTGCTGGGCGTGCCGCTGGTGATCGCGCCCATCCTGCTCTACGGACGGCGCGTGCGCAGCCTGTCGCGTGCGAGCCAGGCGCGCGTGGCCGATGTCAGCGTCTACATCGACGAGGCGCTGCACGAGATCCGCACGGTGCAGTCCTACGGCCACGAGGACGAGGACCGCGCGCGCTTCGGCGAGCGCGTCGAGCAGGCGTTCGCCACCGCAGCCGAGCGCATCCGCCAGCGCGCGCTCCTGATCGCCTTGGTGATGCTGCTCGCGTTCGGCGCGGTGGGCGTGATCCTGTGGATCGGCGGCCACGACGTGCTGGCCGGGCGCATCAGCGCGGGCGAACTCTCGGCCTTCGTGTTTTACGCGGTGCTGGTCGCGGGCGCGTTCGGCGCCGTGTCCGAAGTGATCGGCGATCTGCAGCGCGCCGCCGGCGCCACCGAGCGGTTGATGGAACTCTTGGCGACCGAGCCGCAGATCCGCGCGCCTTTGACCCCGCAGCCGCTGCCCGAGCCGGCGCGCGGGGAGGTGCGCTTCGACCGAGTCGGTTTTTCGTATCCCTCGCGCCCGGATGTCCTCGCGCTCGCCGACTTTTCGCTGGAAGTGAAACCCGGCGAGACGGTAGCCTTGGTCGGTCCCTCCGGCGCCGGCAAGTCGACCGTGCTGCAACTGCTGCTGCGCTACTACGACGCCGACACCGGCGCGATCAGCGTGGACGGCGTCGAACTGCGCTGCGCCGATCCGCGGAGCTTGCGTACCCGCCTCGCGCTGGTGCCGCAGGATCCGGTGATATTCGCCGCCTCGGTGCGCGAGAACGTGCGCTACGGCCGGCCTGCGGCCAGCGACGCCGAAGTCGACGCGGCCTGCGCCGCGGCCTACGCGAGCGAGTTCATCCAGCGCTTGCCCGAGGGCGTGGACACCTTTCTCGGCGAGCGCGGCGTGCGGCTTTCCGGCGGGCAGCGCCAGCGGCTGTCGATCGCGCGCGCGCTCTTAGCCGATCGCGCGGTGCTGCTGCTCGACGAGGCCACGAGTTCGCTCGATGCGGCCAGCGAGCACTATGTGCAGCTGGCGCTGGCGCGTCTGATGCAGAACCGCACCACGCTGATCGTCGCCCACCGCCTGGCGACGGTGCAGAACGCCGACCGCATCGTGGTCATGGACGAGGGCCGCATCATCGCCACCGGCACCCACGACGAACTGGTGCGCGAAAAAGGTCTGTACGCCAGGCTGGCCGCGCTGCAATTTCTGGGCCGGGCTGAATCAGCGCAGGACGCGCGTTCCTAGTCTGAAATCGGGGTCAAAATAGCGTTCGCCGCCTGACCTGAGTTTGATGTACATCAAAGCCTCTTCGGCTGGGGAAAGTAGAGTACGCAGGTCTTGACTTTCGCCTCGGCCGCACTGATATGGCGCGCAGCCCCGGCACCACCGATAGTCGACATCCCGTTAAAAAACAAGGGGGTTTCATGCCTCAGGTCATAGGCGTACCAAAAGAGACGGCGGACGGCGAAAAGCGCGTTGCCACCGTACCGGAAGTCGTTGAAAAGCTCATCAAACTCGGATTCTCGGTCAAGGTAGAGTCCGGCGCCGGGGATGCGGCGAACTGCAGTGACGATAGCTACCGCGCCGCGGGCGCTGGAATCGTCGATAGCGCAGCCAAACTGTGGGCGGAATCCGACATCGTCTTCAAGGTATGCGTACCGACCGCTGAAGAAGTCGGCCTGATGCACCAGGGTCAGACCCTGATCACCTTCATCTGGCCGGCGCAGAACCCGGAACTGATGCAGCAGCTCGCGGCGCGCAAGGTCACCGTGCTGGCCATCGACGCACTGCCGCGCATGCTCTCCCGCGCCCAGAAGATGGACGCCTTGACCTCCCAGGCCGGCGTCGCCGGCTACCGCGCCGTCATCGAGGCCGCCAACGCCTTCGGCCGCTTCTTCAACGGCCAGATCACCGCCGCGGGCAAGGTGCAGCCCGCAAAGGTCTTCATCGCCGGCGCCGGCGTGGCCGGCCTGGCTGCGATCGGCACCGCCGCCAGCCTGGGCGCCATCGTGCGCGCCAACGACACCCGTGCCGAAGTGGCCGACCAGGTCGTGTCGCTGGGCGGCGAATTCGTCAAGGTCGATTACGAGGAAGAAGGTTCCGGCGGCGGCGGCTACGCCAAGGTGATGAGCGAGGGCTTCCTGCAGGCCCAGCGCGAGATGTACGCCAAGCAAGCCAGGGAGGTGGACATCATCATCACCACCGCGCTGATTCCCGGCAAGCCTGCGCCCAGGCTGATTACCGCCGAGATGGTGAAGAGCATGAAGCCGGGCAGCGTGATCGTCGACATGGCGGCAGAGCGGGGCGGCAACTGCGAGCTCACCGAGCCCGGCAAGGCGGTGGTCAAGCACGGCGTGACCATCGTCGGCTACACTGACCTGGCCTCGCGCCTGGCGAAGCAGTCCTCGACGCTGTACGCGACCAACCTGTTCCGGCTCTCCGAGGAACTGTGCAAGACCAAGGACGGGGTCATCAACGTCAATATGGACGACGACGCCATTCGCGGCCTGACGGTCGTCAAGGAGGGCGCGATCACCTGGCCGCCGCCCGCCCTCAAGCTGCCGGCTCCGCCGGCAGCCAAGCCGGCGGCGATGCCCAAAGCGCCTAAGCATGGCGAGGCGAGCGCCCCGGCTTCCGCCACGCGCACCTCGGTCATGTTCGGTATTGCCGCGCTGGCGTTCTGGTTCGTCGGCGCGAACGCGCCTGCGGCCTTCCTTGGCCACTTCACCGTGTTCGTGCTGGCAGTCTTCGTCGGTTACATGGTGGTGTGGAACGTCACGCCCGCGTTGCATACGCCGTTGATGAGCGTCACCAATGCGATCAGCAGCATTATCGCCATCGGCGCGCTGGTGCAGATCGCGCCGCCGCTGATGGGCGGTGCCGTGGCGCGCCCGGATGCCTGGATCCACTGGTTGGCGTGGGTGGGCATCGCGCTTACCGCCGTCAACATGTTCGGCGGTTTCGCCGTCACGCAGCGCATGCTGCAGATGTTCCGCAAGTAACGGAGACGAATCATGACCGCGACTCTCGCAACTGCCTCCTATATCGGAGCGACAATACTCTTCATCCTCAGCCTCGGCGGCCTCTCCAATCCGGAGAGCTCGAGGCGCGGCAATCTCTACGGCATGATCGGCATGACCATCGCCGTGCTGGCGACGGTTACCGGGCCGCACGTCACCTCGGCCGGCTATGCCTGGATCGTTGGCGCAATGGTCGTAGGCGGCAGCATCGGGCTTTACGCTTCCCGCGTCGTGAGAATGACGCAGATGCCGGAACTGGTGGCGCTGATGCACAGCCTGGTCGGCCTCGCCGCGATGCTGGTCGGCTTTGCCAATTACATCGATCCAGCGGCCTCGGCGGAATTCAGCGGCGCCGCGAAGTCGATACATGAAATGGAAATCTACATCGGCATCCTGATCGGCGCGGTGACCTTCACCGGTTCGGTGATCGCCTTCGGCAAGCTCTCGGGCAAGATCGGCGGCAAGACCCTGCTGCTGCCGGGGCGCCACTGGATGAACCTCGCCGGCCTGCTGGTGGTGATCTGGTTCGGACGCGAGTTCCTGCACGCCGAATCGATCGACGCGGGCATGATGCCCCTGATCGTGATGACCGTGATCGCGCTGCTGTTCGGCATCCACATGGTGATGGCGATCGGCGGCGCCGACATGCCGGTGGTGATTTCGATGCTCAACAGCTACTCTGGTTGGGCAGCGGCGGCGACCGGCTTCATGCTGTCGAACGACCTCCTGATCGTCGTCGGCGCGCTGGTCGGCTCGAGCGGCGCGATTCTGTCCTACATCATGTGCCGGGCGATGAACCGCAACTTCATCAGCGTGATCGCCGGCGGATTCGGCTCCGAGGGCGGGGCGCCGGCACCGAAGGGCGAGGGTGCGCAACCGGCGGGCGAGGTCAATCCTATCCTGGCCGCGGAAACAGCGGAGCTGCTGCGCGAATCGAAGAACGTGATCATCGTCCCCGGCTATGGCATGGCGGTGGCGCAGGCGCAGCACACGGTCTATGAAATCACCAAAGTCCTGCGCGAGAAGGGCGTCAACGTGCGCTTCGGCATCCATCCGGTCGCCGGTCGCATGCCCGGCCACATGAACGTTCTGCTGGCCGAGGCCAAGGTGCCTTACGACATCGTCCTGGAAATGGACGAGTTGAACGAGGACTTCCCGAACACCGACGTCGCCATGATCATCGGTGCCAACGACATCGTGAACCCCGCTGCCGAGGAAGATCCGACCAGCCCGATCGCCGGCATGCCGGTGCTGCAAGTGTGGAAGGCCAAGACCTCGATCGTGATGAAGCGCAGCATGGCCACCGGCTATGCGGGCGTCGACAATCCGCTGTTCTACAAAGAGAACAACCGGATGCTGTTCGGCGATGCGAAGAAGATGCTGGACGAAGTGCTGGTCGCGCTGAAAACCTGAGTACCGGAACTAAGCAAAGAGCCGCGAAACGGCCGCAACCGAAAGGAAGCGGCCGTTTTCTTGTCTTGTCGCCTGCTCGCCGGGGGGGCGCACGTTTGCGGCGGGTTATAATCGCGCCGTTTCCAGGGGAGGAAAAAAATGACTCATGTGGGCCTTGCAACATGTCGGCTACGTCCGGCATTTCTTGCTGCTGTATTTCTGACCGCAAGCGGTCCCGCGTTCGCGGCCGGCGGCGCCACTGCCCCGGCGGTATTCGGCATTCCGATTGAATTCATCCTGTTCGCGCTGACCCTGCTCGGGGTGGCGCTGTTTCACAACCATACCCTGCGCGTGGGCTTGACCGGTCTCGCCGTCATCACCGCGTACAAACTGCTGTTCACCGGGTTCAAGGACGGTCCCGGCATTCAGGGTCTGATCTCCCATTTTGGCCACGAATGGGTCATCCTCACCAACCTGCTGGGTCTGCTGCTGGGTTTCTCTCTGCTGTCGCGGCATTTCGAGAAAACGCACATACCGGCGGTGCTGCCGCGCTTCCTGCCGCACGACTGGAAGGGCGCTTTCATTCTGCTGGTGATGGTGTTCGTGCTGTCGTCTTTTCTCGACAATATCGCCGCCGCGCTGATCGGCGGCGCGATGGCGCATACGCTGTTCCGCGCCAAGGTGCACGTGGGGTATCTCGCCGCCATCGTCGCCGCGTCGAACGCCGGCGGCTCGGGCAGCGTGGTCGGCGACACCACCACCACCATGATGTGGATCGCCGGGGTGAGCCCGGCCGCGGTATTCCATGCCTACGTCGCGGCGGCGGTGGCGCTGGTGGTGTGCGGAATTCCGGCGGCGATGCAGCAACACAAGTATTCACCGATCATCCGCCACGAGCACAGCCATATCCGCATCGACTGGCTGCGCGCCGGCATCGTCGGTCTGATTCTCATTTTTGCCATCGCCACCAACGTGACGATCAATACCCATTTCACCGAGAGCTCCGACAGCTTCCCGTTCATCGGCGCGGCGGTCTGGGTTGCGATATTGCTGAGCGTGCCGGTCAGGAGGCCGGATTGGGAACTGCTGCCCGAGGCGACAAAAGGCTCGATCTTCCTGCTGTCCCTGGTGACCTGCGCCTCGATGATGCCGGTGGAGGCGCTGCCGCCCGCGTCCTGGCACTCGGCTTTCGGCTTGGGCTTTATCTCGGCCGTGTTCGACAACATCCCGCTCACCGCGCTCGCGCTTAAGCAGGGCGGTTTCGACTGGGGCATGCTCGCCTACACCGTGGGCTTCGGCGGCTCGATGATCTGGTTCGGTTCCAGTGCCGGAGTGGCGCTGTCCAATATGTACCCGGAAGCCAAGTCGGTCGGCAACTGGATCAAGCACGGCTGGCATGTGACCCTCGCCTACGTGGTCGGCTTCGCCGTGCTGATGCTGACGCTGGGCTGGCAGCCGACGCCGGAGCGCGGCGAGCGGCCCGGCGCGAGCCAGCCTGCCGCCGCAGTCGCGGCGCCGCTGCGGTGACCGCCTCAAGCGGTCGTATAGGTAGCTTCCCTGATTGACAAGAGTCAAGAACGCCAGTCAAAAAATTGATTTTGCGCGGCCGTAGGTATAGGATTTGCCGGTCTCATACGGTATCGGTATCCGGGGCATTATTCCGGATTGTGGAAGGTTCAGTCGGTCAGTCGCTGTTTGTGGCGGGACATTCCAGGTTTTTCAGGCCATCGACAAAATAACTAATTCCAAGGAGCAGAAATGAGCAAAGAGCAAACCAAACCGCTGTCGCGCCGCAAATTCCTCACTGGCGCTGCCGCAGCGACAGCCGGAGCCGCCACGCTGGGCTTCCCGATGATCGCAAAAGCCCAGACCGGCCCGATCAACATGCGCTGGCAAAGCACCTGGCCGTCGAAGGACATATTCCACGAATATGCGCAGGACTACGCCAAGAAAGTGAACGACATGACCGGCGGCGATCTGAAGATCGAGGTGCTGCCGGCGGGTGCGGTGGTGCCGGCATTCGGACTGCTGGAGGCGGTGGCCAAGGGCACGCTGGACGGCGGGCACGGGGTGCTGGGCTACAACTACGGCAAGCAGAACGCGCTGGCGCTGTGGAATTCCGGCCCGGGATTCGGCATGGACGCCAACATGCTGCTCTCCTGGCACAAGTACGGCGGCGGCCAGGAACTGCTGGCCAAGCTCTATAACTCGATCGGCATCACCACCATCCAGTCCTTCCTCTACGGTCCGATGGCGACGCAGCCGCTCGGGTGGTTCAAGAAGCCGATTACCAAGACGTCGGATTTCAAGGGCCTCAAGTTCCGCACCAACGGCCTGGCGATCGATTTGTTCACCGCGATGGGCGCTGCGGTCAACGCGCTTCCCGGCGGCGAGATCGTGCCGGCGATGGACCGCGGCCTGCTCGACGGGGCCGAGTTCAACAATGCCACCTCCGACCGCCTGCTCGGCTTTCCCGATGTGTCCAAGGTGTGCATGCTGCAGAGCTACCATCAGAGCTGCGAGACCTTCGAGATCATATTCAACAAGCCGAAGTACGATGCGCTGCCGCCGAAAATGAAGGCGATCATCGCCAATGCCGTGGAAGCGGCATCCGCCGACATGTCCTGGAAAGCGATCGACCGCTATTCCAAGGACTACATCGAGCTCCAGACCAAGGACAAGGTCAAGTTCTACAAGACGCCGGATTCGATTCTGGCTGACCAGCTCAAGCTGTGGGACGCGATCATCGTCAAGAAATCGGCGGAAAACCCCATGTTCAAGGAAATCGCCGCATCGCAAAAGGTATTCGCCGAGCGCACGGTGAAATGGGATCAGGACACCTATGTCAACCGGCGCATGGCAGTGAACTATTACTTCGGAGCCAAGAAGGCTGAACCGAAGAAGGGTTGAGGGATATTCGCGGTAATCATCGGCCATCCGGGCCTGGTCCGGGTGGCTGATTTTTTTGAATGGGAAAGAACATGCAGAAATGGCTCCTCGCGATCGACCGGATCAGCACTTTCGTCGGCCAGTCGTTTTCCTGGCTGATCGTCGCGCTCACTTTGCAGGTCTCCTGGGAGGTGTTCTCACGCTACGCGCTTGACACGCCGCACGCCTGGGCTTTCGATGAAATGGTCATGATGTACGGCACCCTGTTCATGATGGCAGGCGCCTACACCCTTGCGAAAAGCGGGCACGTGCGCGGCGACGTACTCTATGGCTTCTTCTACCCGCGCACCCAAGCGAGCCTGGACCTGGTGCTCTACATCCTGTTTTTCATCCCCGGCGTCGTCGCGCTCGCCTATGCGGGCTATATCTACGCCGGCGAATCCTGGGCCATGAACGAGCATTCGAACATCACTTCGGACGGTCCCCCGGTGTATCCGTTCAAGACCGTCATCCCGATAGCCGGGGCCTTCCTGCTGATGCAGGGCATCGTGGAAATCATCCGCTGCGTGATTTGCATCAAAGAGGGTAAATGGCCTTCGCGCGTGGAGGACGTGCAGGAAGTCGACGTGGAAAAACTGAAAAACATGGTCCACGTCAAAGATGAGGACATCCAGAAACTCGATGCCTACGTGATCAAGCAGGAGCAGGGCCAATGAAGATACGCAAGGAATTATGGTTCGGCTTCGGGCTGATGGCGCTGATCCTGATCCCGATACTGGTGCTGATGCCCTGGAGTCACATGAGCAACGGCCACTACGGCCTGCTGATGCTGGCGCTGATCGTGGTCGGCATCATGATGGGGTTTCCGACTGCTTTTACCCTCATGGGCATGGGCATGTTCTTCGGTTGGCTGGCCTACCGCAGCGTGAATCCGGCGCTGGCGGAGCGGCAGATCCTCGACCTGATGGTGCAGCGCGCATATTACGTGATGTCGAACGACGTGCTGATCGCGGTGCCGCTGTTCGTGTTCATGGGCTACCTGGTCGAGCGCGCGGCGCTGATCGATCGCCTGTTCAAGGCGCTACACCTGGCGATGGCGCGCGTGCCGGGTTCGCTGGCGGTGGCGACCATCGTCACCTGCGCGATTTTCGCCACCGCCACCGGCATCATCGGCGCGGTGGTCACCCTGATGGGCCTGCTCGCGTTTCCGGCGATGATCAAGGCCGGCTACAACGTCAAGGTCGGGGCCGGCGCGATCACCGCCGGCGGCACGCTCGGCATCCTGATCCCGCCCTCGGTGCTGCTGATCCTGTATGGCGCTACCGCGGGCGTATCGGTGGTGCAGCTTTACGCCGGCGCCTTCTTCCCCGGCATCATGCTCGCCGGGTTGTATGTCGGTTACATCATCCTGCTGGCGCTGTGGAAGCCTGCGCTGATGCCGCCGCTGCCGCTGAACGAACGGCTGGTGCAACTGCCAGCCTTGGCGCAGTCGCTGGTCAAACACGGCAGGAATGCGTTTGTCGGCTTGTGGCGTGCGCTCATCTCCAATGGCGGTGTACCGAAGCGGGCCGTGCTCGGGCAACTGACCGTCACGCTCGCGCCGCTGCTGTTGGCTGTCGCAGTGCTCGGTGTCACCTACTCGGCGGCGACCACGCCCGTGGTCGTCGATACGACCGGCCTGGTCGAGGCCGGCGGCGGGGTCGTTTCCGACGCCAAAGAGGAATCGGGCGGACTCATCGGCCAGGAGGAGGGCGACGGGCTGACGGAACCTCCGGCCGAAGAAGCCAAGGTGGGGGATGCGCCGCAGCCTGAGGCGGAAAAGCCGGCTGCGGCCGCGGCGCCGGCCGCAGTTGCCGCGCCGGCTGCTGCACCCGCCGCTGCGCTGGAACGCCTGCCGGCACCAGTCTGGTTCTGGGTCATGCTTGGGCTGTTTGCCGCCGGACTCGCGGTTCTGTATGTGATGTGGAACTGGGAGCGGCTCGAAATATTCAAAATGCTGCTCTCTTCGTTCTTCCCGCTGGCGCTCTTGATCCTCGCGGTGCTGGGTTCGATCGTGTTTGGCCTCGCCACGCCGACCGAAGCCGCGGCGGTAGGTGCTTTGGGCGGCGCACTGCTGGCGGCGGTCTATCGCTTCATCAACCACTGGCGTGAAAAAGCGACGGGCGCCGGCGCCGCGGGTGTGGCTTGGACGACGCTGAAAGATCTCGGCGCGATCATCAAGGATTCGTCCTTCCTCTGCGGCAAGACCACTGCGATGGTGTGCTGGCTGTTCGTCGGGTCGAGCATTTTCTCCGCCGCCTTCGCGCTGCTCGGCGGGCAGGAGATCGTGGAAACCTGGGTGCTATCGCTGGGACTGACCCCAGTGCAATTCATGGTGCTGGCGCAGTTCATCATTTTCATTCTGGGCTGGCCGCTGGAGTGGACCGAGATCATCATCATTTTCATGCCGATTTTCATTCCGCTGTTGCCGAAATTCGGCGTCGATCCGCTGTTCTTCGGCCTGCTGGTGGCGCTCAATCTGCAGACCGCCTTCCTGTCGCCGCCGGTGGCGATGGCGGCGTTCTATCTCAAGGGCGTGTCGCCGCCGCATGTGACGCTGAACCAGATCTTCGCCGGCATGATGCCGTTCATGGCGATCCAGGTGTTCGCGGTGTTCGTGCTCTACATGTTCCCCGGGATCGGGCTGTGGCTGCCTAGCGTACTCTACGGGCACTGAACGATGCCGCGAAAAATGACGGCGTCAACGGACCTCTCGCAACTCGGCGCCGCCGAGGCGGCAAGCGCGCTTGCCGAAGGCAGCATCAGCTCGGAAGAGCTCGTTGCGTCCTGCCTGGCGCGCATCGAGGCCGACGAGGACCGGGTGCGGGCATGGGCATTTCTTGATCCGGAACACGCCTTGCAGCAGGCGCGGGCAGCCGACCAGCGGCGGCGCGAAGGCGAACCGCTGGGTGCGTTGCACGGCCTCCCGGTGGGCATCAAGGACATCATCGACACCGAGGACATGCCGACCGAGAACGGGACGGTGCTGCATGCGGGGCGCGCGCCGACGGAGGATGCGACCGTGGTGCGGATGCTGCGCGCGGCGGGGGCGGTCATCATGGGCAAGACCGTCACCACCGAGCTTGCCACTTATGCGCCGGGCAAGACGCGGAATCCGCACAATGCGGAACATACCCCCGGCGGTTCTTCCAGTGGCTCGGCCGCCGCGGTTGCGGCGCATATGGTGCCGCTGGCGCTCGGCACCCAGACCAACGGCTCGATGATCCGGCCGGCGGCCTACTGCGGTGTAGTCGGGTTCAAACCCAGCTTCGGATTGATACCGCGGCATGGCATTCTGAAACAATCCGCAGCGCTGGACCAGGTGGGCGTGTTCGCGCGCAGCGTAGCGGATGCGGCCTTGCTGGCGGAGCAACTTATCGGTTTCGACGAGCACGATCCGGCCAGCCGGCCGCGGGCGAGACCCCTGCTGCGCGAAACCGCGGCGCAGGAGCCGCCGATTTTGCCGCATTTCGCTTTCGTCAAGACGCCGCTGTGGAAAATGGCCGATGCGGAGAGCCATGAGGCTTTTGCCGAATTGGTGTCGCATCTGGGCGACCAGGCGGAGGAATTCCAGTTTCCACCTGCATTCAAGGATGCGTGGAAATGGCATCAGGCCATCATGGAAGCGGATATCGCCGTGAACTACGAGCCCGAGTACGAACGGGGCAAAGACAAATTGAGCGAGTCTTTGCGCGGCCAGATTGAACGCGGGCGCAAGGTGCGGGCAGTGGAATACAACAAGGCCCGGGGCCGGATTCCGGCACTCAATGCGGTGCTGAAGGACATGTTCGACATGCGCTTCGAAGCGATTCTGACGCCCGCCACCACCGGCACGGCGCCGCGGGGCCTCGAGTCGACCGGGTCTCCGGCGTTCTGCACCTTCTGGACGCTTTGCGGCATGCCCGCGATCACGCTGCCGTTGATGCGCGGCGCCAATGGCCTGCCGCTGGGCGTACAGCTCGTTGGTCCGCGCGGCGGGGATGCGCGCCTGCTGCGCACCGCCAGATGGTTGGTTGAGCAGGTGCAGGCGGGGTAATTCTATTTCGCCAAAAAAATGCCGCACCGATAGCAGCAGGCAAACAGGCAACCCTTGCGGTTGCCTTTGTTTTTCGCGCTAGAATCGCACCCTCACAAATAACGACTAGAGCCATGACGCAATTGACGGATCAATTCGCTGCTATCGTCGGCGCCTCCGCGGTGATCACCGATCCGCAGGACATGGCCCCCTACGCCGTCGACTGGCGCAAACGCTATTCCGGCACGCCGCTGGCGGTGGTGAAGCCGGCATCGACCGAGGAAGTGGCGGCAGTGATGAAGCTTTGCGCCGAGACGCGCACCGCGGTCGTGCCCCAGGGCGGCAACACCGGCTTGTGCGGCGGCGCCACGCCGCTGGGCGAAAAGGACGCCAGCCGTCTCGCGCCGGGCGGCGCACAGATCGTGCTCAAGCTCTCGCGCCTCGCCCGCATCCGCGCGGTCGACGCGCTCAACAATACGATCACGGTGGAGGCGGGCTGCGTGCTGGCCAATTTGCAAAAAGCCGCGGCCGAGGCCGGCCGCCTGTTCCCCCTGTCGCTGGCCGCGGAGGGCAGCTGCGAGATCGGCGGCAACCTGTCCACCAACGCCGGCGGCACCGCGGTGCTGCGCTATGGCAACGCCCGCGATCTGGTGCTTGGCCTCGAAGTGGTGCTGCCCGACGGGCAGATCTGGGACGGCTTGCGCGCCTTGAGGAAGGACAATACCGGGTACGATCTGAAACAGCTGTTCGTCGGCGCCGAGGGCACGCTGGGCGTCATCACCGCGGCGGTGCTCAAGCTCTATCCGCGGCCGCACGCCCGGGCCACGGCGCTGGTCGCGCTCGCGAGCCCGGAAAAGGCGCTGCAACTGCTGTCCCACATCCAGGGCAGTTGCGGCGACCGCCTCACCGGTTTCGAGCTGATGTCCGCGTTTTGCCTGTCCCTGGTGGCGCAGCACTTCCCTGCGACCCGGCTGCCGTTCGCGCAGGCCTATCCCCAGTACGTGTTGCTGGAACTCTCGGATACCGCGAGCGCCGAAGGCCTGGACGCGGTTCTGCACGGCGCGCTGGCCGAGGCGAGCGAACGCGGCCTGGTGCTGGATGCCGTGGCGGCGACGAGCGAGGCGCAATCCGCAGCACTGTGGGCGCTGCGCGAGAACATTCCCGAGGCCGAGGTGCACGAGGGCATGCAGATCAAGCACGACGTCTCGGTCCCGATCTCGCGCATCGCCGAATACATCGCGGTCACCGACGCCGAACTGCAGCGCGCCTTTCCCGGCGTGCGCATGGTTACCTTCGGCCATCTCGGCGACGGCAACCTGCACTACAACATCGCGCCTCCGGCAGGCACCGATGAGGACGCGTTCATGGCGCGAGCAAGCGAGTTGCGCCGCGTGGTGCACGACAGCGCCGTGCGATTTTCCGGCTCGATCTCGGCCGAGCACG
>Ga0334722_10000347_pt1 | contig 70296 bp, 69 predicted proteins | sample C3_bottom_MG_FD_207210 | JGI IMG/M metagenome (GOLD analysis project Ga0334722, IMG submission 207210) | Sediment microbial communities from Yellowstone Lake, YNP, Wyoming, USA - C3_bottom | ecosystem: Environmental > Aquatic > Freshwater > Lake > Sediment | place: USA: Wyoming | collected... | reverse complement strand
TGATAAGTCCATCCTTAAGAACAACCATGGATGCGGTTGCCATTTTTTGTGAGAGATTGCTTATGTCATAACATTCGATTCTTTCTAAGGAAAGAAGTTTTGGAAAATATTTTTGAAGTAGGCTCTTTAGGGAAATTAAAGAATTTTCAGACTGATTATAGTTGTAATACTCTTCGCTTTGAATAGATTTCCGGTATAAAAGTTCTTCAAACCTTAAAATTTTGTTTCTCAATTGAATTGCCTCTTCGTAGTTATGCTTGGAGGAAAGCTCATGAAGTTTATGATAAAAAGATGTCAAAACACCAATAATATTACCTTTAAGAATCCGCAGAACCATCCGAATATTCCTTCGGTATTCGTCTCTCATATCTTCCTTTTCCTTGTCGGTCCATTTCCCGTGTTCAATGATATTGGGGCAAGGATTGCAAAGTCCTATCTTAGAGTAAAAACATCCTTTGCTAGATATATTTTTTTGTGTACAATACGGAACGAGTTTTCGAATTTCTTTTAGGAGCATTGACGCAGTGCGTACGGATGAAAACGGACCAAAATAAAGCGACATCTTATCATCTTCTTTTCTGACAAGAAGAATTTTAGGATATTTTTCTCTAATGGTTACTTTTATATAAAGGTAACTTTTGTTATCTTTCCAGATAACATTATATTTTGGATGATTTTTTTTTATGAGGTAAGCTTCTAGTAAAAGTGCTTTAAATTCTGAATCGGTAACGATTGTATCTATAGTATCTGATCCTTCGATAATGAGTGATTCTTTGATATTTGCTTTGGCATTCTCAACGTGAGATTTTACACGGGCTTTTATGTTTACTGATTTACCAACATAAAGTGGTTTCCCCTTTTTCTTGAAGATATATATGCCGGTTGTCGACGGAAGATTGGTTGTATCAAGCATATTACCGTTTATGAGATCTATAGATTTTTAAAAGGATCATTATAGTGAAAAGAAAAACGATTCCCGTTGATATTTTAAGTGCAAGTTTATATGTGTATGGTATCACGGTAATAGCTTTTGAGAATTTTTGATTATTCAATGCAGTAACGGTAACCGATCCATCCACTTTTTTATTTTTGTACTTGCTTACGTAGCTTACATTGATCTCTTTTTTTTCATACGGAGCAAGCATGGGGATCGTATACTGATTCGATGGAAAAACAAGAACATCGGAATCAATTTTTGCTCGAATATTCCAAAGGTATACATTCCCATTATTGGTAAAGTAAATTTTTGTTTTTAATTCCTTGTTATCGGTAACAGAGGCAGGAAATCCATCAATGGAAACATCCATTTTTTTTGTTTCTGCAGGTTTTAAAGTAGTTACAACTACAGAAACATCACGCGAATTCTCTGTTTTGTACATGCCCGCCGGAAGAGGAAGCTCTGAATCCTTACCATGAATCACGAATGCAATGTGATTAAGATCAAAAGAATTATAGTAATCTATCCCAGATGTATTCTCCCATGTGGGATCGATCTGGATCCATAATTCGGAAGCTTTGTCATAAAATTCCGGCCATGAATGCAGTACATCCGAAACGAGGGATAATGGTCGTAATTGCGGGTCTTTTGAAAAACCAAAACCCTCAATCTCCCTGGAATAAATACCTTTTTCTCTGGCATAACCGATAAACAGATCCGAAAACTCGACGCATACAGCATTGGTAGGGGATTTTAGTACACCTGAAGCCCCCAGTCTTGTTCCTTTATTGAGTGGTTTATTGTAATCGTACTTTAAAGTATTTACTACATTTCGGTAAATAGAGTATGCTGACTCCAACGATGCTGGAACGCTTGACACTTGCCAATATTTCCTGTCAGTTAATAGGTAATTTTTCTGTTTCGCCAGTGAGTTTCTCATGGCAGGGATAATTTCATCACGAGCTTTTACTGTAATTTCTGTACTTCCTAAAAAGGTTACGGGAGTTGTTTCCTTCGGACCAAGAAAATACCTTCCCATATAATTTCCATCCTCATCAGTATAGACAAGTGATGGTTTCGGATTAATAGACTGGACAAAAATTTTCTGATGCAATGTATCAGGAGGAAACGCAATATCAGTATATACAGGATAAAGATTTGGGTTGGAGAGATGATACGCTAGTCTTAATTCATATAATTGTGAATCTCCAAAAATTGCATAGACGGTTCTTGAGGTAGGATTATCCCAAATAATTTGATTTCCATTGATTAACGTTGGTTTAGGTTTGGCAATGGATATTTTCTTGTCGGTATTTGGGGGAAGATTGACTATAATTTTATAATTCCCCTCTTCCCTATTTTCAATCGTAGGCAATATGACTTCCCAAACGTTTCCGTTCACTTGAAACAGGTTTTCCTGGATAAATTGGAGGTTAAAAGTGTTAATGCTATCTCTCCCAATATTTGGCTGGGTAAACTCAACATCAATTTTTGTTTTCGTCTCATCAACAGTAAGCTTCGGAGTTATCTCCCCATTATCGTCAGACGCCTTCAAATCCTTAATGAGAAAGCTTTTTGGAAAGCTCAATGAAAATTTGTTCACATATATGTCAGAACGGAGATTAGTAATCTGGACGCTAAATTGAGCTCTGGTATTGAGTCCCTTATTGTCTTCTGACAAAAAATATTCAACTTGGTAATTACTCCGATAATCTGCTGCTTGAACGTGGGGAACGCGTATAATGAAGCATAGAAAAAAGAGAACTGAAAATATGATCTTTTTTAGCATGTATTTATTATAGAGCTTTTTTTATCATTCTCTATACTCTATACCACTTTTTTTAAATAGTGCGCAGTATATGATTCCTTAGACTTTAAGAGATTTTTAATATCTCCCTGAAAGATTATTTGTCCGCCTTTATCGCCTCCATCCGGTCCCAAATCAATAATATACTGGCAGTTTTTGATCACATCAAGATTATGTTCAATCACAATAACCGTGTTTCCTCTTGCAACTAATTCATGCAAGGTATGAAGAAGCTTTTCAATATCATAAAAATGTAATCCCGTAGTTGGCTCGTCAAGGATATACAATGTTTTCCCCGTGTCACGCTTTGAAAGCTCATTGGCCAGTTTTATCCGTTGTGCTTCTCCGCCCGAAAACGTCGGAGCAGCCTGCCCAAGCTCAATATACCCAAGACCCGTATTACGGAGGAATAATAATTTTTGGAATATTTTTGGGTGATTCTGGAAAAACTCACATGCTTCATCGACAGTCATTCGTAAAATTTGATAAATGCTTCTTTCCTTGTACTTAACTTCCAGTGTTTCACGATTATACCGTTTGCCTTCACAGACATCGCAGGTAACATATACGTCGGCGAGAAACTGCATTTCGATTTTAATCATTCCTGCTCCTTCGCATTTTTCACAGCGTCCACCTTTTACGTTAAAAGAGAATCTTCCTTTTTGAAATCCTTTTGCTTTGGCGTCAATTGTTTCTGAAAACAATGTCCGAATGTCATCAAAGAAACCGACATATGTTGCAGGGTTTGAACGCGGTGTTCTACCGATTGGAGATTGATCAACCAAAAGAACCCTTTCAATATTTTGATAACCTTCAAGCCGGTCAAATTTACCAATGGTATCTTTGTAGTAACCGTCAAGATAGTACTTAAGCGATGGGTAGAGTGTTTCAACAATCAAAGTAGATTTTCCTGATCCGGATACCCCTGTCACCGCAATAAGATTTCCCAGTGGGAATTTCGCCGTTATATTTTTTAAGTTGAACTGCGAAGCTCCGCGAATAATCAATGAGCTCTGCCTTTCGGAAATCGGTCTCGAGGAAGTTTTTATTGTTCTTTTTCCTGACAGGAACTGGCCGGTGAGCGATGAAGATAATTTCATCTGTGGTAATGTGCCAGAAAAGGTCACTTTTCCTCCGTGTTTACCCGCTTTGGGTCCCAACTCGATTACATAATCGGCAGATTCTATAGTTTCCCTATCATGCTCTACAACAATAAGCGTATTGCCAAGATCCCTTAGATTATGAAGCGTATGAATAAGGGAAGAAACGTCTTTTGGGTGGAGTCCAATGGAAGGCTCATCCAACACGTACAAGACCCCTGTCAATCCGGTTCCGATTTGAGACGCAAGTCGAATGCGTTGTAGTTCTCCTCCTGAAAGGGTTTTTGCAGTTCGTGCAACAGTAAGGTAAGAAAGACCTACATTGTCAAGAAAGGTTAACCGTGTAATGATTTCTTTCAATATCGGCCGTGCAATCTGAGTTTCATAAAATGTAAGAATGTTTGGTAAATCGTTTTTAAGATACGCAATAAGTTCCGACACAGATAACTCTGCTGTATCTGCGATATTTTTTTTATTAACGGTAATAGATAAAATTTCCGGTTTTAATTTCTTTCCATTACATGAGGGACATAGCTCCTCTCTCATGTATTTTTGGATTTCAAATCCTTGAAGATCACTTTGATTATCAAAATAACGCCTTTCGAGCTCTTTAATAATTCCATCAAATTTCTCATATATCGTCGTCGACTTTCCGTACCGGTTAGTGCCTTCTACTTGATAGACTTTATCTGTGCCTTTTAAAATTACATCCAATTCCTTTTTTGTAAATTGACTTACCGGAATATCCAAACGTACACCTTCTTTTTGCGCTACCTGTTTAAGCAAGCGGATATACCATGTTTCATGAAAAAAAAACTTATTGAATGGGAGTATGGCGCCTTCATTGATACTCAGATTTTTATTGAGAATCAGTTCAGGATCAACAGCATAGATTGAACCTATCCCTCTACACTTTTCGCACGCTCCAATGGGAGAATTAAATGAGAACATCCGTGGTTCAATCTCAGGCAGCGATAGATTATCGTTTGGGCAGGAAAACTTTTGGGAAAAAAGCAACTCTTTATTTTTTTCTACTAATACAATAATCAATCCATCTGATAGGTTCATTCCTTGCTCAACCGCAGTCGACAATCTTGTTTTGATCGTAGCTTCAAACATTGGATCTTTTATTTCCTTGAATGAAGCTGAAATTTGGTCGATAGCAACATCAATCGTATGCTTGTTTGTTTTAATAAGGTCAATATCTTCATTTAGACTCATTTCTTTTCCATTAACCCTCAGTGAGGAAAAACCTTTGCTTCGGAGGTTGTCGAACAAATCTTTAAATTCCCCTTTTTTCTGCCTGACGATTGGTGAAATTAAGGTAAATTGATGAGGCTTTATTTTATCAGTCAGAATTTGCTTATGAATTTCCTTAAGGATTCTATCAACAATTTCATCGGTCGACATTTTAGCAATTTCTGTTCCGCATTTTGGGCAATGAGGATGTCCAACGCGGGCGAACAATAAACGGAGATAATCATAGATTTCCGTGATTGTTCCTACCGTTGACCGCGGATTGTGAGTAGTCGCCTTCTGATCAATTGAAATGGATGGGGATAATCCGTCAATTGAATCAACGTCAGGCTTATCCATCACGCCAAGAAATTGCCTAGCATAAGCGGATAGTGATTCGACATATCTTCGTTGTCCTTCAGCATAGATAGTATCAAACGCAAGAGAAGATTTACCCGAGCCAGAAATTCCCGTCATTACTACAAACTTATTTTTAGGAATATCTACACTGATATTTTTAAGATTGTGTTGTCTTGCGCCTTTTACTTTTATAGAATCAAACATATTATTTCTTTTTTAACTCATTGACCTTATCCCGTATACGAATTGCCAATTCAAAATGTAAATCGTCAGCTTGCCTCTTCATCTCATTTTCCAGTCTCTTAATAACTCTTTTCTTGTCATACGGAGTTAAAGCATCTTCCTTCACTGAATCGAGGTAATTTTGCACATGAGATGTATTTGCACGCTTTTCAAGAATCATTTCATCCAACGATTCTCCAACAATAATTTTCTCCCTGATAGGCTTATAGATATTTTTTGGAACAATGTTATTTTTAAGGTTGTATTGTACTTGATATTCTCTCCTTCTGTCAATTTCCGCAATTGCATTTTTCATCGATCCTGTTTTCACATCCGCATACATAATAATTGAACCTGCAATATTTCTGGCCGCCCGTCCCATTGTTTGGATGAGTGAAGTTCTGGACCTGAGAAAACCCTCCTTGTCAGCATCAAGAATGGCAACGAGGGAAACCTCAGGTAGGTCCAATCCTTCCCTCAATAAATTAACTCCTATAAGTACGTCAAATTCGTTTTTTCGGAGATTGTCGAGTACATTGGATCGTTCGAGTGTCTTAATGTCAGAATGCAGATAACAGGCTCTTATAGTGCGCTCTTTCAGATAATCGGACAAATCCTCTGCATTCTTTTTTGTAAGTGTTGTAACGAGAATTTTTTCTTTGTTCTTTACCCTCTTTTCAATCTCTTTGACAAGATCCTGCACCTCAGTTTTCGCAGGACGTATCTCAACTTCGGGATCGATAATTCCAGTTGGCCGTATTAACTGTTCCGTAATTTCACCTTTTGATTTTTGCATTTCCCATTCGTCGGGTGTTGCCGAAAAATAAATAAAGTAAGGAGGGATTTGATAGAACTCCTCAAATCTAAGCGGTCTATTATCAAATGCGGCTTTCAGGCGGAATCCATATTCTATAAGCGTTTTTTTTCTTGCGTAATCCCCGTTAAACATTCCTCTAAGCTGAGGAACGGTCATGTGAGATTCATCGATAAATACGAGAAATTTATCTCCATATGCCTTTTTGAAATAGTCAAGTAAGCTGTGCGGAGGATCACCCGGATTTCTCCCGTCAAAATATCGCGAATAATTTTCAATACCATTTACATATCCTACCTCTTTGATCATTTCAAGGTCATAATTTACCCGCCTTAATAATCTATCGGCTTCCCCTATTTTTTTTTGCTTCTTTAACTCTCCGTATTCCTTTTTTAAATCATCTCTGATTTGCTGTTCGGTTGATTTAAAAACATCAGGGTCAGTGAGATAATGCTTCGCAGGATATATTATTATGTCGCGAACTTTGGATTCCCGATCTGAGATTTCCTTTCCAGACAACGGTTCAAATTTGAGAATTTTTTCAACTATTCTGTTTTTCAAGTAGATTCTATAACCGAAATCTTCATAGGCAGGATAAATATCCATATAATTTCCACGCAGGCGGAATGTACCCCGTCTGAATTCAAATTCACTCCTTTCATAGAGAAGTTGAACGAGTCTTCTTGATACGGAATCCCAATCGGTTGTCATTTTCTCTTTAAGTTCAAGGATGAATTTTCCATATTCAATGGGAGAACCCAAGTTATAAATGCATGAAACGGAGGCGACAACTATAGCGTCCGGCCTCGTTATAATATTTGTTGTTGCCCGCAGTCTCAATTTATCAATCAAGTCATTAATCTGTGCTTCTTTTTCAATATATGTGTCAGTCGTAGGAATATAAGCTTCAGGCTGGTAAAAATCATAATAGGAGACGAAGTATGAAACTCCGTTATGAGGAAAAAATTCTCTCATTTCTTGATATAATTGTCCAGCAAGAGTTTTATTATGTGAAATAACCAAGGCAGGCATTTGAAGCTTCTGTATAACATTTGCCATGGTAAATGTTTTCCCGGATCCGGTGACTCCAAGAAGGACCTGATTTTTTTTACTTTCCTTTACACCAAATACAAGCTTTTCTATAGCTTGCGGTTGATCCCCGGTCGGTTTAAATGGCGAAGTAAGCTGAAACATAAGTAACCAACCATTATAACCGATATCGTAATAATTATCTATTTTAGATATTTCATTTAAAAGATATCGGTTAAAAGACTACAATTTTATTCCTTCAAAACAATCCCGATTTAATCGGGATTGTCGTCTTATATCACTTTTTTTGTCTAAGTTTCACTACCTTATGGTAGATATAGAAGACAACTAAGAGGAAGCCCGCTCCAACAATAACATACTCAAACTTCTGGTAATAGGGATGGAGCGAATTCCAATTTTTCCCGAGTACGAATCCGATATAGGTAAGGAATGCTGACCAAATAAGAGATCCAATAAAAGTGAATATGCTAAACCTCCAGAAATTCATTCGTGCAATTCCTGCAGGGAGGGAAATAAATGTTCTCACGACGGGAAGAACTCTTGAAAAAAACGTAATGCTTTCCCCGTACTTTCTGAACCATTTTTCCGATCTCTCAAATTCGTGTTCACTTATCAATAAATATTTCCCGAATTTTTTAATCAGCCCAATTACGACATGTTTTTCTCCCCACCATCCGAGCCAGAATGCCAGCCATGATCCAAAAAGATTAGCAAAAGCTCCAACCAAAATAACAATAGAGAGGTTAAATTTGCCAGTAGTTGCAAGATATCCAGCAAATGTCATGGTAACTTCGGAGGGAATAGGAATTAATGCCGATTCAGCAGCCATTAGAAAGAAGATACCTAAATATCCGCTTGTTGAAATTACTGATATAATTAGATTCGTTAAATAAGAAATTATCTGTTCAATCATATGTTGTATATAGTTGGAACGCCGATCGGAAACCTTGACGATCTCTCTCTTCGTCAGGCAAAAACACTAGCCTTTTCTGACGTTGTGCTTGCTGAAGATACCAGATCAGCATTTACTCTTCTTCAAGGGATCAAAAACCGTTTTAACGTTTCCTTTAATCGAAATCAAAAAGTTATTTCTTATTATAGAGAAAAAGAGTTTGAAAAACTACCAGAAATAATTCAATTACTTAATGAGGAAAAGACTGTCGTATTAATTTCGGAGTCAGGCTTGCCTTTGATTTCGGACCCTGGCTACCTCCTGGTAAAAACCTGCATAAGAAAAAAATTGAAATTTAGCGTAATTCCCGGTCCTTCCGCCGTAACAACTGGCCTTATTCATTCAGGATTTAATACGAATGAATTCATGTTTCTTGGTTTTTTTCCAAAGAAAGAATCTGAAATAAACCAATTGACTAAACAGCTTGTAAAGGTAAAGGAGATTTACCCGGAGGTCACATTTATTTTTTTTGAATCCGCTAAGCGCTTAAATTCAACACTGCAATTGATTATTGAGTCAGGATGGGATCCTGACATGGTTATTTGTAGGGAATTAACCAAAAAATTCGAGGAAGTAGCTCGGGGAAAAGCTAAAGATTTGTTAAAAAGAGAATACAGAGGCGAAATAACGCTTTTGGTCAAATAATTATGCCTGAGAAAATGTGCTACCAGCTTGTCCACCCCGAAGCTCAAACGCCATGCTTCATTAAAGCTGGTAAAAAACCGTGTTCTGAGAAAGGATGTCCGGTGTATGATGCTATAACTGTATCAACGCTCACAAGGAAGCTTGGAACCAATGGATTTAGAGCATATATAGAAAATAATTTGCTTCATCACGTATGCCCTATAATAAGTAAGTTTGCCCCAAATAATTCAGAATACAGAGAAAGAACAGGATACAAGAGCTAACTTATGAGTAAAAAATATAATATAATACATGGTTACATATGGGAAATAAAACATTTACCCTTAGTTTTTCGTGTCCTCCGTGCAGGCACGCTAGAAAAATCATGATTGAAGCGTTTGTCCCAGTGAAAAGAACAAAGGAAAGCGAGGAAATTATTTCATTTTTAGCCCGTTGTGTCGATAGTAATGCAGACGGAACTAATAATCCGCAAAGGAAAAATTATGGTCTGGAACTTGCTCCACGACTAGTAGAAGACATGAACACAAATGGAATCGGCCAAATACTACTGAATGCCCATTATGAAAGATTTCACCACGGTCTTCCTGTACCAGATGTTGTCAATATAAGTAATTGATCTCTGTAGGAAATTAAAGTGATCCCATGGGGATTCGAACCCCAGATTCTCTGGCTGAAAACCAGATGTCCTAGGCCGCTAGACGATGGGACCAGTCATGAGTATTTAGAATGTAGTATATAGAATATGGCGGTTTATTTCAATAAAATAACTCTCTTCATAAATACTAAATTCTAACTTTTCAGATCCTTACTTAAATTTACTTTTTAGCTCCTCCAATATTTCCTTAGCAATTGTTTGACCACCAAGACCGAATGCGAGTCCTCCTGCTAAAGCTATCATCACTACTATACCGGTAAATAAAATTCGTATTAAATCTTGTGCAACGCCAAGCTGGTTTAATACAACAAGGACGGTAAAAAAAAGCACAATCCACTTTGTAATAACAGATAAAGTAGCTGCAGATGAAGCTCCAACGGTTTGCGCACTCGACTTTACTAAATCCGCTCCAAGATTAGAAGTAACCAATCCAACAAATGCGATAATAACGGCGACAATTACGTTTGGGAGATAAAAAAGAAACTGATTTAAAACAACAGTCGCGCGCGACAGTCCCCATATTTCAAAAGCGGGAATAAGAAACAAAACAACGATAGTCCACCGTAACACTTCGGTAAGAACCTCTTCCCATACTTTTACTTCTTTCTTTTCAATCAGTCGGGTTTTCTGAAAAAGGCTATCAAGTCTAAAAAATGAAAATATCGACAAGAGAACTCTTTTTAGTAATCCTCCAACAAGAAATCCTACAAGTATGATAAATATTCCACCGACAAGACTCGGGAGAAAATTCATCGCATTTTTAAAGAAATCAACGAGTATTGTATTGATTATGTCTATCATTTATCTCACCCCCTTTCATAATTCAATATTCCTATAAAATTTTATTATCTCTCCATCCTCACCATTCATAATAATTGAAATAACGCCGATACAAAACTTATGATTATTATAACCATATTTTAATAAAAAAGTAGTTGCAACACTTTTAATCCTCGCCACTTTTGAACGAGTGATTGCCTCATGAGGATAGCCCTTTGATCTGTCGGAACGGGTTTTCACTTCGATAAAGCTTATTGTATCGGCTTTTTTTGCTATTACGTCAATTTCACCATATCTGGTTCTGTAATTGGTAGTGATGATATGATAACCCTCTTTTTTAAGAAGATTATATGCAGTTACTTCTCCAAAACGTCCTAGCGTTTTGTTATACAGGCTCATTTTTTCTTTTTGGTTTTTACCTGATAGAGTTTTGTCCTTAATTCTTGATCTGACAAATCTCTTAAGAAATACAGTTTTGACTTCTGATAATTTGATTTTTTGATAAGCGCGATTTTTGCAATGTAGGGTGAAGAAAGCGGTATAATCCGTTCTACTCCAATTCCGGAGTTGCTGATTTTCCTAACGGAAATCATCCTCGTGTTAAGCGAGTCACCTTTTACGCGCAAAAGGATACCCTTGAATGTTTGGATTCTTTCCTTGTCTCCCTCCTTAATCCTGTAATCGATATCAATCATGTCACCAACTTTGTATGTTTTGTCTTGGTAGGTAAATGAATTTGCCATAATTAGGATTTTAATTTTAGCACGTCACCCTGTTTTTTACAAGCTTCAATATATGCTACAAAGATTGGATGGGGGCTAAGGGGACGACTTTTATATTCAGGATGTCCTTGAGTTCCAAAATAGAATGGATGCATCGATTCCGGGAGCTCAACAATTTCCGCAAGATTCTCCATGACAGAGCGCGCGCTGATAACGAGTCCTTTATTCTCAAATTCACGCGTGTATTCATCATTAAATTCATACCGGTGCCGATGACGTTCGCTGGTATCTTCTGTTTTATAGATTGAATAAGCTCTCGTTCCCTTCTTTACATTTGCCTTCCAGCCTCCAAGCCTCATTGTTCCCCCATAGGATCTCCGTTCCATGAATTTTTTTTGCGAAGGCATGAGATGGATAATCGGATGTCTCGTTTTTGGATTGTTCTCGGCTGTATTGGCATCTTTCCACCCCAGGATATCCCGCGCAAACGATACTACGGCAAGCTGCATGCCATAACAAAGTCCTAAATAGGGTATTTTATGTTCTCTGGCATATCCCGCAGCCGCAATCATCCCTTCTGCGCCGCGTTCACCCCATCCTATGGGAACAATGACTCCGTCAGGATTACCAATAATACCTGTTCCTTCTTTCTCAACTTTTTCAGCATCAATCCAATGTGTTTTAACGTCAACTCCAACTTTCCAGCAGGCATGATCTATTGCATCAAATAAAGCAGCATAAGAATCCCTCAGTTGGTAATCTCCGGTCCCAAAATACTTTCCAACTATGGCAACCGAAATTTCCTTATCCTTCTTGCTTTCAATGGTTTTGACCAATTTTTCCCATGAAGATAAGTCGGGCTTTTTGCTTGGTAAGGAAAGTTTTGCAAGAATTTTATTGTCAAGAAGCTGTTTGTTAAGAACAAGGGGGATTTCATAGACGGAATTAAGATCAGGACTCGAAATGATATCATCGGCATGCATATTACAGTACAGTGCAAATCTATCACGGCGTCTTTGGTCAATATATTTTTCAGATCTTGCGATGATAAAATCCGGTTGAATGCCCATAGAATTGAGAAGCCGTACAGAAAGTTGGGTCGGTTTTGTCTTAGGTTCGCCGAGATGCTTTGGAGTGGGAAGGTAGCTTACGTGGATATGTATAACGTCCTTGGGATTTTTTAGTGCAAGCACACGGGCTGCTTCATAGTAAAACATATTCCAGTACTCGCCGACAGTTCCTCCAAGTTCAATCGTAACAATATCAGCGTTGCTTTTATGTCCTACATTCTGAATCCTTTTAATAATTTCTTCGCAAATATGAACTGCTTCGACATCTTCACCGTTGTATTCAAATCTACGTTCCCTGTCAATGATTGTCTTGTATATCTGGCCCATGGTAACAAAATTATCTCTTCCCATATCTTCATTAAGGAATTTTTCATATGTGCCAATATCCATATCTGTTTCCGTCCCATCCTCACACAGGAAAACGTCACCGTGTTCAATAGGATTAATCGTTCCTGAGTCAATATTGAGATATCCTTCAAATTTAATGGGAGCAATCTTGTATCCTGCAGACTTTAATAGTAATCCTATCGAAGCAGAAGTAGTACCTTTACCAATTCCCGAAATAACCCCACCTGAAATAAAAATATACTTAAGCGGCATATAAAATGATACAATACCTGTTTAATTTTTCAAGCGAAAATTTATTTTATGCCTGCCAGCGTCCATGATGAATATTTACATTGGGGGTAATTACTGCACCCGTAGAACCGTTTTTTTGTTTTTGTAAACCGTATAACAATATCGCCGCCACATGTCGGGCATTTTTTGTTCTGAACTATTTTCAGGAAAGACTTTGTGAATTTGCAAGTAGGATATTTGCTACAAGCCATAAACTTGCCGAACCTTGAATAACGGACAACGAGTTTAGACCCGCACTTAGGACATTTTTCATCTATTTCTTCCTCAACATCTATTGTTGACGTATCTTTCTTTTTTTCTTCCAGTTCTTTTTGAAAAGGGTTATTGAATTCCTTTAATAGCTCTATAAAATCCTTGTTGCCTTCGGCTATACTATCAAGTCCGTTCTCCATTGATGCGGTAAAATCGAGATTAAAAATATTAGGAAATGCCACAGACAAATAATCAGATATCGCTTGGCCGAGCTTTGTTGGGATGAAATAACGGTATTCTTTTTCAACATAATTTTTACCCTGGATAAGCGAAATGATTGGCGCGTATGTAGACGGCCTTCCTATTCCTTTCTCTTCAAGGATTTTGATGAGCGTAGCCTCATTATACCGAGGAGGAGGTTTTGTCTCGAGTTCCTCACTTGTAATTGATTTTAACAGCGTGTCCGAGTTTTTCTCAATAGATACTGAATCGTGGTTGTTTTTTACGAATTCAGGATTAAGAAGTCTTAAAAAACCATCGAAAAGAACCTGTTGCTTCTCGCAGATGAACTCATACATTTTTTTTGAAGTGATAACAATCTGGATATTTTTAATGCTTGCCTCTTTCATCTGCGTTGATACTGCTCGGGCAAAAACAATCGAGTAGAGTCGGACATGGTTTTGTGAAAGTGTTGATTTCTTTTTTTTGGGTTTTTTCTCAAGAATAGTCTCCGGCGAATTTTCAAGATGTGTAGGCCTTATTGCTTCGTGTGCTTCCTGTGCCATGCGGGATTTTGTTCTATATCCTCTTGGTTTTTCGAGCGAGTACTGTTCACCATACTCCTTTACGATATAGTCCTTTGCCCTGAATACAAATTGCGTCGAGAGATTAAATGAATCAGTCCTGTGATAGGTAATAAGACCTCGTTCATATAAGTCTTGAGCTAATTTCATAGTCATTCTTGAAGAAAATCCAAAGCGGTGAAATGCCTCTTGCTGCAGAAGCGATGTGGTAAATGGAGGTGGAGGATATCTGTTTTGCACACTTTCTTTTATATCGGTAACAGCAAAGGTGTCAGAACTCAAGTCATTTTGGATTGTTTGACTAGTATCCTTTGTGATAGAAGTTTTCGTATATTCATATTCACCAGCAAATAACGGTATTATATTAGTTTGTTCGTATTTTACACCACTTTTACTTACAAGCTTTGCTCTAAACTCCAGTGTTTTGCTATTGAATAGACCATATAATTGACAGTATTGTTCTTTGGTGAATGCTTTAATTTCCTTCTCCCTTTCAACAATAAGTCGCAGAGCTACAGTCTGTACTCTTCCTGCAGAAAGCCAATTCTTTCCCATTTTTTTCCAAAGGAGTGGCGAGAGTTCGTACCCTACAATACGATCTAGTATTCTTCTGGCTTGCTGAGCTTTGACGAGATTGATGCGGAGCATTTCAGGATGCTCAAGCGCCTCTTGAAGGGCACGTGCAGTGATTTCATGGAAAACAATCCTTTTGAATGTTTTTCCTTCAGGAAATGAAATAGCAGGCCACTCTTCATTTATAAGGTTTAGAACAAACGCGGCATGGTACGAAATAGATTCACCTTCACGGTCAGGATCGGTGGCTAAAATAATCTCGTCATTTTCTGATGCTAATTTTTTGAGCTGGTCAATAATTTTTTCCTTATTTTTGATGATTTGATAGTCCGGTTTGAAATTATGCAGGTAATCTATCGCAATTGTGTTGTGTGGTAGATCTCTAAAATGACCCATAGTAGCAAACACAAAATACTTATTTTTATTTTCCTCGGACATTGCAAGAATCCGGTTGAAGGTTCTCGCTTTGGTTGGTGACTCAACAATAATAAGACTCATATCATTCAATTGTAATTTATCATGGATGATTTGTCATTTACATTACGATCTCTCGGAGAATGAACGGGGAGCTTTCTTCTTAAGAAGTTTTAATTCAACCAGCGATCTCCTGAGGAGGGCTCCTGCTTCAATCCGCTGTTTTTGGTCAATCGAGCTTTTGAGTATTTTTTTTGCATCATCAATGGCCTTTTCGGTCAATCCTCTATCAATTTCGTCCTGATGATAGGCTTTTGAAACAAGGATATTTACTTCCTCTCCATTTGTTTCCACATATCCCCCACCGATCGCCAAAAAATCTTCTCTCGAATTCGTTTTAATTTTTACAATTCCTTCCACAAGAAGTGAAAAAAGTTTCTCATGGTGAGGAAGAATGGTAATTTCACCGTCGGCTGAAGGTACGGTTACAGAATCTGCTTCCTGTTCCAGACTCACTTTTTTTGGAGTTATGATTTTAAGGTGGAATTGGGCCATAGTTATTTCACTTCCTCAATTGTTCCTTTCATATAAAATGATTGTTCTGATTTGCTATCGTGTTTACCATCGAGAATTTCCCTGAATCCCCTGACGGTTTCTTCAACATTTACGTATTTGCCTTCCCTTCCGGTAAATGGTTCTGCTACGAACATTGGTTGAGTAAGAAATCGTTGAATTTTTCGGGCTCTTGAAACAACTAATTTATCATCTTCTGACAACTCTTCCATCCCTAGAATGGCGATGATATCCTGAAGGTCTTTATACCTCTGCAATGTTTTCAGCACATCACGGGCCACTTGATAATGATCGTCCCCGACAATATCTGGATCAAGTGCGCGGGAAGAAGAAGTTAAAGGGTCAACTGCAGGAAATAAAGCTTGTTCTGCTAATGAGCGCTCAAGAGTGATTGATGCATCAAGATGAGAAAATGTTGCGACAGGTGCAGGATCAGTATAGTCGTCTGCTGGAACAAAAACCGCTTGGATTGATGTAATTGAACCATTATTCGTTGAGGTGATTCTTTCCTGTAATGCAGACATTTCGGAAGCCAGCGTCGGCTGGTATCCAACAGCAGAAGGTATTCTTCCAAGTAGTGCGGAAACTTCACTACCCGCTTGAGCAAAGCGGAAGATGTTATCTATAAAAAGAAGAACATCCATGTGCTTCTTGTCACGGAAATATTCCGCCATTGTTACTCCTGTCAAAGCGCCTCTTAATCTGTTTCCAGGAGGTTCATTCATTTGACCAAAAACGAGCGTCGTATTTGGAAGTACTTTCGTTTCTTTCATTTCAAGCCAAAGGTCATTTCCTTCACGTGTTCTTTCACCTACACCCGTAAAGACGGAAACACCATGATGTTTTTTTGCGACATTATGAATCATTTCCTGGATAAGCACGGTTTTTCCCACCCCTGCTCCTCCAAAAATTGCTACTTTGCCACCCTTAATAAAAGGTGCGATAAGATCTATTACTTTTATGCCGGTCTCGAAAATTTCCTGTTTTACTGATTGTTCAACAAGTGTAGGTGGTGAATTGTGGATCGAAGCAAACGTTTTAGCTTTTATAGGCCCGAGCTCATCGACGGGTTGACCTAAAACATCCATTATCCTTCCCTGGGTTTCTTTTCCAACAGGAACAGTAATTGATTTACCCGTATTTACTACTGACATTCCACGTCTAAGTCCATATACATTACCCATGACAACCGTTCTTACTACTCCCATATTGAGGATCGCTTCAACCTCTAATGTAATCTTGCCTAATTCCTTTGTTTCTAAAACAAGGGCATCATACACGTATGGAGTCTGATCTTCAGGAAACTTTACATCAACTACAACTCCTCGAATTGCAATAATCTTTCCTTCAGCCATAATAATTTATAAATAAATAATAATTAATTACCTTCAACCGATTCTTTTGCCGTTACCATATCCAGTAGTTCATTCGTGATTTTTTCTTGTCTTAATTTATTCCGCAACATTGTCAAGTTGTAAATGACGTCATTAGCATTTTCGGTCGCATTTTTCATTGCTATCATCCGCGATGAGTGTTCGCCTGCTTCGCTTTGGATAATTGCATGACGTATTTTTTCCTCGACAAAGTTCTTGAGAAGCGGAGTAATGATTTCTTCCGGATTAGGTTCTATAAGATATTCTACTTCCTCCATTTGGGCTTTTTCTTTATCTTCCTCTTCAGATTCAAGATTGAGCACGATTGGAAGAAGCGGGTATTTCACCGGATCAACGGCTAATGTAGAGACAAATTTGTTATAAAACAAAAAAATGTTTGAGTAGGTATTATCCAAAAAATGCGACAAAGCGAGATTAAATAGTGCAGAAACACTTTCCAAAGGTGTATTTGATGAAAAATCCGCAATAACATTTCCTCCGAGTTTACTCAAAAGGGTTGCTTTTTTCCCGACAATAGCAAAGTCCGTATTCCTGATCTCAATGTTTTTCAGTATGAAGCGGAATAAATTCATATTAAACCCTCCACAGAGGCCCTTATTGGAAGATATTACAAGCGCCAAATCCTTTTTCTTTGCTCCTTCTTTTGGAACAAGAAGATCGGAATATCTCATATCAATTTTTAAAACAAGCTTTTTAATCATTGATTCAAGGTGTTCCTGGTAGGGTTTTCCTTCTATTGCTGACTGTTGTGCTTTTTTCATTTTAATTGCTGATACAAGCTGCATCGCTTTAGTAATTTTTCGGACATTAGTTACGGATTTTATTTTTTTTCTTGCTTGCCTTATGTTCATAAAGATTGCTTTACTAATTTCTCAAGTTCTTTTTCGTCATCTTTGTCTACATTTTTGGTTTTGCCAACCTTAGTCACCCATTTTTTTCCGGATACTTTAAGCTTTTCCAATAATTTTCTTTCAAATTTTTCTATATCCCCTGGGGTTAATGAGTCAAGGTAGCCGTTTGTCGCTGCCCACATAATTGCAACTTCCTCACCAAGGCTAAGAGGTTCGTTTTTCTTTTGCTTTAGCACTTGAGTGACCTTAGCTCCTCTGTTAAGTAGTTTTTTAGTTTCATCATCAAGCTCAGATTCGAACTGTGAAAATGCAGCAAGAGCATTGTATTGTGCTAAGTCAAGTTTCAATTTTCCTGCAACTTGTTTCATAGCTTTTGTTTGCGCAGTTCCACCAACCCTAGAAACGGATAAACCTACGTTGACTGCAGGACGAATGCCCGCATTAAATAAATCGGATTCAAGAACAATTTGTCCATCTGTAATTGAAATTACATTTGTCGGTATATATGCAGAAACATCCCCTTCAAGCGTTTCTATGATAGGAAGAGCTGTGATCGAACCACCGCCATATTTTTCATCCAAACGGCATGCTCTCTCAAGTAAACGCGAATGAAGATAAAAAACGTCTCCCGGATATGCCTCGCGTCCTGCTGGTCTACGAAGAATAAGGGAAACCTGGCGGTAAGCCCAAGCGTGTTTGGTCAGATCGTCATAAATAACAAGAACGTCCTTGCCTTTATCCATAAAATATTCTCCGATTGCTACTGCAGCATATGGAGCAAGAAATTGCATAGCTGCAGAATCTGACGCAGATGCGGAAACGACAACTGTATAGTCAAGAGCATCGTGCGTTTGGAGAAGATGAATTAATGTTGCCATTTTCGAGTTTTTTTGTCCTATCCCGCAATAAATACAGATCATATTTTCATTTTTCTGATTGAGGATCGTGTCGATTGCAATCGTAGTCTTCCCCGTACCTCTATCACCTATGATGAGTTCCCTTTGTCCTCTTCCAATAGGGATTAATGCGTCGATCGACTTGATTCCGGTCTGTACAGGTACAGTTACCGGTTTTCTTTTTACGACACCCGCCGCAATTTTTTCAATAGGGTAACGTTTTTCTGCTTTTATTTTTTTCCGACCGTCAAGAGGATTCCCCAAAGAATCTACAACGCGGCCGATGATACCATCAGAAACAGGAATTGAGAGTGTAATTCCAAGTGCTTTCGCTTGATCTCCTGCTTTAATTGAAAGATAATCCCCTAAAATGATAGCGCCTACAAAATCTTCAGTTAAATCAATTACAAAACCCACCTCCCCTTTCTTAAATTCGATCAATTCTCCATATGAAACATTGTCCAATCCTGATAAAATAACCACTCCATCTTTTACTTCTTTGACCACGCCGACTTCCTCTGGCTTAACTGTGAATTTTGATTCTTCAATCGTTTTTTCAACGTCCTTAATGTAAATATCAAGTGATCTCATAAAGTACTTTTTTGAAATTTTGTAATTGATTTGCCAGCGATACGTCTATCACCTTCGTGTTATATTTGACCACAAATCCAGCGTAAATGGAGGGATCTACCTCATTTATGATGGTAAAATCTTTTAAAAAGGGAATTTTGCCTACAATATCCCCAATTTCATTATCCTGCAATTTATATGCTGATATGATATGCGCAACAGAAACCCTTTTTGATGTTTTTTTATTGACCGCCATTTTGAATTTAGTTTAAATCCTTCGGCAAATTTTTAAGAATATATTGCGTAACCTCTTTTTGATTGTTCTTATTGAGAAATTGACTCAGTCCTTTTGCTACGAGGGCTAAACTTATCTCCATAATCTTCTTTTTCATTTCTTTATACATCAGCTCTCGCTCATTTTCTGTCTGCTTTTTACCTCTTTCAATTATTTCATCCGCTGTTTTTTTTGCTTCTTCTGCAAGAGATGCCTTAATTTTCTGAGCTTCTTCTTTTACTTGTTTCATCTGGAGGTCATATTCCTTTTTTACCTTTTCCTTCATCCTTGCCTCCAAAGTAATTACAGCCTCCTCTTTCTTTTTCAATTCAACCAATATTCTGTCCTTTTCAGACTCGTTCTTTATTTCTGTATCAAGAAATTTTGAAAATGGTTTAGAAATAAACTTTCGGAATATAAGAAAAAAAAGGAAAAAATTGATTACTTGAGCCAATAATAGTTTTATATTGATTCCCAGACTTTCCATAGTTATTTAATAGTATTTATACAAATCTCAAAATAAGAGAAATGACTAATGCGTAAATTGCAACAGCCTCTGCAAATGCAATACCTAAAATCATCGTTGTTCGTATTGACGATTCTGCTTCAGGATTCCTTCCCAACGCTTCCACTGCCTTTCCACCAATTATACCGATACCGACTCCAGGTCCGATCGCTCCTAAACCTATTGCAAGAGCGGTTCCTATCAATTTTGCTGCTTCAGGTGACATATGTTTTCAACCTCCTTTCTATTAAATTAATGTTCTTTGGTAATTGCTAAACTAAGAAACACTGCCGTCAACATGGAAAAAACGAGAGCCTGAATGAGACCAACGAAAACTTCAAGCAATAAAAAAGGAAAAGACGCAAGAATAGGTACCAAAAATGCCATAATTGTTAAAAGAACCTCACCGGCAAATACGTTTCCAAAAAGTCGAAAAGCAAAAGAAATAATTTTTGAAAATTCAGAGATCACTTCAAGTATACCTGAAAAAAAAGAGATCGGGCTTGAAAAATTGAAAAACTTTCCCAAATAACCTCTGAATCCCAGGTATTTTATTCCAAAAATTTGAAAAAGGATAAATGAAAGCAACGCCAATGACAGTGTAGCGTTAAGATCAGCATTATTTCCCCGTAGCAGCGGTATTAACGAAGGACCCTCATGAGTGGGGTTTTTAATTAAAATGCTTCCTACTCCCGGCAGAAGGCCAAACCAGTTTTCAAACAGGATATAGATAAAAAGCGAAGCGAGAAGAGGAAAAAAATAATCCACCTTTTCATGAAGTACGGATTCAAATAACCCTCTGAGCGAACGAAGCAAATAAGTAACAAAATAAAAAAAAGGGTTTTTGTTTTTCCAAAATGAAAACCGGTAATATACTATGGCAATCATTGCAAAAAATATAAAAACAACTGCCGATAGAATAAGAGAGTTTGTAATATTGACGTTGAAGATGGAAAAAATAGGTTCAGCTTTTATGCTAATCTCCATACTATGTATTATATTAATGTTCTTTCGTAATCTTCCAGAGGTTGTAAAACGACCCAATTAGTCCACCTCCAAGAAATATCAAGACAAACACTGGTTTGGTTTTCAAAACTTTATCCAACCAGAATCCAAAAAAGACTCCAATTAACAACGGAGCTACTATATAATAGCCTAGATTTAAAGAATTTGCAATAAGAATATTATCATTTTTTGATTTCTTTTTTTGAGATGCAGGATGTTTTTCTTTATTGGTAAGTTTAATATCAAGACCTTCGGACATGTAATATAAAGACTCTTTGATGCTATCTTTATCGTCAGATAATAAATTTTTATTGTCAAATAAGGAATCTTCACCGGAAGAAATTACATACTCGTCTCCAATCTGAGATAATTCTCTGTGCTTTTTTTTTCTTATCTTCAAAAATTGAGATGTCATGGTGATTGAATTGCTTCAAGGTCAACTGCATTGTCTAAAATAATACCCAATCTGCCTTCGCGATTATTCAGTTTACCTTTAAAAAGCAATATCTTATTGATTGCAATAATTTTTTTTAAATTAGCGTATGCTTTAGGAAATACAACTACTTCAATGCTTCCTGTTTCATCAAACACATGGATGATTGCCATTTCAGAATTGTCTTTTTTTGTCTTTAGTAATTTCTTTCCGCTGACAATACCGGCTAAAATAAGATCTTTGCGCACATCCAGCTCCGTGACTTCTCCAATTTTTTTTGTTGCTTTTTTCTTGATTATTGAAGTAAATTTGGCTAGGGGATTTTTTCCGATGAGAAATCCTATTACCTCTCTTTCCATGGAATAGAGTTCGTCTTCGGAAAATTCCTTGACCTCTTTGTATGTATCAGGATTATCGTGAGATGTCTGATCTTTTTCAAAAAGGTCAAATTGCCCTCCCTCTACTTTAGTTTTTTTTTCTTGGACTTCCTTTACGACTTCAGGATAATAGGAAAGAAGCGTTGCTTTGTTTCCGTCGTGGGAAAAAGCGCCGGCTTTGATAAGACTTTCCACAGTTTTTTTATTTACTCTCCTCAAATCAACACGGTGAAGAAAATCCTTAAAACTCTTGAAATCTCCTTTTTTTCTTCCTTCAAGAATAGATTCAATCGCTGCTTCACCAACATTTTTAATTGCTGAAAGCCCGAAACGGATCGAAACATTTTCAATTGCAAAACTATGCTGTGATTTGTTTATATCCGGAGGCAAAACTGCTATTTCCATTCTTCTGCATTCTTCAATCGCCTGCGACATCTTAATTTCCCGTTGAGGGCCCGCAACACCTTGTAATTCTGCCGACAGAAGAGCGGTCATAAATTCAACAGGGTAATTGGCTTTTATATATGCAGTCCAATACGCAATAAGAGCGTAAGAAGCAGAATGCGGTTTATTGAATCCATACGCGGCAAATTTTTCCATGAAGCTAAAAATATTCTCTGCAAGATTTCTTTTATATCCTTTCTTCACCGCCCCTGCTATAAACTTTTCTTCTTCCTTCTTCATAAGCTCCTTTTTCTTTTTTCCCATTGCCATCCGAAGACTATCAGCTTCACTCATGGAATAGCCAGCAAGAGAATGAGCAATCTCCATAACTTGTTCCTGATAAACTAAAACTCCATATGTTTCTTCCAAAATAGGTTTCAAATCCTGATGCAAATAACGGATTTTCCTTAGATTCTGCTTGCCCTCAAGAAATGATGGAATAAGATCCATCGGGCCTGGTCTGTATAAGGCTACCATAGCGGAAATGTCAGAAATCTTATTCGGTTTTAGTTCCTTAGCCAAATGCCTCATTCCAGCCGACTCTAACTGGAAAACACCGATTGTGTTTCCTGAAGACATTAATTCATAGGTTTTCTTGTCGTTGAGCGGAACATGATGTATATCAATTGTCTTACCGCCTGTTTTCTTTACGTATTGAAGAGCCTTTTCAATAATAGTTAAATTACGAAGTCCAAGAAGATCCATTTTTAAAAGCCCTACTGCTTTTTGATTTGATACTGCATTTAAGTCGAGACAATACATATCATACTGAGTGATAATTCTGTTCTCCTTTACTTCTCTTTGAAGAGGAACATACTCTGTTAAATTTTTATCAGAAATCACCACACCGGCAGCATGAACAGAAGCATGTCTAGGAAGACCTTCAATTTTTCTTGCTATCGTAAGAACTTTTTTTGTATCAGCCTCTGTTTGATATGCAAATTTCAACTGCGTCGATTCTTCAAGCGCCTGGGCAATAGTCATTGAAAAACCTTGTTTTCCCTGTGGTATCATTTTTGCCAAACGGTCTCCTTGAGAATATGAAAATCCCAAAGCTCTCGCAACATCTCTAACCGCTGACCGTGCCTCCATTGTTCCAAAGGTAATAATCTGGGCGACTTTCTGCTCGCCATATTTTTGAGTCATATATTTCAAAACCTCGTCGCGTCTGATATCAGCAAAATCAATATCGATATCGGGAGGTGTTGGCCGCTCTGGATTTAAAAAGCGTTCAAACGGCAAACTATAATCAAGCGGATTAATATCGGTAATTCCTAATATATAAGCAACAAGTGAACCTGCGACCGACCCTCTTCCGGGTCCAACTGCAATACCGCTCTTTTTTGCCCAATTCACCATATCCTGCACAATAAGGAAATACGTCGAATACCCTTTTTTAGTAATAATTTCCAACTCGTGTTGTATACGTTTTTTTACCTCTGTTTGCGAATATTCCGAAACCCGCTTTATGCGCTCGTCCACTAAATCTTTTAAATATTCGTTGACCGGCCTTTCATTGGGTGTTTCATACTCGGGCAAAATCCATTTTCCGTATGGAATGTCGGTTGAGCATTCTGATGCAATTTTTAATGTATTCTCCACCGCCTCTGGAAGATCTATAAAAGTTCCCTTCATTTCCTCTGCAGTCTTAAAATAGTAGTCAGGCACATCAATCATGCTCAATGGCCTGTTTTTTTCTACGATGGTGCGTTGCGTTTGAATACAGAGCATGATTTCCTGTGCATATGCGTCATCTGGTTCTATATAGTGTGCGTCATTGGTCGCAACAAGTGGTACTCCATGCTTGCGTGATAGTTTGATAAGCTCTGTATTTACTTTTTCAAGTTCATTTACATTTGGATGCCTTTGAAGTTCAAGGTAAAAATTTTTTCCGAATATTGAAAGATATCTCTCCAGGATTTTTTCTGCTTCCAGAAACTGATTGTCAAGAATAAGTGAAGGGATTTCACCATTGAGACAACCTGAAAGGGCAACAATATTTTCTTGATATTTCTCCAGGATTTCGAAGTCTATTCGGGGTTTATAGTAGTATCCTTCCAGATGAGCTGCAGTTACCAGCTTGAGAAGATTTCTGTAACCTTCGAAATTTTTTGCAAGAAGAGTAAGATGGTACTGATCTCTTTCCAGTCCCTGCTGCTTATCAAATCTTGACTTTTTTGCTTTATACGTTTCAACGCCAATAATCGGTTTTACCCCAATTTCCTTTGCTTTTATATAAAATTTGAACGCACCATACAATGCACCATGATCAGTAATTGCAAGCGCAGGCATGCCAAGCTCTTTAGCTTTCCCCAACACATCTTCTATTCTGCACATTCCATCAAGTAGTGAATATTCTGTATGACAATGTAAGTGAACAAATGACATAGCTTTATGACAATTTCTTTTTTAACACTTCAATAACAAGTTTGGCGTCTGCTTTCCCTTTCATCTCCTTCATAACCTGCCCGACAAGAAACATTAAAGCATTTTGTTTACCGCTTTTATAATCATCTACGACTTTTTTATTTACTTCTGTTATCCGCATAATTGTAGTTTCGAGTAGCTTTGCATCGGTTTCTTTTGGAGCTCTTAATTCATGAACTTTTTTTACGAATTCAGCAACAGATAATTGGGTAGAAATTTTTTTGTTAATAATAATATTTGCAATCGATTGCGGATCGATCGTCCTCCCTACTTTTAACACCGCTTCCTCAAAATACTCAGCTACGATCCTATTCCTCGTCAGAATAAATGCATCTTGCTCTTTTATTTTCATTTCCTTAATGAAGCGATCTAATTTTTGCGCAGGGAGATCCGGAACTTTAATTGAATCAATATATTCTTTTGTAAATTCCAACGGTGGAATATCAGGTTCCGGAAAATACCGGTAATCCTGAGCTTCTTCTTTTGATCTTTGAGAATAAGTAACTACTTTCTTTTCGTCGAACCCCCTTGTTTCTTGTATTGGTGTTTCCCCTTTTTCAAGAATCTCTATTTGCCTTTCCAGTTCATACTCGATTGCCTGTTTCACAAACCTGAAAGAATTGATATTTTTTACTTCTACCTTGTAATCTGGTAATTGTATTTTTCCAGTGTTCGATTCCGATTCCTTATTCACTAATCTTAAAGAAATATTCGGCTCTAAACGCATCGAGCCTTTTTCCATGTCAGCGTCAGACACTTCCAGATAGCGGATAATTGTATGCAATTCCTCCAGAAAATTTTTTACGTCATCCGCATTGTCAAAATCCGGTTCTGTAACGATTTCAACGAGTGGAACACCAGATCTGTTAAAATCAACGAGAGTTTCGTCACCCGAATGCATGAGCTTGCCGGTATCTTCTTCCTGATGTACCCTTGTTATGCCAAACCTTTTTTTTCCTATCTCAACATAGCCTTTTACGGCAATCGGTTCATCATACTGACTGATTTGGTAACCTTTAGGAAGATCGGGATAAAAATAGTGCTTACGGTCAAATTTTGAAATCGTGGGAATAGTGCAATTTAAGGCTTTTCCGATAAGAATACACCATTCAATGGCTTTTTTATTTGGAACGGGTAGGGCTCCCGGCAATCCCAAACATACAGGACAGGTATTACTATTGGGTTCCTTGCCAAAGTAATTCGAATCGCACTGACAAAACATTTTGGATTTTGTCTTTAGCTCTACATGAATCTCAAGACCTATGACCGGTTTATACATAAGGGACGGACCTTGTAAATTAGTCTTTATAACGCTCTATTCCTTTTTTAATAACACCGAAATAATTTGTTTCTTTTTCAAACTGATAGGCTAAGTTAAAAATCGACGATTCATCAAAGTAGTTTCCCATGATTTTCATACCGATTGGCAGATTAGAGCTATCAAGTCCAACAGGAATACTTAAGTCAGGTATTCCAGCGGTTGACGCAGGCTCGTTCAGTTGATCCATCAACTCACCATAGAAGGGGTACTTTTCAAACTCTCCTATTTTAAGGGCAGTAACCGGCGTGGTAGGTCCGACAATCAGATCAACATCCTTGAATACTTCCTTAAAATTATTAATGATGAGCGTTCTTACCTTTTGAGCATTCTTATAATATGCATCATAATACCCGTAAGATAATGTATAGCTTCCTAACATGATTCTTCTCTTTGCCTCTTGCCCAAAGTAACTTCGATCATTGCCGTACCGTATTCCATCATATCGCGCTAGGTTAGACGAAACTTCTGCCCGCTGCAGAATCGTGTATACCGATATAGAGTATTTGGGAGATAGTAATTTTATCGGCTTGACTGTATGCCCTAATTTCTTTAAGACATCAATCGCTTGATTCACTTTTTCTTTAATTTGATTATCAATTCCTTCAAAATATGATTCTGCAATACCAATTTTAAATTTTTTGGTATTTTTCATTTCATTTACGTAATCAGGCACAATGCCAGCACTGCTTGTTGCGTCATATGGATCATGTCCGGCTATAGTTTGCAACAAGAAAGCATTATCCTCAACGTTTGATGTAATGGGTCCAGGACAATCATATGAAGAACCCATTGCAATCACCCCATAGCGTGAAACTCTTCCATAGGTAGGCTTTAATCCAACAACTCCGCACCAAGCCGATGGATGACGTATAGAACCACCTGTATCGGATCCTATTGCCGCAGGAGTGAGATATGCGGATGTTGCGGCCGCAGATCCTCCTGAAGAACCACCAGGGTATCTTGAAGTGTCCCATGGATTTTTCGTCACGCCGTAATCGGATGTTTCAGTCGAAGCACCATGAGCCCATGCATCCATATTCGCTTTTCCTAATATTGAGAACCCCGATTCGAGTAGTTTTTTCGTGACGGTTGATTCGTATGGAGGAATAAAATTGTCCAATACCTTGGAAGATGCAGTTGTCCGTATTCCCGCAGTGCAATAGTTATCTTTCACAATAACGGGGATACCTTTAGTGTTTTTCAAAACGGTCAGACACGTATTAAGAAGCGGACTAAATTTTCCAAGTCTTTTTGAAAAATAGTTGTTAATTTCCTCTTCAGAAAGTTCTTTCTTTTGAACGAGATTCTTCAACTTGACAACTGATGTGCCTAAAATATCCATATTGTTATAAAATCCTTTTCACAATGAAATAATTGTTCTTTTTTGTTTTTGCATTTTTGAAAACATCACCAATATTCAATTTTCTCTTATTTTCCGCACCATCCTGAAATTTCACGTTAATTAAATGAGTGGTTTGGGAAGTCGGTATGACACTATCTGTTTTCAACTCATTCAGATTATTTACATACTCGATGGTTTCTTCAAGCTGGTGTAAATATTTTTCAACTTCTTTTTCAGAGAGCTCAAGTTTGGAGAGTTTTGCTAAATGGAGAATATCTTTTTTTGATAATATGCTTTTTTTCATCAAGAATATTATATAGTATCACGAGGAAATACTCACGCTTAAAATACAATCTTTATCCAAAAAATGTCGGTGAGCAACCGGCATTTTGAAGTGCTTGCTCGGCGGTGAAGCTATTTACTTGATATGTCAAATCAGAGGTGATTTGACCCCGCATAAAATTTGTGCAGGCAAGACCATTCACTAACCCGCAAAAAACCCTGCATGATCCATGACAATATGTTGGACCAATATTATCCTTTTCTCCAGCTTTCAGACCAATAGGTTTAATTCTCAATCTTCCTTCAGCTAGTTTTTCTGCGACAAATGCAACCATATGTAAGTTGTAATTATAGAACACCTTAATACCATTATCCAGTCTATAGGGTATATTATTTTTTGAAGACTATGGTCAAAGGAGTTTGTTCGTTTGCCTGACCCATAGGATTGTCGCCAAAAATCTTTTCAATCACCTTACTTTCCAAACTTGTTGAATTGCCTAAAACATTTTGCCCTAAATCATTTGCATCAATAATTGCTGCTCCTAGAAAATTGCTTTCGATGTCTTTCGTTCCCAATATTTTGTCCCCGATACCTTTTTTTATATCTTCTGCGGCTTTTTCGGGTTCTTCCGGTCCTAATTTTGCCGATACATTCGAAGGGTAGAGTGAGTATTCCGTCGGACCATCAATCGACCGTACCACCGGCCCGGCTATTTTATAGAACATGCCTTTTATTCCTAACGGTCTTGTCACTATACTCATAACTGTTGCAAACAGAATTCTTGGCAGGCCAACTTCTTGAATTGCCAACTGCATGGTCCAAGGACTTCCCAAGCCGATTCCGTAAGGAGTTCTTTTTACAAATTTAGAAAGGATATTTGCAATGAAATTTGGTTTTATGTCCCAAATAAAATATGCTCTTCCCTGAGAAATGGCGACTATTTTTTCCGAAACTACAACGAACCATTTTTTTTCTTTTAACTTAATAAATTTTTCTTTCTTTGTTAGATCATCAATAAATGAGGATATGTATTTTGAGATTCTTTGCGGATATTTATCACCGTTTTTGAATAATCCGGTTTTGACGGGAAAACGATAATAGGTTATCCCATCAACTTTTGTTTCCAGTTTTTTTCCTTCATTCGGTTCAAATACACCACTTCCTAATTGTACTTCTGCCGCTTTATGCGAAGGAGGATCTAAAAACTCCCTCAACCAAAGTTCAAGATTCAGCAATCTCCAAAAAACCATTGTATCCTCGATTTTTCCTTCGATAAATCCTTGAAATGCAGTTAACACTTCCTGTTGATTAAAATATTTTCTTCTAGAGAACGATTCGGAAAGGAAAATCGAGTAGATCTTGTTTTTCATTCTCATAAACCAATCATATTCCGGAGTAGTAAAACCGATTTTATTTCTGCGTTTGTTAATGAGTTCCGGAAGCAAATCCTTAGTCGATTCACGAAGGATATATTTATTCCACCCGTTTTTGATTATTGCATCGGTATCCAAACTGAACAAGTATCTTAAAAGGTTAAAATCAAGAAATGGAACCCTTCCCTCAATTGAGAAACGCATTGCGTTCCGATCCTCGTACCGCAAAAGCGACTGGAGACTGTTATGGAAGATGTCTTCCACAAGCCTTTTTCTTATGTCATCGCTTGTAACCGTAAATGTTTCTCCACTGTACTTCTCCAAATATGTATTATTTAACAATTTTGCGGTTTCTATTTTTTTCTTTATTCCTAAAAGGTACAAAATTTTGCCTGTTGAATATTTCGATACGACATCAAGGGAAGTAAATACCTCTCTTGCCAATTTTAAAAACAATTTCTTTTTCCAAAGTTCCTTTAAGTACACAAAGTAATAGGGAAGGTAACCAGCCATCATTTCGTCAGATCCCTGTCCGTCCAATGCCACGGTAATTTTCCTGTGCGCCAATTGCATGACTTTGTACTGTGCATACGGTCCAGTACTTATCGTCGGTTCTTCTTGAGTTCTAACAAAATCTTGGATATCGGTGAAAAACTCCTCGGGCGTCGGTTTCACCTTATGGCTCTTTACTTTATTTTCCTCCAAAATCTTATCAATATACTGTTCCTCATCATTCGCCTGATTGGGAAATACTGCGGAAAACGTATTTTGGATTTTTCCTACAGAGGCAGCCTCTTTAACTTTTTCCTTTAACAATCTGTTCACAATCGTAACGACGGTAGAAGAATCAAGTCCGCCCGAAAGACAGGAGCCGACAGGTACTTCAGAGATCAAACGCAATTTTACTGCCTCTATTAATTTTTTTTTGAAACCCTTGATTGTGTCTTCGTTTACTTTTTTACGTTCATTCGATTGCATAAGTTCCTGTTCCAGATTGCTATAATTCTCCATTCTCCATTTTCCATTCTCGACTATCATCATCTGTCCTGGCATAAGCCGGTATATTCCTTCGAAAAAAGTTTCATGACTATCTTCATGAACACGGAATGTTAAGTATCGGTAAATAATTTTGTCATTCGGTTTTTTTTTGACGAGTCCGCTATAAAGAATCGGTTTAATTTCAGAACTGAATAGTATTCCGCCTTTTACCGTGGAATAATAAAGAGGTTTTATGCCAAAATGGTCCCGGGCCAATATGAGTTTCTTTTTTTTCTTGTCGTACAGGGCGAACACAAACATGCCATTGAAGCGGTCGAAACTTTTTTCTCCCCATTCTTCATATGAATGAATGATCATTTCTGTATCTGACTTTGTACGGAAAACGTGTCCTTTCTTTATAAGCTCCTCAGTAAGTGAACGGTAATTGTATATTTCTCCAACGAACACGATGACGACCGATCTGTCTTCGTTATAAATCGGCTGATCGCCGCCTTTTACATCGATTATTGCCAAACGGCGATTCATCAGGCTTACTGTATCATCTATGTCAAACCCTTCTCCGTCAGGACCGCGATGAGCAAGCTCCTTTGAAAATTTTTTGATGAGATCGTCGTTTCTGAAACCATAAAATCCCGCAATTCCACACATATTTTGAATGAAATATGAAACGTAAAACGTAAAACAAATATCAATGTTTCATGCTTTATGCTTTCTATTTCATTAGATTACATGCTTCTTAATATTTTTATTCTCTCTTCTATTGGAGGATGAGTACTAAAGAGATTGGTAAACCATCCTGAAAATTTCTTTTTCTTAAAAGGATCTGAAATAAAAAGATGTGCAGTCGATGACGTAGCGGTATGAAGTCTGTGCGGATCACCGGAGATTTTTTCAAGAGCGCTTGCCAGTCCCTCAGGGTACCGCGTAATCAAAGCGCCGCTTGCATCAGCTAAAAACTCTCTCTTTCGGGAAATTGAGAGCTGGATAATGGTAGCAATAATTGGAGTAACAACAAGAACAATGATAAATAAAATGAAGAAAAACGGGCTTTTGCTATTTTCCCGGTCGTCATCGCGTCTCGAAAATCCGCCCCACCAGAAACTTCGCATGATCCAGTCTGAAACAAGAGCAACGGTTCCAACCAGAACAGCAACAAGTGAAGAAAATAGAATATCATAATTCTTAACGTGAGATAGTTCATGTGAAATGACTCCTTCCAGTTCTACCCGTTCTAACCGATCAAGAAGGCCGGTCGTAGCACAGACTATTGCGTGCTTCGGATCCCTGCCTGTCGCAAACGCGTTTGGCGCCGGATCGTCAATTACATACAGTTTTGGCATTGGTAAACCTGTTGCAATAGCAAGGTTTTGAGCTACCGTATAAAAATCAAAATACTCTTTTTTATTTGCAGGTTTAGCCCGAGTAGTAAAAAGAACTATTTTGTCGGAGTAAAAATAGCTTCCAATGGTTGACAAAACAGAAATCGTTATTCCCAAAAGAAAATAAGGGGCCGGTGATCCAAAGTATTTACCAAGAAGATAAAAAAAACCAGAAAATATGATAATAAATATCAACAAAATCCCATAGGACTTTACTTTGTTTTCCGCTATTTGAGAATATACCGTCATGTACGTTAATCGAATTTTACGTCAACCTTTTTTCTTTCTTCTTCAGTTGCCTGGAAAAATTCAAACGCCCTAAATCCAAACATGTTGGCAATTATGTTGGAAGGAAACATCTGAACCTTTGTATTAAAATCAAGAACATTACTATTATAAAATTCTCTTGAATATGCAACTTTGTCTTCAGTGTCTTCAAGTTGTTTTTGTAAATCCTGAAAGTTCTCGCTGGCTTTCAATTCAGGATACGCCTCCGCTACGGCAAATAAGGATTTGAGAGCACCTGTAAGCATATTGTTTGCATCGGCCTTTTCCTTTAATGAACCTGCTCCCATTAATGCTGACCTTGCTTTTGTTACTTCGGCAAAAACACTTTTTTCATGTTTTGCATATCCTTTGACAGTTTCTACAAGATTGGGAATAAGATCTGCACGCCTTTTCAGCTGGACGTCAATTCCCGAAAGAGCTTCCTGAATCCTTGTTTTTAAAACGACAAAGCCGTTATAGGAAGCGACGAGATACACAACAAAAAGAACGAGAACTCCAATTAAAATCACTGGTAAACTCAACATATATTTTTTCAATTTATAATAATTTCATTATACCACTTCTGATACAATACATCCATGAGGATCCGAAATATTTTATTGACCGGAGACGACGGGTACAATTCAATAGGTACGCGTACCCTTATTCATTACCTGAAAAACCGCTATGTATTGTCCGTTGCTGGGACCCAAACGCAACAGAGCGGCGTTGGTGGATTAATACACGTGGCAAAAGGCGTTCATTGGAAGGAAGTTGAGGTAGACGGGGTTAAGGGGATTTCCGTTCAGGGAAGTCCCGGCGACGCTGTGGAAGTTGCCGACGCCTACTTTAAGAAAAAGTTTGATTTGGTAATCTCTGGCATCAATCTGGGAGCAAATATCGGCGGATCCTTTTTTACTTCCGGAACTATAGCAGCAGTATTGCGGTCGCTCCTTTTGAATTTGTCGAAATACGGCATCACCATGAGTTATCACACATTAGACTTCCAACACTGGTATCATGACCATGATGGCACGGATGACATTTCATCGTATCTTGAATACCCTGGCAAAGTTGCATTCAAGCTCATAGAGTATTGTATCGATCAGAGTCTTTGGGGATGTTCTTTCGTAAACGTCAACTTTCCTACTAAAAAGTCATCGAAGGTAAGATTCACCCGCCCGCTAAACGATCTGGGCAAATTCTATACGTATCCTGGGACACTCGATAAAAAAAACGGTGTCTACCGCTTTCCGATGAAAGTACGGGAATCAAAAAGTGAAATTCAATTTGACGCGGGATCGATCCAGAGAAATTACATTTCAATTACGCCATGCAAGGCCGACCTTCTAGACAAAGACGCATATGATAAACTCAAGGAAAAAGAAATTACTCTCTAAAATTTCAGCCTCTTTAAAAACCAGCAATTTATTGATACAATAATCACATTGGGGTCATAGCTCAATTTGGTTAGAGCGCTTCCCTGTCACGGAAGAGGTTGAGGGTTCAAGTCCCTTTGGCCCCGCACTCACTTTTAACTTTTGCTATAATCTTTCACATGGAAACAGTGATTGTGAAAACTTTTACATCAAGAATTGAAGCAGAGGTTGATAAAAGCATTCTTGATTCTCAAGGCATAAAAGCAATTATCAATGCAGATGATGCTGGTGGCTCAGCTCCTTATTTATTAAATTCAACGGGGTTTGTGAAATTACTGGTAAACAAGAAAGATTTTAAAAAAGCTTATAAAATTTTAAAAGTTAAGTCAGAATAATAATTTCAACATCGAACCATACGCCCCCTCATCAACCCTATAACTTCTGATATAATTCCATTCATATGCCAAAGGGTGAGTCAATTCAACGTCCACGTGGCTTTCCATATTCAGAACAAGAATTTCATAAAGTTAAACAGAGTCGATTAAAAAGAATTTTAGAGGTTTTTTTGATGAAGTCCTTCCAACATCAACCACTTTTATTGAAGGAGCTCATAATGTTCAACTTCCCACAGTCGAACACATGATTTCCATCGCCACTACAATGACACTCTATTCCAAAACTATTATTGATTATCTAGAAGGCTTTTCAAACTCGGCATAAATCATTTGCGTGATACAATATTCTTATGATCACTATCCGCTTAGCAAAGGAATCAGACATAGAAGAACTTCTTTTGGTCAATCCGCTTTTATCCAAAAAATTAATAATGGATAGGCTCGAAACTCAAAGAAAAAAAGATGCGGATTATTTAGTCCTTGATGATGGAAAAAAGCTATTGGGTCAAGTTCTTCTTAAATGGCAAGGAAAGCCTACGCATCCGGATTATCCCGATATCGAGAATATTTACGTAAGAGGATCCGAGAGGGGAAAAGGATACGGAAAAATACTTATTGAGGAATGCGAGAGGAAAGCAAAAACAAGAGGCTGCAAAAAAATAGGGTTGGCCGTAAATCATGAACCAAATTGCCCGGAGCAAAAACTTTACCTTAAACTGGGGTATCAACACGACGGAAGAAAAGAATATTCATTGAAAATTTATGAGGAAGTTACTGATGTTGTTATTGACATGGAAAAAGACTTATAGAGTTTGATATAGTAATATCTATTGCTTTTTCTATAGCCCTCTATGTATAATAACCTCGATTTAATTTAAAGGAGGTGAATTCCTATAGCAAAAAATAAAACCACAACTCTTAATTATCAGGATCTTGTTTTAAGCACTATTCAAAAAAAATATCCGCATATCTTACTTGGACTGACAGTACTTCTTGTTGTTTATTTGGTTCTTACTGGTTTTTTGTCTAAAAGCAAATTGTTCCAATCCAAGAACGACCAAGCACCAACAAACCAACAAGAGGAAACTCCGAAACAAGAACAAAAAACAAATGTCTATGTGGTAAAACAAGGCGACGATCTGTGGCATATAGCTGAAACAGCCTATGGATCAGGATATAATGCATACGATATTGCTGCTGCAAATAAATTGGCAAATGCAAGCCTTATAGAACCAAATCAAGAGCTGATTTTACCTTCACTTACGCCAAAAGAGCCGACAAAAGGTGAAGTTGCCGCTGCAAAGACCGAACAGGTAACAATCACCGCTCAACAATACACTATTCAGCAGGGAGATTATTTGTGGCAAATCGCAGTTGAGGCATACGGCGACGGATACGCTTGGGTACGAATCGCGGAAGCAAATCATTTAACTGATCCTAACGTCATTCATGCAGGAAATACACTGGTAATTCCCAGATAGCCGTCAATCAATCCGCCTCGTCAACTCTTTTATGATTGTGTTGATTGTGATTATTCCCATTGGCTTGCGAACATCATACACAATGGCAACATATCTCTCTGCCTGAATCATCTGCGCCAGTACTTCATCTAATCCTTTATTTTGATCAACTGTAATTGCCCTTTTAATAATATTTGATTCCTTCAGCGTAATTCGCCTGTTTTTTCCGCTCATAGCAAGCAAATCCGCACTCTCAAAAAAACCTACGGTATTATTTTTCTTTTTATGATGGACTACATAACGCAAGAAACGATGATTTTTTAGGCTGATTTCGTGATGTATTTCGTCAATAGTCGCATGAGTTGGAAAACTTACCACGGATGAATGATTATGCATGACATTGCTGGACTTAACATTCTTTAAACGCAGGCTGTTAAATATCAGCGATTGGAGACTCTGTGGAATCACGCCGTCCTTAACTGATTGATGTATGATTATTCTCAATTCTTTTTCCGAAACGGGAATTTCTTTCTTCATTCCATCAAGACCAAAAAATCTCAACAATATCTCGGTCAATTTATCTACAAATGTGATTATAGGATCAAAAACAAACGAATAGAGAGCCGTGGGAAGAGCTAATAGGAAGGCATTTCGTTCGGGACTTCTCATCGACAATTTTTTTGGAATTAGTTCGCCAAAAATCATAAGTATCCCCGTTATAAGAAGGAAAGGAATAACGCTCGTAATCAATTGATTATTAAGAAAGGAATACTTCTCAATATACGAATGTAGATTATTATTGATAACAGTATGAACAAGGACTTGTCCTCTCCATCCAACTGCAATACTGATCAGGGTATTACCTACCTGCATAGCAGTAATAAAGAGGTTGATGTTTTTGACGTTAGTTTGTAAAGCTCTGGAAACGATGCTTTTTTTCCTAATAAGAGATTCTAAATGGCTTTTTCGTGCAGCAACAAGGGATATTTCTGAGGCGACAAAAAACGCATTAAGAATAATCAAGAAAATAATAAACGCTATGTCAAACAACATACACTTGATAGTAAGTATGATTCCTTCTTATGAAAAGTTTCATTTTGCTTCTTTTTTCTTTGGAACAAATTTTATTGATATTGAATTAACACAATGGCGTGTATTTTTTGAGGTATATCCTTCTCCTTCAAAGACATGTCCAAGATGTCCTCCACATGCTGAACACACTATTTCCGTCCTTAATCCGTCGTGATCTGGAATTCGTTTTACCGCCCCATTTATTTCCTGATCAAAACTTGGCCAGCCACAGCTTGAATGGAATTTTGCATCAGATATATATAACGGCGTATTGCATCTTCTGCATAAATACGTTCCTTCGACAAAGAAATCGTCATATTCACCAGTAAACGGAGGTTCTGTTGCTTTATAAACAATTACCTCCGTTTCTTCTGGAGTGAGATCATTAAGCTTCATATTATTTCATTTCCGATCCGATCTGGAAATAATTTCCGTCAGGATCCGCAAACGTTGCAAGCCACATCGTTGGTTCTTCACCGGGTTGATATGGTTCGGCAACAACTTTTGCTCCCAACCTCTTTATTCTCTCAAATTCTGCCTTTACATCATTTGTTGAAAAATTAATCATTATCCGCTCAGGATTCATGCTCTTACCCTTTACTTTGTCATGAGGACCGATCATAAGGTAACTTGAACCTACTTTAAAACCGGTAAAATCTCCACCTGTCCATGCCGGTTTTTGTTCAGTAACTTTCTTGTAAAATTCAACTAAAGATTTTGGATTCTCCGAAAAAACTAACAAAGAATCTAAATTAAGCATTCTGTATCACCTCCATTCTCATATTAAAATTGTATAAGTTAATCATATAAAATCAACAGATATTTGCTATAATCACAAAATGGTCAAAAACAAAAAATTATTAATTGTCGCATTGGTTGCCGTAGTCAACGCACTCGGCTATGGAATCATCATTCCAATCCTTTATTCATATTCTAAACGATTTGGCTTAAACGATTTTCAAAACGGGCTTCTATTTTCTATCTTTTCCGTAGGTCAGTTTATATCAACCCCTATTATCGGAAGAATGTCCGACAAATATGGAAGAAAACCGCTTTTAGTAATCTCCTTGGCAGGAACAGCTCTTTCATTTTTCATGGCTGCATTTGCCCCGACTGCCTTATTTCTTTATATAGCCCGGGCACTCGACGGACTCACTGCCGGAAACATTCCGGTGGCGTCAGCCGTGATTTCTGACTCTACAGAGATAAAAGATCGCGCAAAGGGATTCGGTATTATTTGGGCGTCTTTCGGATTTGGTTTTGTTTTTGGGCCGGCCATATCTGCTTTTACAGTAAAGTTTAACCCTTCTTTACCGTTCATCATCGCTGGAATAATTTCTGTGATATCGGTCATCATAACGGCTTTATTCCTTCCTGAAACGAATAAACACCTTGGTGAAGTAAAGAAAGGGAAACTTTTTGATATCTCCAAGCTTTTTGAGGCAATGACCTATGAAAGTGTCGGTTTGATTCTTTTTTCATCGCTTTTATATGCAAACGTATTTGGTCTTTACATTTATGCGTTCCAGCCATTTGCCGTTGAGGTATTGAAGCTATCAGCAGATAAAATTGCCTTAATATTTACAGGAATCGGAGCTGTTGGGTTGATCACTCAACTATTTTTCATTGCCAAGCTGACAAAAAAATACGGCGAGACTCATCTGATACATATAATGTTTTTTATTCTCTCTCTTTCATTCCTATCGATCTATTTCATCAGAAACATTCTTGCATATGTAGTAGTGGTTTTCATTATTGGGTTTGGCAATTCATTTGTCAATCCTCTCATTCAAACGCTGTTATCCAAAGAAACTGATGAAAAATCCCAAGGAACGATTATGGGACTAAACTCATCATATATTGCTATTGGAATGACCATAGGACCAATTCTCGGTGGGCTTGTCGCGACAATTGGAGTACCGTTGCCGTTTATACTTTGCAGTTTCATCTCCTTATTATGTTTCCTTCTGTCTTTTAAAATTAAGGCAAGAATTGCAAAGAAAGAATCTGCTTTTTAACAGATTCTGATATAATTTTGTAAGTCGTTTATACTGTAAACAGCGCGGGATTAGTACACCGGTAGTATGCCACCTTCCCAAGGTGGAGAAGCCAGTTCAATTCTGGTATCCCGCTCAAAATTTGTGCTACAATAAAGCCATGTTGTCAGGTAATCTTGTCAAGACAATTACGTCAGATGGCCTCGAACTTAAAGGCTTTTGGATGAATCAGAAAAGTGATATTGCTGTTTTTCACTCGCATGGAACTTCAGGTGATTTCTACACCCATGAATTTATTGAGACAGAAGGAGAAATGTTAGAAAAAAAAGGCGTATCTTTTTTAACTGCTAATAATCGTGGACATGATGTATACGCCGATATAAAAAAACACACTAGAGGAAAGGTTGAATGGACAACTGTAGGTGGAGGTTTTGAAAAGTTTGAAGATTGCCTTCTAGATATTGAATCATGGCTTGAGTTTTTAGAAAAACAGGGGGTTAAAAAAGTAATCCTTCAAGCACATAGTCTTACTCAAAAGATCCTTTATTACCAATGGAAGAAAAAAGATAAGCGTGTTATTGGCCAAGTTCATTTGTCCCCTCAAAATGATGACGGTTTAATGTATTATTCACTCGGACCAAAGAAATACAAAGAAATCAATATAAAAATAAGAAAAATGGTCAAGGATGGAAAAGGAAGTAACATATTACCGAAGGAATTTTCCCCAGTGAGTTATGTAACCTCCGCACAAATGTACCATGGATATTTAACTGATTACGGAACCGGAACATTAACTCCGTATCATAACCCAAAATCTTCAAATTGGAAAGTTATCGCACAGGCCGCTGAACCTATGCTGGTAGTTTTTGGATCAAATGACGTGTATATGAAACCATCTGTAGAAACTGCCGTTCAACTCATTAAAGAAAAAACAAACGATACTCAAAATACTCAGGTAACTCTTATTAAAGGAGCCACTCATAGTTATCTAGGATATGAAAAGCAATTAGTATCAACGATTTCAAAATGGCTCAATAAAAACTTCGAGCTATGAAAAGAAGTATTTTTATTATTCACGGAAGTTATGGAAACCCAAAGGAAAACTGGTTTCCCTGGCTAAAAAAGGAACTTGAACAGCTTGGAAACAAGGTATTCGTTCCGCAATTCCCCATTCCTACAGAAAAAACTCCCGGCGGTCATCAATTAGGAGATTGGCTCAAAAAATTTGATGAGTACAGAAAATATGTTGACAAAAACACCATTATAGTTGGTCATAGCCGGGGAGCAGTATTCTGTTATCACCTGCTACCTACCCTCACAAAACAAATTGATTCGGTATTCCTCGTAGGAGGATGGCTCAACTATCATTGGACGCCAAAAGGATCCTTAATGATTACTTCCTTTCATCAAAGACCGTTTTACTGGGATAAAATAAAGAAAAGTGCTCTTTATAAGGAAGTATATCAGTCTTCAAACGATCCGGATATTCCTATATGGGAAGGTAGGGATGTTGCAAAAAAAATTGGAGCAAAATGTATCCTAGTCAAAAATGCAGGACATTTCAATGTTGCAATAGATCCCACATTTACCAAATTTCCTCTTCTTCTTGCAAATATCAAAAAGAGATTGTAATCCGTACATGATATAATAATTCCGTATTAGTGTGCCGACTTAGCTCAATGGTAGAGCAGCTGTATCGTAAACAGCAGGTTATCGGTTCAAGTCCGATAGTCGGCTCCAAAAAATATGTCCAGACTCCAAACCCATCAACAAAAACAATTTGTAACAAAAATAATCGGTCTTGCCGTCATCCTCTGCCTTATTATATATTTCATATTCACCATTGGCATACGATTCATTCTTAATGCATCGGTTTTTATCGCTAATCTCACCGCCAAAAAAACACAGAATCAACTTACCAAAATAGACGACACGTATGGTTCAATAGATATTGATTCTATTCCAACTGCAACAAATAGCTCAAAAATTAGTGTTGGTGGCTCCGTAGTAAATCTATCAACGATAGAATTCTTCTTAAACGGTGAAAAGGTAAAACAGGTTGCGCTCAACGCCTCTGATTCTTTCGCAGAAGAGATCGGAGATCTCAAGACTGGTCAAAACACGGTGTTCGTAAAAGGGATGTTTAAAGACTCAAATAGCAGCAAACAGACAAAGGAGTTCAATGTTTTGTACAAATCGGAAAAACCGAAACTTGAAATCAGTGAACCGTCTGATAAAGCAAAAACGTCCAAGTCAGAAATAAAAATTAAAGGATCTACTGACAAAGAAACGTTTATTAAAATTAATGAGCTTCCCATTGTAGTAGACGCTCAAGGCAATTTCGAATCTATCGTTCAACTTAAAGAAGGAGACAACTCGTTCACTGTAGTGGCCATGGATATTGCAGGAAATTCTGAAACGAAACTTATTTCCGTGACTTATCAAAAAGAAGATTAAGATGAACCAAAAAACTCCCGAGGAGAAACATGATAAATGGATGCAAGAAAATATTATCAAAGAACGAAAGCACGGCGGTAAATAAAACAAGGAGTCCGATCTCCCTATTTTTTCGCATAATCGTAAGGACCGATCCTATGAATAAGACAAATCCGACTATACCCCCGCTAATCAGCACCATAAGATAACTTGAAGAGAATGAAGCCACTGCATGAGAAGGTACTTCTTTTTGCATGATGAGGTTTAACTTCTCCTTCACATACCGGATTCTATTGTATCCAACACCAAATAACGGGTGTTTTAACCAAATTCCAATTCCCTGCTGATAGTCGGAAATGCGGGAGGATATGGAGAAAGTCCTCGTCAATCCGACACCTTTGCCAAATTGCTTGGGTGAAATAATAAAAAGAACAAAGAAAACCATGGCGAAAAAAATCGCAAAACGAAACGTATTTTTTGTGGATAAATAGTAAAAAAGGGCGATAAAAAGGGAAATATAGCTTGACCGGGCAAATGTAAGAATAAGAGCTGATAGGAAAAGGAGGCACATCGCTATATCCGCTTTTTTTGCTTTCTTATCCTTCATAAGCTTTATCACGATAAAAAGAAATGATAATCCGTAAATTGCCCCCGCACTCGACGTATCAAAAAATACTCCGAACATTCTATGGAAGTGTGGATCCCATCCGAGATAAACGAGATTTTGAAGATCAGGATAGAAAAAAAACTGGATGAACGAAGTAACCGCAGTTATAATCAGGAAAAGCGAAGTTTCCTTGACTAAAGATAATTTTTTTTTCTTTAGGAAGAACCAGAGATAGAGAAAAAAAAGGAGATATGCGAGAAGACGTATAAGATAAAGAAACGATACGAGATTCTGGTTTATGGTATAGCCAAAAAAAGAGATCAAAAATGAAAAGAAAAGCGAGGCAATAAAAATCAGTACAATCTTGTATTTTTTAAAGGTTTCTTTTAATGGTGTTGTTCTAAATTTTATAAAAAAATAAATAAGACCCACAACAAGCAAAGGTTCATACAAATAGAAATTAATTTCTTGATTCCAAAAAGATATCCTTCCCAATTGACCCAATGAAAAAATAGCAAAAAGAAACAATAGGTACATATTATTGATAATATTGATAAAGTTTAGCTCTAACTAAAAATGAATGAAAACTCATAAAAAAAGAGTATGCAAAACCTGCAGGACCGTCAAGAAAGCCTAAACAGAGAAAATAATTAAGGAAGAATTTGGAAAACGGGTATATTATTATTTCCAGAATATTCGTTTTTTTTCCTTGGTTAAACAATTCTTTCGCCCTGAGGCTACTATATGTATTAATATCACTTAGAAATTCTTTTACTGTGGGGTGAGGATAATGATTCAGAAATCCATCCAATGTACCGGTTGATTTTGCTGTATAAAAAATTTCATGCACGTTTCCCATCCAGGATCCGGAATTTTTCTTAACCAATCTAATTATTCCTTTATTGCGGGCTTTTTGTGTCTCGCCAAACCTGAGTTCCTTCCCCCACCAGAAATCACGTCGCTTAATATAATAAGCACTCTTCTGGAAATTATTAGAGGCTTCTATACATGATTTCTGCAAACTGGAAGTAACTTCCTCATCAGCGTCAATAAACAAAATCCAATCGCATAATGTATCTTTCATGGCGAAGTTCCTTTGTCCTGCAAAATCCCCTGTCATCGATCTTTTTTTTACTTTTGCTCCGAACTTTTCCGCAATGTGAGCCGTCTCATCTTTGGAACCATCATCAACAACGGTGATTTCCTTGCAGAATTGAACGGATTCAATGGCTCTTTTTATGTTTTTTTCTTCGTTTTTAGCGAGAATCACAGCGCTTATAGGGTATTTTTTCATGAAGTTCTTTCTATATTGTAACAAATTTACTGATAGAGCTTGGTAAGTTTCATGACATATTTTTTCCAATTAAAAGTCTTTCTCAACTGTCCAATATCAATCTCTTTTCTATTTTGTTCCGCAATAGATGTCATTTCATTGACGAACGTATCTTTGGACTCAACACACTTCACGTATGGTTCAAGTTCGGGAATTATTGCCGATTTCAACCCAATGACAGGACAATTCTGGGAAAGCGCCTCAAGAACGGGAAGGTTGAAGCTTTCATACAAAGATGCAGTTAGGTATCCAGCAGCATTTTGATAAAGCTTCTTCAACCCCTCCCTAGATATTGTAGGAATAAGGGAAATTCCATCTTTTGACGAAACACGAATACCATTTGCCCCCACCAGGACCAGCTTGTAATGCCTATATTTTCTCTCCGATTTAAATAAGAGAAAACAACGAATAAGAAAACGGATGTTTTTAATCGGATGGTTCATCCCGACAAACAGAAAATAATGATCGCGCTCTTTCATTGCATTTTTATCGTTTTCGACCATGTCAAAAGGTATTCCATATGGAATACTTATGACATGCTTATACCAAGGATATGCTTCCTTCATCTCATTTTTTACCTTTTCGGAAGATACGATAATATGGGAAGAATTCTTCAACATAGGAATAAGTTGAGTGGAAAGACGGGCATATGATTCACGATACAGATGAGGAAAATAATAGTAGGAAAGACCGTGAGAAAATGAAAGGATTTTCGCATGTGAATACATTGGAACCGCCTGGTTGAGTCCTAAAAAAATATCCTTCCTGTCTACATATTCTTCAAAACTCACGCGAAGCTTCATCCATAAACGGGTCGGCAACAGAATCTTATATTTCCAGAATGAAGATATATACAATTCTGTTGGCATCGGACAAAAAGAATAAATGGTATAGAAGTTTTTCTTGTCATTTTGAAGAAGTGCATGAATGACGTTTTTGGTGAACGTATAATTGCCGAATTTATTGTTTGGACCTGCACAAAGTCCACCTCCATCAATGGATATTTTCATAGGATTTTTTTGGAAATGTTTTTTGCCAAACATATCTTACCAAAACAATCAAAACAAGACAGTTCATCAGTTCAGAAAAGACCGTGATATATGACGAGGCGATGTATGAATAACGGGGAATGAAAAATAAATTGAGGCCCAGATTGAGAATTGCCTGGAAAACGAAAATAAAAATAGCGAGGTAGGATTTTTTCAATACGTAAAGAAGATTAAGCCAAATGGAATTCAAAAGGATAAATGGAAGGGCAAAAATTACGATACGGAGAACAGGAATAGAGAGCATATAATTTTTCTTAAAAACATAGGTTAAAAAAAATGGTGAGAATAATACAATTCCGATGACGACTGCTGATCCGATAAAAGACAAAAAAACAACGTCTTTCATAATCCTTTTTTTTAGAGCCTCGGCATTTTCAGAAAGGCGCGACAATATGGGTGTTGCGGTAACATTGTAACTTACCGCTATGAAAAGAAGCGCCTCCAGAAATTTGGTTCCTGCTGAATAAATTCCCACTTCCGCTTCCCCTTTCAGCAATTTTAAAAGAAATACGTCAAGTCTTGAATACAGGCCCGCAAAAAAACTGATAAGTACAAAAATATACAGTTTCCTTAAAATACTCATCCATTCCTTTACATCAAAACGGAAATGAAACAAAGGATATTCCCTCTTAATAAAGAGTAAATTACAAATAGAGTATATGTTATAGAAAATAAAAATTATGACAAAAACTGCAAGAAGCCGGTGAAAAAGAACCAAACTTGCCGCAATAGCAGTAACCAGAAAAATATTGAAAATAACTGAGTTTCGAGATGAACGGTACAACTTATTTCTCAGCGCATTGAGAATGAAATAACTTCCGGAAGACATATTGGTAAAAATTACCGTTGCGGTTATAAAAACGTAACTGTAAATTTTCGAACTTCCTCTAAACAAAATCACTGACAACACCAAAGTGACCAAAAAAACAATGACCGATACAAAAATTCTGAAATTAAATAGCGACTGATAGGTTTTTTCCTTTTCCGTGGGCAAGTAAACCACACCATAGGTAGTCGTACCGAAATCGGCTAAAGGCGAAAGAACCGTCACCTGAGCCCAAACGAGAGCGTAGATTCCGTATTCTGCCGCGGTGAGAAACCTCACCAGAAAAAGAAAATTGATGAAGCTGGTGAATTTGATGATCAATGACGAAACATTAAGACTGAAGAAATTTACAAGAAAATTGCTCGATGCAATATATGACATGAGTGAAGGAATCTCCTCTATGAGTGTTTTTGGGATCCTAAAAAATTCCCGAACCTTTTGCCTCGTATTCGCGTATTTCAGAAAAAACATCAAGCGGCTTTTTGCAAGATAATAGTTTTTTCGTTTGTTTGCCGTATTTGAAATCTCGAAGTGATCATATGAGTATTTGGAATCGATTCCCACTCTGAACCCTGATTTTTTGGCTCTATAACAATAGTCGACTTCATCATAATAGAGAAAATATGATTCATCCCAAAGACCAATCTTCTCAATTACGTTTTTCTTTATCACCATAAACGAACCCGAGACAAAATCCCTTTCTACATATCTCTTCGCAGGTTTTTTTTCGAGGAGGCCGCCACTCATTCTCCACGGATCAATCCTTCCTCCATAATAAACTTTCTTATCTTGCCGATTGGCAAAACCATACACATCAAAATATTTCTGGGCAGCTTGTATTTCAGTCCAAGGTATTTCTTTAACAGAGATGTCACTATTACAAATGACAAAAAGATCCGCAGATTCCTTTAGAGCTTTTTGTATTCCCCTGTTAATTCCTGACGCATACCCCTTATTGTCGTTCCTGCAATCGGTAATATACCACTTCATGTCTGGTATGTTAAAATTACCTACCTCTTTTTTTATGCTCTCAAGGTAGACTAATTCTTCATCACGGTAATAGGTCGATATAAAAGCAATTTTCATCTTTTTTTAAATATCAATAAGAAATACGTCAGGAACTCCATATACGCAAATCCCAAATCCAATGGTATGCGGAACAAGCCATCCTTATACCCCCTGTCTTTTATAAAACGCGCCCAGAACATATGGAGAGGATATAAAGTGAGCTTTTTCAAATCCGTTTTTTCTCCTTTTTGCCCTTTTTGATACGCTTCCCTCACAGCATAATCAGTGAATTTTGTATACATCTGCCAGAGAGTGCGGTAGGAATAATGATAAATCCTGTTTTTGAGCCTCCCAATTCTGCCCTTTCTTATTTCCACCTTTTCATGTACAAGGGAAGAATGAGAAATTCCGTATTCTTTTTTGAATAACCGTATCATCGCATAATTTTCCCCTCCATAGCGGACTGGTTTTCCCAAAAAGTGATTTTGATAGGGGATCCTATAAGCAATTACGTCGTTATTCTTTTTAGTAAGCTCCAATCGTATTTCTTTTTTTAGCTCATTGGAAAGAGATTCATCAGAATCAAGAAACAATATCCAGTCATATTTTGCCTTGTGGAGTCCATACGCTTTTTGTTTTCCGAGGTTTCTTTCCTGTCTTTTATATATTCGGGCGGCATATTTTTTTGCAATCGTAAGCGTCCGGTCGTTTGAATAGTCATCAACCAAAACAATCTCATCGGCTAATCCCTGAACCGATTGCAAAGATACATCAAGAAGTTCTTCTGAGTTTTTGGTGATAATAACTAATGAAAGGCCGTTCATTTTTATTTCCTATCATTATACTCTTTCCCCGCCGTCATTGAAGCTGAAATAGATCATAATCATAAACTTTTTTGATAAATCTAAGACGCGAAAATAATAATGGAGAATCTGCCTTATACCTTGTAACCTGACTCCGGGAAAACGCAATATATTTCGGCCAGCCATACATATGGTAAAATGCATAAAATCCAGTATCGTTTTGAGCGATTAAAAACGTATTGACTGTTTTAAAATTTCCATTCATGATCCAATGGGAAGGAAGATTGGCTAGGTCATTTTTTTTAATAATTTGTTGCAATTGTTTTGTTGCGTCAAGGTAAACATATTGAGGTTTTCTTAAAATAAAATAATATCCGAGAGAAAGATTATAAACAATATCCAATAGGAGCAATGCATATAACAAATACCTTACTGTTTTTTTATGGTTGAAATAAAAAAGCATTGAAAAGGCAATGGTCATGGGAATGGTAAAACTGATGAGAAATCTTCCCCACTTGGCAGGCATAAGAATAACATGAATCGAAAAGAAAATAACCCAAAGTAACACAAGACATGCCAAAATCAAGATTTTGTTGTTTCTTAGTTTACGTATTCCTCTTTGCATCAGAGTTTTTATAAAAAAAATAAAAAGAACGATCGTCCCCACTGCTTGTATCGGAAGATACCTCCATTGTTCCCCAAATAAATATTTCTTAATTTCTCCGATTGTAAACGGAATAAATAAAAACATTCGCATTGGGGTTCTATTGATATTTATGGCAAGTAAGTTGAATTCCCAAAGACTTCTATTAGGCAGGACGATGAAAATCCAATAGAGCGCGGCAATAACAAGTACTCCCGACAACACCCCTAAGCAAATGAAAATATATTTTTTTCGTTCTCTATCTATGCCCAAAAACAATAAAAATGAGGAAAACACAACTCCGAACAAACTGACTGATGTCTCTTTTGTAAAAAATGCAAGCGTCAAAAATAATCCTGTAAAAAAAGCATAAACAAAATGATATCTTTTGGAAACGAGCGTTTCAAACCAAATAATAAAAGAAGCTAAGGAGAAAAAAAGCATCGTCGCCTCTGGTAATCCGCTTCTTCCATATACCAGAAAGTAAAAATTCACCGAAAGACTCATGACCGCAATTTGTGCCGTCAATATATGTGTATGTTTTTTCAGGAATTTAAATAAAAGAACAATCGTTGCTATCGACGCTACGATACTGATAAACCGAAAAGCATAATTATGCAATCCAAACAAATACAACCCAATAAGCTGTAGCGGAGGAAAAACCGGAGTAATTAAACCAAAGAAAAAATTGTCGGTATGCCATTTGCCCGTTAGGTAAAAAGTACGCGCAGCATAAGAATGCAACCCTTCATCCTGCGTATCAAGAAACGAAATCGGAAGCGGATCAGCGGAAATATGAACAAACCGTAAACCCAGTGCCAAAACACATACCAAAAGAAGAAAAATGACTAATCTTTTCTTTTTTGAAAACATCTTTGAATAGTGTAATTATACATACATCCTTCCTTTATAATTCCATAGATAGTTATTGATATAATAATGCGTTCGATACGAATTGTAGCATATAATCCATGGCTAAAATAAAATCAAATGACCATAATACATATATGCCTGTATGCAGAATTTGTGGTTCAAAAAAAACAATATTGAAGTATGTTAAAGAAAAATATAAATATTATCAATGTCCGGACTGCCTCATTTTATTCCTCCATCCTATTCCTTCAAAAAAATCGTTGGACATGTATTACCAGAAGGAATTCCGGTACACTGCCGGACTTGCAGAGGAAAAAAGGCTAAAACAGAAAGCGACAGAAATAGTCGATAGATTAACCGAGCTAAACCCATCGGGAAAAAGCCTTCTGGATATTGGCTCCGGATATGGAGTTTTCCTGCAGGAGGCGAAAAATCATATACAAGAAATAACAGGAATAGAACCTTCAAAAAGTCTGTATAACTATTCAGCTTCGTATGTAAAGGAACATATGATGAATATTGATTTTCAGACATTCCTAAAAAAAAACAGGGCAAAATTCGACTTTATCACCCTTATTCACGTCATCGAGCATTTGCCGGATCCTAAAAAAATATTGAGACAGATTATTTCACTTCTCAAACCCAATGGGGTCCTGTATATCGAAACGCCAAATATCGATAGCCGTTTATATTACTCTGAGGGAAAAAATTATACATTCCTCACTCCACCTGATCACATTTATCTCTTTAGCCCCTTTGCATTCCAAGAAATGATCAAAAACTCTCATAATATCCGTATCCAGAATATCTCGACTTCCAGTCATCCGGAACATTTTATGGGAATACTAAAAAGAAAATGGCGAATTACCGATGGCAAATCCCAAATCAATACTCAACTACAAAAATCAAATAAGGAAATTCAGCCTGCTCCGGGAATAAAAATAATAAAATACTACCTTTTTGACAAAATCATTGCGCCATTATGTACTCCACTTTTAAACACAAGAAATAAGGGAAGCATCCTGGAAATCTATCTTCGAAAAATCCCTGTTTAGATTGAAACAATAGGATTTTTCTGCTATAATAAGGAATTAAAATGAGTAGCGATTTAACCGGATTAAGAAAACATGAAGCATGGGAACTACTTGTTCCTCATCAGCCGGAAATTATTATCCTTCCAACACCTGAAGACGTCGACCGATACGCTGCACAATATGTTGTTGAGCAGGTTCAACAAAAACCTGACTCTGCACTGGTACTGCCTACAGGAAATACTCCTATGGGAATGTATGAAATGATCGCCCAAGCATATAGAGACAGAGCAGTAAATTTTGATCTTGTCAAAACTTTTAATTTAGACGAATATTGGCCCTTACCTAAAGGCCATCCGGACACTTACCGTGCATACATGCAAGCACATTTCTATGATCGAGTAAATATACGACCTGACAATACCTATATACCCAACAGTCATGTATTTAATTCTGAGTTTGAAGCAATGATTTACGAAGCGATGCTAAAACTGCATGGACCGGTTGACCTTGCTGTTCTTGGCATCGGACCGGGATTAACCTGTCACGTTGGTTTTAACGAGGTTGGGTCTTCCGTAGATTCACGGACACGACTGGTACAGTTGAGTGAAGATACCATTGCAGCAAACAGACCGCTTTTCAGTAAGCCAGAGGACATGCCGCCAACCGCACTCACCATGGGAATTGCAAATATTCTTGAATCAAACCGAGTGATGCTCATTGCAAAAGGAGCTCATAAGGCAGGAGGAATCCGAAGAGCATTGGAAGGAAATATCGGTCCGGAAGCTCCGGCATCTTTTTTGAGATTCCATCCTAACGCAACTTTTATCCTTGACAATGCAGCAGGGCAATTATTAACAAACAGACGGTAAAATTTTATATAGTGTAATCAGTATGAGTAAAAACACATATCTTGCTCAAAGCGATTTTGTTTACAGGCATAATCCTGTGCCAGTTTTTGTAAAAGCGCAAGGAGCTGTTCTTGAAGATTCAGATGGACTCCGCTATTTTTGCGCTGATGCGGCAAACGGAACCACCTCGCTTGGTTTTGACAAAACTATTCTTTCAGATGCAGTCAATAAAATAAAACAAATAACTTCGATTCCTTCTTTCTGTGAAACTCAAATTCGTCTGAAAGTTTCCGAGAGACTTGGAAAGAAAATCGAAAAAATCACCGGCAAAAAGGGAAAAATCGCTTTTGAACTTGGAGGAGCACAAGGAGTTGAACTTGCGTTAAAAATAGTAAAGTTGAATAACAAAAAATCCCAGTTTGTCGTTTTTGAAGGAGGTTATCACGGCAGGTCGGTCTACACGTCACAGTTTAGCGCCAGTCATAGATACCGGTCCTTTATGGGTGATTGGAGAGTTCCCGTGATTCGCCTGCCGTATCCGGATTATGAACAGAGCAAACTAAAAGTAGACAAAGCCACATGGATAAAATATTATACGAACCGTATCGAAGAACTGATAAATAATGAGTATGGAGGAATGTCGACCCGCGGCCAGAATCAGGATGTCGCCGCTTTCATATTCGAACCGCTCTTAAATGCGGGAGGAATCGTAAAGCCCGATAAGAAACTCATCGAATACCTGGTCGGCAAAATGAAAAAGCTCGGAGCTCTCATTGTTGTCGATGAAATTTTTACCGGCTTTTACAGGACAGGCAAGATGTTCGGTTTTCAGCATTATGATATTTCACCGGATATTATCGTAATGTCCAAATCCATTACCAATGGCATTACCCCTTTAAGCTGTGTGTGGATTAAGGATCCATATGCCAATATGAAAAATATTCCTCCGGGTACCCATTCGGCAACATTCATCAATCAACCCTTCGGACTTGCGGTTGCTGATACCGTGCTGGACCGGTACGCTCACTGGAAAACAATAGATAAGGATATAAAAAAACTTGAAAATGCGCTTTCTGCAATGATCGGAAAGGTTGTCCGTTCGTCACGGTTGACAATAAGCGGTTTTGCCTTAGGTGGGGTAGGACGCATTCTCCTAAAAGACAACTATGCTGGACAGATTTTGGATATTGCACGAACAATTTGCAAAAAAAAACCGTACAAAGGCATTCATGGCCTCATTTTGGCAAGCACCGGAATGTCACCAAGTGTCGTTGCAGTTAATCCGCCGCTTAATCTTTCCGCTAAAGACTTGGAGATATTTGATTATCTTCTTACTCGCACGTTTGAAAAGGCTGATTCCATTATCAAACAAGCATGAGTAAACAACTATTCAAGCCAATTTACCAACCTAAGGATACTCCCATGCTTTTCGCGGTGTTTGCAAGCGGAGGAGGAGGCAATCTGAATGCGGCAATTCAATTATCAAAACAATACCCCCGCCTCCTTAAGGTTGGCTTGGTAGTCACTGACCGTTTAGGAATTCCCGCTATAGATATTGCAAAGAAAAATACCATTCCCGTTATTGCGCAAGATTTTGAAAAAGAATGCGGTGTGTGGTCAGAATGCAAAAAGAATCCAAAAAAAAAGAAATCATATCAAAAAAAAGCGAAAGAATTTCATAACCGGATACTAAAAGCGATGATGAAAATGGAGAAAAGTACCAAAATCCCGTTTGATCTTATCGTTTTATCCTATCACCGATGGATTGAAGGAGACTTGTTGGATTATTTCTGGGAACGGGTTATAAACCAGCATTCCGGCGACCTTTCCATTATGAAGAACAATATCCGGTTAAAAAGAAAATATACCGGAATAAATCCGGTATTATACGCTCTCAAGGCAGGAGAGAAAAAAACAAGAACCTCGACGATTCTTGTAAGAAAGGGTCTTGATAACGGTGAAATACTTTGCCAGGGACCTTGGGTAAAATACCAGGGACCATATCCAATAACCAAAGAAACTTCATGGGCACACGAATTGGTGCAAAAAAAAGAAAGCGACTGGCCGTCTTTAAAGTTTGCGCTAAAAAATATCGCTCTTGGGAATTTGGGAGTGGCAATAAATAAAACTTATAAAGACGGATGTAAAATAATAACATTTAAAGGAAAAGTTCTCCCCTATCAGGGAGCTGATATTACGCGATATTAAAAAATATGAACAAAAGTAAAACAATGATGACCGGAGCCGAAGTTCTCTCATCGATTTTGGAAAAAGCGAATGTAAAATATGTATTCGCATACCCGGGTACATCTGAATTGGCACTTTGTGACGCCATTATTCGAAACAAATCAATAATACTTATGAATGGGAGAGGCGACAAGGAATCTGCTTTTATGGCAGCTGGCGGTAGTTTATTGAATCCCCTTAATTCTGCGGCAATTTTGCATGGGGCAAGAGGCGGAACAAATGCATTGGGAGCGATTGCTGATGCACACCGTAACGAAGTACCGGTTTTATTCATTGTCGGTCTCCCTTCAACCTCGTCCCAACCGTTTCTGCCTCCTCACGGGGAATGGAATCTGATTAAGAAACTTGGAAATTTTGTCAAATACAGCGTTGAAATCAAAGACACATCTCCATTAAGCGCTCGTAACTTTTGCTCGGCAATCTATAAAGCACTTGAAATATGCGTGTCCTATCCGTACGGACCGGTAATCATAGGATTTCCACAGGATGTATCGGAAAAAAAATGGATACCCAAAAAATACATCTCTTATAGAAAAGAGACAGGATCGGGTAAACAAACGTATTCAAAAAAAAATATCAACAAAACCATTCATGCCATAAACAAAAGTAATCGTCCCGTTATTTATATTGACGATTTTTTTTACAAATTTCCACGCGCAAAGGAAATCGCTAAGAAATTGGCACAATTGCTTCATGCTCCTATCTTTCAGGTTTTTTACGGAAGAGGTCCGATGCTGTTTGAACGCTTAACCAAAAAAGTCACATCGCATTTTTTGGGTTGTTATAATCCTGCAGATTCCAGTCATCAAAAAATTATGTCGGACGCTGATTTGCTCATAACCATCGAAGACAGAAATATGTATCCTCGGGTAGTCGGTCAACTGCCGGATTGCAGGAAAATCGCCATCACCTCAAATCCCGTCATGACGAAAAAAAATAACTATTTAACTCGAAATGATCTTGTACTTGAAGGTGACGTCGGGAAAATCCTTGAAGAAATATATTCCAAACTTGACACGCAAGATAAAGCAAAACAGAGAACATCATGGTATGCGCAAAATGAGACGGATTCTTCATCACCAACAAAAACTGATTCAAAATATGCTTTCATGAGAACCGGAATCGCAAAAATACTCTCTGAAGTATTCAAAAAAGTAAAATCTCCGATCCTTGTTGATGACAGCCAGATGTTTGGTGGACTTCTTTCCGAAGGATACGATTTATTTCCTTCCAAGTTAAGGGTTTTTGGAGATCACGGTGCGTTTATCGGCGGCGGGCTTGCTCTTTCCGCCGGCCTTGCGAAATGTGAGCCGGATGCAACGGTATTTTGTACTCTGGGGGACCAATCTTTTACCAATGCAATACAAGGTTTGGTTTCGGCGGTTCAACAAAAAATAAAAATCATATATATCGTATGCAATAATTCAAAATCCGTTTCTCTGATGAAGCAGATTCTCTCGCAGGATCCGACGGCATTTGATTCAGGAAAAAATACGTTTCTCAATAACGCGCCAATCAATTATTCCGCACTCACCAAAAGCCTAAAAATAAATACCTACACGATACCCTATATCCCCAACCATACCAATAAATCCTATACTCATCCAAATACTATTTTTAGAAAATCCCTCGCTCAAGCTTTGAAAACAAATGGCCCTACTCTCATAGAATTACAATTGCCTTCTGATCCAGATGCATGGAAAGGTATCTGGACGGTAAAAGGGAACGAAAAATAACTATGGCATATGCAGAATTACCCGTAACTCCTTTTAAAGGAGAACTGAATACTCAACTGTTTATCGCCGGACCTAATGCGACTCCTCTACTGCGCAGGATTCCCAGAGAGAACCGGATCATAATGGACTCCCTCAAACATGAATACCACAATCTAGGATTTACGCAGGCCGGTGGACGATTCAGACGAAGAAGTCCGGATGAACAAGCCAAACTTTCCTTATTTGCCGCAACACATGGACTCAACGTTGTTCCGTATGTAAACCGCCACAGTGAAGGAACATACGATTACCCATATTTACAAGGAACAACAACGCTTGATGAATACCTGCCTGCCGCTTCACCTGACAAAGCGCTGTTTTTGACTCTTTCCCTCTTTGAGGATCTGAGAAAGGCGCATTCACTGGGATTGGTCTATGGCGACCGCTGGTCGAAAAATATTCTTGTCTGGCCTGATATTCTTATCCGGCCTGATAATACGTTCAGTCACGTTGATTTTGATCTTGAGATATATGGCCCGCCAGCCGTTTCATTTGAGGTTGCCCAGCTTGCATATTACGTTTTGGCAGGAGGAAGAGAAAAGGTATTGAATCCTCTAGCCCACATCCTATCAATGAACGAGAACTGGTTTGACGTGGAATTAGTGATACAATTTTTAAAAGGGCACGCAAGACATTTCAGAAAGAGCCAGAAATATGGAGGCATCGAGAATGAAACCGACACGCTCATTGAGCTTATCAAAAAGAAAAAAAGAATAAAATAATATGCTGAAACTCATCATATTCGATTTTGACGGATTAATGGTAAATAGCGAGCATGTTGTCTTTGATGCGCTGAAAATACTTTTTAAACAATATGGCAAGGTTTTAACATGGACATATTTCTGTAAACATATAGGAGTGCCTGTTACCGATTCGTTAAAGAAATTTCATAGGGATTTTGAATTACCTATTCCATTCACTCAGTTTCTTGAAGAACGAAATAGCATCGTTCACCAATATCTTTCAAAAAAACTTAAGTTGATGCCAGGAGTAAAAAAAATAATAGAATTGTTAAGAAAAAAGCCGGTAACTTTGGCAATTGCGACATCCGGAAAAAGAACCTATATAGAATACTGGCTAAAAAAATTCGGAATAGAAAAATATTTCAAGACTGTAGTTTGCATCGACGACGTGCAAAAAGGAAAACCACATCCTGACTTGATTCTAAAAGTGTTAGAGGAAACGGAGTTTTCTCCAACCGAATCAATCATCATCGAGGATGCTCCAAGCGGAATCGAGGCGGCAGTAAAAGCTAAAATCAGAAGTATCGCAATCCCGACAAAAGGAGTTCCCCTACAAAAATTCAAGAATGCCACCTATATCCTCGACTCAATGGCAGATCTTTACGGATTACTCTCGAAACTGACTTCTTAAGATAAATATCACTTTGATAAAAGAACATTGTTCCATCGACAAAAATAATCTTTACTGTGGATTATAGTCCATTGAGATCTAAAGGAATGTTAGGTAAAAAGAAAAAATGAAATATTTTTTTTCTTTTTTCTTTTTCCTTACTACCTATTTCTTATTCGTTTTCCCAATTAACGCTCAATGGAGCAAATATGCTGAAAATCCAGTATTAAAAATCACTTCGAATACCTGGTACAGTATTCATGCCGCTTCTCCTTCAGTAATTTATGATGAAAACACCTTTAAAATGTGGTTTCAGGGACATGATGGTTCGGCGTTTAAAATAGGATTTGCTCAATCTAGTGATGGAATTAACTGGAATGTTTCATTACAGCCGCAAATCACGGTTTCCAGTCCTGGTTTAGCAAACGGAGACGAGGTTGTTGAACCTATGGTAATAAAAAATAGTAATACCTATCAAATGTGGTTCAAGGAATATATTTCGGGAGAAAATAGAATTCGATATGCTACATCAAGTGATGGCAATACATGGACCATCAATCCTCAACCTGTCTTTACAAAAAGTCTGGAATCTTGGGAAAGCAGCGGCCCAACGAACCCTTCTATTATTTTTGAAAACAACGAGTACAAAATGTGGTATATTGCGACGGGAAATACTCCATGGAAATTAGGTTATGCAACTTCGTCTGACGGAATAAGTTGGACACGACATGTAGATAATCCATTGAATATTCCAACTTTAGGTTTTGTAGGAAGTCCTACAGTTATTAAAATCAATGGTCTGTATCACATGTGGTATCACACGGGAAGCGGATTGAATACTGATATTTATCATGTTGTGTCAAATGATGGAATTCAGTGGGCATGCGATGGGAGCTGCTCCGTACTACACATAGAAAACGGTGCTTTCGATTCGCAAGGGATTACTGCTCCAACTGTATTTGAACAAAATGGAAAGTTATATCTTTGGTATGGTGGATCGAACGGACCAAACTGGCAAATAGGACTAGCAACGTTTAATCTTCCCGTTACTCCATCCCCTACAAATATCCCATTTCCTTCCCCAACTTCAACTCCTATGCCAACACCTACTCCTTATCCACAATACCCTATCATTGTCATTCCAGGATTTATGGCATCATGGAACAAAGAGGCAATTCTTCATAATAAACCAGTAAAGCAATCTGAATGGAAATTACCTTATTTTATCAAGGAATATGATGGTGTATTGCAAACTCTTAAAAATATTGGATTCATAGAGAATGAGAATTTACTTGTATTTAATTTTGATTGGAGAAAAAATATTGATTCAATTGCTGATGATTTTCAATCATACCTTCAAACCAATATCTGGAGTAAGAATCAAAACGCTAAGATAAATATCCTTGGTCATTCGCTTGGAGGTCTTGTTGGAAGAATTTGGGCTCAAAAATACGGTCAAAATTCACTCAATACGCTTCTTACCGTTGGAACACCTCATAAAGGAACCGCACATGTATATAAACCCTTGGAGGGAGGTGAAATAGATCAAACAAACAACCAGTTATGGCTTGCAGAAAAAACACTTCTTATTTTAAACAAGGATTCGTTTGAAACGGATAGAGACACAATACATTCTTCATTTCCTATTCTTAAAGATCTGTTTCCAACCTTTAATTTTTTAAAGCGAGATAATAATTTTGTTTCGGTTGATTCAATGAGTATAAAAAACGATACGCTCAATATTTACAACCAATCACAACAAATCTTATATCCATACCTACAATCGATCGTTGGAGAGAAATGGAATACTCTTTTAGGATTTACTATATCTAATAGAACTCTACTTGATCAATTACTTAATCTATATCCTGATGGGAGACCAAATGCAGAACTAACTGATATTGGCGATTATATCGTACTTTCCTCAAGTTCAAAAATGGGGAATAATTCTCGCATATTAAATAAGGATCACGGTGAAATTATATATAAAAAAGAGGGAATCAAGGAGATTCTCAATTCGTTTCATATCCCTTATGAGGACGATCAAATCACTGAAGGTCAGGGAACAGTTATTTCTCCTTCATTAATTTTTTTCATGAAATCTCCAGCGGAAATGGAAGTAAGCTTTCAAAACAACATATATTCTGAGCAAGAAGGCATTATATTTATTCCAAACGCAGAAACTGGAAACTATCAGTTAAATGTAATCGGAAAAGAAGTGGGTAGATACAGTGTTGTGATAGGTCAGGTAGGAAAAAAGAGTGATCAATGGAATACTATTGAAGGCAAAATTACACAGAATAATCCTTCAGATCAAATTGATTCTTATACAATTCATTTTAATGCGAAAGAACCTATATTTCCTTTATTGGACTCTCAAGTGCTTTTTAAGGAACTGATTCTTTATTTAACAGATCTACATAATCCAAACTTTATTAAATCTATTAATTCTATTCATAAAGCACAGGAATATTTTATTAATAACAAAAAGTCTAAGTTGCAGGACGAATTAAATTCAATTCACAGAGAACTATTTCAAGTCTTTCAAAAAGAAAAAATTATGGAGTCAGAGAAGAAAATATTAAATGCGATAGAAAAACTCGAATACCTTTATCAACAATCACTTGGTGATTATAATAAGAAATCATCAAATTTGAAGCTGAAATTTGATCTTTTTTTCTACGAAAAACGGTTTGAAATACTCCAAAAAACGCTTCTGGCCAGAAAAAATAAGAAAAATCATCCTTTAATTCTTCAAACGATTAATGAAAAAATTAAATTAACTGAGGAAAATGTGTCAACTAATAAAAAATACTCGGAAATTTTGTTACGCTCTATTCGTGAGCTTCTTGAGGGATTACCAAGAACATGAAAAAATTAACAACATCTCAACGAAAAATAATTGCTGATTTATTTATTAATCTGTCTGTAGCTTTAATTTCCATTGCTGTAATCTCTCCAGTTGTAAATAAGGGTAAATTGTTTGATGTCTTGTTTCCCGGCTCAATCGGTATTATAATTTCAATAATCCTCATTACTTATTCAGTTAGGCTTGTCAAAAAATAGTATGAACCAAATAACCGCTATATTCTATTATGGAATTATTATTTTGCTAATCGTACTATTTTTTTATTACTGGTCAAAAAAATAGCATGTCAACTATAAATATAATTCTAGGAATCATTTTTTTTACTTTAGTCGTGATTTGCTTTGTTGTCATCATCAATGACTTTCGTAATGAAGGTAAAAAATAATTCTTATTCTCAAAGAGAATACCTTAATCAAATTAAACTGTAGGAATCGTAAAGGTAAAAGTAGTTCCCTCAATTTTATCCGAAGCTGCCTGAACTGTTCCTTTATGAAGCTCTATAATCTGCTTTGCGATGTATAAACCAAGACCGGTACCCTGCGGATGGTTTTGATCAGGCGTAGTATCATCAAGCCGGACAAATTTGGAAAAGAGTTTGGCAAGTTGTTCTCCCGATATGTATGAACCGGTGTTATTGATTTTTATGACCGCCTGATTATTTTCGATATGAATAATCGTCTTGATTACTCCTTTACTCGGGGTATATTTCAGGGCATTTCCCAGAAGATTTTCAATGACTTCACGTATTTTCTCCTTATCGCCATTTATCATGATTGCATTTGGCTCGGCCAACAGAAGAAAGGAGATTTGTTTCTCATCTGCGGTAATCCGTAGTTCCTCATACAGCTGCTGCGCCAATTCCACGATATTAAACTGTTCCATATTCAACTGAAGTCTTTTGGCTTCGATGCGGGATACGGTAAGCATATTTTTGACAAGATCGAGCAGGTGCTCTGTTGACTGGTATGCGATAAGGATATAATGGGAGAGTTCAGGGGTAAGTCCTTGAGACTTATTCAACGCCATCCAGAGGTAGCTCTTGATTGCGGTCATCGGTGTCCTAAGCTCATGGGAAGCAATCGAAACGAATTCATCCTTAAGCTTATCAAGCTCCTGTAAACGCTCATTCGCCTTTTGTAAATCCTCTGTCGCCTTCTTTACCTCTTCTTTGAGGATAATGTTGAACTGCTTCATTTCTTCAAAAGATAGGGCATTCCGTACTGCCAGAGCGGTTTCTGCGGAAAGTACGTCCAAAACGTGAATCTCGTCATTCGAATACGGTTCTTTGGAAATTTTTTCAGAAAAACACATTGCGCCGATGACAATATTTTCAGCGACTAATGGCAAAATAACGGAAAGACCGTATTTTTTCATAAGAGTCTTTACGTTTGAATCCTCGACTTTTTCGTAGATTAATGCCCGATCCGGCCTGTTGTTATATGCTTTCTCAATAAGGAGAGAAAACTCGGCATCATCAAGGTCGGAAAACGTATGTTTACCGACTCCTTTGAGCCAAACGATATTGTTGGACTTCATAAGCATGATAAATCCTGCCGTTATCTTCATCTGGGTAATAAGGTCTTCAAGTAGCGCCTGACAGAGATCCACCAAAGTAAGTTTTGATGCAATTATTTTCCTGATATCATTCAGTAATTGTTGAACTTCAAATTTATCTTTGTAGAAAAGGCTGTTTACCCGGCTCTCAATGTAGTTTTTGAGAAACAGCATCAGAAAAAAGCTCGAGAATGTTAACAAGGCAATCAAAAAAATTACAAAAGGATTGATGGGACGCCCGAAAAATAAATCTATAAGCAGTAATCCCCCAATATAGAATGCTCCAAAAAATACGATCAGTAGTACTGACAACATTGCTCTTACTCCATTAGATGATGCGTTTGCTTCATTCTGTTTGGAATCCGAACTCATATCTTTTAATTTAAATGGTAATCAGTTCCTTTACCCTTTTTATAAAATTCTCCGGAGTAAGATCGCTTTTTATGAGATATTTGTAACCCAGTTTACCTATACGTTCTTCTGCCTGGTCTTTGTCAAGATTAGTGACGAAAACGATTGGGCGTTTGAGAATTTCAGGATGTTCCTTTCCTAGTCTTACCAGAAGCGCATCTGCATTCATTCCCGGCAAAAAATAGTCCAAAAGAATCAGATCGTAGGTATTTGAAACCATTGCCGTATAGGCATTCTCTCCATTTGTTGCCGTATGAACCTCATAATTCTCCGTTACCAATAGATCAGAGTACAAAGTGCGCATAAGTTGATCATCCTCAACCAACAGAATCTTTTTGTTTCCCATATATTTTGATTATAACAAAACACCCCGCCAGCGGCGGGGTGTTATTTCTAACAGTGCTTGACTAATCTAAATTATCTTGTTACTGAAATTACCGCACTATTATCAGTTATTGGTGCGATAACAGTTACTCTTTTTGCAGCATCGACAGATATCTGGTAACCTGTATCACCCCATGCACCGCTATTTGCCGAACAATCGGTTATATTAGCTACATTTAATGATGGATCAGTTGGCAATGCCGGTATGTAATTAGGCATCAACAGTCCACAAAGAAGCGGAAAGTTCGTGTTATTAAATTCTGTAGCTGTATTGGCTGTTAAAGCTTTTACTTCCGGTGGAAGTTGTCCATTATTTTCAGCTACGTACTGATGTATCGCATTTAAAATTTGAAGCACATCGCTTCTTCTTCTTGTGTTATTTGCCTGACCGAACTGTCTGGCTGGATTAATGGCAATTAACGTGATAGCTAATAGGATTGCCAAAATACCTATTACCACCAATAGTTCTATAAGGGTAAAACCCTTTTTAAGTTGTATCATACTTTCAATTGGTAAAAAAATAATAACTAATTTCAGAGTAAAAGATTCATAAAGATATTGCAAGATCTATTTGCTATAGGGTAAATGCTCAAAATTTCTTTACCATAAAGATGAGCACATCTGAAGTTATCGTGATATTTTCCTGTATGGAAAGTGGTTGAAATTCCTTATTGAGAGCATCAAAAAGTTCATTCCGGACCTGACTCTGGATAGTTGGCTTAAAAGAAACCATATTTGTTTGAGAATTGACGATTGCTGACTCCGTCGCCTCTATTCTTACATACCCAAGTTGAACAAGGATTGATCTTAATTTACTTTCCTGATTAGCGTCTCCGGAACCATTCATGATCATGATTGTTATATCTTTTTTAAGTAATGCTGATCCTGTCGAAGTGACGATTGGTAAAGGCATTATCTCTGATGAAACTTTTCCGGCTGGCTGGGCTTGTTGCCTGGCGGGTGGCTTGTTTTGGACAATAATAAGAGCAATAAGGATTATCATTAAAATTGCGAAAACAGCTATCAGCAATGGGAGCGATGAATTTTTTTTCCTTGCCTGGGGTGGTGTATTGATATTACCTCCGTTTCCTGAAATATGCTGTTCTATCATCGTATCCGATTTGAATGAATCCGGTTTTTTAAGGAGGAACTGAAAAGCTTTTAAATTTGGCGCGGATTGATTGATAATGAAATAGGGAATTACCCACTCGATTATTCCACCGTTTTTTTCTATGACCGTGCGGATATTGTTAAGAATATCAGCATTTACCGCTGCAATCTTATTTTTTGGTTGTGTCCATATTTTAGAAAATAATCTCTCATACGGCACCAAATCAATAAATTTTTTTTCCTCCATTTTCTTTTCTTCCTCACTACCAAACTGTAGCTCTCTTTCAGCCAGCCCATCAGGACCGATGATTACATAAAGGCGGAGTGACTGAACGTTGTTTTGTTTGAGGAATACTGTAATTTGATGTTGTAATTTTATTTCGTCAATAACGTCAAAATAAAGGACGGAGTCAGGAGAAAATGCAAAGCTGAAAAGCTTTTCGTTCCCATTTACGTAGAGGTAAAATCCCTGCCTGACAATCCACATAATAGCGGGTTGTTTTTGTTTATTGTTCATATATTAATCATCCTGCCAAGATATAATTTTGATCACATAATTATTATATGTTATCGAAACGGTAATTTTTCTTTGAAAATCACCGACTGTTCCCGTGGATTGAATTATCTTATTCTGTCCGTTTGAAGTGATGATGATCTGTGCATTCCCGTTCCCAACAGGAATCGTTCCACCGGTAAAAAGAGGGTCTCTTAAAAGCCTCAGTAATGATTCTTCTATCCCATTTTCCGCAATATCACGGGCTACCAAACCCTGTTGCGCAACGCTTGCCCCTACTGTATTTGATGCTACGATCGAAATTGTTGCCGTAATAACAATAATGGCGATGGTCATAAACACCAACAATGTGATCAGCATTTGCCCTTTATTCTGTCTTGATGTGGATATTTTTTTCATCTGATTCCAATGGTTGTTTGAAAATTTTCTGTTTCCTGCCCGGGATTAAAATTTGCTTTGCCCTGCAGTGTAAAACTAATTTTTATCGTATTTTTTCCGTTAATACTCCCTATTCTCGTAAAGCTAAGATTGGTAACATCTGTTCCAAAGCTGCTCAACTGATATGTGTCAGTGTTGTCAATCAATTCAATAGTATTATTATTCAATTGATAAGTTCGTAAAACACCATACAAAACAATTTGCAAAGTACTGCCTGATGATCCCAAATTCGGGATAATAATTGAGTTTGCGTTATTAATATCCGTCATAAATTTTTGAAGGATAAAACGCCCATCCTGATGAACCATGGATACTGATTCCGAGCGTGATTTTAAATCTAAAGATGTAGCAAAAATATTCATTATCACATAGATAAGAATAGAAAATAAGCCTATATATAAAAGAAGCTCGACAATAGTAAATCCTTGTTTCTTCATGGCGAATAGTTGGCTGTAAAATCATATAATACCGGTGTCGCGGTACTTTCGGATGACTGAAACCAAACCTTATACCGGAAACATTGTCCCGGATTTACGTATGATCCTGATACCGTATAGGGAATGATTCCCTGAATAGTTGTCGGATCACTTATAACAGTAAAATAATCATTTGCGTTGTTCGGGTCGCCAAGAGGACCTACATACGTAAATTGCGCCCCGGTACAACTTCCAGCTACAGGATTTGCAACGGCAACCTTTATCTTTATAGTTGTCTGGGCTAATTGATTGATTGTTGCACTGAAAGAATTGAAAGCGGTAGATGCCTGGTTATTAAAAATAGATGATTCAAATGTTCCGCTAGAAGTATATTGTCCACCTGCACCACCCAAAATTATTTTTAGCTCCGCATTGGTATCCCCGGTAACTACATATGAATATGCATAACCATCATCCTGAAGCACGGTGGAAACCGCATATGCACCATTATTAATGGCTAATCCAGTACCACAGGTAATTAGAGGATTTTGGTCGAGCTGGAGAACCAAATATTGTTTTGATCCGCCGGTTCCGACAATTACTGCTCGATTACCTGTAGCTACGGCAACACCTTTTGGATTCATCCCTCCGGTATCAAACGTTTTGGAAATTGGCAGGTTCCCACTTCCTGATAAATTGGAGGCGTTAATCACAAAAAAGTCCTTATTACCGGCTGCATATGAAGTAACCAAATATGCTTCGGTACCTGTAGCATTAACGGAAACATCTATCCCCGGTTGACTGTTGTTCGTCTGAACCTGCTTCACGATTGAAGGATTGGATGGATCAGTAACATTAATAACCTGCATCTGTGTTGTAGTGGAATTGATTGCAACAAATGCGTAAGTAGATCCACCATTCGCCGTAATCACCACTTTATTACCAACATCAGAAAGTGTTAAATCATATGAACCTAGTCTTGAACGGGATCCAGTTTTATCCGAAAGATCAAACGTGTAAAATTTTTTATTTGTAGTAGTCATATATCCAACATTTCCATATACTGTTACGCTTTGGCCATCAGTATTCCCAGGTGCATCAAAATAACCCACTTCTTTAAATTGCGAATTTGTCGGCGGATCGGAAAACTGATTAAGGTCCAAAATTTTTATTTCTTCGTGATGATCGGTTGTGGCAATATAACCAAAATGCTGCGTATCACGAAAAACCCCGTTCGCTTTATTATTGTTAAAAGTACCAGTTATTGTTGTCGTTGGCGGATTATTGCCTGCGACACTAATCTGTGCAAATGTCGGACCAGATGCATTTCCTCCAGTTCCTGTCACGACACTTCCTTGAATAGCTGATATTGCCGTAGGAACGCCCTGCCGCGAAAGATTAGCCGTGGTAACTGAAAGCGAAGGAATACACCAGTCTCCTCCTCCTCCGCCAGCCCCAAGTTTCACTTCACCTCCTGAATCATTGGAAGTTGCCGTATTTGTCTTTACTCCTGAATCAAAATCAGCCTGTGTAGTCTGAATATATGAAAGATTTTCATGCCTTGTTAGATACATTGTCGAACTGACCGTTGATACCTTAGGTGTATTCCACCAAACAGACGTATTAATTTCTTTGGTTGAAGGATCTAAAACTCCAGGGGTAGGACTCAAAACAATGTTCCCGGCAGGATTCCGGTACATATTTTTGATAATCACTTGTCTCTTGAATCCATTCGATAATGTCTCTGATCCCGCAACTAACGTCCATAAAGATCCGGAAACAGTCGCATGATAGGGAGTATCGGTCGCGTAAGAACTCAATGTAGTCCATCCTGTTTCCCTGATATTTCTTACTGCCTCCTCGCTTTCTTTTAAGAAGCCAACCGCGGTCAACCGTTGATTTTGTTGTGCTTTCCCTTCCCGTGATGAATAAAATCCGGTAAAAAGACCGGGCAAAAGTATTGCCAATAAACTAATCACAAGAAGTAATTCAACGAGTGATTGGCCTTTTTTTTTGATATTCATACTCAATCAATTAACGCTGGTAATTACACCATAACGGTTTACTGTAATTGTTTTCTGATCACCTGAATTACCATTCTGTAACGTAATGGTATTCTGACTTTGATTGTATCCCTGAATTTCTCCGCTCCCGGATGCAAAAACAAGAGCACTGTTTGGAAGATTTATCTGCGAAAAAGTAACCCCATTATTAAGATTCACCACAAAATTACCGCTATCATTTGACGAATAAGCTGATGAATGATACAGTACATACCTATTCTGGTCAAAATGGATACCAAACGGGATGTTTGCCGCCTGACCGTTTGTATTTCCGCTCATCATATTAAGCTGTTGTGCTTTAAGATCCGAAATAAAAAGCGATACCGTAGTCTCAAGTGAAACCGTATTTTGGGTTTTGAAAAAATTGAGCGTTATAAAACTCGAAAGCATGGCGATAATCCCGATAACCACAACAAGTTCTACAAACGTGAATCCTCGTTTAAATTGTTTATTCATGAATATTAACGAGCCCCAACTTGTCCAATAAGTCCATAAATGGGTGCGATAATAGAGAGCATCATTCCGCCGACAAGAATGCCGATAAACACCAGCATTATCGGTTCAAGAAGAGCAGTCAGGGATTTAAGGGTTCTGGACACTTGGTAATCCATATACTGAGAAACTTCAAATAATGACTCATCCAAAGTTCCGCTTCTTTCACCGGTCTCAATGATTCTCATCATTAGGCTTGGAATAACTTTCTTGTATTTTTTAAACGCCTCGCTTACTTTTTTTCCTGATGCCACGGTACTTCTTGCAAATACGATAAGTTCGGTAATTTGCTTGTTCACCACAACGTCTTCCACCAATTCAAGTGCGGACGTGATAATAATTCCTGATTTTAAAAGCATGTGAAAACTTAGAGTGAATCGCGTCAAATCAATCTGTTGGACGAGACGGGAAATAAGCGGCAAAGAAAAAATAAACTGGATGACTCGTTTTTTCTGTGCCCTATAAAGAAGTAATACAAAAATCGTTGTAATGACGGTCACAATCAAAAGCGGTATTGAAAACTTTATGATGAACTGCGAAGCGGCGATAAGAATTTTTGTAGGGAGCGGCAATTTTACTCTTAAATTTAGAAACACCACGCTTATCTTAGGAATAACTACCAGTAAAATCATCAAAAGAACTGCAATAAATACGATAAAAATAAAAACAGGATACAGCAAAGCCGACTTCACCTTATCCATAAACTCCATATCCTTCTGCAGATTTTCCTTGATTTGCTTGAGTGCCGTGTCCAATGTTCCGGCTTCCTCAGACGCACGGATAATATTAATTGTCACCTTGTCAAAAATATTGGGAAATTTTGTTAAGGTCGTATTAACACGTTTTCCTTGCATGAGGTCTGCCCGTAGAATCTGGAGGAATTTTTTTTGGTTTCCTTTAGCATCTTCAAGAAGCGAATCGACCGAATCGATAATAGTAATACCCGCAGTAAGCATTGTACCGAGGCTAAAAAACAGCTCCAGCTTTTCAGAATTGGAAAGGGAAATATTTTCAGTTTTCATACTAATTCGACTTTGGTAACCCTCATCACTTCTTCAACAGTAGTAAGACCCCGTTTGACTTTTTCCAATCCATCATCAAGCATCGTAGTCATACCTTCCTGGATTGCTTGTCTTGTTATTGTTTCTGAATCAGCCCTCTTCACAATTAATTCTTTTAGATCTTTGGATACTTCAAGAATTTCAAAAATACCGATCCGGCCCGCATATCCGATATTGTGACAAATTTTGCAACCATTGCCTTTATATAAACGGTATTCGGGATGTTCTCCGAAATGCTGCGAAATGATTTTCTGGGGAAGTTTCGTCTCGAAATCTGCTTTTGAAACAGTAAACGAAACCTTACACATCTCGCAGATACGTCGAATCAGACGCTGGGCAATGATAAGATTTGCCGTTGTTGCGACAAGAAAAGGTTCCACTTTCATATCAATAAGCCGCGGCAATGTAGTAGCCGCATCGTTTGTATGAAGCGTCGACAACACCATATGGCCTGTCAACGAGGCATTCACTGCGATCCCCGCAGTTTCCATATCACGTATTTCACCGACAAAAATAATATTGGGATCTTGTCTTAAAATCGAGCGGAGTCCTGATGCGAATGTCAGACCGGCTTTAGGATTGACATTGATCTGGTTTACTCCCTTGATACGGTATTCAACCGGATCCTCAATCGTAGTGATATTTTTTTCCCGGCGGTTCAAGATGCGGAGAATCGCATAGATCGAGGTTGATTTACCCGAGCCCGTTGGCCCCGTTGATAAAATCATTCCGTAGGATTTAGACAAAGCTTTATCAAGCTTGAGAAGATCATTTTCACCCATTCCCAAATCCAAAAGCGAAAATTGGCGTGCGTGGGTCGATAAAAGACGCAATACCGCTTTCTCTCCGTCAACGATTGGGAGAATCGATACACGGATATCCATATTTTCATCTTCGACATGAAAACGGATCTTACCATCCTGAGCGCTCATATGTTCGTCTGTCCGAAGATTTGAAATCACTTTAATACGAGTGATGATCCTGTCATGCAAGTTTTTCGGGAGGAGCAACATGTCATGGAGTATGCCATCGATCCGGAACCGCACGAGACATTTTTCTTCCTGGGGCTCGATGTGTATGTCCGACGCCTTGTCCTGATAGGCATATTCAATAATGAGGCTTACTAATTTAATGATTGGCGCTTCTTCACGAATTGTAGTCGTATCCACCTCACCATATATTTCTTCTTTTAACAAGCGATCAAAGGTTTTCTGCAGGTCCTGGCGGTAAATATAAAACGTATTACTAATATCCCTTTCGGTTGCGAATGAGGGAATAATCCGCAAACCGGTTTTTTGGGCAATAAGCTTAAGAGCAGCACTGTTGCGTGGATCTGCCATCGCAATTTTTAGTCCAAAGTCGTCTTTGGCAAAAGGAATGATTTTTTGCTTACGCGCTACCCGTTCCGGTATAAGCCGATAGACGTCTTCAGGAATGGAAATTTTTGAAAGTACGACAAAAGGAAGTTTCAGGTAGTCGGCAACAAGAATGCCGAGATTTTCATCGCTCACCACATTCCTCTCGATCAAAGCATCATACAAAAGCGTATCAGTACTCTGGATATACTCTTTGATCCTTTCAACTTCTTTTTCGTCGATCAGGTTGTTTTTTACCACCAAAGCCTTCAATTCGTCATCCGTAATGATCATTGTTTTTGAGGTAGATAACTGAAAACTTTTTTGAGAAACAAATCGAAGTCAAAAAAACTTTTGTTCACAAAATCGCGGGCACCCATGGACAGCGCTTTCTGTACGTCCGATTCCTGACCCAATGTGGAAAATACCAGTACCGGAACCTTGGATAAATATTCCTTCCCCACTTCATCGAGCACCTGAAACCCGTCCTTATTGGGCATAATGATATCCAAAAGTATTAAATCCGGCTGGAATTCCTTGATCTTGGCAAGCGCTTCTATACCATCCTGCGCTATAGCAAGCTCGTAACCAAATTCTTTTAGTTTGGTAGTGTAAAAATGCTGAAAGAAATGGTCATCCTCCACTATAAGAATTTTCATTGCTGTATTTGATTTAACTTTGTTTCGATTTCGCCGATGAGAGATCTCATGGTCAAAATATTCTCATCAAATGCCTTTTCTTTATCCATAACCAGCTTAAACAACTTTTGCAAATCATACGCGATGTATCCTAACTCCTGATATCCCATGAACATGCATTGGCCTTTTAGTGTGTGAGCGATTCTATGGAGTTCTACAACATCCTTCGGGTTCATCTCTATTTTTTGCTTTAGGGCTACAACATAAGCTTTTGCCTCTTGAAGAAATAAAGGCATATATGATTTCAGATCGAAAGAATCCATATACTTTAAGACTACTAAAGCATGGAATCTATTGCAAGATTATCTCACTCGCAAGCCGGCTACATAGGCTAACACAAGAGCGGCAACGATGACGACAACAACGCCTGCTTGGATGACGCTACTTTTCATTGGATCATACTTTGCAGGTGCACGGTGTGATTTTTTTGATTTTGCCATACAAAATGATAAATTTATAATCCTATATCTCAAGATAGAGAAAATAAAAAGAAAAGTCAAGAAGTGTTGTGCTAGACTAAAAGAATGAGTTTCAAACTGACTAAAAATCAGCTGTTTATCGGGAAAATCATCGGAGGAATATGTATAGGAGTTCTCGTTGCTGCATTAGGATATTTTATCTACCAGAAACTCCAGCTGGATTCTAAAATCAGTTTATTGAAGTCGGACAAATCAAAACTGGGACAGCAACTCGCAAAAGTAGGTGTGGAACTCAAAAATCTCAAATCCCAGGACCAATACAAAATCAACAGGCAGCTTGAGGCGGATATGAAAAAGATTGAAACGACATATGACCTGGCGGTAAAAACGTATGAAAAACTCCTCGATCTGAAAAATATCAGTAAAAAAACCGATAAATTCGATTCGCAGTTTGCGGATTCGCTCACATTCCTTTCTAAACGTAATTATTCCTCAGGAGAAGCGCAATTAAAAGCTCTTTCAACTTCAATAGATGATGAATCACAACGGATAGCGTCGGCATTCCAGATTCCTCAAAATGTTGCTTCAAACAACTCCCCGCCCGGATCAGGGTATAGCAGTCAGTTGGTCCACTCTGACGTCGGGGATTTTCTGGTTGAGATTATTGCAGCGGACATGAACTCAACACGGGTGATTGTTGATTCCGCATCCGATTCTGACTGTAAAAACGATTGCCCTGTCTTACCATTGGCCGACTACGTATCAAGAAGCGGCGCTTTTGCCGGCGTGAACGGCTCTTATTTTTGTCCGGCAGATTACCCAAGTTGCTCAGGTAAGAAAAATTCCTTTGATACGCTTTTGATGAATAAAAACAAACATTACATTAATTCCGACAATAACGTCTATAGTACCGTTCCTGCGGCAATATTTTTGGGGAATTCCATGAGATTTGTCGGCCGTTCGCTCGAATGGGGAAGGGATACCGGCGTTGACGGAGTGATTGCCAACTTTCCCCTTCTTGTTTCCGGAGGGAATATCGTCTTTAACGGAGACGGGGAGCCAAAACACGGAGCAAAAGGATCAAGAAGCTTTGTTGGCTCGACGGGAAATACTGCATATATCGGCGTCGTATTCAATGCTACTGTTGCCGAAGCAGCACACGTACTTCACACATTAGGTATCCAAGGGGCTCTCAACCTCGATGATGGAGGATCAACTGCGTTATGGAGCGGCGGATACAAAGCCGGACCGGGGAGAAATCTCCCCAATGCGGTATTGTTTGTGAGGAAATAAATATGTGGATTATTTAAGATAAACTACCCTGCTTGTTACCACGAAGTTTATAATGAAGACGCATCAATTTCATACATTGAAAATATCGGTTCAACTCCTGCGGAGCGAAACATTAGAACTCCTGCTGGTGTACCCTTTAATTTCATTTCCTCCAAAACCTCTTTGTTTTTCCAAAATGTGACAATTCTCCATATATCTTTATCGTGAATAAGAAATGTCTGAATGATAGAAGACGGTAGATTACTTATTTGTTCTTTGTACTCGTTTACAAGAATCTGAGATTTAATAAACTTCCACGGGCTTACGCCACGTGGTTTTAATTCATTGCAAGCGTAATTCTGCTTGTCCTAAGTCTTCTTTTTCTTGGTATTTAACATATTTTCTGATCATGGTTTCAT
>Ga0334722_10000346_pt1 | contig 70552 bp, 118 predicted proteins | sample C3_bottom_MG_FD_207210 | JGI IMG/M metagenome (GOLD analysis project Ga0334722, IMG submission 207210) | Sediment microbial communities from Yellowstone Lake, YNP, Wyoming, USA - C3_bottom | ecosystem: Environmental > Aquatic > Freshwater > Lake > Sediment | place: USA: Wyoming | collected... | reverse complement strand
AGGAGCTGGGCGGCGGCGAGTACAAGGTCAAGATCGGCCACGAGTTCGATCTCATGGCCCAGCTCATCGACCGCGGCGCGCTTCCGTTCCGCGCGCACCCGGTGGACAAGGCGGATCTCCGGCAGGTAACGCTCCGCGGCGAGCTGGCGACGCTCCGCAACTATCAGGTCACGGCGTGGGACGCATTCCTGGACAAAGGGGCGGTGGGCGTCTTCTGGCCCTGGAGCGCGGGGAAAACAGTCATCGCGGGCTACGCCATCGCCAACCTGCGGGGGCCGAAGCTGGTCGTGGTCCCGACCAAGACGCTGATCGAGCAGTGGGACGAGCGGCTGCGGAAGTGGCTCGACCTCTCCCTGCGGTCCGGCGAGCACCACATTGATCTCATCACGTACAACGGATACGAGAAGGTCCGTAACAAGAAGTACGTGCTGACCGTGTTCGACGAGTGCCACCGGCTGCCCGCCAACACGTTCTCCCGGCTGGCCTCGATCTCGACGAAGTACCGACTCGGGCTCTCCGCCACGCCCTACCGCGAAGACGGCCGGACGAACTACATCATCGCGCTGACCGGCTGGCCGGTCGGCGTGGACTGGAACGAGTTCATCCGCACGGGCGTCATCACGAAGCCGCACGTCGAAGTGCGGATCGTCGGCGGCTGGAACGCGAAGCTCGCGCAGGTGCAGGCCGAAGTGGAGCGCACGAAGGGCGGCAAGACGCTGATCTTCTGCGACTCCCTGGAAATGGGCGCGCGCGTCGCGACGCGGCTGGGCTGCCCGCACGTCCACGGGCAGACGGACAACCGGCTCAAGGTGATCGGCGGGGCCAAGGTGTCGGTTGTGTCCCGCGTCGGCGACGAGGGGCTCTCTCTCCCGGATCTCCAGAAGGTCATCGAGATCGACTTCCTTGGCAGCTCGCGCCGACAGGAAGGGCAGCGCGTCGGTCGTCTCCTCCACGCGGACAAGCCCGGCCAGCATATCGTGCTCATGACCCAGGAGGAGTTCGACAGCTTCGAGGGCCGCTTCCGGGCGCTCGAAGAGAAGGGGTTCAAGATCAACGTGCGGGTAATGAGGTAGCAGATGGTCAAGACTGAGAATCCGGCCGCGGATCGGATCGTCGCGGAGAAGTGGGCCGTGTGGCGGGAAGCCTTCCGTATGGCGAAGCTGATCCTCAAGGAAAACGAGCCGTGCTCGTGGTCGGAATCGGACGCGAAGGAGCACTACTACTCGAACGTGCCGATCCTCGCGATGGCGTTCCACGACCAGATGATGGGCGGGACCAGCTTCATCTCCCAGGTCAACGAGAAGGACCAGCTCGAACGCTACGACCTCGCGATGGCGATGGTCAACTCCATGAAAACCGCGAACGACGCAGTGGAGAAGAGGAAGAGCTGATCGTGACCATGAAGGAGGCCGACCTGTATCCGGCAGTGAAGAAGTGGCTGGAAGGCCAGGGGCTCAACGTCTACCCCGAGGTTCCGATCATGCACCGTCCGGTTGATGTCGTGGGCATCGGCGAAGCCGTCAGCATCGGCGTCGAGATGAAGCTGCACCTGAGTCGGAAGGTCTGCTATCAGGCTAGTACGTTGGCGCTGTGCTGCGACCGATCCTATGTCGCCATTGGCTCCAAGCCGCGCTCCATCGAGCGTCCGAAGCAGATGGGCGTCGGCGTCCTCCGGGTGGTCGGGGATACCGTCGAAGTGCTTCTGGAGTCGGCCCATACGATCACGCCCAGCGAGCACTACTACAAGCAGCTCCGGGAGAAGTGCTCCCACATGACCGGAGAGGGTTGCGGTGGGGTCCCATGCTTGGACGGCGTTGGCCCCGCGCGGGACTGCCGCCGCCGGGTGGACGAATACCTAAAGGAGCATCCTGACGCGAAGTGGAAGGAGATTTACGAGAAGGTCCCGAACCACTATGCGAGCTTTCACAGTATGCAGGGAGCGTTGACCACGAAGCTCCAGATGCGGGACTTCTTCAAGAAGCTCCGGCGGGAGCAGGCAGCGAAGAAACGTAAGGCATCGAAAGTACGAGGACAGAAATGAGCGCACTGAACAGCCGACAGCTCGCGGAGAATATTTGGAACGAGGCCGTCCGGCCGGTCTACGAGGGCTTGGGCCAGGACAACGACCTGGAACCCGAAGACCGGGAGGCGATGCTCCAGAGCATCGAAGGGCTGCTGGAGCGCCACGGCAACGTGCCGCCGGACCTTGAGCTGCTGGCGAAGAGGACCGAGAACGAGAGGAAGGGGTTGGAGCTGTCATGACCAAGGCGATGCCATGCAAGTGCCGGGCCGGGTCAAAGCCTGGGAAACCGGCCAAGTGCGAGAACCCGACGAAACACAAGAGCGGGTACTGTGCCTCGTGCCGCCATTCGTGCTGGAGTCTCCAGCGGCACAACCTGGACCATTCCAAGCCGACGGCAAAGGAGCGCGTGAGGAACTGACGATGCCGATTATCAAGATCCTTAGTCTGTGGCAGCCGTGGGCGACCTTCATGGCCCTCGGCTACAAGCGGAACGAGACGCGGAGCTGGGCCACGTCCTACCGGGGCTGGCTCGCGATCCACGCGGCGAAGAACACGACCGCGCTCAAGGATGCCGACGAGATCCTGGAGGATTCCGGCTTCGACATGAGCGAGCGGACCACGGTTGGCGGAACGGTGTGGCCGCTTGGCGAGATCATCGCCGTGGTCCGGCTGGTCGATTGCGTCCGCACGGAAGACATTCGCAGCAAGATCCCACAGCGCGAGCACGGGATGGGCAACTACAGCGACGGCCGCTTCGCCTGGGTGACGACGGACCTGCACAAGATCAAGCCGGGGATTCCGTTCCGCGGCTTGCAGGGACTCAAGCCGATCTCGACGGAAGGCCGGGACGCGATTCTCGCGCGGCTTCCTGAACTGGCGGCGGCCTGACGCAGAAGGAGGATCAGATGAACGAAGGAACGCTACGGAACGAAGAGGCGGCGGAACGCCTGACGAACATCGCGGGCTGGATCTGCAAGACGTGCCGGACCTTCTACGGCGATCAGGCGGGCGCGGAGCGCGCGGCGCGGTACTGCTGTGAGAAGGACCACTCGTGCGATCTGGAGGGGTGTCCCAACCGCGCCGAGAAGCCGTACATCTACTGCAAACCCTGCCGGGACAAGAAGGACCGCGAGCGGTGGCTCGCGCTCCCCGAAGTGGGGTGGGACGGCGAGACTCCGCTCGTTCTCCACGACGACGACACGTACTTCTTCTCCGCCGACGATCTCCAGGAGTACCTGGACGAGCACGGCCTGACGCTGGAGCAGGTCCAGCTCGTCGTCGCGGTCCCGGATGAGAAGCCGCAGTTCGATATGTCGGAGCACTTGAGCGATTATCTGCCGGAGGGCATGGAGATGGAGTGCGCCGAGGACACCAAGATCAACGCCGTCGTCAACAGGTGGATCGAGAAGCACGCGCCCGACGTGTGGGTGCCTGGGACAACGCGGCCGTCGCTCGCCAGCATGACCCCGCTCTTCGTGCGCGAGGAGGCCAAGTGAGCCGTACAGAGGACCGCTACCGCGCGAAGGACGCCGGACGGAAGGGCGAGTACGCCGGACTCTCCGGCGAGCCGCGGACCGCCAACCCGTACAAGCCCACCGCATCCTCGGGGACCTGGAACGCGTGGGACACGGGCTGGGAGCGCGGCGTCAAGGATCGGCGCACGAACCGGATGGACTGTCAATCGTGCGACCAGCTTAGCCTCCAGCGGATCACGACCCGCGGCCACTGGAACCGGGACATCGAGCTGGTCGGGATCGGCAAGGGAAAGAAGCCCTACGAAGTCCGCTGCAAGAAGTGCAAGCGGCAGTGGAAGACGAACGCGGAGTACGCCCAGGAGCTGGGGGCGGTCGGCGGCGCGCGCCGCCGGGTCTGTCCGGTGTGCGACATCCCGCGCGCGAAGCAGGAGTTCGGTAAGGTCGGCTCCGTCGAGTGCTGCTCGTTCTGTATGCCCAAGATGATCGAGAAGAGCACGGCGGGCATCCGGCAATTCACGAAGAAGTTCACGGAGACGTTCAAGTAACCCGTGGCGAAGAAGCGGAAGAAAGCGGCCGCCAAGATGGAGCAGGAGAGGAAGTCTATGATCGCTGCGCTGGAGATTCCAGGGGAAGGACAGACGTTCATCGAGCTGATCCCGCCGCCGGGCATCGAGGCCCGCGCCCTCTCCTACGCCTTGGAGTGCGGGCTCAAGGGCGAGCTGGTCATGGACACGCCGACCTGCGTGCGCTACCCGATCCGCGGGCACGGCTGGGTCGTCCTGGTGCGGGAGAAGGACGGCAAGTGCCGCATGGGAACGGTGAAGTTCAACGAGACGGGCACCCCTATGTCCTGGGCGATGGATGGGGCGCGGCTTTTGTAGAGAGGGAGCGATGGCACACAGACAGGCATCCCTGGCCGAGATGAAGGAAACGATCTCCCAGGCCAACGAAGAGGCGCTGACGGCCGACGGCTTCGACGCGGCCCTGATCGGCTACGTCGAAATCTTCAACAAGACCGTCGCGCTCTACGACCGGGAGAAGTGCATCGACATCCTCATGGACCGCGATGGGATGGACCGTGACGGCGCGGTGGAATTCTTCGAGTTCAACACCATTGGGGCCTACGTCGGCGAGGGCACGCCAGCGTTCGCCACGATCATGCGCGAGGTCAAGTGCCGGATGGGGATGGTGAAGCGATGAGCATGGTGATTCCCTGTTCCTGCACGAAATGCGGCAACCTCGTGGCCTGCACCTGCCAGCTCCAGGAGCAGCACAAGAAGGGCTGCGCGTTCCTTCGCGCCGCGACGCTGGGCATGGAGTTGGGCTGCCCTCATGGGTTCCAGGCGTGCCCCGAGTGCGATCCGTGTACCTGCGGCCTAACGGTGGTCGGGATCAAGTAGGGAGGCGTCATGGGCAAGAAGAGCAAAATCTCCTGGACGGATGCGACCTTCAACGGCTGGATCGGCTGCTATGAAGTGAGCCCGGCGTGCGACGAGTGCTACGCCCGGACGCTGGCGGAACGCTACGGCTGGGCGACCTGGGGCAAGGATACGCCCCGGCACCGGACCAGCGTGAACTACTGGCGCGCGCCGCTCAAGTGGAACGCAGACGCGGCCGCCAAGGGCCAGCGCCTGCGCGTCTTCGCCTTCTCGCTGGCGGACGTGTTCGAGGATCGGCGGGACTTGGACCCGTGGCGCGCGGACCTCTACAAGCTGATCGAGGCGACGCCCAATCTGGACTGGATGCTGCTCACGAAGCGCGCTGACGCCATCGCCCGACTTCTGCCTCCGGCATGGCTGGACAAGCCCCGGCCGAACGTATGGCTTGGGGTGACGGCGGAGAACCAGCGCCGCGCGGAGGAGCGCATCCCGCATCTGCTCAGCGTTCCGGCTGCCGTCCGCTGGATCTCGGCCGAGCCGCTGCTCACCGCGATCAACTTCCGACCGTGGCTCGACCGTCTGGACTGGATCATCGTGGGCGGTGAGAGCGGCGCGAAGCCGCGCCGGATGGACCCGGAGTGGGCGCGCGACATCCTCCAGCAGTGCCGCGCGTTCGGACGGTTCTACCACTTCAAGCAGAAGGGCGAGGCGCTCGCGCGCGAGCTGGGGTGCAAGGACAAGGCCGGAAAGGACCCGAGCGAGTGGCCCGCGGAGTTCCGCGTCCAGGAGTTCCCGGAGCCGGTGGGGGCGTAGATGGACATTCCGCACCTGTTCTACTTCGGGCCGTGGGATCAACCGGGTCACTACCTACACGACACGAGCGGCCGCAATCTCTGGCCGGACAACGACCGGATCGGACCGTGGCGCATCGGTGAGCTGGACGGCGGGCTGTGTCCCAACGTCTCCACCGAGGCTGTGTGGAAACGGACCGGGCCGGAGGTCGAAGGCGAGGCGGTGCTACACCACAAAGACGGATGGACCGCTCTCGCCTTTTGGGATCGCACCGTGGACACGAGACCGGCGTGTTGCAGCGTCTACCTCGCCGACAAGATCCTCACGTTCGAGGAGATCGTGGCGCTGGCGAAAGCCAACTTCGCGCACCGCTGGAACAAGATGAAGTTCCAGGTGACGCTTCTGGAGGCGCGCGAGTGGTAAAGCCGACAAAGGGCCGGATCGTCTGGTACTGGACCCACATAACCGCGGAGGGCGGGGGCGCGGTCCTGTTCTCCTACCCCGCCATCGTCACCGATGTCTTCAAGGAAGGGCCGGACTTGGTGGAAGTTGTGGAGCTGACCGCGTGGCCTCCCGGCGAGGAGCCGCGTTTCTTTCATCACGTCTGCTACAGCGAAGAGCCGCAATATGGGCACTGGAGCTGGCCGCCGAGGGAAGGAGCATGACCATGACGATGACGGACGTGTACCTGATCCGATTCTTCAACTGGCTCTGGAAGTGGATCGGGCCGAAGGACAGGCAGAACTACAACCCATTCTACTTCGTGCTCACCGGAGTCCGCGGCGACCCCTATATGTTCCGCTACTACCTGCTGCGGATTCCGTGGCTCAACTTCAAGGTCCAGGTCCACCACATTGTGCGGAGCGACGAGGACGACTGGCTGCACGATCACCCGTGGAACTTCGTCTCCTTCGTGCTGTGGGAGGGATACACGGAGGAGACCGAGGCTGGCGTCCGTCGCATCCGTGCCGGGCAGGTGGTCCGGCACCGCGCGGGCGACGCGCACCGGCTCACGCTGCGGCGTCCCGCGTGGACGCTCTGCCTCGTCACCGGAAAGAAAAAGAAGTGGGGGTTCTATCTCCCCGCGGGCTGGACGGAAAGCAAGCAATTCTTCGACGCGAAATATGGGAGGGGGCAGTACATCGCTCACTGACATGGCCGCACAAGCGACAAAGTATTACAACTCTCGCATATTCGACTACTCCTGCGCCGAGATCCGGGCGTGCCTGGAGCGGCTGGTCGAGCAGGCCGCGATCTACCGGAAGGTCGGCCTGCTCTCGAAGCGCCGGATGGCGATACGGGGCCTGTTCGCGGCTTCGCTGACGTTGAACGCGACGGCGGTGTGGACCGCGAAGCGGCTGGAGGTCGGGCGCTTCGCCATGTCCACGCAGTCCAGATTCTTCTTCATGCGCTGGCGGCGGCCGCCCGATCTGTGGGGCGTGAACCCGAAGAGCTGCCTCGCGCGCGCCTGGAGCGGGATCTCGCTCGGCGTGGACGCGGTGTGCATCGACCGGCACCTGGAGCGGTTGAAGTCTAAACCGTCGGGCGCAGTCGAGCAGTGGCGGGAGTGGTTCGATCTCTACGAGAGTATGTACGGGGCAGGGGAGACGGTCCTCTGCGTGCAGTGGCACACGAAGCTGCTCGACTGGATCGCGCATCGTGGGCCTCGGCCGGAGGCGTGGAAGTAATGCCGTACAGACACGGAGGCATCAAAATCTACCCAGGGGATACGCAACACGGAACCCGCTGGGCGACGGAAGAGGAGAAGGAGATCGCGGCGCGCGCGCTTCACGAGCTGGAGACCGAGCGGAACGTCATCGGGTTCGTGCCAGCTCCGCGGCAGAATTTCTCGGGCCACAAGATCCGCGTCCAGGAGTCCGCGAACCCGTCGTGGTACAGGAAGTTCGGGATGTCCTTCTGGCGCGGGAAGCGTGTGTTCCTGCTCAAGCGGTGGAGGGTGGAGAAGGCCCTGCGCCGGGTCTCTGTAGTAGGCATTGTGCGGCGCAACGGGTACGAGGTAAAGTTACTCGTCATGCTCAAGGAAGCTATGATGAAGGAAATGGCACGATGAACTTCCTCTGCATCTGCGCTGGCGGAAACATCCGCAGCCGCGCCGTGGCCCACCACTTGATGTATCGGCTCGGGCACGAGGCGCTGAGCGCGAGTCATGACAAGCAAGGGGATGTCACGCTCGTCATGCTGTGCGAGTGGGCAGATCGGATCGTCCTCGCGCAGCCGCAGTACATTGAGCGCATCCCAGCGCGGTATCGGACGAAGGTGAAGGTGCTCGACATTGGGCCGGATGAGTTCGGCTCGCCGTGGCACTTCATCCTCCAGGAGAAGGTGCAGAAGCTCGTCGGAGAGTGGGCGGAGAAAGGATTCGCGGTATGAAGTTCATCGTGTTCGCCACGCCCCAGGAGCAGGTTGTAGGTCTCCAGTACCGGCCGAAGATCGAGGACAACACCATCTTCATCTTCCCCGGCATCCAGCCCGGCACCCCGTTCCATTCCCGCAACGTCCGCGAGCCATTCGACATCGCCTTCCTGGACCGCACGTACAGCGTCCTCGTGAAGAAGACCATCACGCCGGAAGCGGAGACGATCACGGCTCCGGCCGGAACCGCGCTCGCGATTGAGGCGCGCGCCGGGCTCCTGGATCGTCACGGGGTGCGCGCGTGAGGCAACTGGTCGTGGAACTCTTCGGCGGGCTCGGGGACGTGTTCCTCTCCATCTACCACACCAAGAACTACGAGATCCTGGACACGCTGGGGCCGGAGGATCGCGCCACGATCACGCTGCTCGTGCACAACCCCGCGGTGAAGGAGCTGTTCGAGTGGCACCCGAAGCGCCGCCAGCTCACCCTCCTGGAGATCGGTCTTGTCCAGCCGCCGACGGCGGACACCCGGCCGAAGCTGGGCATCCCGGCCCCGACCTTCGAGCAGATCGGGCTCCGGCCGCCGCACCCCCTCACGTACTATCCGAGCCCGGCGGACGGGAAGGCGCTCGAAGAGCTGCGCGCGGCGGGCGACTACATCATCTTCAACACGACGGCCGGGCAGAAGGATCGCAACCTGCCGATGGTCGCGCAGGAGCAGGCGGCGAGCCTCGCCATCGACGCCGGTTTCACCGTGGTACAGCTCGGGCGCACCTATGACCACTTGACGCGGATCGACGGCCCCTGGGCCGGGCACCACGTCGAGCAGCGGCTCGCGCCGCGCGCGGGCGTGATCGACTTGGTGGACAAGCTCTCCGTGCCGGGCACCGCGGTCGCGGTCCAGGGCGCGGCCGCCACCTTCTGCTGCCACAGCGCGCTCTGCATCCTCTCCTGGTTCATGAAGAAGCCGGTGTTCGTCATGTACCCGAAGCGTGACCCGGAGATCGGCTACTTCCGCAACGGCTCGCCCTGGACATTCGGGCGCGACTACGCGGACACGATCCACCGCACGCTGGGCGAGTGGAACCCGGAGGAGTTCTGCAACTTCCTCATGATGGTGTACTCGAATCGGGTGAGGGTCTAGTGAAGCTCGAAGCGTTCCTGAACTTGGACAGCCTTGCGGCGATGGCGCAGGCGCAGGCGAACCCCGCGCCCCCTCCGCGGCCGCCACGCGTCGCCGTGCTGCTCTACATCCCGACGGTCGAGCCTGTGATGGGCGATCCATGTCCGGTGTGCAAGTACGCGCTGGAGCTGAGACTCGTGCCCTGGCCGCCGCGCGCCAAGCCGAAGAAAGGTCCCTGGGAGGCGTGGTGGTGCAGCGTTTGCTTTGACTATTACGTGTACGAGGAGAAGCGGGATGGCAGCGAAAAAGGAGGAGGCAAAGCGCCAGTGCCCCCGGTGCAACGCGCCAACAACGGAAATGGCGGCGTGCTCCCTATGCGGGAAGGTGGGGTGCCTGGAACGGTGCCAAAAGGCGGGGAAAAACGCGCCGTGTGAATCGTGCGCGAGTGCGGCTGCCGACGAAGACCGGCCGTTGTTCGACGAGCCGGAAGAAAGCGGCGCGGATATAAGCGAGGAGGAATGATGGAAGCCACGAAGCCCGAGGAGCAAGGGCCGACTCAGGAGCAGGCGTCGGCAATCATCACGGAGGCGATAGAGGATCTCCAGAAGAAGCTGGGGAACGGAACCAGGATCGTCGTCATGGCGTCCCGCGGTGGCCCTGGAACGTGGGGTTACGTCTGGTCGCTGCGCGGGGACTCCTTCGCAGTCCTTGGCCTGCTCGACTACGCGCGCGACAAGATCAAGGCGTGGCTCGCCACGACGCTCGGATAGGTGACGCTGGCGTTGTCGCCAGCGCATGGATAGAATTCACTCTTTCGTAGGGAGGGTACAAATGGCCGCAGTAGACGGCTCGGAGACCCAAGTAGTAAAGGCAGAACCCGTCATCATCGCAAAGCACCCGGTGGCGGAGTCTCTGCGGACGGAACTCTTGAAGCTCGCCACGGACGGCGACGCCCAGCACAAGGGCGCGCTCACCGCGGAAGTCCTGGCGCGGATCATGCGCGTGGCGAAGACCGGGCGCGACCTGCTCGTGTCCCTGAACATCAGCGGCTCAAACCTCTCCCACATGGTCCGCCGTCCGAGGGGTGGCATGGGCTACCTCGCGACGGCGAACAGCTTCGCAGGCGATGAGGACATGGGCGACGAGGGGCAGAATTCGGGCGGCCCCTTCGCCTACTCGTCTCCGCAGGAGAACTTCGGGATGACGGCTCTCCGCGAGCTGATCGCCGGAGCACAGAAGCACTTCATGGGAGGCGGAAAGGGGTCTCCGAAGGATCTAGTCGAGGCGTTGCTCGTCGCCCGCAAGGAAGGGCTGACCGACGTGGTGGCAGAGCTGGAGTCCCAGCTCGGTCTCAAGAAGGCACCCGTCCTCGCGCTGCCCGCGCCTGCCGTGTCCGAACCGAAACCCGCATAACTGAAAGGGGAGCACCATGAAGTTCTATCTGCCATCGTGGAACGGCGATATGCGTCTGGTCTCGAACGAGGACCCCGAGGGCTGCACGCTGACGCTCGTGAAGCCGACGCCCAAGGAGCTGCTCGCGGTCGGAGCCTTCCTCCGCATCGCGGAGAAGAAGAGCTGGTGGAAGGGCAAGGCCCCGGCCGAAGGCCAGCCCTACGAGGGCAAGGACATGGAGATCCCGCTCAACGCCTTCATCGCGAAGGCGTCGGACGCGCTGATCCGCATTGTCCGGCCGAAGGACCGCACGCTCAACGCGGTGAAGTTCTCCGACGGCCACATGGAGGTCGTCGAGGGGGCGACGGTGGAATCCCTCAAGGTCGTGGAGGATGCCGTCGAGCGCGCGAAGAAGACCGAGACCAAGGACAAGGAAGCGGCGGCCGCCAGTGTGAAGCGGCCCACACCCTCATGCCCGCAGTGCCAACCTGGGGCCATCGCCCCGGCGTCCGAAGTCCTGCTCACCTTCCTCACCCCCGAGCAGCATGAGCAGTGGGCGCGCGAGCGCGCGATTCTCGTCCAGGGCCACCTGTCCGGCCACCAATACCTGCTCGCGCATCGTCACTCGAAGATCGCCCGGCAGGTCGGCCGCGTCTGCTTCGACACCGACGACCAGAAGGTGGTCCACTTTCACGACTGGTCGGTTCCGCCGGAGGAAGAAGTCCTCGCCGCGAAGCTCATCCTGGAGCACGCGGAGCCGTGGCTGCGGAACGAGGCGACGATGTACCAGGGAGGTACGGATCTCTACAAGAACCCGTTCGGGGACGGCATGGATGGCACGGAGAGCGCGGCCTTCGCAGAAGGCTTCGGGCGCGGGCTCGCGGGCGACCTCTCGGATCTGATGCCCCAACCCGTGGTGTTGGCCGCGCCGGTCATGAAGGTGAACCCGGCGGGCTTCCTGGAGCCGCTGAACTAGAGAGCATGGCCAACTGCCACCTTGTCCGAACCCCGGCGGGCGCGGCCCTTGTCTGCGGGACGCGTCGCCACAACACGCGCGACGTGAAGCCGTGTTTCGTCAAGCTGTGCCCCGGCGACGCCGGGAAGCTGTGCGACTACCCCGTTGGCGAGGGCAAGACGTGCGACCGGCAGTGCTGCGACAAGCACTGCCGCCCGGTGGAAGGGAAGCCGGACACGGACTACTGCCTGGAGCACGCGTTCAAGAAGGAGCCGAGCAGTGGACATGGACCGTAGATCCTTCCTCAAGACTCTTGGCCTCGGGGCCGTCGCGCTGACGATCCCGAAGCCGCTGGACATCATCGCCGCGAAGATGGCGGATCTGGAGCGGCCGCCGCTCCACGTCGGCTATGCCAAGACGATGCCCGCGAAGGATTGCGGCGACCGCGGCTTCTTCCTGCTACAGAGCATCGGCGTGCGCGTCGAGCGCGGGCTTTCCGCCTCGCGCTATTGCGATTACATGGAGAACTGGTATACCTCCGTGTTTCTTCACAAAGAGGGGGACAAGACCCGCGGCATAAAGTACCTCCAGATGCCGACATCCAGGATGCCGAACCCGGAGAAGGACAAGTGGACGACCATCGGAGAAGATTGCAAGCCGCATCAGATCCCCGCTATGCTCAGCTCTCCGCGGGCGTACCTGCTCAAGCCGGATGACGTGCTTGAATTCTGGTTCGCGCCGCACAGCGCACTATCTCCAACCGAGCCGCCGAATTACCTGTTGCCGAAGCTCGATGTCGTGCTCTACGGCACGCGGCACTACGCCGAGCCCAAGGTCTACATCCCGCAGGACGGCCGCCAGTACACCGTCAAACGCGTTCCCAGGACGCGGGCCATCGCGTACTGGCACCTGTGCGACGTGCGGAACGTCATGCTGGACCGGGCGCGGGCAATCGAGCTGGGCCTTGTCTCTCAGGATTCGGAGCTGTACCTCGGATGAAGCCGCTCCGCATCCTCGTCCCGCCCGGCATCGGCGACATCCACTGGATCGCGCTCAAGCTGCGCTCCTTCCTGGAGCGGCAGAAGGCGACGGCCGACGTGTGGGTGCTCGACCACGACCGGCGGCCGCGCGGCCTCGCCTTCGTCCGCCGTCTGCCCTTCGTCCGGGCCGTAGGCTACTACCGGCCGAACGTGTCCGAAGTAGAGATGCTCCAGGACCCGCGCTTCCAGTCCTGCTACTTCACCGGGGAGAGCGACCTGCTGCCGGACCTGTTCGGGTTCGACTTCTTCCTCTGCTTCAACGGCTCGCTGCGGACCGGCAAGGACTTCGAGCGGATCTTGCCCGATTGCCAATTCGACTGGAGCTACCCCGTCACCGAGGAGAAGAAGGACACCGAGATCCTGGGCCGCGTGCCGCCGCGGTACGTGCTCTTCGGGTTCAGCGACTTCACGATCTTCGGAGAGTGGGTCAAGGCCATCGGGATCGACAAGCTACGCGAGCTGCTCCAGGAGATCCCGAAGCGGTTTCCCGGCCGGGTGCCGATCTTGACCGGCGCGGCCTGGGACGTGCCGCTCAACCACCAGCTCTCGGACGTGGCGATGGACTTGACCGGGCAGACTTCGCTCGGGGAGCTGCTCGCCTTGATCCGCCGGGCCGACGCGTTCGTTGGCTTCGCTGGCGGGAATGGGATCGTAGCGACCCACCTGGGCTGTCCGACCGTGCTGATCTGGCACCGGACCGTCTACCCCGAGGCGCAGTTCCGCCAGAATTGGGTGGACAAGTCGAAGAATGGCGGCCTCTACACCTGCACCGAAGCCACGTCCTACACGCACGAGTCCACTCTCGCCCTTCTGTCCCATTCGATGACGCACGGAGGAAAGCAGTGACGGACGACTCCAAGAAGAAGCCGGACGCCAAGAAGCCCGAGGCGAAGCCGGAGCCCCGGAAGTATTCCAAGCAGATGATCGTCGATTTCGTCGATCTCATGATGCTGGCGGACCAGATCGTGCTGGAGTACAAGTCGCGCCACGAGGAGGGCAGCACGGAGTTCGTCGAAGAGCTGGGCTTCAACGACCGCGTTCACCTTGCGAGCACGCTCATGGGTCTCCAGATGCGGGACGCGATGACCGGAGACGCCGACGTGCGCCGGGCCGCCTTCGAGCGGATGAAGGAGCTGCAAGCAATCGCCGAAGCCGAGGCAAAGGGAGGGTCCGTGCCGGAGTGCCCGCATCCTCCCCAGGTGGTCCGCCTGGAGCCGGACAAGATCGAGCGGGCGTTCTCCCAGGTGGCCGAGGATCACGGCGTGCCGAACGCCCGCGCCCGGCAGTTCGTCAAGCTGCTCATGAACACGCCGGAAGGACACCAGATGCTCCAGCTCATGCTGCACGACGTGGTGCAGCACCAGCGCGCGGACGGCAAAGGAGGGAGCCCGCCGTGAGGCCGGTCCAGGTAGACAAGATTCCCGCGGTCCTGCACGTCATCGTGTGCTGTGACGGGGAGATCCGGCACGGCGCAAGCGTGCCCGACGCCGCGAGGCTCGAAGCCGTCAAGACCCTGGACACCCTTCATCCGAAGTGCGGCCACCACAGCGCGGAGACCTACAAGAACCAGCGGTACTCGAAAGGCAGGGGGTCCAATGGAAGATAAGCAGATCAAGTGCAAGGACTGCGGCATCGACTTCGTGTGGAGCACCCGCGAGCAGAAGCTGTTCCAGCAACGGAAGCTGACGAACGAGCCGAAGCGGTGCATTCCCTGCCGGGCGAAGAAGCGCGAACAGAAGGCGCTCGACGCGACCAGGAACCCCGGCGGGGACATGATGGCCGAGGGATAGGTGGGAGGCGAACGAACGTGCTCCGGCTGCGGCAACCCTCTTGCGGAGAAAGAAGGCGTCGAGGCGCTCGGGATACGCGCCTGTGCGACGTGCTTCATCCAGGACGCGGGCCGGTTCCATCGCACGCTCAAGCCGGAAGAGATCGAGCTGCTCAAGACCATCGGCCGGGAGGCCGCCGGTTTCATGCCCCCGGAACTCGTGCGGATCATCCTGGTCGGCTTCTACCAGCGCGGGACAGGCGGGCAGATGCCGTCGCCGGACGAGCTGGCCCGGAGCATCGGGGAGATCCAGCGGCTCGCGCTCTTCGCCACGACCGCCAAGACCATGAACCTGCTCAAGACGTGGCAGGATATGTTCAACGAGTTCGTGGACAGCTCCCAGGTCGAGATGCGGGAGGGCATCAAACGGCTGACCGAAGGGGAATAGCATGAAGATCACCCGAGCGGACGTACACCAGCACATGGACACGCGGCCGACGAAGGAGATCCTCGCCGGGCTCAAGCACTACGGCAACGTCGCCGGGGAAGGCTTCGAGCACGCCTGCTACTACCAAGCCTACGTCGGCATCGCGAAGGCCGTGCAACCGAGGAGCGTGCTGGAGATCGGGGTAAAGCACGGTTACTCGCTCGTGTCGATGCTGCGCGGGTACACCGGGATCACGCGCATCGTCGGGCTCGACTTGCAGACCTACTACGCCAACAGCCAGAAGCTGGCCCGCGAGAATCTATGGGCGGCCGGGTACAGGGACCGCCTGGAGCTGCCGGTCACGAGCAGTCACGGCTTCTCGAAGACGCTCGACCCTCTCGCGCCGTTCGATCTCGTCCACGTAGACGGCGACCACACCTATGAAGGCGCGTGCCAGGACATCGCCGAATACTGGCCGCTCGTCAATAAGGGCGGCGTGATGATCGTGGACGATCTCCAGTGCTGGGATGTCATGAAGGCAATCACGGACACGGTGCCGGGCTGCCGCGGCGTCACCGACAGGTTCTACGTTCCCACCGGGACGGGGTGGGTCGTGGTGGTGAAATGAGGATCGACGCGAAGCACGTCCAGTTCTCCAAGGGCCTGCCGGTTGTCCAGGGAGAGCTACAGACCGTTGGGGCCGACTGGACCCCGCTCTGCATGACGTGCGGCGAGCCCTTCGAGTTCCCCCAGCCGCTCCGAGAGACGCTGATCGCGAAGGTCGGGTTCGAGAGCCCCGTCGTCACCTGCCCGCAGTGCGGCACGTTTCACCTGCTCGCCGACGGCCAGAAGGCGATGATTATGACCCCAGCCGAGAGCCCGCGGCCGGAGCGCCCCCACGGGATCATCATGGCGAAGTGCGTCACGCCGGGGTCGCTGGCGGCCGACGCGCAGAGCGGCGTCATGGGCGAGCCCCTCAAGGTCAGCATGGGCGATACGCGCGTGCTCACGCCCGGCGACTACCTCGCGATGGCGGACACAGCGCCGATCAAGCCGATCCGTCTTCCAGGAAAGGGAGCCTACTGCTGCACCTGCAACACGCTCACCGAGCAGCACTGCCCCGACTGCAAGAGACCGCTGTGCATGAAGACCGGCTGCGAAGCCAGTCACCTAGTTTTGTGCCCGCCGAAGAAGCGGGACTCCTACGTTTAAGGAGCTGTCCATGTCGGGAAGCGTCTCCAAGTTGAAGGGCCAGGAGAAGGAGATCGGCCAGGAGCTGATGAAGCTGCCGATGGAGGGTCGGTCGCGCGTGATGGAGGCTGTCCAGCACGACACCTGGGGCTACCGCGAATGCGTGCTCCAGACCTTCCAGCCGGAGATCCTCTACTCGACGGGCAGGGTTGGCCTCAACACCTTCTTCTTCCAGCAGGCCGCGGGGCAGTACCACAACGAGTTGGGCCGGACGCTGGACTGGAACGATACGAACCTGAGTCTCGCCGGATGCCTCGGAATGCCGCTCTCCTTCACGAGAAGCGAGCTGCGGGTCTACCCGCGGAAGTCCACGCCCAGCTTCTGCAACCTCGTGACCGCCTCGTACTTGAAGGACTGGAAGGGCCAGTCCTACGCGCCTCTCCGCGGCGGCAAGGTCGAGTTCCGGCCCCTTCCCCTGCCGCAGAATAAGTACAACCGCGAGCGCAGCTTCAAGGTTGTCGAGTATGTGAACGAGAACAAGCTACCGTGCTGGGCCTTCGACGCGCCGAAGCACTACAGCGCCAACGAAGTTCTCATGGTGACGCTGGAGCAGGACCAGCCGGTGCCCAAGGGTGGATGGCTGGAGGAGCACACGAAGCGGAGCGAGGAAGTCCGGCGCGCCTACGACGAGTGCAAGGATCTGGAGCTGATCTGTTTCATGGTGGGCGCGCTCGACGCGCCGGTTGAGGCTTAAATATAGGAGGGCAGCGGTGGAGAGTAAGGTGATCGGCGATGCCGATGAACTGGCTGTTGTTACGGCTCTGGCCTTGGAGACGCTGGGCGTGCCCTACAGGTACGTCCTCAAGGGGGATGGCATAACGTGGTACAGCATCGAAGTCATTCCGATCCAGGAAACGTAGGCAAGCGGCAGTCGTTCCGGCCGCCGCTCGTGCTTGAAGAGGGGGACCTGCTGTGGAAGTGCTGGATCACGAACGTCCACAAGGGCGTGCACGTACAGGTGCTCTCGGCGCGGCGCGCCGAGGGCACCTTCTCGGCGGCCATCGTCTTCGTCAGGGAGGACAAGGCCGGGAATCCGGTGGCCCGGTTTTGGGTCAAGCACGGGGTGAACCAGGAGCAGGTCATCGAGCTGGCGAACGACCTGATGCGCTCCATCGCCGACGACCGCCTGCACTTCCGCATGATCGACCTAAGTGAAGTGAAGGGCATCGACGCGCAGATGATCGCGCTGCGGGATGAAGGCTTCGAGATCCTGTCTTTGTCGCTGCCGGGCCATAGACCGGAGGAGAACTGATGCTCTGCACGCCGTCCGTGGTCGGGATGCTCCAGGAACGCGGGTGGTCGCTCGCCAAGATCGCGGAAACGGTCAAGCAGCCGATCACCCTGGTCACGCGGTACTGGCGGGAGTGGCGCAACTGCTCGGAGCGCACGCGCGAGCTGGCGCGCAGCGGGACCAACCTGGACGGGCTCCTCGCAGCGAAGAAGAGGCGGCGGCGGTGAGCCCCGCGCTCGCACGTCTGACGGTCGGCTACATCCGCGTCTCGACGAGGGAACAGGCAGAGTCCAAGCTCTCCCTGATCCATCAGGAGCAGAAGATCCGCGCGCTGGCGGAGGCCCACGACCATACGATAAGCAGGATCTTCAACGATGCCGCGGAGAGCGCGAAGGATCTCAACCGGCCTGCGGTCCAGGAGCTGCTTCTGGACGTGGAGGCCGGGAAGATCGGACACGTCATCATCTACAAGCTGGACCGGCTGATCCGCAACGTCGAGAACCTCGGCTTTCTGCTCCGGGTCTTCGAGAAGAAGGGCGTCACCCTCTCCTCGGTCCAGGAGTCGCTCGACACGTCCACGGCGTCGGGCCGCATGGTGGTCAACCTGCTCGGGATGATCGCGCAGTGGGAGCGGGAGACCATCGCCGAACGCACCCAGGTCGCGCTCGACGTGAAGCGCGGCCGTGGCGAGAAGCTGGGCGGGATCGTGCCCTACGGCAACCGGGTCAAGTCCGGCAAGCTGATCCCGCATGACCCGGAGCAGCGAGTCCTCCGCGGCATCCTCAAGGCGCGGAAAGAGGGCCGCGGCTACCAGGACATCGCCGAGGCGCTGAACGAGCAGAAGGTGAAGCCGCGCAAAGCGGCGCGCTGGTACGCGTCCACGATCCGCGCGATCTGTCTCCGGGAGGGCCTGCCGTCGGCTAAGGGGGCCAGCGCATGAAGTGGATGGTCATTCTGCGGCTTCCGAGGATGGGCATTCCAGGAGATCCTCGCGGGAAGGAGACGCTGGCTTTCTGTAGCACGAACGGCGAGTACAAGCTCTCGACGGGCAAGAACGACCTCACGATGCCCGTGGTCGCCATCGAGCACGGAGTCGCGCTCACCTTCGACACGAAGGAGCTGGCCGAGGCGAAGGCCGTCGAGCTGCGCGCCGACGGCGTGAACGGCCACCCGTGGCCCTTAACCTGGGAGATCACGGTCATCCCGACAGCCGATAGCTTCTACAACTTCACGAGCCCGGACCCGCGCGCACGCCGGATCGACTCCACGGAGTCCTTCAAGACCACGATCACCTGGACCCGCGAGCAGCTCCACAAGATCGCCGACCAGGAGTGCCCGATCTGCCTTGGAACCGGGGTCCTGGAGGCCGTGGAGCCCAAGGCGTGCGACTGCTGCTGGAGGGAGCGTTGAGCGCCTTCTACCCGGCCGGTGGGACGCGCTGGCACGCCCCCCGAGCCTCCCGGCTGCTGGACCGCCACCCGACGCGCCCGGCGGCCCGCTGCCGCGCGCTGTGCGGCCTGGAGACCATCGGGACCCTTGTTCGAGGCGAGAAGCCCACCTGCCGCCGCTGCCTGCGCGTGCTGGCCGGACGGGTGTCCACAGGGCCGTGGAACAGCTCCGGCGCGGCCGCCGCGCCCTGGACAAGACCCCCTAATACATGATCGGGCGACCGTGTAGCAATTAGAATACTATTGTATTCTCATTGAGCTTCTGCTATACTCCCGGACATGGTGGACAAAGGCAGTTCCCCGGCCTGGACCGGGGTAAAACGAGGGAACTGGAGGGTGGCATGAAGACGGTGCAGGACCGCCTGGAGATCGCGCGCGTTCACCTGGACGACCTGGAGGACGCAGCAATCGAAATGCGCGAGCAGGCCGACAACGGGAACGTCCTGGCCGTCCTCCGTGCCTTCGTCAAGGCGCAGGGCAAGCTGGGTCTGATCGCGGGCCAGCTCGTGGCCGCGCTCGACGGCAACCTGCTCTACTCGCGCGGCTGGAACGAGGGGCTGGAGTTCGCGGCCAAGTCGGTCGAGCAGTCGGCGGCCGAGCACGAAGAAGGTGGAAAGAAGTGCCGCTGCGCCCAACGCATTCGCATGGCGAGGAAGGCGGTGAAGGAAGCAAAGGAGACCAGGAGGAAGGCTGATGCCGCAGCCACACGGTAGCCCGCGCCTTCGTAGCGCGGACATCCTCGTTTGGCTCTACCGCGAGCACCCGGATCGGTTCACGATCCGGGAGATCATGGAGCGGTTCAAGCTCGCGCGCGGGGAGGCCCAGCGGCGCGTGAACTACATGAGGCACGCCTGGAGCACGGTGAAGGTGATCGGAAAGATGGAGGCCCACCGCCGCGGGCGGCGCGAGATCGTCTACGCGCTGACGGCGTGGGGTAGCAAGTACGCGCAGCGCCGCGCGCGCGGCGGAGAAGAGCGCCGCGTCGCTGCAAACCCGGAGGAATGAACATGAGCCAGCCCGTAACCCAGCGGCAGATCGGGAAGTTCGCGCTACGCTCCACCAGCTTCCACCTTGGACTCATGGGCTGGATGATGTTCGCGCACGTCGGGAAGGTCGGCGCGGCCATCGTCTGGACCGTCGCGGTGCTCTTCTTCCTGGGTTCCTTCGTGCCGTGGAAGTCGGAGGACTAGGTGAAGACGGCAGAGCACCCCACCATCAAGATCCCCGGAGCGGTCGCCTTCGTGAGCGACGACGGGACCGGCTCCGCGATCTTCTCGGAGAACAAGACGTTTCGGTACTTCCTCGGGCGGAACTGGTCGCCGCTCCAGGAGCCGAAATGGGTGTGCTACATCGGCTCGAATCCATCGACGGCGAACCACGAGACCGACGACATGACCATCAAGAAGGAGATCGGCTTCGGGAAGAAGCTCGGGTACACGGGGCTCCTCAAGGTAAACCTTGGCGCGCTGGTCTCGACCGATCCTGCGGGGCTGCTGCGCGCGGCCGACTGCATGGGGCCGCATAACCTACTCGCGATCAAGGCCGCCGTCGAATTGGCGTCTCTTGTCGTCGTGGCCTGGGGCGGGCTCGATAACCGGGTTTGGGCGAAGTTCCGAGAGAGCGTCGAGCTGGTCAAAGCCCTCAAGGGCGTGAAGTGCCTGGGAAGGACGAAGACCGGCGCTCCCCACCACACGTCGCGGCTGGGGTACAAGGCGCAGTTGGAGGATTGGCCGTGAAGAAGGACAAGATCGCGCGCTGTCCGTTCTGCGGGAAGACCCCCACCGGCACGGAGTTCTGCTCGACGGCGCGCGGCCCCGTGCTCATGTGCGTCTGCGGCGCGCAGGGTCCGGTGCCGTGCACGAAGGAGATCGGCGTGCTCACCACGAAGGAGCAGATCCGGCTCGACACGCGGGCCGTCGCCATGTGGAACGCGCGCGTCGCGGACATGGGCTCCTACCGTCTTGGGATCGAGGCCGCAGCCGACTACGTAGAGCAGTTCGACAAGTACGTGGACCACAGCAATCTCTTGAGCGACTGCATCCTTGGGAAGTTCAACCTGCTTGGGAAGCGGCCGATCAGGAAGAGCAACCGTCCGTCGGCCGCCGCGCTGTGCGCCGCGATCCATTACTACCAGACCTGTTTCCGGGGTGGGGTCAAGGTCAGCCATAAGGACCGCCACCGTGCGGTCGCTCAATTCGAGCGGACGATGAAGAACCTGCATAGAGTGAGGTAGTCGTGAACCTGGATCGGCGCGAAGTCACCATGCTCATGCGCTCCCTGCTGAGATCCCTGCCGGACACCCCGGCGCGCGAGCGCGCGGCGCACAAGGCGCTCTACGAGAGGTTGTCAGAAGAGGCGGTCCGGCTGACGCCGCGCCGCATCGTCGCGGCCGTCGGGCGCGCGCTGGACAGGATGATCGGACGATGACCGACTGCATCACCTTCATGGAGGCTAGGGAGCGGTTCTTCAAGGCCGTGAACGACCACCCCGACAACATCGACATGATCGCTCACAACGCGGCCGCCGTGATGATGAAGGGTGTGGCGTGGCCGGAGAGCTTCGGCCCGGAGCAGATCAGCCGGGCGGTCGAGTCATTCTTCCTGGAGCTATGGAAGCGGTGGGAGCTGGCGCGCGTGCGCCCGGTGAGAACATGACCACCGAGATGATCGCGGCTCTGAGGAAGCAAGGCGCGCGACGCGAGCGGAGCGAGATCACGATGCTGCTCCGTCGCTGGAAGGCGCACTACCGGACCGCGCTGTTTAAGGAGCCGCCGCCCGGCAAGCACGGTAAGACCGTGGACGGCTGCTCGGCGCGCGCGATCCGCACGGTGCTCAGCAGCATCCTCAAGGACGTGAAGGAGAGGGAGTAGATGGCTACGCCGGATCAGGTCAAGCGGTGGCAGCAGGATTGGGGCGTCGTGATCGCCGCCTGCGGGAAGAAGGTGGACTCCTTCAAGTTCGAGGAGTCCGCCGGGAAGGAGCGGCTCACGATCATCCTGCACGACGGCATGAGGATCGGAGTCGAGGCCGACGGAAACAAGGTCCGCACCTGGGTCCGGCGCTGCGGGCAACCTGGGGACGGACCTGGAGCGTGCAAATGAACGAGCCGGAAGAGCTGTTGAAGAAGTTCGCCGTCCTCGGCAACGAGGGGGCCGTGGCGCTGTGCCAGCAGTTCCTGGATATGCTGGGCTCCGGCGTGGCGTACAAGTGCGCCGTCAGCGCGGCCGCCACGAACCTCTTGTTCCACGCGTTCCGTGTCGTGCTTCCGAACGGACAGGACACGGCCATCGAGCTACTCCAGTCGCTGCTCGACGACGTGGCGCACAACGTGGAGAAGGTGGGCGGCCAGAAGATCAAGTTCAAGGTGGAAACCGCATGACGCCCGAGCAGCTCCATCGGCAGCAGGAGAGCTACGTCGAGCGGATCGTCGATGGCCTGTTCGCCGGACGGAAGGGCCACGGCAACTCGGTCGGCGTCGTCTACCGCGTGCTTCGGCCTGCGGCCCTGGAGCGCATCGTGCGCGACGCGTACCAGCGTGGGGTGCACGACACCCTGGGTCGGAAGGAGAAGAGGCGCTGATGGGGCTCTACGAGACGAACGGCGGCTGGGCTATCGAGATGGAGGGCCTCGAAGACAAGTGGAGGACCGACAGCCCGGACTATCCGCCCTGCGCGATCTGCGGCAAGCAGATCGGCAGCGAGGAGGAAGATGCGCGCGAGGGAGACGACGAGGGCGACATCACCGTGCCCGTGCGCGTGTGGCGCTCGATGCCCGAGCAGCCGACGCAGGAAGTGACCTTCCACTTCAAATGTCTCAGCGAGAGCGGGAGGATGCGGACGTGAGCGGCCACCCGAAGGCGAAGCGTGCAGGCAGCGTGCACCGCATGGGGCGAACGACGGATCGCGTGATCTGCGGCGCGTGCGGCTACACGAACATCTTCTTCCGATGGTCCTGGGCGGGGAACGGGAAGGCGAAGTGCAAGGGGCCGGACTGCGGCCGCTGGATTATGTACGCGAACCTGAACGTGGAGGATACGGCCCCGATCCCAGCCCCGCCGCGGCCGCCGATAGATATTGGAGACGGATCATGACGCTACGCGGATCTCAGCCGGTCATCCTCAACGGCCAGCGGCTCTACATCGTCACCGAGACCGAGGCGAAGCCGCGGTACATCCCGATCTGGTTCTGGAAGTGGATGGTCAAGACCGTGGTGCAGAGCCAGCGCGTCACGACGCAGGAGCCCGCCAATGGCCGTTGACTTCAAAGAGGAGTACGGACGCGCCGCGCGGACCGGCGTGTGGCACGTCGTCCGCCAGGGCGCGCTCACGCTGTGCGGACGCAAGCTGGCGTTCGATCTGACGCGGAGCTGGCCGGGGTTCAACACGAAGCGGTGCCCGAAGTGCATCGCGCGTCGGAGAGAGAGGGCCTGATGTCGGTATTTGGAACGGCCAAATGCACCGTCCCCGGCTGTGGCCGGAGCTGGTCGCTAGACGGCGGGCGGCAGGGGTTCGTCAAGGCCGCGGCGCGGTCGCACGCGCTGTCCCATTGGTACAAGTGGCACCTGGAGCAGAAGCACGAGGCGGGCGACTGTCAGAGCTGCCCCAAGTGCAAGGAAGCTGGGTTCAACTACTACAGGGCGGCGCTCTGTACGATGCACAAGGACTGAGGAGGGCGACATGAACGCGAAGGGAGTGGAGTATCAAGCGGCCGTCGGGAGCTGCGCGCTCGTCGGCTCGATGCTGACGCAGTACGACCTGCCGGAGTTCATCCGCGCCATCGAGCACGCGGAGGCGATGGGGCCGATGATCGACCCGACGCTCTACCGCGAGAAGAACGAGGCCATGATGCAGGACAAGGAGCTGCTCGAAGCGGCGCTCCCCCTCTACCGTTGGGCGATGGCGCAGAAGCGGATCGCGGAGGAGAAGATGAAGGCGGCCGCGCCTCCTGGGGTGCAGGCGTAGTTGTCGGTTTAGACTCAAGACTCGGAGAAGGGCGTTACGCCCGGAGAAGGAGCAAGCGGTGGCAGAGACCAGGGAAGAGAGGGCGGTCAAGTTCAAGCGGCACAACGCGCTGCTGCTCAAGATGGCGCAGGCGTTCGAGGACGGCGCGGACCCCTTCAATCACGAGTTCCTCGTCGAGAACAACGTCACGGCCGACGAGTGCTTCGCGCTGTCCAGTCAGATCGGCACCATCATCAAGGGCTACATGGGCTCCGACCAGGACGACCGCGTGCTGCTGCTCGCCATCGGCGCGGTGTACGGCGAGGATGGCTGGGAGCGGATCAGGGACAACTTCAAGCAGTCGCTCAAGATGGGCTCCACGCTCAAGAAGCTCAAGGATCTCACGGACCCCCTTCCGAAGAAGGAGAAGTAGGATGCCGAAGCCCCTTAAACCAGCGCCGCATCCCTGGAGGAAAGAGGATCACCAGGGCAAGGGCTTCAAGATCATCGCGGCCGACGGGTCCACGGTGTGCATCCTGCCTTACCCGAAGACGATGCAGGAGCACACGACCCTGCGCTTGCTTCTCAACTGCCCCGTGCTGCTGGAGCGGCTCAAGTCCCTCGTGATGTTCTGGCGCGCGTTTCCGCAGCTCTCACAGGAGCAGAAGGGCAACCCGACTATCACGAGCGCAGGGGCGATCATTGACGAGATCGAGAAGGTGCTGCCGCCCGACAAGCCGCAGCCGCCGGAGGTTCTGTGAGCAATTACTGCGCGTGGCACAAGGTCCGGTACGAGACCCCGGAGTGCTCGAAGTGCGCGCTGATGACCTGGAGCGACCAGCGGAAGGCCGGGTGGGTCCTCGTGGTCTTAATCTGGCCGGTATGGTTGGCGGGCATCTGGATCGGGCTCCTGTGCGGCGCGTTCTGGAGCGGGTTCAAGAGCACGCGCTGTCTGTGGGCCGACTCGGTGAAGTGGATCGGGGCACCGAAGCCCGGAAGGAGAGAAGAGTCATGAGGATCACGAAGAAGGTGCAGGCGCAGCTCGATCTGGTCGAGCAGTGGAAGGACGTGCCCGAGGGCACGCCGGTCGTCGTCACGCTGGACGACGGCTCGAAGTGGGACACCAAGACCCGCAGCATCCCCTGGATGCTCGGGGCCGACTCCCGCGACGAGACGGACCCCACGCACTCGCCCGGCCACACCGCGGTCATCCTGCTCGAAGGCAAGACCGGCGGCTACCTGCTGGAGCGGGTGAAGAAGAAGAAGCTGGCGTCCAGCAATCCCTGTTGATTTGAGCCCGGTCCATTGTGGGCCGGACCATTGATAGGCGGTAGGGAACACAAGGAGAGTCCCAATGAAGCGCACCAATGGCACCAATGGCAGCTCGGCAGTTCTCCCCCCGGAAGCGCCGGTCAAGCGCGGCCCCGGTCGGCCGCGGAAGGCGGTCACGGATGCTCTGGCGGCTCCGGCGGCGGCTCCGGCGAAGCGCGGCCCCGGCCGCGGCAAGGCCAACCTCTCCGTCGTGGACGTGACGAAGCTGGTCGTGAAACCGTCGGTCATGGAAGTCGTCGTGACCGGGATCACGCCCCTGCTCGTGCACAACTTCGGCGCGAAGGCGATCAAGCAGATCCTCGACAAACAGACCGGCGAGGCGAAGCCCATGAGGATGAAGAAGGACCCGTTCGTTGACTTCACGGAGTCCCTCTACATCATCGACCAGAAGAAGGTCCCGAAGCAGCACCTGTCGCCCGGCGACTCGTGGAAGTTCGTGCCGGACACCTTCGGATTCCCCGCGTCGGCCTTCAAGAAGGCGATGGTCGCCGCGTGCTCGTTCATCGAAGGAATCCCCAAGACGTGGGTGCGCGGCCTGATCCACGTCCACGGCGATTTGCTGCCGATCAAGTATTCCCGTCTCGTGATGCGGCAGGACACCGTGCGCGTCGGGCCGTTCGGTCGGAAGGTCGCGGACATCCGTTTCCGCGGCGAGTTCCACGACTGGAGCATCAAGCTCAAGCTGTCGTACAACGCGAACGCGATTCAGGCTCCGCAGATCGCCATGCTCATCACCAACGCCGGGTTCTCGGTGGGCGTGGGCGAATGGCGACCGGAAAAGGACGGAAGCCTCGGGACGTTCGGCATCGGGCAATAACTAGGCAGTCATGGCGCGGTATCGCTGTGATCGGCGGTGCTGTTCATAACGCGGTTTGTCGAGGCAGGCGTGCGCCCGCTCCTGGATACGCAGGTGCTATCCAGGGCGGGCACCGTCTCTAGGCCGGTCTTGGTCGGCAGTGTTAGGCGCGGTTCGGCAGCCAGGGATAGGTGAGGCCCGGCCGGGCAGGGTAGGCGGGGCACGTCCAGGCGCGGCAGTCGAGGCGAGGAGGCGGCCAGCGAAGGTTGGTCGAGTCCCGGCACGGTTTGGCAGTCCGGGAACGGAAAGGCAGAGACTTGGAATGTCCTGTCCAGGTACGGTCCGGCAGCCGAGGCGGGTCAAGGTCAGGTTGTCACGGCGCGGAAGGAATGGAGCGGCAGCCGAGGTCGGGCAAGGTTGGGTTTCTCGTGGATAGGTCGGCTGGGCAGTCGTGTCCTGGAAAGGTTTCGCTTCTCGGGGCGGGGCTAGTCTTGGTTCGGAGTGGCAGCCACGGACCGTCACGGGTCGGCACGGATAGTCGGGGCATCGCAGTGTTAGGAGCGGTTAGGCGCGGCATCGGCCGCGCTTGGCAGGGCGTGGCAGTCACGGACTGGAAAGGCAAAGCGCCGCTGGGTTTGGTTCGGCGGGGCTTGGCAGTCGTGGGCGGAATGGCGGGGCACGGTCCGGTCGGGAGAGGTAGAACCTGGAGCGGCGAGGCGGGGCAGCCAGGGAACGTCCGGGCCAGTCGTTGCTCGGCCCGTCTCGGCGCGGCGATACGTTGCATGGTACGCAAGGCGGGGTTAGGCGTGGCAGTCGCGGTTGGCACCGCGCGGACAGGTGCTGTTCGGCGCGGCGCGTAGCGGCTCGGCAGCCGGGGCGTTGCTCGGTGAGGGTTGCAGAGCATGGCATCGCCGGGCTGGGCGAGGTCGCGCGGGGCGAGGCAGTCTAGGCTTGGCACCGTTCGGACCGGAACGGTTTGACGTGGACAGGAACGGCAGTCTCGGCGTGTGTTGGGCTAGGCCCGTCGCGCGGGGAAAGTCGCGGCAAGGATGGGTCCGGCAGTCATGGCGAGGCCGGGGAAGGACAGGTAAGGACCGGCGAGGTCGGGCAGTCTCGGATCGTCGGGGCTGGGCCGCGTTTGGTACGCACGGAATGGCCCGGCCGCGCACGGATTGGCGTGGCAGGCGTGGATCAGTAGAGAAAGGAGATCGTGTGGCGAAACCGAAAATCAATTGGGCAGCGGCTCATAGACGGACCGAGGAGCTGAGCAAGAAGCTCCGTCGTGACGTGCGGCCGCAGGACATCGTGAAGGACGCGGCGAATCCGCAGTCGCCCTACCATTCGTATTTCGAGTGGAGCGATGAGAAGGCCGGACCGAAGTTCCGGCTCCAGCAGGCGCGCGCGCTGCTCCAGAATCTCAAGATCATCTATCACGACGAGCAGGGGCAGGAGTGCTCGGTCCGAAAATATGTGCGCGTGCAGTTGAGCACGCCCGCGGATCACGAGTTGCGGAGCGGCTACGTCCCGCGCGTGCGCGTTTTGAAGACGCCGCAGCTCCGGCTCCAGGTGGTCGAGATGGCGAAGGTCTCGCTGGAGAGCTTCAAGCGGCGGTTCAGGATGTTCACGGAGATCGAGGCGACCTTCGCGCACATTGACGCCGCGATCCTGATGCTCTCCGGCCAGAAGGTGAAGGCGAAGAAGAAGGCGCAGTGACGAGGCAGACGCGGATCTGCATGGCTGGGCGGGGTTAGGCACCGCGCGGATCGGCATTGGCTCGGCAGCCAGTGCTGGGCTAGGCAGTGCTCGGTCTGTTTGGGATATGCGTGGCGAGGTCCGGCAGTCTAGGCTTGGTCCGGTAGGAGCGGTCGGGTCGTCAAGGATCGCTAGGCTGGTCGTGGCAGTCGCGGTCGGTTGAGTCTAGGCGGGTTTAGGATCGTCGCGGCTGTGGAGGCGTGGCAGTCACGGAAGGTCCGCAGGGAATCGCTAGTCGAGTCCCGGTGTGGACCGGCCCGGCAGGAAAGTCAAGGCTGGGTGAGGCCAGGGTTGTCGCGTCAGTGCTTCGCATGGGTGGGCACTGCGGGGCGAGGCCGAACTAGTCAGGGCGCTTCCAGTCGTGGCAAGGCAGTCGCGGATGGGCTGGGCCTGTCGCGGCCACGCTTAGCGGGGCGGTGCGGGTCATGGCGCGGCAGCCAAGGTTTATCGGGGTGTCGCGGGTCGCGGAAAGGAATGGCTCGGCAGTCGAGGTTTGGCGAGGTTTAGGAGTCGCGTGTCGCTGCGAGGTTGCGCGGGGCGACTCGGGGCGTGGACTGGCAGCCGTGGATAGGCGAGGCCCGTTGAGGTTGTGCGGGTCAAGATCAGTCGTGGAAGGCGAGGCCCGGTTAGGCAGTCGCGGAGCGGATAGGACCGCTGGGTGGCGCACGTCGTGGCGGTGAACCGCCCGGCGCGGCAGCCGACGCGTGGAAAGAAATGGATGGATAGGCAAGGGCCGTCGCTGCTTGGTTTGGCAGCCGCGGCAAGGAGGACAAGGTGCGGCGCGCTCGGAGCGTCGTGGATCGCACGGACCGGCTCGGCAGCCTGGGCGTGGAAGCGTCCGGCCTGTCGAGGCTCGGCCTCGCGCGGAAGGGAACGGCAGGGCAGCCGAGGACTGGTACGGCCGGGGTTGGATCGGAAACGCGGGGCACGTCCAGCACGTCCTCGCATGGCGCGGCCCGGCGAGTCCAGGTCAGGCGGGGCAGCCCTGGTACGGCATGGAGGGGAGCGGATCGCGGGGACGGCGAGGCGGGGTTAGGTTCGCCGGTCCCGTCGAGGCGTGGCAGTCGCGGCTTGGTCTGGAGTGCGCCGCCAGGATCGGCGGGGTACGGCTAGTCCAGGACCGGCTCGGCAGCCAAGGTTTGTCGCGGATAGGCAGTGCATGACGCGGACGGAATTGCTGGGCTCGGCATCGGCTGGGCGAGCGAAGGCTTGGCAGTCTCGGAAAGGATGGTCCGGTTGGGCCGGTCCTCTTCCCGGCATGGTCCGGCAGTCGTGGAATGGTTAGGGCTTGCTCGGTTGGGAAGTGCAGCTCATGGCGGGGACCGGCGCGGCAGTCCCGGCGTTGATCGTCAGTGCTGGGCTGGGCACGGTAGGCTGGTCTTGGCAGCCGGGGCGTCGCGAGGCCCGCAGCGGCACGGATCGCTGGATAGGGCTGGGCGTGGCAGTCATGGTGAGGATCGCTGGTCAAGAGCTGGAAGGCGCGGCTCGCGATGGCGGGGCAGTCTAGGAACGTCCTGGTCGGGACTGGCGAGGCGTGGATGGATTGGCAGTCGAGGATGGATCGGCGCGGCGACGATGGTGTTGCTCGGCGGCGTGCGACGCGGCCTGTCAGGTCAGTCGTGGAACGGCGTCGTTGGGCGAGGCTCGGTCAGGTCCCGCGTGGAGGGCAGTCGAGGCTGGGAAAGGTGCGGTCGGTCCGACGGGGTTGGTCGTGGCAGGCGTGGAAAACAAAGAGCCCGTTGGTAGCAGGCCGCGGACTCGCACCGCGCACCCCCAGGTTATGAGCCTGAGTAGGGACCTTGCCCTTCGCCTGCCGCCAACGGGCTCTCTGTGTTAGACAAAAGTGTACGCGGGACTGGAAGAGATGTCAAGCAGACGGTACGATTTCGGCGGAGGAGGGCCAGCCAATGGCGTCATTCACGCTCCAGGAGATTCTGGAGGCTTGGGACGCTCTCGTGACTTTCACGAGCTACGAGAGGACGCCGAAGCGCACGGCGTGGCTGCGCCGGAGCTACGAGATCCAGGGCAGCATCGACGAATGGCTCGAAAACAAGTTCGCCAACGTGATCGACGACTACGCCACCCATTACAAAATCTCCTTTGAAGCGGCGAAGGCCGCGCTACTTGATCGTCCGGTCAATCCGTGGCCGAAAGGATTGTGAAAAGAGGGTTCATGAAGCAGACGTTGGAGAAGCCCGGCATCATCGTCATCGTGAAGGATTGCCGGGAGTGCCGCGGCCTGGGCATCAAGATCGGCCGCGCGCGCGAGCGGTCGAGCGGCGTGCCGATGGGCGACGGAGAAACGTCCGCCAGGATCTCGCGCGAGTGCGGAAAATGTGACGGATGGGGCATCAAGATCATCCGTCGGAGGCAAAACCCGGTGGAAACCGCGTAAAGCTGAGCTTTTGGCGGTTTAGACTCAAAAGGCTTAGAAGGGCCTGTTTCGACGAAATACCCCCATCCCGGAGGCGGAAAATGGCCGGAGAAGCGGAAAAAGCGGAAGAGCCTTGGCCGCGGACGCTCGCGATGAGCGCCAACGTCAGCGCGCGCATCGGTTTCAACACGGATCGGGCGAAAATCATCGTCCAGTCCAGGATGCCGTGGCCGGTCCCGAAGGAATTCTTTCTCTGGCTCGACCCGGACGACATCCCCCGTGTTGAAGCGGTGCTCGCGGCCTACAAGGAGTGGCTCGCGAAGCCGCAGGCTGTTAGAGAATTTACAGGAGAGGCTGAGAAATGAGCTACTTGGTGAAGGAAGACGGCAAGGTGGAGTTCTCGTGCCACGGTTGCACGAAGACAAAGACGACAACCTCGCTCGCGAGCTTGCCCAAGAACTGGTGCATCACCGGGATCTTGGTATCCCAGCACCACGAGGAGTTCCGCGACGAGGGGGACACGACCCCGACCGACCAGAAGCTGCGGGAGTGCAACGAGCAGCTCGCCGCCCACTTCTGCTCGATCCGGTGCGCGAAGAAGAAGCTCCACGCGCCCAAGGTCAAGGAGTACGTCGCGCGCATGGGGATCACGCTGGTCCTGTACGGTAAGTGTGAGACAATCGTGGACGGCACGACCGCGAAGGAAGAGGCGCTCAAGGAGCGGAAGAAGAAGCCCTACGTCCACCCGGAGAACCGACCGGAGGGCGACGCGGGCGATGCGCCGCCGGACCGCGGCCCGGACCAGGGCGGCGGCCCCGGCCTGGGCAAGCCAAAATCCCCGCCCCCGTACAAGATGGGCGACGGAGGATCACCGATCTAAGACGATAGGAGCCGAGGTTGTCCGTGGACCGGCCCGACGTGGGGTGGAGTGCCGGGGGCGGTGTGCGGCTCCGAATAGGAGTGCGATGCGGCGGGTTTCCGCCGACGCTGTAAAACCGGGGGACCCCACCCTCCGGCCCTTTTATTCTAAACTGACAAGGAGAGAGCGATGACCGAGGACCCGATCAACAAGTCCCAAAAGATCGAGCTGCCGAAGGAAGAGCAGTTCCCGATCCCGACGCGAGCCGAACAGAAGAAGCGGGCGCGCCGGATCTGGATGCTCTGCATCAGCTTCTCGCTCTTCGTCCTCGTGAGCATGGGCGGGACCATCCTGGGGCTGATTATCGCGGACCAGGAGATCCAGCGGATCGTCGCGTTCTCCACCGTCACGTTCCAGGTCATCATCGGGATGTTCGCGACCGGCTTCACGACGCCGCTCTTCCTGGAGCAGCGGCTCAACTTCGTGCTCGGACTGGAGATGTCCCGGCGCGGGCTGGACGTGACCGATAAGATGTCCGGCACGATGGACAAGGTGGACAAGGCCATCGACGAGCGGCTGGTCCGCGTGGACCGGCTGCTCGACGGAGCGGAGAGGCTGGAGAAGGGCGACCACCCGCTGGTCAAGGTGTTCAAAGACGAGATGGGGAAGCTGCGCCAGGAGATCCGCGACAAGAAGGCGGAGACCGAGACCGAGCTGACCGAGGCGCTCGAAGAAGGCGAGCGCGCGGCCGCGGAGATCGAGCATGGCGGGAAGACTCCGCCCGCGTAGGATATAATCGACGGCGGGGCACGCCCAGGGGGGCCGGGTTTCCCTCCCTATCCGTGTGGAGTCGAACCAAGGTCGATTGGGTTTCAACCCCGGCCCGCCCCCCTCCCCCTTACGGGATGGGTTGCTTGACCTTCTGAACGGCGATCCGTACAATCCGCTCAATGGTGAATGCCGCGGAACTCCAGATGCTCACGCGCCTGGAGTCCGTGCGGCCGGAGCCGGAGCACCCCGACGTGAAGGAGGTCACGCTCTTCGTGGACACGTCCGCCAACCGCATCGGGGTCATGGACCCGTCGGGTCGTGACTCGCTGCGCTTCCAGGTGCCGCTCTTGGACGTGCTGACGCTCCTTAAACAGCATGGAGTGATCTGATGGGCCAAGACCTGTTCAAGAACAAGCCGCGCCAGATGACCGCGCCCGTCGGCGTCGAGCTGCCGCTCAAGTTCACCGAGCCCGTTGACTCGCTCTCCGACTTCCTCAAGGCCGTGCCGTCGGGCATCGACTCGAAGCACCTGTTCGTCCACACCCCGATCATCGGCGCGTGCACGAAGTGCGGCGTCGCAGTCAGCGTCGATCTTCCGGTGGACTACGACTACTCGAAGACCGACCGGATCATGGACGGGAAGCCGGTCAAGGCGTTCTGCGACTTCTGCAAGCAGGACTCCGAGCTGCGGCCGCTGGCCCCGTCGGAGCTGCGCGCGAACGAGCTGTACGTCATGCGCCGGTACTACGAAATCTATCGGCGCGAAAAGGTCGAAGGCCGTCCGCTGCCGCCGATGATGGCGGAGTTCCTGGACGCGTTCGAGAAGAAGTACCAAGCGATGCTGAAAAAGGAAGGGCTGCGCCCGGCTGCGCCGCCCGTAGAAGAGCAGAAGCCTCGGATCATCCTACCCGAATAGGGAGAGAGCATGGCAGACACGAACGGTAGTAAGCCCGTCCCCGCTCCGGCTCCGGCCGGGGCCGTCGTCGCCGAGCCCGCGCTCGCGCCGCTCCGCAAGGTGCCGCCCAAGATGGACCCCAAGAAAGCGTTCGAGGGGACCTCGGCGGTGGACCGCATGAAGGCGTACCTCAAGGAGATCCCGACGATCCGCGCGCGGCTCGTCAAGGTGATCGACGATCAGGAGGAAAACCTCAAGCGGTCCAGGGCGTCGGTCGATACGTTCGACCAGACGACCGCGCGGATCAGCGAGATCGTGAGGAGCTGGGAGGAACAGAATGCCGGACACCACGCCCCCGCCATCGCCGTTGCTACCCCTGGACCCGCAGGAGCAGAAGCTCCCGCCCCCGCCGCCGCGGGAGCCGGAACCGCTCCCGCCGCCCCCGCCGGAGGGGAAGGAACCAAGTCCGGCGGATAAGCTCATGGCCGCGGAGGGCGGGGAAGTCGTGCCCGACTTCACCGAGCCCACGGTCAAGCCTGCGCCGACCTTCGAGGAGCTGAAACCGACGCCCGCACCCGCGGGCGCGGTCCCCAGCGCGCCGCCGCTCCCTCCCAAGAACCCGGTCGTCATGAAGGGCGCGCGCCCGGTGGGGGTCATGTCCAGCGAGGGGCCGCGGCCGCCTGGGATGGCCCCGCCGCCGAAGGAGACCCCGGAACAGGCCGCCTTGGTCCAGCAGATCGACCAGGAGATCAACTTCGAGCTGAACGTCCTCCATATGTGCTACGGAGCGACCAGGAACCTTATAAACCGTCTGCGGCAGGGCCAGCCGCCGGACGCGGCCGACTTCGCCCAATTCAGCGCGGAGAAGCGCACGCCCCTGGAGATCGCCGAGCCGCAGATGGCGCTCGAAGTCTACCGGCAGGTGCGGGACAGCCTCCGCCACGCGCAGGCGGCCAGGGCCGTCGCCGCCCCGCCGACGGACACGATCTCCGTGCTCGCGCCGGGCCTCAACGCCGCGCTCGTCGCGCTGTCGAGGGAGAAGCCGTGACCGAGAGGGTGAACGCCGAGGCGCTGCTCCGCGACAGGTGGGCACGGGTGTACGCCTACGCGCGCCGCCGGAGCAAGAGGGTCCCCACGCTCTCGCTCGCCGTCGGCTGCCGCCAGATCCTCAACCGGCGTGGACATGACCGGCGGGCCTACTTCCACGTCGGACACGTCCCCGGCAAGGTCTGCACCGTGCTCGCGGCCGCGCAGCTCTCCGACAACCATCTGGTCGGGCTCATGCTCCACGAGCTGGGGCACCCGATGGCGCAGAAGGCGTGGGGCGTCTCGGAGCAGTCCCACGCGGACAACGCCGTACACGCCTTCCTGGGCGTCAGATTGACGTACCGAGGCCCGCGGGTCCTCCAGTGGGTCTCGACCCGGACCGCGCGCCAGATCCTGAAAGGATGACCATGCCGAGCTTCCACGCCACCCACCCCTGGTTCCTCTACGTCCTGTGGAACCTGGGGGCCTTCTTCGTCGTGCTGCTGCCCCACTCCTTCTTCGAGTGGATCGCGCACCGCTTCATCCTCCACTCGAAGGCCATCATCCGCTTCGCCTACGAGGAGCACGACCAGCAGCACCACGAGGAGTACGGACATGACCACACCTTCGCCGTCCGCGGCCGCGACTACGGTATAGACTTCAACGTGCGGGACTGGTTCCTGTTCCTGGGGTTCATCATGCCGCTGTGGGCTGGGGTGGAGCTATGGATCGGGAAGCCGATCCTCGTGGGGGCGTTCCTGTCGGCCTGCACCTACCTGCACGCGTTCAACGTGATCCACCGGCACTTCCACGCGCCGACCGGCGGATGGCTGGAGCGCAGGGGGTTCTACCGCTTCCTGCACGAGCACCACCGCCTGCACCACAAGCAGCGGCACCGCAACCTCAACGTGGTGTTCCCCTTCGCGGATCTATGCCTGCGGACCCTCGTTAGGCGCGCCGTCTGAACACGAAGGTCCCGATCTCCTCGCGGCCCAACTCGCTCTCCATCTGATTCTCGTCGATCAGCTTGAAACCGAGCCTCTCCAGGTGGCGGACGAACCCCTGCCGGGTGAAGTACCACAGGTGCTCGTTCGGCTTGAAGTGCTTCGAGACGAGGACGTGCGCGCGGTCGCGGAAGATGGGTAGGGAGACGAAGATCGTCGAGCGCACGCGGGCCACGAGGTCGTGCGGCCGCGGCAGGTGCTCGAAGCTGTCCCAAAACGTCACCGCGTCCGGGTCCTGCGCCCAGGGGTCCCACCAGATTTTCCGATCCACGAGCCAGCTAATCGCGTGAGGGTTCACGTCGTAGCCGTAGGTGCTGCTCTGGAACGCGGCCGTGAACGGCTCGCGCGTCGGGTGGAGCGTGCTCTCCCGCTTCTCGATGAAGTGGCCCGAGCCGATGCCGATGTCTACGACGCGGGCCTCGGGCGCGTGCTTCTCTACCAGCGCGACGCGCGCGGCCATCAACTGCTCCGCAATCGGGGAAGCCTTGTACTCGTGGTACTTTGCCCAATATGCGAGGTCGTACAGCTCGGTGCCATCGGAGGGAAGATAGCCGTAGCCGCACTCGGTGAACCAGTGCAGCCTGTCCGCCGCCACCGTCATACAGGCACTCTCTCCTTGATGTCGTCGCAAAAGCGCGTCCACGCCTGGATCAGTGCGCCCATGCTGATCGACTTGTTGCAGCCGTGCTCGTTCTGGAAGCAGGGGCAGAATGGGACCGGGTGCACGGCCACGACGCTCTTTCCCATTCGCTGCTGGTCGATCAGGAGCTGGGGCGGGATCGACCCGCCGAAGATGCAGAATAGCGGCGTGCCGAGCGCGGCGGCCGCAGGCAGGAGCCAGCACGGGCCGGACACGGCCAAATCCGCGCGGCCCAGGACCGCGAGGAGCTGGGATGCGCTCAGCTCGCCGTTGTCGAAGGTGCGCGCGACGCCGCGGGGCGGGCCGCCCTCGTACCACTCCTGGTCGCTCACGTTGAACCCGACCGAGATCCAGTGCACGTCGGGCCGGGAGTCGATCACCTGCTGGATGTAATCGGGCCGCGGGTTCCGCGCGGTGTTCATCCACTCCCGGCGGATGCTGGGAGGGTGGACGACGCCGAAGGGCCGGGGCACGTCCTTGAGCCACTCGGGTTCCCACTCCGGGTTCACCTTCATCGAGAAGTCGGCCGGGTCCGAGACCCGGAACTGCTGCATGAAGGCGCGCACGATGGTCGTGCCCGCGCGGAAGTGCTCCATGTTATAGAAGCCGTTCAGCTCCAGGAGCCCGCCGGGAGGATAGTGCCAGATCATCGGATCGACGGCGGCCGCGTTCGCGTTCTGCGTGCGGTAGAAGATCCCGTGCGGCCGCGCGGGGCGGACCTTGGGGATGTCCCAAAAGACCTGCGGCCACGGAGTCCGCACGAAGACGGCCTCCCACTGCTCGGTGAGCCGCTTGATCGCGGGCCTCATGTAGATCGTGTCCCCGAACCCCTCCGGCCCGTTCACGATGCACGCCTTGATCGGCCTGGAGGGGGAGACCGAGACCTTGGGCGCGACGCGGCTGCCCTCGATCTCCACGGTGTTGAACTCGAAGCAGCGGAGCGCCGAGTCGGGGTTGAGGTTGACGACGCGGCCGCGCACGGCGGTCTTGATCGTGTTGAAGCAGTCCACGTAGCCGCGGTACACGTTGTCCTCTTGCTTCCACTCCGCGGGGTACTGATCGTGCCAGTTGGCGGAGTGGCCGCCGCGCCCCTTGAAGTCGAACCCCATGAGGCAGATCGGGCTCGCGCCCAGGATGTCGGCGAGGTTGAGAGCGGCGACGCCCGCGTTGTTCCCGCGGAAGAGGCCGTCGGCGAACGACTTCGACCACATGGGCTGTCCGGTGCCGCGGTGGATCGACTCGTACAGCTCGGTCACGCCCTGGAAGCGGCCGCGGTCGTTGGGCGTCTCGGAGTTGAGCCACAGCTTCGTGCCGCCGTACTTTGCCCAATGGGGGTCGATGGTCAACTTCTCCATGAGCCGGAGATCGTAGATCAGGTTGATCGTCGGGTTGAACAGGTAGGCCATGTTCACGCCGATGGTCAGCTCGTCTTTGAGCAGCTTCCAGTCGAAGCCCTCGAAGGACGGCCCGCCGCCGATGATGAAGCAGCGTTTGCCGGTCCAGCCCCCGTTTTCAAGCATAGTCGTCGTCTGGTCGCTCGGCCGATCCCCTCGGTTTATGCGACCTCTCCCTTGGGGGCATTATACTCCTCCGGCGCGGCCTACGCGAACTTCATGGCGGCGCGCGCGCCCGCTTTCCCGAGCAGGGTATGGCAGTTCCTGGCCGGACGTGTCCGGGGGTTCCGGCGCGGCTTGCCCCGGAGCAGCGTCTTGGCCTTGGCGACGTTGTACTCCTTCACGACCAGCTTCCAGGGGCCGCCTTTCATTCGGTAGGCTTTCGCCAGCACGCCGCTGTCCTCCAGGTGGCGCTTCGCGAGACGACACAGCTCCCACTTGCGGAACTTGGCGACGACGACCTCCTTGAACTTCTTCCGGCGCGGGTTCGCCGACGCGCGCGCACGCCGTCGGTTCGCTATCGTTGTGGGCACGCCCACCGGGATCACGGCTTCGCCGCTCCAGGGCTTGCTGCCCAAGTACCATTTGTGGGCCATCTGAGAGATCCGCGACCACCCGAGCCTGTCCAGGACCGTGTTGAGGACGTTCTTCGTGAGCAGCGTCTGGTAGCCCGCGTCGGTGATCCTGATTCCGCCGGGGACCTTCTCCGCCACGACGTGCCCCCACACGCGGAGCGCACGCCCGTCGGTCACGTACCTCGTGCCGGGGTACTGCGGGGACGTGCCGAAGCTCTTCGACTTCCCGGCCATGAACGCGGACACGATGGACGTGTGCGCGGCGCGCTCGTTGGCGCAGGCGTGCGAGTTCATGAGCGCGCTGTGCTTGCCGCGCCCCCTGCCGTTCCAGTTGGCGGACGCCCTGGACTTCGTGCGGTAGATGGCGTCGGTCCGGCCCGACGGGTATTCGCGGTAGACGATGTAGTGGTAGCCCCACGGGTTCCCGCGCCGGTCGCTCTTCGACTGGAGCTTCTGCGCGAGCGCGACGGCCTTCCGCTTGAGGGCGATGTTCCTGGTGTGGATTCCCGCCCCGTCCACGCTGACGTGCATGACGTAGAACGTCGGGATGTCCTGGCCCGAGTTCGCCGAGACCCGCGCCTTCGCGATCAGCCTGCGGATCTTGCCGGGCGTCATCCAGCCGTGGCTCTGCTGGCCGGTGTACGCGATCAGCGTGATGGGCCACGTCTTCACCATGCCTGCGCCGCGCGCGAGGTAGGCACGGCCGCCGGACGCCCCTTTCCCGCTGCTGGTCGCCATCGAGTCGTTCGGGTGGATCACGACTTCCCAGCCCGAGCCATCCCACACCCGGATCGGGTGTCCGGCTTCGAGCAGCGCCTTCCCGTAGCGCATCGCCTCTCCGAGCCTCATGGTGTTTGGGCGGAGCGGCAGCATCCGCTTGGACAAGACCGGGTTCGGCCGTAAACGGAGCGGCCGGGTGGTGATGCTCATGGCGGTTCTCCTGTCGTTCGGTCTCGGTCTCCTGCGGATCGCGCGAAGGATCGCGTCCCTCGCCTTGTCGTAGTGGTACGTGACGACCTGGGTTCCGGGCAGGGCGAACTCCCAGCCCTCCGGCGCGCGTCGCACCTGCCCGATCACCAGCTCTCCCTGGCCCGCGTACAGTGGCGAATGGTCTCCGGCGGCGACCCTGGCGCGCACGCGCGCCAGAAGGACCATCGCCCGCTCTTTCGTCAGGAAGGGTTCGAAGAAGCCCTTGGTGGCGAGCACCACGTAGGACCAGCGACCGCGCTTGCCCTTGCCGCTCCTGTCCTTCGCGGGGTTCTCGCCGATCATACCCGGTGGCCGCGTCGTCTTCCACTCCTCGACGCTCGCGCCATGCCCGAAGCCGCGCCAGATTTCCTTTCGGTCCACGCGGTCCCACACGCGGTAGGCGATGCTGCCTACGCGCGCGCGCTTCACGGCCTCGGCGAGTGCGCGGGCGCGGTCGTCCGTCTCGGCGACGGCATCCCAATATTTGCGGCCGTAACCCTGGATCTGGTAGCGGAGCCACTCGCGTCGCGGCTCGTCCACGCCCCTCTCCGACGCACGCAGACGTTCCGGCCCGTGCATGGGAGAGCGGTACATCGGGGGCGGGGGTCCGCGACGCTTGCCGGGCTCCAGGTTCATCGTGCGCCGACAGGCACGCGACGGATCTTCGTCGTGTCGCCTCCGTGTCTCCACGAGCGCGCGAGCAGCACCTTGACCACCGAGGAGAGCGTGCCCCATGACTTGCCGGACCACAGCTCGGCGATGTCTTCCTGGATGCCGATGATCCGAAGCGCCTCGCGGCGCTGCCGGTCGGTCATGGTCGGCCACTTGCTCTCGATGGACGCGTTCCGGCGGATTTTGGAGTGAGCGTTACTACGCCCCCGGCGTGGGTTCCGGGACGCGCGCGGGGTGGCATAGTCCATCTCGTACCGGCGCATCTGGTCGTCGGAGAGCGGCGCGGGATACGAAATCACTCCGTGGCGGTAGCTCGACACCGGGAGATCCTGCCGCCAGCGGCCGCTCTGCGGCGCTTCGACCAGGGTGAAGCCCGCGGGGACCGCGCCGACCATCGGCGGCCGGTACTTTGGCGTATAATAGTAGGGGCCGTTTCTACGGGCTTTCCGACGGCCGCGGCGGGGGTTGTGTCCCGCCCGCGCGCCGAGGTAGTCCCAATGCCGCTCGCCGCCCGCGCGCCACGTCCTGAACAGGCCCGGCGGCTTCGTCCTGTAGCTCATGACGACCACGGGCGACACGGGCAGCGTGGCGACAGCGCCCGTGTTCCAGTCGTGGATCTTGCCCGTCGAGTCCTGGTAGTAACGCGGCTTGTCGGGCTGGTTCCGGCGGGCGCGGTTCGTGCCCGGCGCACGCGCGGCTTCCTTGGCTGCCTCGATCCCGGCCAGTCGCATCGTCGCGGCGAACGTCTGCTCGGCGATCTGGTGCATTCCGGCGGAGATCGCGGCCTTCGCGTCGTTCAGCGCCTCGGGGAACTTGATCTTGACCCACGACTTGAGGCACGCGGTGAGCGCGGCGGGATCGGCCTTGAGCTTGTGCACGTCCAGGTACTGGCGCGCGCCGCGCGACGCCATCATGACCGCGGCATCGGCCAGCGCGTCCATGCCCGGATTCGACGCCGCCCGGCCGGTCTTCTTGAAGGCCACGAAGCGGACCTTTCCCTTGCCGTCCAGGACCGCCGCCTTGAGGACGATGCCCTTCACGAGCATATCCGCGATCTGGATTCCCCGGCCGAACGTGTACCGCTTCTTCATGACCGTGTACGGGTCCTGCGGCCGGATCTTGAACACGACCCGGTGGCCGCCGGGGTTGTTGGCCGCCACGACCTTGCGGAATGCCTTCCGCGCGCGCTCCGCGTGGCTCGCCGGAGCGAAGACGCCCCACTCGCCCCTGGACGGGGCGATCTGGACGCCGGGGATGCGCTCCCGCGTGATCCACGCCGCGAGGTTGCGGGCTTCCAGGATCGCGGGGGTCGAGACGACGAGGATGCGTCGCACCGTCTACCTCCTGATTCCGAACGCGCAGGCGAAGGGCGGGTCCTGGCCCGGCACGTAGCGCCAGAGCTGTCCCTTGTTCGGGTGGATCTCCCGGAGCACGAGGCCGCCCTGGGCGTGGTTCCCGACGATGGTGCACAGCTTGCACTCCGCCGTCACCACGAAGTCACCGACGACGGCCTGATTCGTCGGGATCTGCGCGAGCCGCAGGCCCCGCGCTTGCAGCTCTCCCTTCATGGCCTCGAACGCCTTGTTGACGGACTTGCCCACGTCGCCCATGAAGCTCTTCCAGTCGGTCTCGTAGGTGTTGGGCTGCATCGCCTCGATCACGCTCATGCGGTTGAATTCGATGTCGTCCGGCCCCTGTCCGACCTGCGCGCCGGAGGAGAGCGACTCGGCATCGACGAACGACGCGAGCGCCTTCTTCTTCTTGGCCTCCTCGCGCCGCTTCTTCTCTGCCTCCCACTCCTCCTCGGTCATCTTGCGCTCCTGGCCTTCCACGATGATGACCGGGAGATCCTCGGCGTAGAGCGGCCCCCATCCCCAGCCGGGTCCCCACCCGCCGCCCCAGCCGCGGCCGCCGCGCCTGCCGCCGCCGTGGTGGTGATGGCCGCCGCCCCCGCCCTTCCCGAGCTGGCCGATGTCGGGAACGGTCGTCGGCATATAGAGCACCTGCTCGCGCGGGATCAGGAGCGCGAGCGGGCTGGGTCCGCCGCGCGGCGACGCGCCCGGAGCCATGTACTCCGCGGTGAGGAACGCGCCCGCGCCGGGGCTGACCTGCCCGTTCCACTGGAAGCCTTGAAGATGCTCGTACTCGTTCATATAACCTGCTCCTCCCGGTTTGGGTGCATCGTTGAGCCACTTGTCCAACACGTTGACTCTGACTTCGGACGGCGCGGAGAACGGACTGACCGAGTAGGTGAGCACGATCTCCTTCCAGCGGTAGCCGCCGGGCGGCGCGGGCAGCACGGCACCCTTCTCCGCCTGTCCCGCCGCGACGATCACGGGGATCTGCTTGACTTCATCCTCGGTCTTCATGAGCCATAGTTTGGCCCCGTCACCGCGGGACTTGATCCACGCGTTGACCAGGAACATCGTCCCCGGCATCAGCCACCACGGAGCGTTCAGCACGGCGCTCTCCTTTTAGGCCGAGATTTCCTTCTTGGCGGCCCCAATCGACGCGTCGATGCCCGCCTTGTCCTGGGCCGTGATCGTCTTGGCCGCGAGATCGTTGTTGACCATCCCGCCTACGACATCGAGCGTTCCCACGAGCTGCTTTCCGGCGTCGGAGACGCTGCTCCCGCCGATCAGCTTGGCGGCCCGGTAGCCGAGCAGCGCCATGTTGATCTGCTGCTGGTAGCTCAGCGCGCGCGGACCGCCGGACGTGACCGCCGGGTTGCCGGGCAGCGGCGTGTACGGCGACGGTCCGGCCGCGGTGCTCTTCGGCCACAGGAAGTACAGCGCGGCCCCGCCGATCAGGGGGATCGCGACGACAAGCGGGCTCACCATAAGAGTCTCCTCACTTATAGGACAGCGGCCCCGGCGGGGACGCTGCGACGATTTGCGAAATGAGCTTCGACCAATCAGCGGTCGTGGACAGCGGCTCTCCCGTGCGCTCGTATCTCCAGACGGATGCGCTCGGCGCGCCCATCTTCACTGCCAACTCCTGCTTGACCCAGCGGAAGCCTTGGGATGGGTACGGCAGTTCGGACTCGGACAGCACTTCGCCCGGCACGTAGTAGGCGACCGCCGCGACCGACATTCCTCTTGCCTGTGCCTGCACCTGTTCCTTGAGGAGCAGCGCGTCGCGGTAGGCGCGCGTCTTGGGGTTGTCGGGGATCGTGCCGCCGACAGGAACGGGCGGAGGGAACGCGGGCGCGGCCGTCATCGTGGGCGGCATCGGCTTTGGCAGGAAAGCGCCCGGCGGCGGAGAGCCAAGCTCCCAATAGTTGAACGTGTACGCAGACTTGGACGCGTCCGAAGGCTTTGTGACCACGCGCCAGATGTAGCCGGGAGGCGGAGCAGGAAGATCCTTCTCCGAAAGGATCGGATAGGTCGGCTGACCCTGTGCCTGAGTCGAAACCCAGCGCGTGACGCCGTTGAATACCGTCACCGAGCCCGGCCCCTTCCCGAAGCGTTCCACGACGGCGACTGCCTCCGCGTAGGCGCGCGTCTTGGGGTTGTCGGGGATCTCCGGCATGACCTGGGGCTGGCCCGATGGGGCGACGGGCGGAGCGGGAGAGGGCGTACCAGTCTTCGCCAGCACGCCCACCGCGACGGCGGCCGCCGGAAGCAGGACGTAGAGGATGCTCATGGCCTCAGATGATCCCCGTGATCTTCGCGGCTCCGCCCGCGGCCAGAAGAATCCAACCCCACGGGATGCCGCCGCCGCCCTTCGTGTCCTTCTCGGCCTGGGCGACGAACTCCCCCATCTTGTCTCGGGCCATGCCCCGCACCTGGGCGACGAGATCCGCGGGCACGTCGATTGAGCCCGAGCTGGTGCGTACACGAAGGCCCGTGGACTTTCCGTTGGCGTAGACCTCGAAGCGGTCGCCGGGCGTCGTCTTGGCGAGCGCGCCGCGGGCCGCTTCTTCGAGCGTGGGGAAGGTGCCTGCGGGCTGTCCTTCCACCATGAGATCGAAGGTGCCGACCGTCGGGCCTGCGTCTGCGGGCGCGCCGCCGCCCGGAGGCGGGCCGTAGCTCGCCTCTCCACCCCCGCCCCCTTCCTGGACGGCCCCGCCGGGCCGCGGTCCGCCACCGCCCCCGCCGCCCCACGTCGCGCCGCCGCCGCTCGGCGGGGGCTGTATGCCGCCTGGAGGGGGGCCGACAATCGTGCCTGCGGGCGGCATTCCTCCGCCGGGCGGGGTCGAGACCGGCTGGCCGGTGTTCGGATCGACGACGGGACCGATCCCGACGGGGAGCGTTCCCTTCGCGCCCGCGTTGATGATGTCGATTTTCTGGTCCAGGGTGAGCTGCGCCCACTTGTCGGGCGTGATCCCGTGCTCGATGAACCACGCCTGATTGTCTCGGTAGAACTGGTCCACCTGCTGCATGACCTGCGCGTTCGCCGTGTCCGCTTCGGCCTGGAGCTGTCCCGCCTCCTTCTTCGCGGCGCGCTTCGCGGCGTCGGCCGCCTTCTTCTTCGCGTACATCGTGTTGGCGGCGATGAGCACGGACGCGGCCGCCATCGACGCGCCGCCCGTGAACGGGGCAAGCACAGCTCCAACGACCGTCAGGATGATGTTCCCGTACTTCCGCCACACCTTCTCCGCGCCGCGGACGACCTTCTTCTCAACTTTCTTGAGAGTCTGGAAGACTTTCTTGTGGGGGTCGATGATGACCTTCTTCGCGACGCGCTTGATCGCGGAGCCGACGCGTTTGAAGAAGCTCTTCCCCAGGTGGTCGAGACCGTCCATCCCGACGTAGCCGAGATAGCCGTCGAGCCCCATCTGCTCGGCCGCCAGCTCCTTCCCCATCGCGTCCACGAGCGCCGCGTAGGGATCGGGAGCGCGAAGCACGCCGACGAGGTAGGCGACAAACTCGGGATCGTTCGATTCCTCCGCCAGCGCGTCCACGAGACGCTTCGGCAGCCGGTTGAGCTTGTCGATCTCCACCGCGCCGAAGAAGGAATCCATCCCGTCGTCCTCGAAGGGCGGCGGCTCCCAGGGCATCGGTTCGGACAGCATCATGCGGCTCATGCTCGCGATCCTAATGCTTCTTGAACACGAAGTAGAGGACAAGTCCGAGCACCCCGAGCGCCATAGGCAGGACCCACAGAGGCACCCCGCCGCCGATGTCCTTGGTCAGCGTTCCGACCACCGTGCCGACTTCGGCCTGGGCCGTCGTCGCCTTGATCTGCGCGGTCTGTGCCTCGATCTTCTGCGCCTCGGCGACCTGCTGGGCGACCTTGGCCTGATTGATGGCCTGCTGCGCGTTCGCTATGTTCATCTGCGCCTGGAGATCCTTCATGGCGGTGTCGGCCTGGATCTTGGCGATGTCCTTCTGCGCGCTGGCCGTGACCTTCGATCCGTAGATGCTGGACGCGGCCCCGGCGACGCTACCGATTAGCGACGCGATGATCTCGAACTGTCCCAGGTCGTTGAGGCCCTGGATACCGAACTGGATCACGGGCTGCTCGCCCCGGCCGATGGCGCGGACCATCTCCATCTTGAGACCGAGGGGCAGCTTGTCGATCTCCGTCTCGATGATGCCCGGCATGGCGTGGACCAGCGCGGTCGCGTGCTTTCGGAGCTGGGTCCAGTCGCCGCGCGTCTCGGGGAACAGGCTGCGGTCGAATTCGTTGGCGATGGCCTTCTTCGCCGAGAGCGCGACCAGCCGCTCGCCGTTGGGACGGCGAAGCGTGGCCGCGATCCGCTTCCCGAAGGAAGGGTTCGCTTCCATCTCCTCAGAAATCAACCGGCGGTCGATGTCCGTGGCCGCCGGAGCGCCGAATTCCATGATCTGCCCCTTCACTTCATCCGAGACATCAGGAACATCAGCCCGCCGAGGCCGAGGATTCCCAGGAGAACGTACAGGATGACGGAGCCGCTGGAGCCTCCCGCTCCGGCCTGCTTCTGCGCCGCGAGCAGGTTGGCCTGCTGCTGGGCGACCTGCGCGGCGGCCGCCTGCTGCTGGGCCTGCTGCTGGGCCGTCATCACTCCGGCCTGCGTGTTCGCGATGGACTTGGTGGCGTCCGTCTGGATCTTGGTGCTGTAGATGCTCGCCGCGGCCGTGCCGACGGTCGAGAGCACCTTTCCGAGTGTCGCCCAAATGTCCGTCCCGCCGGACGAGGCCGCGGGCGTCGCCGAAGGCGTCGAGAGCGAGTCGTAGGACGTGACGATGCCGGGGATGTCCGCGAGGGAGAACAGTCCTTCCAGCGCGCCGCCTCCGCGCAGGTGGTTCGAGATCCTGTCCCGAACGTCGCGGATCTTGGACCGGAACATCGGCCAGTTCTTCCCCGCTTCCGGGTATCTGCCGGGCGCGAGCGCGTCGATGGCCGCCCGCTTCAACTCATTGTCCACGGCCGCCGCGGGATCGGGGGAGACCATGAGACTTCCGAGATACGGCCAGAACTTCGGGTTGCGCTCGCCCTCTTCGAGAGCCTGCGCTCTTGTGAGGAACGGCAGTCTTTCGACCGCGAGGGCCAGTTGCGTTCCCATGATCTCCTCCTTGCTGGGCCTCCTACGCTACAACAGCGCAGGCCGCTTGTCTCCAGGGCCGGGCGTGGCCCCGCGCTCCCTACGGCTGGGACATCGCCCCCCAGGTCACGTCCACCGGACCGGGGGAAGGCGGCGTCTGCACGCGCTGACGCACGAGCGTCGTGGCGCTCCCCTTGACCTTGATCGGGGTCTTGAAGTTGAAGACCTTGCTCGCCTTGCCGCCCTGGACGCGGCCGATGGCCTTGTCGAACCAGGACACGCCGTTGTCGTTGGACTGCTGGATCTTGAAGATCGTGCCCGCGGGCGGCGCGCAGATGATCCACGTCGGGATCATCATGATCTGGCCTTCCGGCACCGGGATCGCCGCGACCGGCGCGTTCAGGTTCACGGTGAGCGGAAGGGTTTCCTCTCCCGTGCCCGCGGTCGTGCCGCGGCCGGTGATGTCGAGGGTCGTGATGTCGTCGGGATACATAGCGGTTCTCCTCTCTTCACTTCATCAGGACTGCGCGGGAACCTGAGTCGGCTCCAGCCGTCCCAGGATGGTGACGCTGAGACTGGTCGCGCCGCCGTCCGGCGTTCCCACCACGCGGATCGCGGTGTTCGGTCCGCCCTTGACGGTGCGCGGGGCTTCCAGCTCCTCGCTGTTGGAGTTCGGAGCCTCGGTGCGCTGGAGGCACACGTCATGCCACGTCGCGCCGCCGTCCTGCGTCTGCTGGATGACGGCCTCGACCGCGGACAGGTCGGACGAGATCAGGAAGTCCGTGATGACCAGCTTCTGGAGGTCATGGACCGGGATCGACGCGGCGGGCGTGGAGCCCTCCTGGGAGAGCGGCACGACCTGATCGACACCGGCAATCGACTGGATGCCGGTGATCGAGATGGGGAAAACGTCGTCTGCGAACGCCATAGCAAATCCTCCGAGTTCTAGCTCTCTACAGTACCGCCGCTGCCTTCATGATCCAGGGCAGCGCCTTGATTGCGTAGTCCACGACCGCGCTCACCGCGTCTCCGAACGCCGCGCGCGCCTCCACGGACGCGTCCACCGCGGCCGCCACCAGCTCGTTCTCGATGGTGTCGGCGACGGTCTCCAACTGGAGCTTCACGCCGTCGCGGTCCGCGTCGGTGGTGGCCTTCGCCAAGAACACCGTCAGCTCCGCGAGCCGCTTCGCCCTCTCCTCCAGGAACTCCTTACGCGCCGCGATCTGCGCGTTCAGGTACTTCTTCGCGCGTCCCACGATGAGGTCTTTGAGGACCCCGGCCAGCTCTTCGATCTTCGGGTCCATCTAGTCCCCCAGCGACTTCTTGAGCGAGTCCGTGATGTCCTTGAGCGACTGGAACAGCAGGCGCTCGTCCTCGCGGGCCTTCTTCCGCTGCTCTTCCGTGGCATTCGGCCCGCCGATGGTCGGGTCCGCGTCCACGTACTTGAGGTACTTGGCCTTGATCTTCTCGTGCTGTCCCTCCAGCCGCGTCACCGCGCCCTTCTCCGCCGTGCACTTGCACGCGCTGAGCGATAGCACCAGCAGCGCGACGACCAGGACCATCGTGAACCGCTTCATGATCGCCTCCCTATTTCTTCTCCGCCTCACCACCGGCTTCCGCGCCGGTACTAGGTGGCGGCTTTTCCTCTTCGTCCGTGCCGAGGCCGGGGATGATACCCCCCAGCTTTCCCTTGATCGCGTTCCAGAACTTGTCGTGGAAGACAGCGGCGAGCACCGCCACGAAGACAAGGATCAGGAAGTGCGTGACCCAGGACTTGTAGGTGTTCGGGCCGTACACGTCCGTCAGGAGCCATTTGGCCGCTCCGCCGAAGATGAACGTGAAGATGATCGTGAGCTGCGGAGCGCGCGCCTTTACCCACTCTTTTGCGAGCATCTTGAGCAGCTCGACCAGGAGCGAGACGCCGAGCGCCATGCCCACGTAGCTCGCGAGGAAGCCGAGGACCATCTCCTTGATCGCGTCCCTCTCTTCGAGAGTCGCGACCGCCAGCATCATCACCCAGCTCATACCCATCCTCCATCGGCGCTACGGATGCGCCGCGTTCCCTTCCGGGTTCTGGTCGATCCCTGCGGCCTCACAGAGCTTTGCCGCGTGCTCGCCTATGTGCGCCTTGATGTCCGCGATGGCCTTGCGGATCTTGACCCGCTCCTCTTCGGTGAGGGTCGGGCTCTTGACCTTGATGTAAAGCTCGACGAGCTTGGTCTGGAACGCGCCCTGCGCCTCCGCGATCTGCTCCTTGAGCTTCCTGGTCCCGGTCATCACGCACCACCTTTGGGGTTCTTCGGGTCGCTCTCGGTCTCCACCAAGTTCGCCATGTTCATCTGGTCTTGCAGACTCTTGAGCCACGCCCGCAGCGTCGATTTCTCCGACTGATGCTGCTTCGCTATGTAGCTCGCCATCCCCAAGATTATGCCGATAAGTACGCCGGTAAGCCACTTACACCCAGGGTCCATCTCATGGCCTCTTTCCCTATGTTAGCCTGCTCGCGTACTTCGCCTGGAGCCGGTCCATGTAGACCTGCGGGGCTTCACCCTTTCCCCGCCGATCCTCGCTCACGTCCGTCACGATCAGAGTCTTGCCCTTGTGGACCACGCCGCCCACCTTGTGCGAGCAAGGCCCAAGGCCGACCGGCGCGCCGATCACCCGTGCGGGGGTGCACTCAGCGCAGTACGCGATGTTCATGCTGGTTCGCTCCTACGGGACGTACTTCTGCATCATTCGCGCGAGGAAGTCCTGGAACGCTTCGCCCGGATTGATCCTCTCGTCCACGTCCGCCGCGACCACCGTGCACGTATGATTCGTCTTCGATACGGCGTCGTAGTGCACCGGGATCGTGGGCAGGCTGCCGAAGCCGATGGGGAGCTTCGGATTGCACAGGGCGCAGTAGCTCAGCTTGTTCGTCAGGTTCACGGGCAGCGCGCCCGGCGGTCTCGGCATAGCGTCTCCTACGGCACTCCGGCCCAAAAGATCGGATCGCCGCCTGGATAATACACTCCCATCGGCTGTCCAGCGAAGCCTCCCGTTGCAACGGAAGGGTCGGTCGCGCGGTAATCGTTGAGCGCGGGATTCGAGAGCAGCGGGTCCAGGGTCAAGTCCGTCGGGTTCAGGACGACGCCCGGCGCGGCCACGGCGAAGACATCGTTGTTGTGCTCCGTCGTCCCGACGCTGAATGCCGTTCCGTCCCCGGCGCTCTGGATCGTGCTGTTTTCCACCAGGAAGATGAAGGGCGGCGCGTCCAGCCGCATGATGATCTGCCCGGCGGCGATTCCTGCAACGGCGTTGTAGAACGTGCAGTGGCCCATCTTCATGCCGCCGCCCGCCAGCGTCAGCCGCCAGCCGCGCTTGCAGTTGAAGGCCACGCAGTTGTTCCAATTGACGTTTCCGACCGTGGAGCCGAAGATCGCCTCATTGGTGGACTTGAACGCCTCGTTCGAGCCTGCGGTCCCGAGATCGTAGCAGAGGATGTCCTGGACCGTCATATCCGCGCACTTCAAGACCACGCCGCGCATATGGCTCGCGCCGCGCGCGACGGCGACGCGCTGGATCTTGCTGTTCTGCACCACGATGAGATCGAAGCCGCCGAGCGTCACGGCCCCGTAGCCCGCGGTCGTCGCGAAGGCCGGGGTCGCGCAGTCCGTGAACGTGCAGCCCTTGATCCACACGTCGGTATGCGAGAGCCCGTCCGTGCCGATCATCTGGATGCCGGGCACGCCGAGCGCGGGGTTGAGTTCGGAGAAGGTGCAGCTCTCGACAATCAGGCGGTCGAACGTCGCCATGCCGGTGACGGCGGCCGTGCCGAGCAGGATGCCGTTGTCGGACTGGCTGAGCGCGTTCTGGTTCCCGTTCCCGACCAGTCCGAGCCGCCGGAGCGCGATGCCGGAGTTCCCTGCGCCGATCCGCACGGCGCTCTGGCTTGCGCCCGCGGCCGCGGTGATCGTCGGCGTCTGCCCGGCGGCCGCTTCGATGGTGATGTCCGTCTTTCCAGTGAAGACGACGCCGCTATAGTTTAGGGAGTCCGTGATGACGAGCCGCGTGCCCGCCGCAGCCGCGGTGACGGCCGCCTGGAGCGCCGCGCCGCCGCCGGACACGTTCACCGTGGAAAGGACCGGCACCACGATGGCCGGGACGAAGAGGAAGTCGAGGAACAGGGTCGGCGCAGGGCCGCTCCCTTCCCCCGGAGAGAGGGTCTTGTACTTCTTGGAGTTGAGGCCGTCCTGGAGGGCGGTCGGCCCCCAAATGCCCTTGCTCATGAGAAACCGGAACATCTGGCGCAGGCGCGCCATGCGTCCGGGCATCATGAGCTGGTGGATTCTCTCAGGCAGCATCTGTCTCCTCTACCCGCCGATGGGGTCGATCCTGCCGCTCACGAACTGCGAGTTGACGAAGGACCCTTCCTCGGTGAACACGACCGTCTTCGGGTTCGCCGGGTCGAAGTTCGCGATCTCGATGGGGCTCTCCAGGTCGCCCTGGATCTCGCCGTCCCCGGAGAAGCGGTGCGGGATCACGAGCGCGCCCGTGAGCGAGTCCTCCCGGATGCGGAGAATGCCCGCGCCGCCGTAGGTCATGATCCAGTCGGTGATGACCAGCTTCGACAGCGCCGGGATCGACACGCTGCCGTTGGTTCCCATGACGGCCTCGGCCGCGCTTCCCGCGCCGACCGCGGCATTCCTGAACGGGGTGCTGGGCATAAGCCCTCCTCTACTTGACCTCGACCGACGACTGCACGCCCAGCGAGGGCGTCAACTCCGGTCCGCGGATCACCTTCTCCGTGCCAACCTTGGTTTCCAGCTCGGTCTTGATCGAGGCTTCAACGTGCAGGCACGACGCCGAGAAGCCTTCGATGCTTGACACGTACAGCAGTTGGAACGCGAACGACTGGCCGGGTTCCTTTGGCATCTGCCCTTCGATCATTCCGCCCAGGTGCTCGTTGCACGCCGTCACCGACGGCTTCATGGGCCGGTTGATCTGCCACTTCGCGGGCTTTCCGCACATAGCTCGCTCCTCCGCTTTCGCTTTTAGACCGCCGCCGTGAACGTGTACCTTCCCTGAACCGTCAGGCCGTCGGCGACGACGACGGCCGGATTCACGATGTCGCGCATGGTCATGATCTGCCGGATCGGCGCGCCGCCCACCACCGCGTCGCGGAGGTTGGCGTAGAGCCCGACTTCCTGGACGCTGAACGGGCCGCCCGTGGTGTTGACGACCTGCCCCTCGTGCTTCCACTGGTCCTGCACGGCGTTCTCCACGATGACCGTTGTGGTCACGGGCGCTTTCCCCAGGATGATGCCTTGCAGCTCGAACTGCGTCGAGTCGAGCGCGGCGTTCGAGCTTCCGAAGCCGATGTCGCCCGCCTGTCCGACCGGCGGCACGTTGTCGCCGGTCAGTGCGCCGGACACGATCCGAGCCTCCCTCGCCGCGCCGCCCGAGTCCGTCAGGCTCTCGTTCGTGCTGCTGAGACCCTGGATGAACCCGCGGATGATCTTGGCGTAGTTCTGGAGGAAGCTGTGCGCGGGGCTGCCGTAGCGCATCAGCCGCTCCCCGATCATCTTCTGCATGGGACCGGAGAGCGCCGGGCGCAGGTCGATGGGCTTCTCCAGCTTGTCCACAAGGCGCTTGCCGTCGTACCACTCCAGCTCAAGCCTCCCCCACAGTCCGAATGCCCTCGGCTTCCGGCCCTTCCACGCGTCGGAGCCCATGAAGGCCGTGACCTCGACGATGATACCCTTGTTGTTCATGGCTCCTCCTATACCTGATAGCTCAGCGTGTACTTGGGCGCGAAGACGCCGCCCTGCGGCACCGCGACGGGCACGATCTGGTCATACGCCAGAAGCGTCCGGCGGTTTGGGAACTGCCCGCTGACGAACGTGGCGAACGGGTTCTGGTTCTGCGGGACCGGCGACGTGTAGAGCCCGACTTCGGAGACGCTCGCGCCGCCGATCTGCGCGACCGTCACGCCCTGGTCGATGAAGAACGCGACCCCCGCCGCGTCCTGCTGGGACGTGACGACGCTCTTGTTCGCGGGCTGGATGTCGCCGATGCGCGCGATGAGATCGAAGTAGGAGGAGTCCTCCACGCCGACTCCCTGCCCAATCGCCATCTGCGCGCAGACGTTGTTGGAGATGTCCGGCGTTCCCTGGAAGCCCACGCCGCCCGAGGCGTTGTTCGGTACGACCCAGGTGGGGGTGAACGCGACGCCCGTGAAGTCCGTGAGCGTCTCCGGCACGAAGGAGTGCAGCATCCGAACGATGCGCGCGAACCAGCGCACGTAGGACTGCGCGGGCCAGCGTCGCGCGGCGAGCAGCTTGCCGCCCGGCTTGTCGAAGATCCGGTAGGAGCACTCCAGGTAGTCGATCAGCCCGAAGTCCTTCTCTCCGAGCCGCTCCTCGACTTCGTGGGGATGGATCGCCCGCTCGAACTCCTCCTCCGTGACCGGCACGAAGAGCTTCTCGCCGGGGTACTGCCGAAGAAACGTGGTCATACCGATCTCCTTAGACAACCGCAACCTCGACGAGAACACCCAACGCGGGCGACTCATTGGGACCGTCGATCACCGGCTCGCTGCCGGGCGTCGCGACAAGCGACGCGGACACCGTAATCAGCTCCGCTACGAGCAGGACGACCGCGCGCACGAGCGAGGGCGTCTCGTCCGGTCCGTTCTGGACCGCCACGTTCGTCGGCGGGGCCAGCGTGAAGTTGATGGCGACGGAGACGAGCTGGCTTGCCACGACCTGGAAGGATCGCTGGAGCTGGAGCGTGTTGATCGTGACGCCCACCACTTGGCCCGTGACGGCCGACCGCTTCCGCTGGAAATAGGGGTCCGGTATCTGTTGGCTCACAGGACCATTACCTCCACCTGGACTCCGAGGGTCAGCACGCCCAGGTCAACGGAGAACTGGACGACGACCTGCGGCGTCGGCACGATGACGATGACGTTCGGCACTGGCTGGCTCATGCGAGTGTCTTGTCTTGACCCTCCACCGAGAACGTCATCTTGTCGTCCACGTCTCCCGCCACGGTCAGCTTTCCGCCGGGCGGGACCATGAACGGCCCGAACTCAAAGGTCGCGTGCTGCTGCACGAGCTGGAGCTTGAAGGACGTGTTCACGTCGCTGCCCGGCCCCGCCCCGCTGTAGCGGTAGACGGTCACGAAGTGGTCGCCCTGCCCCGGCGTCTCCGGCACGGGCTCGGAGTCGTCCGTGTTGCAGACGCGGAGATAGGCCACGTCGTACTCGTGGCCGACCGGCACCTGAAAGACGACCACTTCCGCGATCTTCACGAGACCCGGAGGGACGCCCAACGCTACCGTCGAAGGCATCAGTGCACTCCCGCGTTGATTTCCGAGATCCTGATGATGTCCCCCGAGTCCACGTCGGCCGGGGGCGGGAACTGCGCCCAGGTGATCGGCGTCACGCCAAGCGTGATCGGCGGGGGCACGGTGTTGAGGAAAGCCTTGTCCGCGTTCACTGCGCCTTCCTCCACGATGATCGCCGCGCCTTCCAGGAGCGGCCCCGTGTTCGCGTCGGGCGAACGCGTCCACGTCCCGTTGGCTCCGCCGCCAAGGACCGCGACCACGTAGATGCCGTTCTCCTGCGGCACGGCCTGATCCTTGACCAGCACGCGCGCGCCGACCGCGAGCGGCACGCCGTCGAGCACCGCGGGCGCGCCGCCCACGAGCACGACGTTCGCTCCGGCCGTCCCAGCGAGGGCAGCCTGCTTCCAGGAGAGCGGCGGGTTGCCGCCGCCTCCGCCGCTGCCCGTTCCCTGGGGAAATCTGTAAAGAGGCATCTAGTCCCCGATGTTCGCTCCGCCGTCGTTGCCCTGCGTGTTGCCCGCGAGCGTCACCGTGATCGCCCCCGGCGTGCCCTGCACGAACAGGACCCGGAACTCCTGGCCGCGCGGCACGATCAGGCCGGAGAGGTACGTCAGATGGATCTTCTCCTCGCCGACCACGATCATGCGGTCCAGCTCCACGATGTCCGCGTTGAAGTTGTCGCTCGACCGCTGGAGCTTCACCACTCCGTGCGCGCCCCCTTCCTGCTGGCTGCACCCGAATTCCGTGATGAAGCCCTTGTTCCCGACAGGGATCAACGTGGGCGAGATGATCGCGACCTCGACGGCCGATCCCGCCTCGTTGACCCCGTGCTTATTGAGAGAGCCCATCGGTTGTCCTACGAGTACGTGATGACGATGCAGATACCGGCCTTGCCGTCACCGCCCTTGCCGCTGTCCACTTCGCCGTTCGTGCCCGCGCCGCCGCCACCACCACCAGCGCCGTAGGCACCGCCGTCGCCGCCGTTCCCGCCTTCCGCGCCACCGCCGCCGCCACCGCCGCCCGGCGTCGTCGTGGACGCGGAGCCGCCGGTCGCGCCCGGATCGCCGACCTCTCCCGGATCGCCGCCGAGATCGGTATAGCCCGCCATCGTGTCGCCGCCCCTGCTTCCGGCGCTGGCGTTGTTGCTGCTGTCGATGCCGCCGCCCGCGCCGCCGCCACCGGCTCCCTTGCTGGCCTCCGCGGGGTTGCTCTGCGTCGGGTACGAGTCCGCCCCCATCCCGCCTTTCAGGATGCCGTTGCCGCCGCCGCCACCGTAAACGACGGACTGGCTGCCGCCGACGCCCGGCACGGAGCCGGACTGCTCGCTGGTCAGGAACTGCCCGAAGGTCGTCGGCGCGCCGAAGCTGCCGTCGTTTCCGTTCGTCGAGTTCTGCGTCTGCGCCGCGCCGCCCTGTCCGCCCGCGCCGACCGTGACATCTTCGGTCGTGCCGAGATCGCTGGCGTCGAAGGTGCCCTCGGTCATGCCGCCGCCTCCGCCGCCGGAGCCGCCGGTCCTGTCCGTTTCAGGCGCGCCCTTGCGCCCGCTGCCGCCGCCGGAGCCTCCGCCGATGCAGATGACGACGACGACCTTTGCGCCGACCGGCTTCGTCCAGGTCCCGCTCGCCGTGAATTTCTGAATATCGACAGCCATAAATCACTCCGCCCATTCAACGATCAGTTGTCCGTCCGAACCATCGCCGCCGTTCGACCCGTTGCCCCCAGCGGAGCCGGTGCCAGCGAGCGTGCCACCGCCACCGCCACCGCCACCACCGCCGCCGCCGTTACCGGCCGGAGCCGCGGGAGCATTCGTCGGGGCGTTGTTTCCAGCCGCGCCGGTCGCGCCGCCCGCGCCGCCGTTGACGCCAGTGTTCGAGTCCGCATCGCCCGGAATTCCGGGGACCGCTCCGCCGCCGCCTCCGCCGCCGCCCGCGCCACCGGCTGCGCCGCCTGTGCCGGGTGCGTTCTGCTTGAAGAAAGGCGAGTACGCACCCCCCGCAAGGGCACCCGTGCCGCCCGCGACGTTGCGCGCGCCACCGCTCCCGCCCTGGCCGGGGCGCTGGGCATACGGACCTGTCCCGCCGACGCTGCCCGCGATCCCGCCCGCGCCGAGACTGCCCGCCGGACCACCGGGGCCGCCGTTCGTGCCTTTGAACCGGGCCAGAACCCCGAATGTCGTGTCCGTTCCGTTTGTCCCAGCAGTCCCGGCCGTTCCCGTCGCGCCGCCCGCCGCAGCGACAGCGCCCGCGCCGCCCGCGCCGCCGAGCCCTTTCGTTCCGATGACGATGGCGTACACCGTGCCGGGCACGACATCGACGGCGAATTCGAGCGAGGGATAGCCGCCGCCGGACTCGCCGGACGACCCGCCGCCCGCTCCGAGCGTCGTGCTACCGCCGCCACCACCGCCGCCGCCACCACCGCCTCCTGTTCCGCCGCGTCCCTGGAGCCGGACTCTCGTGACCCCGGCCGGGGCTGTCCAGTTCCCGTTCGCGGTAAAGACCTGTCGAGTGAGCTTGCCCATGCGTCACTCGACCCATTCGACCGTGATCTCCCCATCGGTGCCGTCGCCGCCCTTCGCGCCGTTGCCGCCAGCCGAGCCGGTCCCGGCCAGCAATCCGCCGCCGCCTCCTCCGCCGCCACCCGCGCCGCCCGAGCCCGCGATGCCGTTGTTCGCGGGAGTGACCGGCGCATTCCCACCAGGGTTCCCCGTCGCGCCGCCCGCGCCGCCCGCGTTCCCCGTGGGGCCGGTCGCGTCGCCAGCCAGAGGCCCGGACGATCCGCCGCCGCCTCCGCCGCCACCCGCCCCGCCCGCCGCGCCACCTGCGCCCGCTGCGCCCGTGGTGAAGAAGGGAGAGAGCGCACCGGCCGGAGCCGCAGGCGTTCCGCCAGCGTTGTTCGCCGTGCCGCCCGAGCCGCCCGTGACCGCGAGGATACCCCACAGCCCGGCGACCCCCGCGCGGCCCGCGCCCGTGACCGCGAGCGCACCGGCTCCGCCACCCGCCGCGCCCGCGCCGGGCTGGAACTTGGCGAGCGTTCCGAAGGACGATTCCGTTCCCGCGGTCCCCGCCGTGCCTGCCGTGCCCGCCGCGCCACCCGCGGCCGCAACCGCGCCCGCCCCCCCGTTTCCACCGAGACCCTTCGCGCCGATGGTAATGGCGTAGACCGTTCCAGGGACGACGGAGACCTTGATCGCCTGCGTCTGGAGCGAGCCGCCTGCCCCGCCCGCGCCGCCGCCGCGCGCCGCAGTCGTGGTCGAGCCGCCACCGCCGCCACCGCCGCCGCCACCGCCGCCAGATCCACCGCGGCCACGGACGATGACCTCCGTGACCCCCGCCGGAGCGGTCCAGTTGCCGTTGACCGTGAACGTCTGCTTGACGATTCTCGCCATAGCTCTACTTGATGTACCAGTTGGTCCCGTCGCTCACCACGTCCCAGCCGCCCCAATTGGTCTGAAAGACCTTCGAGGCCGCGAGACCTTCGATCATCTCCGCCGCGAACCGCGCGAGCGTGAGGTTGTTGGTCTGGAGAAACCCGGCCTTGTCGATGATCCGAAACAGGATGCCGATGGACTTCGCCGGGTCAGGCAGCGTGAGCGTGAACGCGCCGCCGGACGTGTCCACCAGGATGATCCTGTCGGATACGAGGATCGTGTAGTTAGCAACCTTCGTGACGAGCCCGAGAGGACTTTCGGTGTAGCTCATACGATCCACCACTGAGCGCCGTCGCTCTGAAACTCGATGGCTTGGTACTGAACCGTCAGCACGAAGGTTGCGGCTCCGTCGATGGTCTCCGCACCGTTCGGATCAATCGTCACGGTGTTCACGCTCCCGTCCGTTTTCTTGACGATGTACTTCCGGTAGGTCGCATTCGCCGCCGCAGGAAGGTTGACCGTCCGCGCCGCGGCCGCCGCGCTCACCAGGACCGTGCGATGGGTTTCATCGAGCGTCACGTCCGCGGCAAAGCTCTGAGTGTTCTCATTGTCCACCGTCGTCTTCGGGCCGATGATGGTGGACGGCGCGGCGTTGCTGAGACCAACGTAGCGGTTGTTGTCCGCCGTTCCGGTCTCCAGGACGACCAGGGTATCGCAGTTTGAGAAGGTGTTGAAGTTACCGGCGACGCGCGCCGTCTCCGCTCCTCCCGACTTGAACTTGCAGGCCACGAAGTCGTTCAGGGACGAGGCAGCTACAATATCGACGCCGCGGCCAGCGAAATCGAACAGGTGCCCCAAGACTTCCGAGCGCAACTTGTAGAGCGTCAGGACCGCGGTGCTGATGCAGTCCACCAGCTTCGCGATACCAACGTCAATCGCTCCGAACTTCGTGTTCCTGGCGATCAGAACCGCGGAGTCCACCGCGCCCGTGACCGGGCCGAAGGTATTGAGATGATCCCTCACGATCAAGGTGCCGTCGCCGCCCGAATCCCAGCCCAGCGTCACGCCGGTCGAGCGGCAGTTGTCGAACTCGACGATTGCCTGGGACGTGACGACGCTCTTGTAGAGCGTCGGCATATTGAGCAGGCTCACCCGGTTTAGCAGAACCTTGTTGGTCCCGCTAAGGATGGCCGTGACATCGACCGCCCGGTTCCCGGCGACACCGAGGCCGTCAATCGCCATGTCCTCGATTGTGAGGGTCTGGTCGAACCCGACGGTCATGGCAGCCGCGGGACCTCCGGTGATCTGGAGAATGGTGTTGTCGCCACAGCCACGAAGGACCACGGGAACGTTCGGCTGGACAAGGTTCTCCGCAAAGGTTCCTTCGCGGGCGAGGATGTACCCGCCGCCAAGCGGAACGAGGGCCGCGAGCGCAGCGGCGATGGTCGTGAAGTCGCCGAGGCCGGGAACCGTATGGACGACGAACGTGGCAGCCTTCGGCGTCGGCGCGGCCGTGCTGAACGAGGCCGCGGGGAAGAGGACGGAGAGCGTCAGCGGGTTGGCGGCGCTCGCCTGGAGCGCGAGGGTCACGTTGCTCGCCACCAGCTCGACCGTGTGGGGTCCGGCCGTCAGGAAGAGCGAAATGTGCGGCGTGACCGATTCATCCAGGGTGAAGTCGCCGCCCGCGCCGTTGTTCCAGAGCCACGTCAGCGGCGCGTAGTCCACGCCGTCGATGCGGAAGTTGAGCGACCCGCCCGCGACGCCGGGGGAGAATCCGGCCCACTGCCCGGCCGCCCAAAACGAGCACTCCCCATCGACCGCGACAGTGAAGGGGATGAGCGTGCCGTCCACCGGCACGAGCGTCGCGACGCCATCGGTCTTGACGATCTTCTTGACCGTGTAGAAGACTGCGCCGCCGCCCGCGGGCGGGGTGAGCACGAGCGCGACGATCTTGTAGTTCGCGCCGTCGGACTCGACCACGATGAAGTCGTTCGTCGCGATCAGCACCTTTGCCCCAGCACCGTCGATGGTCTGCCCGCCGATGGTGCACTGGATCGTGACCGTGTTCACCGAGATGTCGGTCTTCTTGATCTCGAAGAACATTCCCTTGTTGAGCGTCGCGTCGGGCAGGTTGACGACCATCGCGCCGCCCACCGCGTCGCACATGGAGGAGCGGTCGAGATCCGTGACCGTGACCGGGGAATCCGCGAACACGAGGTTGCGGAGCGGCCACTGGATGTTCCGACGGAGCACCCGGTCGATGCTTGCGGCTACGTCAAGAGGAGTAGGGAGCGAAGCGCCCATCTAGGCATCCTTCTCGAACTGGAGTCCTACCGTCGTCGCCACCGCAACCCCGAAGGTAGCAAGGGAGACATCCTCGGCTTCCAGCGCAGCCACCGCGCCGTCGGAACCGCCGTACTCGCGTGCGCCGAAGCGTGGAAGCAGGAAACCGGCACCCGCAAGGCCGCCGAGTTCGCGCACGCGGACTGCCGATCCTCCGGGGCCAGTGTTTTCGACGGTGAACTTGCGGGTTCCTGCGGGCGGAGCGGGCAGTGGGACGGTCGCGCCGATCCCGATGACGGTATCCGCCGGGCTCTCGATGCCCGTGCCTTCCGTGCCGCCGGTTATGGTGACGGGAACAGGATCGTCCGTCCCGTTCGTGACGTGAACGGGCTTGACGTTCCGGCCCATCGGCCTTTCGGGTGCGCTCATACCGATGCTCTCCTGTTCACGCCTGGACCTCCACAAGCCGGGATGCGACGCCGCGCGCCGCGTGGTCCCAGGTCGTCTCGGTGCGGAGCCGGTGCGTGAAGCGCGCCGCGCGCGCGGTCACGTCGGGCGTTCCCTTCCGCACCGCGCGGAGCTGCGCGACGAGCTGGGCGCGGCTGTGCTTCCCGTGGATCGGCCAGGGCATATTGGTGTACCAGGGGCTGATCTTCTCCGCGCCCATGACCGACTCCCAGCCCTCCGGGTCGAAGTAGAGCGCGTCGTCCTGGGCCACGTCCGGGTGGCACGAGCTGCGCGGCACGATGACCGGCAGGCCGCACGCGGCCGCCTCGCACATGGGCAGGTTCCAGCCCTCTCCCTTCGACGTGCAGACGTAGGCGTGGCAGGAGCGGTAGAACGCGGCCATGTCGTGCTCGGTGTACTGGCCGTGGAGGACCCACACCGGCCCGCTGTCGTTCGGCCGGAGCGTCTCGGTCTCCTTGTCCTGGGCGCGGCTGTGGGTCGTGCAGAGGATGAGGCCCGTCCGCGGATCTCCGGCGAACGCTTCCTGGAACGCTTCCATCAGGAAGCCCGCGTCCTTTCGGAACGAGGGCAGGAAGACGTAGATGAAGATGAAGTCGGCCTCGGGGACTTCCTCCGTTCCCGCGTACTTGGTCGTAAGGAGTCGGCAGGTCGGCAGCCACGCCGGGCCGTGGTTCGCGAAGATGAAGGGGTCCACGCCGAGCGGCATGACGCGCGTGGGCCGGACAAGACCGCTGGCCGTGAACCTGTCCGCGTTCCACTTGGTCGGGCACCAAATCTCGTCGTAGTTGTCGTTCATCAGGCCAATCATGGTCGGGTGAACGTTCTGGGTCTCCATCATCGTGTAGAGGATGCGAGCGGCGCGCGCCGCGTGGCGCTTCTTCTCCGCCCAGGGGCCGAAGAAGCGCACCAGGGGAGCCCTCTCTCCGACCGGGACGCGGGTGTGCTGGTCCACGCGCATCTTCGTGTACGCGTCCGGCGCGGGCAGGTCGATGGCGTGCGTGATCGCGACGCGGAAGGTGTTCGCCAGCCGGAGCATGATCTCGCGGTTCGCCTTCGCGTACCCGGAGAGCCCGTAGAAGACCCCGTTCCAGAGGACTTCGTGGCCCGGCTCCCTCGCGGGCGGGATCGCGCCCGTCGGCGCATCCTGGACCGGCAGCGCCCCGGCCATGTGCCGTCGCGGGAACTGCCTGCGATGTACGAACTGTCCTTCCATCGTGCTCTACTTTGTGCAGAACTCCTTGTAGCTGCCGTCGCCCGTGATCTCCGTCACGGCGAAGGCCCAGCCGGTGATCCGCGCATACGCGACGTGGGTGGCTCCGCTGATCGACTGCCCCTGGAGCTTCCACACGTCCTTGTGTTTGAGGATGATCGGCGAGCTGAACTTGGTCGGGTCGATGAACTCGCCGAGCTGCACGTCGAAGTTGCCGTAGGAGCGCACGGGCGTCCGGTTGCGCTTCATGGAGAAGCGCACGTCGCCGAAGGCGTTGTGGTCCTCCAGCTCGTTGCCGAAGCGGTCCAGGACGACGATGAAGCGGTCCGGCACGTTGATCGTGAGGATGTCCACGCACGTTCCGGGGCCGGGGTACGCCCCCGTGATCTCCCTGCCCGCCGCGGGCGTGAACAGGTCCACGTTGATCGCGGAGACCTGCGGGGCCAGATGGGGATTCGGCTGAACGATCAGCGGGTCACAGCGGAGGCTGTTGATGCACGCGCAGAGCCGGTCGATCATCGGCTGGATCAGGGGGAGGTACTTCTTCGCATCCTCCGGCACTTGCAGCGGCCCCTTGAAGAGCGCGACCGGCTTGCCGAAGGGGTCGCTCTCCGCGCGGCCCTGCCGGAAGCGTTCCCAATACCGCTGACCGGGCTCCGTCATCTGCGTGTGGATGTCGCCGACGCCCTTTCCCTGCGGCGGCGCGGGCGGCCGCGTGCCGGGACTGACGAGCGAGCCCATGCCGAGCCGCTCCAGGTCGCCCGCAACGTTCGACCACTCCTTCTGCTCCTGGTCGTGGAGCCGGAGCGCGCGGTCAAGATCGAACGCCGCCGCGCCGTGCTGGTCGTACACCAGCGGGTTCAGGTCTTCTTCGGCCATAGGCGTTTACCCCAAATGGTTGATCTTGCGGCACACGAACGTCGGGAAAACTCGGTTGAGCTGGTCGGTCTGATTGTTGACGATCTTGAGCATGAGCTTGAAGTTCTGCTCGTAGTACATGGTCTCGTAAGGGAAGAAGGGGAATTCGCCGTCGCCCCAGCCGAGATCCGAGTGGACGCCGTTCTCCGCGCCGCCGACGCCCGGCCCCGCGGAATCCAGGAACCGCTTGCCCGCCTTCTCCATGATCCGCCAGAGGAAGGGGAAGTCGGCGTAGTGCGTCATCTTGAAGATTTCCACGTCGGCCTCGTCGGTGAGCCTCATGTGGAACTCTTCGCTCGCGCCGCCCGCCATCACGATGTCCGTGTCCGTGGTGTAGAAGTACGGCCACGCCATCCGGCCCCGGCCGTAGAGCTTCTGCTTCTCCTTCATGGCGTCCTTGTAGGCGGCCAGATGGTAGTAGCGCACGCCGTGGAACGCCCAGCGGACCTTGATCGGGAACGGCGTGAGGTTGCGGTAGGCCAGGAAGAGCGCCTTGCCGTCCTCGCCTGGGTCCATGAAGAAGGTCTCCGGCCACACGAGCGGACGGCCGCCCGCGCTGGAGAGCGGCGTGCCGAAGCCGCCCGCCGCGCCGGGCGAGCCGAAGCCGCCGCCGAACGTGCGCGCGTGCAGCTCGCGGTTCATGAGCAGCGCCTGCATCTTCGGGTCGAGCAGGACGACCATGAACTGGTCCGTCGGCATTCCCGCGTTCGGGCCGGACGAGAAGCGCGCCGAGAAGTGCGAGTAGCACAGCTCGAACGGCCCCTTGTTGTCGATGGGCATGATGACCGGCTGATCGGCCACGCCGCCCGCCAGCTCGCCGGGGCACATTTCGACAGCGGCCGGAACCTCGAACTCCTCCGGCTCCGTGACCAGGGTGAACGGCGTGATGTACTGCTTCGCCGGATCGACCCTGATCTGGCCGTCCGGCATCACGACGAACGAGCGGCCGGGGATCGGCGCGAACCGCTGGAGGTCCGCGGGGGCTTTACGCATACTGGAGCCTCCGGCCGATCATCGTGGGATAGATGACGTTCTGCGCGCCGGACAGGTCCCGAACCTCGAACAGCACCTGATAGTTCCGCTCGATCAGGAACGTCTCGGCGTAGATGAACGGGAATTCGCCGTCGCCCCACCCGTTCGTGACCTGAATGAAGCCGTTGGACAGCGTGCGGCCGCTCTGCCGTTCGCGGAGCTGGAACTCGAAGGGACCCGTCGAGACGGCGCAGAGCTTGTGAACCTCCGTGTCCGCTTCGTCCGTGGCCCAAAAGAAGGGGGCCTGACCTTCGACCAGGGACTGCCCCGCCGCCAGCGTGAGGCCGGGATAGTTCGCGTTCTCCGGCGGGGACATCGACTCGCGGGTGAGGGTGAGGAAGTACGTGTACGTCTTCTCCATCCGCCCGAACCGCTTCTCGATGGCAGTCTGGACGTTGCCCGGCGCTTCCTTGTGATACCAGCGGCGGCCGTGGAAGCACCACCGGACCCGGTTCTCCGCCAGGGAGAGATTCTTGAAGTTCATGAACAGCGTGCGCGGCGCGTTCTGCACGTTGAGCAGGTACGTCTCCGGCCAGATGAGCGGACGGCGCGCGTTCCCCGCGATGGTGCGCGCGTGCACCGGCTCGTTCTGGAGCTTCTTGAGGTTGTTGCCGCCGTCGAGGATCTCGACCAGGAACTCGGGGCTGGTCGCGGAGAACATATTGTAGGCCAGCTCCATGTGGCCCTGGGTGTCGATCTCGAACTGCACGAGCTTCGACTCGTCTCCCGGCGTGCCCGCGGCCGCGAGGACGAGTTCCTGCTCCGCCGCGACCTTCGGCACGAGCCAGAAAGGACGGACGTGCCGCTTCGTCGGGTTGATGTAGTACCCCACGAAGTCATCCTCCTCCCACTTCTTGTAGACCTGGAGGATGCGGTTGGCCTCGGGGATGGAGACGTTCAGCTCTCGCGCGAGGAAGTCTTCCGGGCGGGGGGTGCGGCGCTGCTTGACGTAGGTAGGAAGGCTCATGCCATCGTCCTTTCACCAACCGGCTCGCTGTCTGAGCCTGGGTGTACGATGAAGAAATCTACAAGGCCGAGTCCCGGTCCGTCCGGGGGCCACAGGTACTCCTGAAAGAGCAGGGTCAACTTCTCGGGCACACAAGGGGCTGCTCCCCCCGCGCAGGGGGAGCAACCTTGTTGTGCGCTCGTGCCAGCTCGGTTTAGAGCTGGGCGTAGAGGATGCCGAGCATCCACCACGTCACCTTCACCACCTGACCGGAGCCGATGGCGAGGGCGCTCGCGATGGCGAGTTCGCCCTTGAAGGATTCCGTCGAGGAGATCCGGCGCGCCTTCCGATCCGGGGTCGTGAAGTTGTAGAAGTTCGTGACCACCCCCCAGCCGTTGGAGATGATCGACGCTTCCGTGGCCGCGACCGTGGTGCTCACCGAGCCGGTGGCCCCGATGCCTTCCGGCATCTTGGTGAGCTTGATCCGCAGCCAGGGGACGTTCTGGCCGAAGAACCACTTCGCCACGACCTTGTTGTAGATGTCGTTGAACTGCGTGCGGGTCGTCCCGCGCGCCAGCTCGACGAGGAACCCGACGAGATCGAACTCCAGCGGATAGCCGAGCTGACCGCTCTGGGTCATGTTCGTGTCCGCTTCGGTCTTCTGGGTCCCGTCCTGGAACTTCCGATTGTCCGTGAACAGCAGCGCGCTCTGCGTCTGCCCGTTCGTGAACTTCTCGGAGTCGTAGAGGGGCTGACGCAAAGGCCGGAGAACCGGCGTCTGCGGGGGCGTCCCCACGACGTACTGGACCCCGGTACGCTGCGCGGCGTCGGGGACAGCCTGCCCCATGTAGGACATCGCCTGCATGGTTGACCTCCAAATCCCTATGGCTGGTTTTATCTCTCCGCCTTCGGGATCAAGGGTCAGGTGGAACAATTAGGCTGACCGCTTCACTTCCACCACACCGTGAAGCGGGCCTCCGCCATGTCAACTGCGGGTCAACTACGGGATGGGTGGAGGGCTCTCGCCCTCCACCCATCCCCTGCTGATGGTCGCTACTTGAGAAAGAACCAGATGATGTTGGTCCTAGACCAGCATCATGTCGGCCATCGAGTCCGAGAACGAGGACAGGTCGGCCACCATCGGCTGACCCTGCTGCTGCGGAGCGGACCGCAGATCCTGCGTGTTCACGAACGCATCGACGCCCTGCACGCGAGGTCCGGGTCCCAGCGACGGCGCGGGAGCGAGATCCTGCGTGGACACGAAAGCGGAGACCGAAGGCACCCCGCCTTCGGACCGCGCGATCTCCGACCGGACGCTCTGTGCGATCCGCGACTTGAGTTCGTCCGTGAGATCGGCCGCCATGTCGTCGAAGCCGGACATTCCGGTGATCTTCGAGTAAGTGTCCATTCCGAACACTTCCTGGATGATGGCGGCGAGGGTGGCGACCATGCCGCCCGCGAGCACCTTGCCCGCGATGTCACGGTCCTTGGACACCATGAACGCGACGGCGCTCACGAGGCCGCTGCCCAGGGCCTTCGACCCGATGCGGGCCAGCGCGGGCACGAAGCCCGAGCCCGTCACCTTGTCTCCGGCGACCTTCTGGATCAGCCCGTAGACGAGTCCGCCCGCGAACTGTCCGGCGACGAACCCCGCGCCCATCGGCAGCACGGTGTCCTTCCAGAAGTCCACGTCGATGATCGTCTCGAACGCGTCGGTGGCGGCCTCCATCGGCCCGCGGCTCGCGTTGAACGCGGCGTAGGGCAGGATGGCCCCGTTGCGACGGGAACGCTTGCGACCCCGACCGCGGTTCTCGAAGGCGAGGTAGGGCAGGATCGGGCCGTTCCGACGGCTCCGGCTCCGGCCGCTCTTGCGCTTCTTGCCACGGTTGAAGTACACCAGCCCCGGAATCTGGTTCCGCCGCGCCTTGTGGCGACGACCCCGATTGAGCATCGGGAACGGATCGCCGTTCCGACGCCACGCGCGTCCGGCCGCGCGCATCAGGCCGGGACCGCTCAGACCCGTCTTCCGGGCGAACGCTCCCACGAACTTCGCGTAGGACCCGGCCCTACGCCGCCCGCTGTTCCTGTTCACCAGGAACGGACGGGTCTTGAACGACTCCCGCGGCCGACCCGAGCGCCGCTTGCGGTGAACCCGCTTGCGGAGCAGAGTCTTGGCCGAGGTCTTCCGGCCCTTGCGGTACTTCCTCAACGCCGCACCGGACAACCCGGCGGCGGAGAGATACCGCATGACCGGCCGAGGTCCGCGCTTCCTGTCGGAACGGTAGCCCCAGCCGATGTGCGCGGCTCCCTTGTGCCCCGCACGATCTTTGCGCCACACGTTCCGACGAGCGCGGCGTACCTTGGTACGCGCCATGCTCGTTCTCCTCACCCCACTTGTCCGCGCGGTGCCGTGGCGGGGGTTTGCCGACGGCCCCGGATTCGCTATGAACAAACCGATCACAGCGACCTCCAAAAAATTCCTAACCGCGATACCAGTCCGTGATTCGCACGTTGCGAGTCGGCACGACGCCGACGAATTTCCCGTCCGCCGTGTGGAACCGCTCCGGGAGCAGGCGCTTGGCGGCGGGGCGCTTGATGTCCACTTCCAGCTTCGCGCCGCTCTCGTCGCCGTGCGTGTGGATGTAGCGGCCGTCCGCGCCCTTGCCCTCGTACTTCTTCGAGTGCCTCGGGACCTGATAGGTGGCCGCCCACTCCTTGCCCTCGGAGACCACGACATCGACATCCGTGATCTGCTTTCCCGCCGATCCCATCTGCACCGCCCGGTACGTGAAGCTCCGGGGCTCCGCGCCCAGGTGGAACCGCTTGTACTGCTTGAGGCCCTGCTCGAAGCGCCGGACGATGTTCCGCTTCACCTGCCCCTCGGGGAGACTGCGGAGCCACGCGCGCATCCGCGCGGGCGTGATCTTCTGGCCGTCCCGGAATGGGACGTTGATCTGCGTCGTGCCCTCGTTTCGGAGGACGCGCCGCGCGCCGTGCCGATGGCTCGCGTTGTTGCAGACGCGCCACGCGTTCCGGCGCGCCCGACGGCCACGGTTCAGCATCGGGAACGGATCGGCGTTGCGGCGCGTGCGACGACGGCCGCGCGGGTTGAAGCCAGGAGGCTTCGTGCGGTGCTCTACCACGTCCTCGCACATTTTGGTGAACTTTTCGAGCACGGCCTGCCTCGACCCCTTGAGGCCGAACTCGCGCTTCACGATGGAGAACGCGGACGGCCCGCGGCTGCGCCTCATGCCGAGCATCTCCAGCTTGAGCGCGCCCTTGAGCGCGAGCATCCGGTACGCGGCGGCTCCCTCCGCTCCCGTGATGACGATGGGGCCTTCGTCGTTCCGGCGCGCGCGGCGGCGACGGCTATTCGCCTTCGCGCCGGTCATCCGGGACGTGCCCCACAGCTTCGAGATGTCCTTCGTCATGGCGATGGTCTCGGCTTCGTTGGCTTTGCCGAGGATGTAGTTGCGGACGGGGCTCTTGGTCTCGTCCGCCTTCCCTCTCCAGAAGCGCGCGCGACGCGCCAGCATCCGGCGCTCGCTCCAGTTGAGCGGGTTGTTGAGGCCGAGCGTCGCGAGGATCGGATTCCCGATGACCTTTCGGAGCGTCGGGCTCCCGGCGAAGCGCGCCACGATCTGCTCGACGCGCACGCGCGGGACGAGCACGGCCTGGAGAGTGGAGGGGCCGATGATCCCCGCGCTGCGGAGCTGGTAGATCATGCCCTTGCGTCCGCCGCCCTTGAGCCGTGCGCCCATGCGCCGGATGAACGAGGCCAGTGCGCCCTTCCGCTTGACGGCGGCGAGCTTCGTGCCGATCACGCCGAGCGTCCCACGGCCGCCGAGCGGCATGGTCGCGAAGAGCGCCGGGTGGAAGGCACGCGGGTTGACCAGCCGGAACCGGATGAACCGGCCGCCCTTCGGGATGTCCACGGAGAGCGGCGAGACGTGCGCGAGGCCGCCGGAGATCGCGCGACGGATCGCGGGGAAGCGCACGAGACGGAGGATCTGCGCCTCCGTCAGTGCGCGCCGCGGCGCGCGGGCCAGTCGTCTTGCGGGTGCGGCCATTACAGGACTCCGAGGAGTTCGCCGATTCCGAACACGTCGCCGATGCCCACGGCCTTGAGAATGTGCGGGAGCACGATGGCTCCGCCCGCCACGATTCCGCCGTAGGTGAGGATCTTGCTGAGATCGAAGCCGGGCGCGGTCTTCGCCAGCTCGCGCTCCTGGGCGGTCTGCTGGGCGTCGGCCTGGGCCTTGATCGCGGCCCACTCCTGCTCCGCCTGCTGCGCCGACGCGCCTTCGGCGATGCGCCGCGACACGTACTCGTCGTGGCGCTTCGCCATCGTCGTCTCGTACTGCGTGCGCTGTGCGGCGATGTTATTGGCGACCGCGTTGAACTGTCCGGCCAGCTTGACGACCGCGATGGCGATGGCGACCGCGCCGATGGTGATGATGATGACGGCGATCAGCGCCGAGATCCCGAAGTCGGCCATTCCCGCGGACACGGCCGCGTCGCTGGTGAGCCCGACGATTTCCTGCACGGCCTGCTGCGCCGTCGCGAGGTACTGCGGATCGTCGTAGTTGAGCGCCTTCCCGCCCGTCGCCTGGGAGTAGAGCACGTTGTGCCGGTTCTGGATCTGGTCCCACAGCGTGACCATCTCCGGGTGCGACGCGCCGATCTGCCGAGTCCACGTATCGTTCCAGTTGCGGATCGACCCGAGCAGGCCGGAGAGCCCGCCGTAGACATCGGCGAGCTTCGCCGCGTTCGGCGTGAAGACGTTCGAGATCACCTGGGTCATGTAGTCGAAGCCGGTGAGGGCCTTGTATCCCTCATTCACGGACTTGATCGCGGAGAGGTAGTTGACGTAGAGATCGTCGCCCGGCGCGGGCGGCCCGACCTGGGGCGCGTTCGCTTCCGCCGCGGCCTCCTGCTTCTTGAGCGCCGTGACCTGATCGTAGGCTGCCACGAGCGCGTCCTGGAGCTTCGAGATGGAACGCGCGAGCTTGTCCAGCTCGTCGCCCGCGACGGCGTTCGAGATGGACTCCTTGAGCCCGCCCATCATGGAGCCGTACCAGTCCCCGGCCGAGTTCATGTCCATCATGGACCCGTACCAGTCGCTGAGATCGGACGACTGATGCGAAACGGGGACGACGGAATTCATGCCCTTAAAGTCCCCCCCTCACGCCGACCGGCCCCGCGTTGTGCGGGATGCCCGACCGGGGTGCACCGCGGAGGAGGGCCATGACCTGGGGGGCCGCCGCTTTCCACGCCTCGGCGACAACCTGCTCCTTCATGGCGGAGAACTTCGCGGCACGGTCCTGGAGACGCTGCGCCGCCGCTTCGATCTGCTGACGGATCACGGCCTGGGCCTGGACCTCGTTCTTGATCTGGCCCTTCTGGATTCCCTGGATCACGGCCTGCACCGCGTGCGCGGCCGCCTTCGAGAGATGATCCGCGGCCTGCCGCTTTTTCCAGATCATCGCGTCCATGCCGGAGAGATCCTCGCCGGGATGGTGGCCCACCCCGCCGCCGGAGAGCACCTGGGCGACCTGCGCCTGGATCGCGGCCCACGCCTGGGACGTGGCCGCATCGACCACGCTGGGCACCTTCGGAATGCGGTCCTGGAGCCGGGCGACGACGGCCTGCCCGACCTTCGTGGTCCGCGCCGCGATATGGGCCTGCGCCTCGCCCGTGGTCTTGATCCGGCCCTGCTTGGCGAGCGTGAGAGCTTCGGCCGCGGCCGCGCCCGCCGCCTTGCTGATCTTGCCGACGCCCCACGCGCACACCTGATGGTGGCCGAGGCCGGAGATGTTCTCCCGGTCCACGCTGCACCCGATGGCGTCCACGCCCACCATCGAGTAATCGACGGGGACGACGGGGCCGTTCACGCCGACCATCGTGTGCTCGACCGGGACCACGACCTGTCCCACGCCGGGCATCGTGATGAGCCGGAGCGCGCGGCCGGAGTCGGGATCGGCATACGTGGGACGGCCCGAGTTCGAGCCGGGCGTCTGCGGGAGATAGTTGACCGGGCTCGTGGGCACGGGATCTCCGCCGCGGTACTGACCGGGGAACGCGGCGAGCAGAGCGTCGCCCGTGTAGCCCTGGCCCATCGGTACGTCCTGCGGCATACGAGATCCTTTCTCTACCCGAGCTGCTTCTTGAGATACCCGCCGAGCAGCAGCATCCCCACGATGGAGAGCACCGCGGCGACGACCCCCGTGATGGCGGCGAGCGTCGGGCCGTATTCGCGGAGCTTCTCCTCGATCACGGGGCCGACGACTTCCGACGCCTTCTTTGCAGCGGGCTCTGCGATCTCCAGGAGCTGCTGCTTGAGCACCGGCATGAGCGGCGCGAGCGCGTTCTGCACCGCGATGGTGATGGCGCTGTCAAGCGCGCCCTGGCTGAGCTGGCCCATGCCGCGCTCGGCCTGGGAGATCCAGTCGGCGACCCCGCGCTCCACGCCCCACTGGATCGACCGGCGCACGACTTCGCGCTTCATCTCCGGCGAGAGCTGCGACAGCTTCGCGAGCAGCGGGTCACGTCCGGTTCCGCACCACGCGCCCGAGAGTCCGCCCGGATAGCCGCGCTGCACGCGCCAGAGACGCTCGCGGCGCGTGACTTCGGATTCCAGCGCCGGATCGAACTGGTCCATGCGCTGCGTCATCACGTTGTAGGGCGTGACGGTGGCGTGGAACTGGAAGGGGTACAGGTCGTTGAGGGCGAGGCCGTTCATCGACGATACCTCCGTCCGGTCCCACGGCGGCTGCCGCCGTTTCCGCCCTTGAAGGCCGCGTATCCCGCGACGCCGAGCAGGACCGCGACGCCGCCGATGAACAGCGGGCGCTTGTAGAAGGGCTCGTCGGCGGCGAGGAGCGTGGAGGCCAGCGTCGGCCCCGGCTTCACCGGAAGCGGCGCTGGCGCTGGCATCTTCTGGATCGCGCGCGCCTGGAGGTAGAGCGCGGCCGCCTGGGAACCCATCGCGATGATCTGCTCGATCTCGCTGGGGCTCGCGCCTGCGGCTTTCGCGGCCGCGGCCTGCTGCGTGACCGCGGCGGTGGCCGCCTTCGCGGGCGGGTCGTCGAGGCTGACGACGATCCCAGGCACGTCGTGCATTCCGTAGCCGCCCACGAACGCTTCGTGGAGCGAGCCGAAGCCGCTGATGTCCGTGGTCATGTCCTCGGGGTACGCGGCCGGAGCGCCGACGATGGCGTTCACCGCGCGCGCTTCCTCCTGGCCGTAGCGGGGAGGCGAGACCCAGCCCGGAGGAGTCGGCCCGATGTCCGGGAACACCTGCGGGCGAAGGTCCGAGTAGTCGATGGTCGTGTGCGGAAAGACGCGCGTGAACTTCTCGCCTTTGAGCCGGAGGAGCGGCTTGCCCGAAGGCGTCGGCAGGTTCCGTTCGTCGTTCGAGACCGTGAGGGGATAGGACTCACGGTACGCGGTCCGCGTATTGAGCAGCTCTCCGCCCGGCGGCGTGCGCGCGGCTCCCGTGGACGCCGACTGCACCACCTTGGGCAGCGGCATATCCTTCCACCAGGGCGCGAAATTCGGCGAGAGGTTGAAGCCGAAATCGGGGTCGTCCGTCTGAGGCTGGCCGAGTCCCGCCACGTCGTGGCGAAAGCGCATTTTCGCGTCGCCGTGGTCGATCTCCACCGTGAACGGTCTGCCGAGGCCGCTGACCATCCGCACCGGCACCGTGCCCGGCGTGTCGATCAGGTTTTCGATGGAGAGGGAGTTCATCGCATCACCATTTCGGCTCGTGCCAGTCTTTGAAGGGGAACCCCTCCGGCTCGAAGCCGGGGAACGCCTGCCGGATCGTGAGGTCGTTGTTGACCCAGCCCTGGCCG